>ERZ1645192.95-NODE-95-length-55934-cov-10.353657_pt1 | contig 55934 bp, 47 predicted proteins | sample MGYA00575354_ERZ1645192 | MGnify/ENA primary metagenome ERZ1645192 (study PRJEB40844, sample SAMN11349763) | freshwater sediment metagenome | isolation source: river sediment | host: Sediment | place: India: Faizupur Khadar , New Delhi | collected 2017-02-21 ... | reverse complement strand
CCGGTACCGAGGCTAATCAGCGTCCACATGTTGAGGCTGCGCTGTCGAACCGACTGGATGCCACGCACGAAAAAGGGGCCGCCGGCCCATGCCACCACCGGCGTCGCCAGCAGCAGCTCGATCCAGCCCTGCATCGAGCCCAGCAGCGGCTGCAACAGCTCGCCTGACATCGAGATGACGGCCACCAGCAGACTCGATGGCAAGGTCCACCAGAAACGGCGGCGAAAATCGGTCAGCTCCGGATTTTCACCCTCATCGAGCGTCGGCAGCAGCGGTTCGAGGGCCATGCCGCACTTCGGACAACTGCCAGGGCCGATCTGCGACACCTCCGGATGCATCGGACAGCCGTACTCGACATCGAGCGGCATCGCCTCGGCGGGCAGCGCGACGGGATGCAGGTAGCGCTGCGGATCGGCGTCGAACCGCTCCTTGCAGCGCGCACCGCAGAAGCGGTACTCCTGACCGGCATGACGGCTGCGGTGTGGCGAGTCGGGCTTGACGCTCATGCCGCACACCGGGTCCCGATCCGCCGCCGCTGCCTCTGTGTCCTGACCGCAGCAGCCTCCCGCGTGGCGAGCGGCCGAAGCCGCCGGATCGTCATGCTGTGTCATCTCGAGCCCCCCTGTGGTCGATGCCAACGTCTTCAGAACCAGAACCGCACTCCGCCAACCCAGCGCCATTCGCTGGTGGCATCACCGGCACTGTGCGCCAGATCGGCGCTCTGCCCAAACTTTCCGCTCCACTCGACACCCAGATAGGGCGCAAGTTGTCGGCTGAACTCATAACGCAGCCGCAGACCCAGCACCCCTTCGGCAAGGCCGCTGCCCAGACCGCGCGCGGGGTCATCCTGGCCATAGAGGTTGAACTCGACCCGCGGCTGCAGGATCGCCCGCTGCGTCAACAGCAACTCATATTCGCTGCCAAGACGCAGCGCACTGCGGCCACCGCTGCCGAGATAGGCCGCCACATCGAGCTCGAACCAGTAGGGCGCCAGCCCATGCAGGCCCAGCGCCAGCCACTGGCGCTCCGGCCCTGCACCACTGTCATGGCGCAGTCCCAGCTGCCGGTCCCAGAACGGGGCGACCGCATGGCTCCAGAGCAGCTCGCTGCGCGCCTCCTGCAGCGTGCCGCTGCTGTGCTCACCTTCGGCCTTCAACCAGAGCCGATCATAGCTGCCGCCCCACCAGGCCTGCGCGTCGTAGGCCGTGCCGGTGTGATCGCGCCCATCGGCCCGCTCCAGCCGATCGATGCGCAGCACCGAGAAGCGGTGCGAGTCGGCCATGTGCGAGTGCTGCCGGCCCTCCAGCAGATAGGGGCCGGAATCGAGCCGGTAGCCATTCGAGTAGGCATCGGGATCACGCCCCTCGCGGGCGGAATCGCCACTGCCGTGGTCCATGCTGCCGTGGTCCATGCTGCCGTGGTCCATCCGGCTGTGGTCGATCGTCTTTGCCGGCGGCTCTTCGATCGCATGAGGGTGCGCATGACCAGCGGTCTCGGCCGCAGCCTGCCTGGTCAGTGCCAGTACGGCCGTCAGCAGCAGCGGTTTCAACCACCCTGCGGGATGAAACGCACTTTTCTTTTCATTGCTCAGAGGGTTCATGCCACCACCACCTCGCGGAACATGCCGCTGTCCATGTGGAACATCAGGTGGCAGTGCCAGGCCCAGCGTCCCAGTGCATCGGCCGTCACCAGAAAGCTGATCCGCTGCGCCGGCTGCACGGCAAAGGTGTGACGGCGAAGCTGAACGGCTCCGGCTGGGCTCTCCAGTTCGCTCCACATGCCATGCAGATGCATCGGATGGGTCATCATGGTGTCGTTGTGCAGGATCACCCGCAGCCGCTCACCGTGGCGGAAATGCACCGGCGTCGATTGGCCGTACTCGACGCCATCGAACGACCAGCTGTAGCGCTCCATGTTGCCGGTCAGGTGCAGCTCGATCTCGCGGTCGGCCATTCGCCGATCGAGCACGCCCTCCAGGCTGTGCAGATCGGCCAGCGTCAGGACGCGGCGACCATTGTTGCGCAGCCCCACGCCGGGATCGTCCAGATTGCTGCGTGCCCTGTCGACCCGCATGTCGGTCCCCGGGCCATGTTCGCTGCGGGCATGGTGCGCCGGCCTGCCGCCATGCATGTCGCCCATCATGTCCGTCATCGACAGCCATTCGACCGGATCGAGCGCCGGCACCGGGGCGGTCAGGCCCGGCCGCGTCGCCAGCGTGGCACGGGCAAAGCCCGAGCGGTCCATCGACTGGGCGAAGAGCGTATAGACATCATCGCGTGGGGCGACGATGACGTCATAGGTTTCACCGGGCCCGAACCGCAGCTCATCGACGGTGACCGGTTCGACATTCTGGCCATCGACCTGCACCACCGTCAGCGGCAGTCCGGGGATGCGCAGATCGTAAAAGGTCATGGCACTGCCGTTGATCAGCCGCAGCCGCAGCCGCTCGCCGGGGCGGAACAGCCCGGTCCAGTTGTCCGCTGGCGTCATGCCGTTGATCAGGTAGCGGTAGGTGTGGGCTGAAATGTCGGCCAGATCGGTCGGGTTCATCCGCATCTGCTGCCACATCTGGCGGCGTTCGATGGCGGCCGACCAGCCGGCGCTGGAGAGATCGCGCACGAAGTCGGCCAGCGTCGGCTGGTTGAAGTTGTAGTAGTCGCTCTGCACCTTCAGCCGCTTCAGCAGCTGCATCGGCTCCTCGTCGCTCCAGTCGGACAGCAGCAGCACGAGGTCACGGTCGGCCTGAATCCGCTCACCCTCGATCGGATCGATGATGATGGCGCCATACAGGCCGCGCTGCTCCTGCATGCCGGAGTGGGAGTGGTACCAGTAGGTGCCGCTCTGTGCCACCTTGAAGCGATAGGTGAAGGTGCCGCCAGGCGGGATGCCCGGAAAACTGATGCCCGGCACGCCATCCATCTGATAGGGCAGCAGGATGCCATGCCAGTGGATCGAGCTCTCTTCGGCCAGACGGTTGTAGACGCGAAGGGTGACCGTATCGCCCTCACGCCAGCGCAGCGTCGGCGCCGGCAGCGCGCCATTGATGGTGGTGGCCAGCCGCGGATGGCCGGTGAAGTTGACCGGTGTCTCGGCAATGGTGAGATCGAATTGGGTGCCGCGCAGCTCCCTCGGGGTGGCGCTGGCCACTGCCGAAGCCGTGAACTCCGCTCCAGGGTCGGCCTGGCCGAACCGCGGCGCCAGACCACAGACTCCCGCCGCCAACCCGACACCAATCCCCTGCACCAGGCGACGGCGCCGCCAATCGAACCCGGCAGGGGTGCTCTTTGTGGATGACATCTTTGACTCCAAATCGCATGGTCGACAGCCGCCTCCGCACAGATGCGGATGACGGCAGTGGCAAGCTCAGGAGTTCAGCTGATCGGGGGCCTGAAAGGTGGCCGCCCATGGGCCGGCAATGGCACGGTCCGCTGGAGTGCAGGGCTGAAGTTTGCAATGCGCACCCGCGCGGAGAGCGCCTGATGACCCGGCAGCGCAGTCAGACCGCCGCACAGACCGTGCAGGCAACCACACCCGAGGCCACTGCCTCCCGCAGGGATGCCGTGATGACCGCAGTGGCGATTCGCCGCCATCTCCTGGTCGTTGGCACTGCTCTGCCCACTCTGTTCGTGCGCCAGTGAATTGACCCATTCGGCGTGCTGTCGGGGTGCAGCCACTGCCAGAAGCAGACCCAGCAGTGCCAGCAGCACCAACCGGCGCCGCGTCGAATGGCCCGGCAACGGCGCCTTGACTGACTCCGACCAGAACCTGTTCATGCTTCAACCACACGCTCGCGGCGGCAACGGATCAATCAACCTTTTCAAAAAGGTGGTAGGTCTCGGGAATGTACTGATCCACCGCCGTGCCAACATAGTGGTAGCTGACCGGAATGCCATCGCCGGAACGGTAGAGGTGGAAGGTGCGACGCTGCTTGGGCCCCTGGCGACTGATGTCGACCTCGACCCACATGAACACCTTCTTGTTGGGGACCAGAAATTCGACCCAGCGCACCTGGGCGTCATGCGGCAGATCGACGTGGAAGGGTTGATCGGTCATTGGCACTTCATATTTGTGCATGGTCTTCATGGGCGGCACTACTCTGTACGGGCGAAATATTCCACAACCTGGCAATCGCCAGCAGTCTAATCAATAGTTGATCGCGGCGAAACTTTGATGGAGGCTACAGCCACACCCCTCTGATATCAGATTTTGGATGAAAATACGTGACTAACCCATTGTCCATATTCGATCTTGACTCCAACTCCTCGCTTGCTTTCGCAACGGCTTCGGCGCTCGGAGCGCCGCTTTCGGCCTGGGAAGAGCGCCAATTCGAGGATGGCGAGCACAAGGCCAGACCCCTCGAAAGCGTCCGTGGACACCATGTCGTGCTGCTGCAATCGCTCTACAGCGATGCGGCTCATTCGGTGAATGACCGCCTGGTCAGAGAGCTGTTCTTTGTCGCTGCACTCAAGGATGCCGGCGCCACCGAAGTGACCGTCGTCGCACCCTACCTCGCCTATGCACGCAAGGACCGCAGGAGCAAGCCGCGCGATCCGGTCACCCATCGCTATGTGGCCCAACTGTTCGAGGCGGTGGGAAGTGATCGACTGCTGACCATCGACGTCCACAATCTGGCCGCCTACCAGAATGCCTTTCGCATTCCGACCGAACACCTCGAAGCCAAGAGCCTGTTCGTCGACCACTTCGCCACCCTGCTGGAGGGAAATGCCTGCATCCTCTCGCCCGATGTCGGCGGTGTGAAACGGGCCGAGGCGCTGCGTCGCTCTTTGAGTCGCCGCCTCGGACGTGAGCTGAACAGCGCCTTCATGCAGAAATGGCGCAGCCGTGGCGAACTGAGCGGCGAACGGCTGGTCGGCGATGTCGCCGGGCAGGAGGTGGTGATCATCGATGATCTGATCGCATCAGGGGCCACCCTGCTGCGCACCATCGAGGCCGCAGAGCGGGCTGGCGCGCGCCGGATCCATGCTGCCGCGACCCATGCGCTGTGGGCCGGCAAGAGCCATGCACTGCTCGATCATCCCGCCCTCACCACCCTGGTGGTCACCGACACCCTGCCACTGCTCCAGCACGCCAATCCAGTGCTGCAGCAGCGCGTCGAGCTGCTTTCGGTGGCGCCGCTGCTGGCCGAGGCGATCGGGCGGATTCACCGGCGCGAGTCGCTGACCGAACTGTGGCTCGATGCCGAGGCATGACACCGGTTCATGCAGACGGCTGCCAACCCGGCCTCCGGCCGATCAACCAAAAGCTTCCGGCTGCCGCAGGACCCGCGCGGCTTGCTGCAGATAAAACCGGGCACGCTCCCGCCACTTTGCACCATCTCCGGGTTTGCGCTGCGGCTGATCCAGATGACGGATGGCGAGGCGGCTCCAGAGCAGCGCACGATAGCCGTGGTAAAAATCGACCAGATGGTCAGGCACCGGATCCTGCTCGATGGCCTGATATTCGGCCAGCAGCGTCCGGCCAAAATCGGGCTCGCCCAGCCGAAGGCATTCGAGGTCGAGCAGGCTCAGCTCGTCGATCGGATCGAGCCAACGCAGTTCACGGCTGAATTCGAGGCAGTCGATGACCAACGGCTGGCCATCGATCAGGTAGACATGCTCAGGACGCAGATCACCATGCCCCTCGACGATCCGTCGCTGGCGGCTGCGGGCCCGCAGCGTTTCGCCGTGCTGGTCGATGTAGGCCAGCAGACAGCCATGCAACTGCTCGATCCATTGCCGTGACAGAGGGTAGTCTCCGGCAATCAGCGCCTGCTGGTTGTGCTCGATCCGTTCGCGAAAGTGCGCCACATAGCCGGTCGCACCCTGCGGTGATTTTTCCGCCTGTCGATAGAAGTCCCCCAATCGTCGCACCAGCATTTCGACCGCGTCAGGCGGAATGGCCCCAGCAAGAATCAACTGATCGAGACTGCGCGCCCTGGGCAGCCGGCGCATCATCACCAGGTAATCCAGCGTCTGCCCCTCCCCATCGATCCGGCACAGCCCCGCGCTGCTCAGCGTCAGCCTGACCACATCGAGGTAGACCTCGGCCGCCAATCGCCGGTTGAGCCGCAGCTCCGTCTCGCAATTGAGCCGCCGCCGCGCCAGGGTGGAAAAATCGAACAGCGGCTCGCGCAACGGCTTTTTGAGCTTGTAGACCCGCTCCGGCGTCAGAAACAGCCAGGACATGCGGGTCTCCACCACTTCGATGACGCTCTGCGCCGGCAGCGCATGGGTGTGCGGATCGCGCAGCAGCGCGACCTTTTCCATCAAGGTGAGGGTGGGCGTCATGCGGTCACCGCTCCGCTCCACTCACTCACGCAGGCCATGAATTCCAGTTCAACAGCCCGGCCCGCCGTGTCAGGACGGCACCGCAGGAGCGGCCTGTTTGAGCAGGTCGATCACATCCTGGTCACTCAACTGGGAGAAATCATCGTAATAGGCGCCCACTGCACCAAGGTAGTGCTCCGCAATCTCAACCGCCACCACCTGCGACACCATCCTGGCCAGACGTCTGGCCGTGTCGGCCGGCACCACCGGCACGGCGACCACCAACTCCTGCGCACCCCGCGCCTTGGCATCCTGAATGGCCGCCTCCATCGTGAGCCCAGTGGCAATGCCGTCATCGACCAGAATCACCGCCTTGCCCTCGAGCGCACAGGGCGAACGGTCACCCAGATAGCAGCGCCGACGACGCAGGGCCTCCTGCTGCGCACGCTCGACGGCCTGCTCGAACCAGCCAGGATCAAGGCCGGCCACCTCCACGCTGTTGATGGCCCGCGCGCCGCTTTCGACCACTGCCGCCACCGCATATTCCGGATTGTGGGGATGGCCGATCTTGCGCGGAATGATCAGATCGAGCGGCATCCGGAGTCTTTGCGCCACCACCGCGGCCAGCGGCACTCCTCCACGCGGCAGCGCCAGCACCACACCGGCACGGCCAATCCACGGCGCAAGCCGGTGCGCCAGCACTTCGCCCGCATGTCGACGATCACGAAAACGGACCATGGCTCACTCCCGCGACAGCCTGTTCGCTCTGCTCCCAAAGGCATGCGAACCAGTTTGCCGCCAACGGACTCGGCTGTCGATGCCTTCCACGGCTCTCCTCGAACCGTCGCGGAGCGTGACGGTCAAGCCACCGTCATTGCGCTGCCAAAGCGTCCCAATCTTCTTGCACAGGCAGTGAAGTGAAGCAGGCACGATTTGATTCTCTAAAAAAAACGCCCTGAGATTCAGGGCGTTTTTCCTCCAACGCTGTCTGATCCCTCTCAAGACCAGACAGTCTGGCTGCGAAGCCTCATGCGCGGCGGCGGCGCGCGAAACCGACCAGACCCAGCATCGCCGAACCCAGCAGCAGAACCGGTGCAGGGAGCGGCACGGCAGTCAGCCCAACGGCACCTATGTAGCCGCCGATGGGGAAAAAGCCGGTACCGGTGGTTCCGGTCACCGAAATGCTGTACATCCCGGGGCTCAACACGATGGAGGGCCCCAGCAGAACAGGCGACAGCAATGGCAACGGGGAAGGAACTGAAGCAAAAGGAGTTCCCGAGATATCGGCGCTCAGCGAAGCGATGCCGAAGATTCCGGCAAAGCCGCTAACCAGCTTGCCTGTCTCGGTCACTTCGAATTTCCAAGTATCGGCAATGCTGCCAAACGCGATACTGATATCAAGCTCAGTATCACCCACCCCGAGTTTCCCCAGGTCGATGGTGGCGGCATGGCTGTTGAGAGAGAACACCGCGCTGGCCACCATCAGCAGGGCCATTGCGAAACGTCTGGGTATCATTTTCATACATCACTCCTTGGGTTCTGGGTTGAGGTCAGCAGTCAGTTACGACAGCAAATTGAACAATGCAAACATTAGGCCAATATGCTTTATTCGTTCTGGATCAAGCTGTTGAAAAAATCCAGCTCTGCGCCAAAATCAAAACTGTAAAAAATCTTGACACTCTTCTGTCTGAAACACGGCGACTGCCTCCTGCTGGTGCATCCAGTCGTGGCGTCACCACCGGCATCAGCCACCGATAGTGTTAATTGTGCCAAATTCGTCACAACGTGCCAAGCCAATGCCCCACTATACTTCGACAGGGCGCCTCCTCTATTGCAGATGACATGATCAAACCAAGGCAAATTCCTGCATGAACCCCGCAACGGCACTGCGCGCTGAGGCGGTGCTCTTTTTCGAGCACGGCGCACTGTGCAGAACGATGCTGAAGGTCGAATTCGATGCACTGCTCGACCAGGTGGTGGGCGTTGCCGATTTTGCCGGCCAGATGATCGACGCCGCCTACGTCACCATTCTGCCGGGTCTGGTGATCGAAACCGTGGTGCTGTTCAGGATCGGCTTCGATGACGATGGCTATGCCGATCGCCAATGGGATCTGCCGCTTGAGCAGCTTCTTCACTATGCGGAACCGGTCGCCATCACTGATCAGACCAAGCTGCGTCTCAGCAGCCTCAACCACTGTCCGCTGCCATGGCTCCAGACCCACCTGTGGGAACCCGACCTCCAGCGTGAACACAATGTGCTGGTGCAGATTCACGAGGCAATCACCCGGAACCGGCTGGGCCTCGCCTTTGCGGACGAACCCTCCAGACCGCTTTCTGCCGCCACCTTCGCACAACACGCGAACTCCATCGGCACGGCCGGATTCGACACGCAGGCCATCGAACAGCGTCATCAGCAGGAGATCTACGCTCTGCGCAAGGCGCATCAGCAGGCGCTTGACGAGTTGAGCGAAGAGATCGATCGCTACGCCCGCTCGCTGGAAGAGGAGCTGACCAACAATCTCGTTCTGAAGAAGCAACTGCACAACCAACAGGTCGAAACAAAAAGGCTCTCCCCGGCAAACAGACCGCATCAAGCAGAACCACAGGAGCAAGCCCCACACCTTGGTGTGGCACAAGCCGGGAACACGACTCGACTCGCCGCACTCGATGAAGCCTTCAGACTCCAGGAGGTGGAGCTCTGTTATGCGCGCGAGCACCGCAACCGTCTCGAAGCCGAACTGGCCAAGTTGCAGCAGGAGCGCGCTGACTGGGCCGGGCAAAGCGCCGATGGTTTGCTGGCCAGACTGCATGCACTGGGGGTCGCCCTGATCGCCTACCATCCAGGCGCTGGCCACTTCAATCTGGCCCTCGCCACGATTCCTGACTATCTGGCCAACCCGCAGGCCCAGGCAGCACAGCGTTGCCAGGTGAGCGAAACACACTATCGACTCTGGCTCGATCATTACCAGAATCCACGCTGCAACGCAGTTCAGGCCGGTGGCAAGCGCTGCGAGCAGCCCGTGGCGCCTGTGCAGGCACCCGCCCATTTCACCACCGGCCTCAGTGATCGCTGCCCGCTCCATCGGCATGATCGCCTGCGCGTGCAGGGTTAGGCTCACACACCATCCACGCCCCGCGCGTGGCCCTGCGTCGAGCACTGTTTCTGGACGGAAACGGCCGGCGGCACCATAATCAGCCACTCTTTTTGTCATGATGGATGCTCAATGGAGCAGTTTCGCAATGTCGGGCTGATTGGCAGGCTCGAAAGCCCCGGCGTGATCGAAACCCTGAAAACGCTCAAGGAGTTTCTGGTCGCTGAAGGCTATCGAGTCATCCTTGAAGAGAGCACCGCCGCCGAATTCATCGACCATGGCCTGCAGGTGAGCCATCTGCGCCTGCTGGGCGAAATCTGCGATCTGGCGATCGTGGTGGGGGGAGATGGCAGCATCCTCGGCGCCGCCCGCGCACTGGCCCGACACAAGGTGCCGGTATTGGGCATCAACCGGGGCCGACTGGGATTCCTCACCGACATCTCTCCCGACGAAGTGCCTGCCAAAATCACCGATGTACTGGCCGGCAAGTACATCATGGAGAGCCGCTTTCTGCTCGATGCCCAGTTGCAGCGCAATGGCGAACCGGTCAACAGCGGCCGTGCACTGAATGATGTCGTGCTCCACCCGGGGCAAGCGACGCGGATGATCGAGTTCGAGCTCTACATCGAGGGTCAGTTCGTCTACAGCCAGCGTTCGGATGGGCTGATCGTCGCCACGCCAACCGGTTCGACCGCCTACGCCCTGTCGGCGGGTGGGCCGATCATGCATCCGACACTCGACGCCATCGCGCTGGTGCCGATGTTCGCCCACACCCTCAGCAGCCGGCCGATCGTGGTGGGTGGGTCAAGCGAGATCAAGATCGTTCTGGGGGTGGAGAACCGCTTCAACCTGCAGATCAGTTGCGATGGCCAGGACCACCTGATCGCGGCGCCTGGCGATGTGCTCTATGTGCAGAAGTATCCGCACAAGCTGCGCCTGATCCACCCGCTCAGCCACAATTTCTACGAAATCTGCCGCAGCAAGCTGGGCTGGGGCAATCTGCTGGAGCGCACATGAATCATCGGTGCCGCCATGGCTGACGCTCCCGGTGGCTACGACCTGATCGGCGATGTGCATGGCTGCGCGCTGACCCTGTTCCACCTGCTGGAGAAGCTGGGCTACCAAAAGCGCGCCGGCGTCTACCGCCACCCCAGCCGCCAGCTGATTCTGACCGGCGATCTGATCGACCGCGGTCCGCGCATCCGCGAGGCACTGCACCAAGTGCGCGACATGGTCGAGGCCGGTGCCGCGCAGATGGTGATGGGCAACCATGAGTACCACGCGCTCTGTCATGGCACGCCGGCCAAGGCGGGCAGTCCGCATCCATACCTGCGCGAACACAGCCCGCGCCACCAGGCGGTCATCGAGGCGACGCTGGAGCAGTTCGCCAACCACCATGCCGACTGGCACGCCTTTCTCGGCTGGTTCCTGACGCTGCCGCTGTTTCTGGAGCTGCCGGGCTGCCGCGTCGTGCATGCCTGCTGGGACCATGCGCTGATCGATCAATTCCGGCAGCAACATGGTGGCAACCGACTGACCGCCGACCTGCTGCAGCAGTCGGTGGCGCGCAACAGCTTCGCCTACCGCCTGGTCAACCGCCTGTTGCATGGGCTGATGCTGCCGCTGCCGGATGGCGACAGCATCACCGGCCATGATGGCATCGCCCGCAGCCACTTCCGGGCCAAATTCTGGGAGGAGGATCCGGCCAGCTATGCCGATCTGCTGTTCCAGCCCGATCTGCTGCCGGTCGAGGTGGCGCAGCGCATGATTTCGCAGGAGCACCGCGCCCGGCTGCTGCACTACCGCGCCGACGAACCGCCACTGTTCATCGGCCACTACTGGCGCACCGGCGTGCCGGAGACCATCCGCCCCAACCTCGCCTGCCTCGACTACAGCGCAGTCAAATCAGGCAAGCTGGTCTGCTATCGCTTCGATGGCGAAACCCGGCTCGATTCGGCCAAGTTCGTCTGGCAGACGATGGAACTCGATCAGCCACGCAGACATGCATAAGGCGCTCGAAATCAGCCATCCTGCCAACCTCCGCGGCTTCAGCCGATTGCTGCACAGCCATGGCATCGAACACCGCATCGTCGAGGAGCGCGGCCATCAGGTGCTGTGGGTCAGCGAGGCCGGCCAGATCGAACAGGCCACTGCGCTCTATCGCCGTTTTCTGGCCGACCCCAGCCTCCAGCATCGGGCCGCACCCGCTGTCGTAGCCAACGATTCCGAGTGGTGGCTGGCCTGGCTGCGAGCCCCGGTGACGCTGACACTGGTTGCCACCACAGTCGGTGTGACCGGTCTGCTCTGGCTCACCGACAGCACCACTTTGCTGGGCTGGCTCACCTTTTACGACCTGACCCAGATCGGCCCCTACGCCATTCTGAATCCAGCCGTGGCCAGCCAACCCTGGCGCCTGCTGACTCCGATCTTTCTGCACTTCGGGCTTTTGCACCTGGTCTTCAACATGCTCTGGCTGGCCGAACTGGGACGGCGCATCGAGTGGGCACAGGGGGGCAAGGTCCTGCTGCTGCTGGTGGTGGTGCTCGGGCTGATCTCCAACTGCGCTCAGGCCTGGGTCGCGCGGGAGAGTCTCTTCGGCGGCATGTCCGGGGTGATCTTCGGTCTGTTCGGCTACTGCTGGCTGTGGGAGCGGTTCCGCAAGACCCGGCTGTTCGCCCTGCCCCGGGGCGTCATCGGCTTTTTGCTGATCTGGCTGGCACTCGGCTACAGCAACATTCTGACCATTGCCGGTTTCGGTTCGATTGCCAACACCGCCCATGCCTCCGGCCTGCTGGCCGGACTGCTGGTGGCGGCCATTGCGCTGATCGCAACGGCAAGCCCCCCTCGACAACGCAGAGAGAAGGAGTGATCGGTGAATCTGCCGCAACTGGTCGACACGCTCGATGAAGCCACCTATCAGCGACTGAAACAGTCGATCGAGACCGGTCGCTGGCCCGATGGCCGGCTGCTGAGCAGCGAACAGCGCGAGAACAGTCTGTTGCTGCTGATCGCCTATGAGACCCGCCACCTGCCCACAGAGGCACGCACCGGCTACCTTCCGCCGAAATCGGACTGCGACCCGACTCCGGGCGACAGCGCCGCACCCCTTGTCATCCGCCACCGCGACGAGACCCACAGCAGATGAACCATCCCGCCCCTCGACCCGTGCTGCTGAACGACTACCGCCCGCCCGCGTTTTTGATCGATCACACCCGGCTGCATTTCGAGCTCGATCCGGCCACCACCGAGGTCACTGCCGAATTGACGATGCGCCGCAATCCGGCGGCGCAGGCCACCGACCGGCTGCGGCTCGATGGTGTCGAGCTCGAACTCTGTTCGGTGACGCTGGAGGGTCAACCACTGTCACCGCAGCAGTATCGTCAGGATGCCGAGTCACTGACGATCAGCGGCGTGCCGGAGGCATTCACACTGCGGCTGGTGACCCGCATCCACCCTGCCGACAACAGCGCGCTGGAAGGGCTCTACCTCTCGCAAGGGCGCCTCTGCACCCAGTGCGAGGCCGAGGGCTTTCGCAAGATCACCTACTACCTCGACCGCCCCGACGTGATGTCGCGCTTCTCCACCACCCTGGTTGGTGATGCAGAACGTTTTCCGGTGCTGCTGTCGAACGGCAATCCGGTGGCTCATGGCAGCCTCGCCGATGGCCGCCACTGGGTCACCTGGGATGATCCCTTCAGAAAACCCTGCTATCTCTTCGCGCTGGTGGCGGGACGGCTCGATCACCACGCGTCACAGTTCCACACCCGCTCCGGACGCACGGTGCAACTGCGCATCCACGTCGAACCCAAGGATCTCGACAAGTGCGCCCATGCGATGGCTTCACTGCAACAGGCGATGGCCTGGGATGAGCAGCACTACGGATGCGAGTACGACCTCGACCAGTACAACATCGTCGCCATCGACGACTTCAACATGGGTGCGATGGAGAACAAGGGGCTCAACATCTTCAACACCTCCTGTGTGCTCGCCCATCCTCAGACCACCACCGATGCCGCCTTTGCCCGGGTTGCAGCAGTGGTGGCCCACGAATATTTCCACAACTGGTCGGGCAATCGGGTCACCTGCCGCGACTGGTTCCAGTTGAGTCTCAAGGAGGGCTTCACGGTCTTTCGCGACCAGCAGTTCTCCGCCGACCTCGGCTCCGCGACCGTGAAGCGGATCGAGGATGTCAACCTGCTGCGCACGGTGCAGTTTGCCGAAGACAGCGGCCCGATGGCCCATCCGATCCGCCCCGACAGCTACCTGGAGATCTCCAACTTCTACACCCCGACCGTTTATGAAAAGGGTGCCGAGGTGGTGCGGATGCTGCACCAGTTGCTGGGCGCGCAACCATTCCGCCGCGGTTGCGACCACTACTTCAGCCAGCACGATGGCGAAGCCGTCACCACCGACCATTTCGTCAGCGCGATGGAGGCGGCCAACGATGTCGACCTGAGTCAGTTCCGCCGCTGGTACAGCCAGGCTGGCACGCCGATCGTGCGGGTCGAGGATGCCTACGATGCCGAATCCAGGCGCTACACCCTCACCATCAGCCAGTCGACCCCCTCGACACCGGGACAACCGGGCGAAGCCAAGCAGCCGCTGGTCATTCCATTGAGTCTGGCCCTCTATGACGGTCAGGGTCGGGAGATGCCACTGCAGTGCGATGACGAAGCCGACGCGGCCACCACCCAGCGGGTCTTCGCCATCACTGAATCCCGACAGCAGCTACGATTCCGCAATGTCGCCGAGCGTCCCACACCGTCACTGCTGCGCGGCTTCTCGGCGCCGGTCAGGCTCGAGTATGACTACAGTCGCGATGCATTGCGCTTTCTCGCCCGCCATGACAGCGACGGTTTCAACCGCTGGGAGGCGATGCAGCGGCTGATGGTGCTCTGCATACAGGAGCAGATCGCCAGCCATCTGCGCACCGAGACAACCCCTTTCACCGCTGATCTGATCGAAACCGTGCAGGCACTGCTCGATGATCAGCAGTTGACGCCGGCCGAACTGGCCAGGATGGTGCAACTGCCGAGCGAGGCCTACCTGAGTGGACTCGCCGAGCCAATCGAAGTCGAGGCGATTCATGCCGCCCGCCGTGGCTGGCAGAGGGAACTCGGCCAGCAACTCATTGGCCGCTGGCAGCAACTCTTCGAGGCGAACCGCCCGGCACCGCCCTATCGCGCCGATGCCGAACAGCGCGGGCGCCGCGCGCTGCGGGCGGGGGCACTGGAGTATCTGGCGGCCGCCGACGTCTCTGGGGCCGAGGAGGCGAGCCGACTCTACTTCGCCGCCGACAACATGACCGAAGCACTCAGCGGCCTGCGCACACTGCTGCACAGCCCCTATCCAGAACTCGAGGCGCTGCGCGAGCAAGCTTTATCCCACTTCTATCAGCGCTGGCAGCATGAGCCGCTGGTGGTCGACCAATGGTTGGCGCTGCAGGCCACGGCGCCACGACTGGAGACCCTGCAACGGGTCGAGACGCTGCTGATGCATCCCGCTTTCGACCTCCGCAACCCGAACAAGAGCCGGGCGCTGATCGGCAGCTTTGCCGGTCAGAACCCGATCCAGTTCCATCGCACCGATGGCCGCGGTTACCGTTTTCTGGTCGATCAGGTCCTGCGCATCGACCCGCTCAACCCACAGATCGCCGCCCGGCTGGTGCTGCCGCTGACGCGGTGGAAAAAGTACGGGACGACACGGCAGACGACCATGCGAGCGGAGCTGGCGCGCATCGCCGAGGGTACGACACTCTCAAGGGATCTGCTCGAGGTGGTCAGCAAGAGCCTGGCCAGCGAAGCGGTCTGATCTGATCAGGCCAGCAGCAGTTGTCTGGCCTCGTCGACCTGCTCGCTGGCCTCGTCCAGAATCTTGAGCAACCCGGCGCTGGTCAGCCCCTGGTTGCTCAGCTTGCGGTAGGCCGGCAGCGTCTGGATGTCGGGCAGTTGCGGATAGTCAGGATGACCACGCAGCAGGTGCACCTGTGCCAGCACCACCAGATCGGCATAGGTCAGTTGTGCGCCATTGTCGGCGGACCAGCTTTCACACTTCTGACAGGCCTCGACCATCGCTGCCGGGAAATCCCACTTCTGCAGGATCAGCACGCTGACCCGCCGGCCAAACTCATGGATCACGCTTTCAAGCCGCTCCGGCGTGGCGGTGATGTCGGGATAGTGCTCGGCATGGCTGATGATGGCCAACACGCCGATGTCGTGCAGCAGACCGGTCAGCAGCGCCTGTTCGGGATTGAGCCCCCGGTTGAGGCGGGCCAGCACGAAACAGGTCGCGGCCACCTCGACACTGTGCTGCCACAGCGCCATCAATCGCTGCTTCAGCAAGGGTTGATCACTGGTGAAGAGCTCGCGCACCGCAAAACTGGTGACGATCTGCTTGGTCGACTGCATCCCCAGACGCACGATGGCCTGCGTCAGGGTCTCGAAATGTGACTGCCCACGGTAAAGCGGGCTGTTGGAAATCCGCAGCAACTTGGCGGCAATGGCCGGATCGGAGGCAGCCGCCTTGGCCACCATCTCGGCATTGCTCTGCTCGCTGTCGATCATCTCGCGGATGCGCAGCGCCACCACCGGCAAGGTCGGCAGCGCCAGCGCGTCATTTTTCAAATCTTCATAGATGTCGAAATAGAGGCTGCCGGTCGTTGCATCCTGCTGCACCTCGATCCTGGCCAGCTCATTCGCGGTCTGTACCGAGAACTCGACCTGCATCGCCGGTTCCGGTTCCTTCGCCGGCCGCAACAGGTTGGGCGCCACCCACAGGAAGCGAACCGGCGTCAATGCCACCACCCGGTACATGCTTGGACGCAGCCGTGCGATCGGCAATGCGGCGCTTTCGCTGCCGCTCTTGATGACCGACTTGCGACCATCGCGCGCCTCCAGCGCCAGAGTGCCTTCGACGAGAAACAGCTCCCCTCGTTCGGTGCTGCCAAGATTCAGCAGGACCGTTTTGGCGGGCGCCGAGCGCAGTGAAAGCTGATCGCTCAGCGCACTCAACCATGCATCGTCGCAACTGCTGAAGGACGAGAACAATTTCAACTGTTCGGGCAAGACCCGTTCCATCGTTGCAGTGCTCATAACCACCGATTCACTTTATAACCTGATCAAATCACAAACCGTGCCATCAATGGCCGTCGCCCTTCAGAACTTCGCCGCCGACTCCAGCAGCAAAACCAGATCATCGTCGGCAATATCGATGAGCTGAAAACCAGTGTAGTACTGGCTGCCTTCGGCATTCTGACTCCAGAGCGCATCAGCCCCCAGATGGATGTGGGTTTTTCCCGCCACAGGCGTTGTCAACTCCAGACGCAGCCGATAGAGCCGATCGGTCACGACCGGCCGGTCACCCGCCACCATCATCCCCCCTTGCGAGACATTGACCACGACACCCATTCTGCTGCCATCGCCGCGGTCGATCACCTGGAGTTCTTGATCCAGGGTGATTCTTGGAGATTTTCTCAACTCATCCATTCAGATTCCCCACGAAAAGACCGCTCTGTCCAATCTGCAAACATGGAGCAAGCCGCTCAGACTGCACCGGCCCTCCGGCGCAACCGCCTGGAGAGCAGGTCATGAATGGTGCTCATCGCACGGTCGATCAGTGGCTCCTCGGCCTGGCGGATCACCTTGGCATCGCCACTCAACAGACTGTTGGCCAGCGAAATCAGCGACCTCACTCCGACCTGCTTGCCGTTTTGATCGACAAACATGTAACGCGATGTCAGAGGACTGAACCAAGAGAGTTTGCCGCGCTTTTTGTCACCCTGGGCATTGATGGTGAATTCAAACCAGGTGCCGAAGGGCACTTTGCGCAGCTCGGCAATGGCTTGCTGCAGCTCAGGTGAAAGATTGCCCGTCGAACTGGCCTCTGCCGCCCGCACTCTGTTGCGCTGACCAGGCGGTTTTTCAGCAACTGGCTGCTGTACTGCGACCTGCTCGGCGCGCGCCTCCAACGCACGGCTCTGCGCCGCGGCCAGTTCACGCAGCAGCTGTTTCGCTTCGCCCTGATACCCCCCCAGCAGCACAAACCCCTGCTGAATGGCTTCGTTCAACTCGGGAAGCTGCCGACGCAACGCACTCTTTTCCTCCTCGCTCACCTTGGGCGTGACGCTCCAGATGACATCATCGACCACCTTCAGCGTGTTGTGCCAGCTTGCACTCTCCGTTCCCTTGCGCAGCAGCGTGAAGACCAGAATGTCGACCCACGGCTGCTCAAGAAAACGGGTGACCGCCTCGGGCAGATCATGGCCCTCGGTGCGGCTCATCACCTCCTGCACCGCGCGGTTGCGGGCCGTGCGCAACTTCTCCTGCCCCTGCAATGTCTCCATCGCCCGCTTTTCGGCCAGGTCGGCGCGCTTTTCCAGCTTTTCGATGAACTGATTGAAATCAGCCAGGACCTCGTCGAACAGTTCGATCTCCAGCGTATATTCGAGCAGGATGCGGTCCACGATCGAACGCATCTTGGCAAACACGCCATGCTCCTGATCATCATCGATCAACCAATGTCCACCCGCCTTGGCCATTGCATTCAACAGCCGCCGAGCCGGATGGCTGGAGCGGGTGAAAAACTGTCGATCGAGCAGCGCCACCTTCAGGAAGGGGGTGTGCAGATGGCTCAACAGCGCCTTCACCGAATCGGGCAGATTCTCGTCGTTGAGCATGTACTCGAACAGCATGCCGACCAGGTCGATCAGGTCGGCATCGACCGTAGCGACCTGCCTCACCTCTCCGGCAATGCTGTTGAGCTTCTCGACCTGCTCCAGCAGCTGGCGCTTGACTGCTTCGACCGTCAGCAGTTGCGCATGGTCGACCTGAGCGGCAGATTGATACTGGTGATGCTGAATCTGATCGACCGTCTGCGCCAATTGGTGAGGCGTGTAACTGGCACCATCGCCCACCAGTGCCACGCCATCCGGGCGCATCGACCCCATGCTGCGCAGCGATGGCGCTGACATCAACGGCGGCGCTCCTGCCATGGCCGCTGATTGCCCCCCGCCAGGCACCGCAGCCATCGCGGAAGGCACGAACGGCATGAACTGCACTGCGGGCATCGGCACCCCGCCTGTCGAATAGGCCAGCGCTGGATCCATTGCCGGGTGCGCAACAGCCCCCGTCGCCATGGGCTCCTGCACCAAGGGCAGAGGCTGCGCCAGCATCGACTGAACCTGGGCAAACAGCTCCGACGGCGATGTGGGATGGGCATCGAAACCGGATGGCTGCGGCACCCGCTCCTGAAGCGAATCGGAAGGTTCGATCTTTTCTTCGGTTGTCGGCCGCTGCGAACTGCCGCTCGCTCCATGCAGGCGGCGGACTTCAAAAGCCAGATTCGGCAGAATGTCCGCCTCGATCAGCAGGTCGTTGCAGCGGTCATACAGCCGGCCCAGCCCCTCGAGCACCTCGGTGCCGAAGGACTTCAACACCAGCTGCCTGATCTCTTCTGAAAGATTGAGCAAGCGGACAGCGCCACGGCAAGCCTCTCCGAGCCGCTCCGGGCCAAAGGGGTTGTCACACTCTTCGAGCTTTCGGCCCTGCGACAGGATTGCCAGGCGCTGATTCAGGGCATGGATCGACTGATGGAACTGCGCATTGGCGCTTTGAACCATGTTGCCAATGATGATCTCTTCATTGAGCACATGTTCATCCACCAGTGACAGGCCACCGCCGGTCGCAGCCGGTCGCCCACCGATCGGCGGCAGTGGCTGATTGCGCGCAAACCGGTTGATCTGTTCGCTCACCCCCTCCAGAAAGTGCTCCGTTACCATCGGCCAGCGGAAACGAATCTCTCGCAAGTCATCAAAAACGGCGGCCTGCTCCTGGTTGCTGCGCGCCTGTTCGGCTTTTTCAAAGACCTTCTCTTCGATCTGTTCAAAGGTGCGCTGCACCGCTGAGGTGACCTGGCTGATCACCTCACTGCGCAATTGATCGATGAGTTGACGCTGGCTGAAGTGCATGACCAATCGCCCCAAAACCTCTCGTCTCGCTGCAGGCCTATTTACAGTGGCCAACTATAACATCCTTGCGGTTCCAGCAAGGCCGAAGACTCGACCCGAATGCCAACCGTCGGCGGCTTTTTTCGCCGATCGCAATTTTGCTACCATGCGGCGCCTCGACGACCCGCTCAGGAATCCCGGAACAGCAATGCCTCCCTCTTCCTATCCCCCGGCAGGGCTGCTGCGCCGCCTGGGCGCGATGCTCTACGACACGCTGCTGGTCGTTGCGCTGCTGATGTGTATCACTGCTGCCTACATCTTCATTGCGCTGCAACTGCAGGGCGATACGCTGGCCGCCGGCAAGGTGGCGGCGCGGGGGGCGCTCTATCAGAGCCTTCTGCTGATTTCGACCTTCGGCTTTTTTGCCTATTTCTGGACCCGACATGGACAGACCCTCGGCATGCAGGCCTGGCGTCTGCGCATTCAGAACAGCGATGGCTCGACCATCAGGCTGCCCCAGGCGGTACTGCGCTTCTTTGGGGCACTGTTTTCGCTGCTCTGTCTCGGATTGGGCTATGGCTGGATGCTGGTCGACCGCGACCGGATGACCTGGCATGACCGGCTGTCATCTTCGCTGGTGGTCCAACTGCCCAAGCCGGAGAAGAAGAGGAAAAAGCGCGGCGGATAGCGTTCAGCCAGCGCGCCTCAACCAACGCAACGCAAACAGCAGACAGAGCAATGGTGGCAGTGCCGCCGCCCAGATCGGCGAAAACTGAAACACGATGCTGGCCGGCCCCAAGATGTTCTGGGCGAAATGAAACACCACGCCTACCGCAATCCCGGCAAAGACCCGCGTCTCCATCGTCAATTCGCGCAGCGGCCCGAAAACGAACGAAATTCCAATCAGCACCAGCGCCAGGGTTGCCGCCGGCTGAAACAGCCGCTTCCAGAATGCCAGCCAGTGTGGCGCCGACTCCAGCCGCTGCTGATCGAGGTGAACGGCATAGCGGTAGAGCTCGATGGCCGAAAGTCGATCCGGTTTCAGTGCCAGCACCTGCAGCAGCGCCGGAGTGAGGGTGCTTGGCCAAGCCTGTTGTGCCAGCTGCTCGCTCTGACTCTGCTCCGCCGTCAGCCAGGTGGCGGCCACCTGGTCGAGCTGCCATCGCCCCTCGGCGTAGGAGGCCCGTTGCGCATGACTGAGACGAACCAACTGGCGCTCCTGATCGAACTGGTAACGGGTCACACCCAGCAGGTCGCCCTGCGCGGTGATGGCACTGAAGTAGACGAAATCAGGACCATCACGCAACCAGGTCCCCTCACCCGCACGCCCATGGCCGTCGCCATTGAGCTGCGCTCGCCAGTTTTGTGCGGCCTGTTCGGCAGCCGGGGCCACCCACTCTCCCAGCAGAGTCGTCGCCACCATGAACAGCAATACCGGACGGCAGGCCGACCAGGCGATTCCCCAATTCGAGACACCCGCGCTGCCCATCACCACCAATTCACTCTGCCGGGCCAGGTTGCCCAGCCCGATCAGCACACCGATCAGCAGACAGAACGGCGTCACCTCGTACAGTTGCCTGGGCGAGGTCATGGCCACGAAGAGCAATGCATCACTCAAATGGTAGCTTTCACTGAGATCTTCCATCTCCCCCAGCAACGCAAACAGCAGGTCGAGCCCGGCGATCACCAGAATGACGACCAGAGTGGTCTGCGTCAGCTGCCTGAACAGATAGCGGTTGAAACAGCTCAGCCTGCTCATCGGGTTGCTCTGGCTCGGCCACTTTGAAGAAAAGCGCGCCCGCTCCCGAGCAGACTCATCCATACACCGGCAGCGAGAAACAGCCCATGCACTGCCCAGATCACCATCGGCGGCAGTTTGCCCCGCTCGGCCGCCAGATCACGCAGCGTGGTGAGCAGAATCAGATAGGTGAAGTAGATCAGCATGGCGGGCAAAAAGCGGGCGAAGCGACCCTGTCGTGGATCGACTCGCGACAAGGGCAGGGCGATCAGTACCATGATCGGTGCCATCAGTGGGGGGGAAAGACGCCAGAGCAGTGTGGCCGCGGCGCTGGCTTCGTGGCTGTCGAACAACTGCGCCGTGGGGATCGAATCAAGCTTGCGGACCTGATATTCGCCAGTGGCAGTGGCGATGCGCAGCCCCAGTTCGGCAAAGTCGGTCACGCGCATCTGTGGTTCACCCGGCCAGCCTTGGTAGCGGGTCCCGGCCTGCAGATGCAGATAACGCTGCTCGGTGGCCGGGTCGTAGTCGAGTCGGCCAGCGGTGGCGACCACCACCACCGGTGCATCATCGACTGCACCCCTGTGCTGCGAGACATCGGCAAGGCGTTCAGCCACGAACACTTCGCGCAGATCTCCGTTTTCGCTCTGGCCGATGTAGATCACCCGTCCGCTGTGGGGGTCAGTCTGAAAGCGGCCACTGGTCAATGCATCGAACTGATTGCTGGCCAACTGCCGATGCAGCAGCTGCTCGGCCTTGGCAGCACCCCAGGGGTTGTACAGCAGCGTGACGGCGGCGGTCGCCACCATCGTCAGCAGTGCCGGCAACAGGGTGTAGAGCAGCAACCGCCGTTCGCTGAAGCCGCAGGCGGCCAGCGCGGTCATCTCGCGATCGACATGAAGCCGGCCATAGGTGAGCAGCACACCGAGAAAAAACCCGAGCGGCAGCACCACCTCGAGCACACCGGGAATGCGGTAACCGATCATCGCGAACAGCAGATCGGGCGCCAGCTTGCCACTGGCGGCATCGGCCAGATAGCGGCTCAGACGGCTGCTGATCACCACCAGCAGCAGAATCGAGCTGATCGCGACAGTGGCGCCAACCAGTTGCCGGAATAGATAGCGAAGTAGAATCAAAAGAGGCGTCGCACTGCCAGAGTGGTCGAAGAGCCGCCATTCTACACTGCATGGATTCAAGACGCTTGTTGGCGCCCGGAGGCTCGATTAGCATTGGTCGCCCTCGATACCATCCAGCCGTTTTCTCTTCCTCCTCCTGGAGTACCCATGGAATACAAGATCACCAAAGCCGCTCCGGAGCAGCAAGCCGCCGGCATGCTGGTTCTCGGTCTGCTGCCAAAACTGCAACCCAGTGCGGCAATCAAGCGGCTTCCACCACAGACCCAGGAGTGGATCGGCGCCATACTGAAACAGGGTGATCTGCCCGACAAGGCCGGCAAGAGCCTGCTGCTGCATCAGGTGCCCGGACTCAAGGCCGAACGGCTGTTGCTGCTGGCGCAGGGCGAAAAGGCGCAGATCAGCGCCAGGGATTTTCTGTCGATCATCAGAAGCGTGATCGGCCAAGCCAAGGCGACCACCGCCAAAAGCCTGCTGTGGAGCCTCGACGGCCTCGAGGTGGCGGGACATGATCAAGCCTGGATGGTGCGGCAGATCATCCTCGGTGCCGAAACGGCCCGCTACCAATACCAGGCCACCAAGGGCAGCAACAAGCCCGATGACAAGCAGAAATTGAAAAAAATCACGCTGCAACGCAGCGACCTGATCAGTCCATCGCAGTGCGAACAGTTGATCAATCAGAGCAGCGCGATGGCCCATGGCGTTGCCCTGGCCAGGGAGCTCGGCAACCTCCCGCCCAACCTCTGCACCCCCAGTTACCTCGCCGACCAAGCCAAGCAATTGGCACAGGCGCACGATGCGCTGTCACTCAAGGTGCTCAATGCCAAGGAGATGAAAGCCCTGGGAATGGGCGCCCTGCTGGCGGTCGCAGCCGGCAGCGCACAACCGCCCAAATTGATCATTCTCGAATATCGGGGCGCCACCGAAGACAGCGCCCCCCATGTGCTGGTCGGCAAGGGCATCACCTTCGACAGTGGCGGCATCAGCCTCAAACCCGGCGCAGCCATGGACGAGATGAAGTTCGACATGTGCGGCGCCGCCAGTGTGCTGGGCGTGATGCAGGCCATCGCCGAACTGAAGGCACCCATCAACCTGGTCGGCATCATCGCCGCCAGCGAGAACCTGCCCAGTGGCACTGCCCTCAAGCCGGGCGATGTCATCACCAGCCTCTCCGGCAAGACCATCGAAGTGCTCAACACCGATGCCGAAGGGCGTCTGGTCCTGTGTGATGCCCTCACCTATGCCGAACGCTACAACCCCAAGGCGGTGATCGACATCGCCACCCTGACCGGCGCCTGCGTCGTGGCGCTCGGCCACCATGCCAGCGGCCTGTTCAGCAACGATCAGGCGCTGACCGCAGCCCTGACCGCCAGCGGCGAAGCCACCCACGACCGGCTCTGGTCACTGCCATTGTGGAAAGAGTACGAAGAAGCGCTGGAGAGCAACTTCGCCGACCTGGCCAACGTCGGTGGCCGCTCGGCTGGCAGCATCACCGCCGCCTGCTTTCTCTCCCGCTTCACCGAGAAGTATCCCTGGGCCCACATCGACATCGCCGGTACCGCCTGGATCAGCGGTGGCAAAGAGAAGGGAGCGACCGGGCGCCCAGTGCCTGCCCTGCTCCACTACCTGCTGGATCAGGCGGAAGCGCAGCCCTGACGGTGTCCACCCAGGTCGACTTCTACCTGCTGGCCGAGGGCAGCCCGCATGCCCGCGACCTGTTCGTCTGTCGTCTGGTGGAGAAAGCCCATCGCCTCGGCCACGCCATCCTGCTGCTGATCAGCGATCAACCGCAGCGGGCAAAGCTCGACGCACTGCTGTGGAGTTTTCGGGCCGAGAGCTTTCTGCCGCATGGCGAGCAGATGGCCGATGAGGGGCAGCGGATCTTCCTCGACGACCGCATCCGGCTCGATCGCTGCGACGACCTGCTGATCAACCTGACCGATGCACTGCCCGGCGGCTTTGCCGGCTTCAACCGCGTGGCCGAAATCGTCACCAGCGATCCACTCCAGCGTGAGCTGTCGCGGCAACGGTTTCGCGCCTATCGGCAGACTGGCATCCAGCCGGTCACCCACGACCTCACCGGCGAAACCAGACCCCAGCCGCGCTGAATCAGACGCCGCTGTAGATGCAGCCCGACGTGCAGGTCTCCTGCAGCTCGATGCGACACAGCGCCGGCAGCAGCGGCTTCAGCCGCTGCCAGATCCAGATCGCCAACTGCTCGCTGGTCGGATTCTCCAGCCCCGGAATCTCATTCAGATAGTTGTGATCGAGCTGCGCATAAAGCGGCGCAAAGCGTGCCTTGATCTCGGCAAAATCGATCAGCCAGCCGCTGACTGGATCGGGCGTCCCCTCCACCACGACGCGCACCCGGAACGAGTGGCCATGCAGCCGCCCGCATTTGTGCCCGGCAGGCACCGCCGGCAGCCGATGCGCCGCTTCGAAAACAAACTCTTTGTAGATCTCCATCGTCCAGCCCAGCAAAAGGGCGGCGATTATACAGTCGCGCCCGGCTGCCCTCTACGTTTCCGATCCGACCAGCCTCTTCGCTCATATTCGCTCATAACAGCCGAAGCTCCAATTGACAGAGAGGTGATTTTCCGTAGAATGCCCCTCTTCTTGCGCTGCTGGGTGGATAGCTCAGTTGGTAGAGCGTCGCCCTTACAAGGCGAATGTCGGGGGTTCGAATCCCTCTCCACCCACCAAGCGCGCACCGTTCCGGAGCGGTAGTTCAGTTGGTCAGAATACCGGCCTGTCACGCCGGGGGTCGCGGGTTCGAGCCCCGTCCGCTCCGCCAACCACGTCAAAAGCCCGCAAGCAGTTCACGCTTGCGGGCTTTTTCGTTTGCCGCACTGGGCCACTCCAGCAGCGCCGCACGATGCACACTGCGGGCAGTGGCGCCGGACCAATCTGTCGCGATTTCCCAAGCGATGTTACCATGGTGACACCTTCCCTGAGGCCCGGCCATGTCTACGACGTCATTAAAAATCCCTGATGATGTAAAGCAGCTTGCTGTCGCTGCCGCCAAGCAGCAAGGCATCACCCCGCATGCGTTCATGGTTGATGCAATCCGCACCGCTGCTGCAAATGCGCAAAGGCGGGCACGGTTCGTGACCGATGCAATCGCTTCGCGAGAAGAAGCCATCAAATCTGGCGAGGGATACGCATCTGAGGATGTTCATGCTTATCTGCAAGCCCGCGCACAAGGCAAGTCTCTCCCCAAGCCAAGAGCCCACTCTTGGCGCGCGTGATCTACACCGCGCGAGCGCTGGCTGATCTTGATCGACTCACTGACTTTCTCGTCGAGGCTGATCCAGAAAGCGCTGTACAGACGGTGGGGCTCATCACCGAAGCGATGCAAGTCCTGGCAAACCATCCACTGATCGGACGCCCTGCGGAGCAGGCGTTGCGAGAGCTTGTCATCTCTCGCGGCAAGTCTGGTTACCTTGCGTTATACAGCCACGAGGTGGAGCAGGACATCGTTCTTGTTCTTGCCATCCGGCATCAGCGCGAAGCTGGCCATGTACCGGAGTAATGACGAATCGCAAAGGGAAAGGAAAAATGGACTCAGACTCGAACTGTTTTCCTCCGCCCACCAGAATCAGGCACGCACCCAACACCCCCTTTGCTGATCAGAGGAGCAGCCTGCGCTCCCGGTCTCAGCCGCGCATCTCGTTGGGCGTGACCCGCAGCACCTCGGCGACGGTGGTGAGGCCGGCCGCCACCTTGCGGGCGCCGGAGAGGCGCAGCGTGTGCATCCCCTCGCGCAGTCCCATGTGGCGCAGGGCGGTCAGGTCGCACTGGGCGGTGATCTGCTCTCTGACCAGATCGCTCAGCGTCAGAATTTCGTAGATGCCTTCACGGCCGAGAAAACCGGTTTCGCGGCACTCCAGACAGCCGACCGGCACGCACATCCGCGCCGGCGGATTGACCTTGAAGGGGTGGATCAGTGCCTGCCAGGCGTCGAGATCGAGCGGTTCGGCCCGTTTGCAGTGCGGACAGAGTATCCGCACCAGCCGCTGGGCCATGACGCCAATCAGCGTCGCCTTGACCAGGTAGGGCGGCACGCCCAGCTCGAGCAGGCGGGTGACGGCGGTGGGGGCGTCGTTGGTGTGCAGCGTCGACAGCACCAGGTGGCCGGTCAGCGCGGCCTGGATCGCCATCTCGGCGGTTTCGAGGTCACGGATCTCGCCGATCATGATGATGTCCGGATCCTGCCGCAGCAGCGCACGGACGCCGGAGGCGAAGCTGAGGTCGATGTTGTGCTGCACCTGCATCTGGTTGAAGGTGGGCTCGATCATCTCGATCGGATCTTCGATGGTGCAGAGGTTGACCTGGGGGGTGGCGAGGCGCTTGAGGCTGGAGTAGAGGGTGGTGGTCTTGCCCGAACCGGTCGGGCCGGTGACCAGCACGATGCCGTTCGGCTGGTTGATCATCCCCTCCCAGCGGGTGAAGTCGTCGGCGGTGAGCCCAAGCTGGGCGAAGCTGCGCAGCAGCACTTCGGGGTCGAAGATGCGCAGCACCATCTTTTCGCCAAAGGCGGTCGGCAGCGTGGAGATGCGCAGCTCGACCTCGTTGCCGGCCGGGGCGCGGGTCTTCAGCCGGCCATCCTGCGGCTTGCGTTTTTCGGCGACGTTGAGCCGCCCGAGCGCCTTGAGCCGGCTGGTGACGGCAGCGGTGACCGCGCTGGGGAATTGATAGACGGTGTGCAGCACGCCATCGATGCGAAAGCGCAGGTTGCCGACGTCGCGGCGCGGCTCGATGTGGATGTCGCTGGCGCGCTGGTCGAAGGCATATTGCAGCAGCCAGTCGACGATGTTGACGATGTGCTGGTCGTTGGCATCGGGCGATTTCAGTTGGCCGATTTCGAGCAGCTGTTCGAGGTTGCCAAGGCCCGGATGGCTCGGCCCGGCGCCGCGCGCCGAGGCGCTGTTGACCGAGCGCGCCAGCGTGTAGAGCTCGACCGACAGCCGCTCGATCTCTTCGGGGTTGGCCACCACCCGGCGAATCGGCTTGCGCAGCACATGGGCGAGGTCGGGCTCCCAGCCCTGCACCAGCGGCTGGGCGCTGGCCACCACCACCTCCTGCGGCTGGACCTCGACCGCCAGAATCTGGTGGCGCTGCGAGAAGGCGAACGACATCACCTCGGTGATGGCCGCCACATCGATCTTCAGCGGATCGATGTGGTAGTACTGCTGGTCGGGAATCTGCTGCGCCAGCCACTGCGTCAAGGTCTCCAGATCGAGCGTCCGGCCACTCTGCTGCGCATCGCCATACTGCTGGCGGGCAATCCAGACCAGCGGATGCAGCGCCACGGCAGCCTGATCGCGCGGTTTGCCGAGCGCCTGCTCGAAGTCGGACCGGCTGAGCCGACCCTGCGCCTGCAATGCTTCGAGCAGCCGGCGCAGATCGAGCTTCCGGTCGGCCGACTGCGACAGCGATTCACTCGACTTCATGGGCACGGGACCTTGCAATGATGAGGGCATGAGCGGGCAGCTTAACCAATGAGCCTGCTGCAAGTGTAGCGCCGCGGCGCATGGACCGCCCGCACCAAACTGGGCAGAATGGCGACATCCATCGGCCGGAATCCACCATGCGCCTGCGCCACCTGCCCTCACTCACCGAACAGCTCGCGCAACTGGTCGCCACCCCGTCGGTCAGCGCCACCAGCGCGGCGCATGACCTCGGCAATGGCGCGGTGATCGAGCTGCTGGCCGACTGGCTCGACCGCCTCGGCTTTGCCATCGAAGTGACCGAGGCCGGCCGCGGTCCCGGCGGCGCCGCCAAGCGCAACCTGATCGCCACCCTCGGCAGCGGTCCCGGCGGCCTGGTGCTGGCCGGCCACACCGACACCGTGCCCTGCGACCCTGAACTGTGGCGCTCCGATCCGTTCCGGCTGACCGAGCGCGAAGGCCGTCTGCATGGCCTGGGCAGCTGCGACATGAAGGGCTTCTTTCCGCTGGCGATCGAAGCCGCACGCCAGTTTGCCGGGCAGCAGCTGAACGCGCCGCTGATCATTCTCGCCACCGCCGACGAAGAGAGCAGCATGTGCGGCGCCCGCCAACTGGTCGCGCTGGGTCGGCCGCGCGGCCGCCACGCGGTGATCGGCGAACCGACTGGCCTGCGGCCGGTGCGGCTGCACAAGGGCATCACCATGGAGTCGGTGCGGGTGGTCGGTCAGGCCGGCCACTCCTCCGATCCGGCGCTGGGGCGCAATGCGATCGAGGGCATGCAGCAGGTGATCGCGCTGCTGCTCGAGTTGCGCGATGAACTGGGCGCGCAGTTCCACAACTCGGCCTTCGCGGTGCCGACGCCGACGCTCAACCTCGGCTGCATCCATGGCGGCGACAACCCCAACCGCATCTGCGGCGACTGCGAGTTGCAGTTCGACCTGCGCCTGCTGCCAGGCATGCAGATCGACACCGTGCGGCAGATGATCGGCGAGCGGCTCGACCGGCTGAGCCGGCAGCTCGGCATGCCGATCGACTTTCAGCCGCTGTTCCCCGGTCTGCCCGCCTTCGAGACCGCCGCCGACGCCGGGCTGGTGCGACTGCTGGAGCGGCTCACCGGCCACGCCAGCGAGGCGGTCGCCTTCGGCACCGAGGCGCCCTTTCTGACCGAACTGGGGCTGGAGACGGTGGTGTTCGGCCCCGGCGAGATCGACTGCGCCCACAAGCCCGATGAGTTCCTGGCGCTGGATGCCATCCGCCCCTGCGTCGACCTGCTCACCGATCTGATCGGCCAGCTCTGTCTGGCCCCCGCCACCACCCGCTGAAGAGAGAGGCCGTGAACGGCAGCGACATCGACTATGTAAAGTGGTTCCGCCACTCATCGCCCTACATCAATGCCCACCGCGGCCGCACCTTCGTGCTGATGCTGAGCGGCGAGACCGTCGCCCACGCCAACTTCATCCACATCGTGCAGGACATCGCCCTGCTGAACAGCCTCGGCGTGCGGCTGGTGATCGTCCATGGCGCGCGACCGCAGATCGAGGCGGCGCTCGAACAGCGCGGCCTGCGCAGCCAGTTCCATGACCACCTGCGCATCACCACCCTCGAGCTGCTCGAAGCGGTGAAGCAGGCGGTTGGCATTCTGCGCAGCGAGATCGAGGCGCTGCTGTCGCAGTCATCGCAGCAGCGGCTGCGGCTCGGCGTCATCAGCGGCAACTTCGTCACCGCCAAGCCGCATGGCGTGCATGACGGCATCGACTTTCACCACACCGGCGAGGTGCGCGGCATCGACCATGCAGCGATTCACCGCCATCTGGCAGCGGGCGAGGTGGTGCTGCTGTCGCCGCTCGGCTACTCGCCGACCGGCGAAATCTTCAACCTCTCGTTCGAGCAGGTGGCCGCCGAAACCGCCATCGCGCTGCGCGCCGACAAGCTGATCGCCTACAGCGAAAAACCGGGCGTGCTCGACCGCGACGGCCAGTTGCTGCGCGAACTGACGCCGAGCGAGATTCGCCAGCGGCTCGATGACGCCAGCCTGACATCGAGCCCGGCGCTGCGTGGCTGCCTGCACGCCTCCAGCGCCGGCGTGCAGCGCAGCCACCTCATCGGCTTTGGCGAGGATGGCGCGCTGCTGCGCGAACTCTTCACCCGCGACGGCGCCGGCACGCTGATCAGCCATGAGCGTTACGAGAAGATTCGCCCGGCCCTGATCGACGATGTCGCCGGCATCATCGAGCTGATCCGCCCGCTCGAAGAGGATGGCACCCTGCTGCGCCGCTCGCGCGAGCGGCTCGAAGAGGAGATCGGCCAGTTCAGCGTCATCGACCGCGATGGCAGCGTCATCGGCTGCGCCGCGCTCTACCCCTTCAGTGATGGCCACAGCGGCGAACTGGCCTGCGTCGTCGTCCACCCCGACTACCGCAGCGGCGAACGCGGCGACCTGCTGCTCGAGCAGATCGAAAAGCGCGCCCGCCAGCAGGGCATCGCCCGGCTCTTCGTCCTCACCACCCGCACCGCCCACTGGTTCCGCGAGCGCGGCTTTGTCCCGGCCACCGTCGACGACCTGCCGGATGAGAAGCGCTCGCTCTACAACTACCAGCGCAACTCGCAGGTCTACTGCAAGGGGGTGTAATGCGGTCCAGCCAACACACCCTTTTCCGCAATCACTTCGCTCACGAAATGTGTCCATTTTCTTTACACTTCGTGTGAGAATGAGCTCAACAGAACAACAAAATTATTCTCAACCTACTGTTGTATAAAGTTTTTAAATTTATGGCACAAGCCGTGCTTTGTAAACCTTGCCGATAAGGCCAAACGTTCCCATTCACTCACTTAGGACAGCGACCATGGCCCTTAAAAAACTGACTTCCGGCGCCGCTCTGGCAGCCATCATGCTCACCGCCGGGGGGGGCGCCCACGCCACCATCTTGACCGTGTACGATGATTTCGATGGTGGTTTGATCAACTTCAACAACACCGTTGCCGCTGCGGGTGGCACTGCCACGCATGACAACTGGCTCAGCCTGCCCAGCGGCACCAGCATCGCACGGCCTGACTACACCATCACGCAGAATGATGGCAGTTTCATGAATCCAAGCGTCTACACGCTGTGGAGTTCATCTCCCTCTCGCACCACCAGTGGTGATGTGGTCAGCATCGATCCTTATGGCCCAGCTGGGCATGGCACCGGTGACGGCAGCCTCTCCAAGCCCAGCGGAGTCACCCTGACCTTCACCAGTGCGATCAATTCGATCGGCTTTGAAGTGGGCGACTGGGCGACCTGCTGCCAGGTTTCCGACCTCTACATCTCCTTCGACAATGGCGCACCGATCAGAGTGGGCCACTCAACCACCTTCGGTGATGGTTTCCTCACCAACAATGGCGCTGGCGTGTTCGTCGCTGCCTTTGATGACTCTGGCGACTTCACCACCGTCCAGTTCTGGGGCGATGGCTATGGCGAAGTGTTGAACTTTGGTGGAACCGTGCACTATGCGAAGCTGAATCAAGGCAGTCTGCCGGTACCCGAGCCCGCCAGTCTGGCGCTGATGGGTCTGGGTCTGGCCGGCATCGGCATGGCCCGTCGCAAGAAAGCCTGATCCTCTCAGGTTTGCCCAAAAGGCCGGCGCCTTGGCGCCGGCCTTTTTGTTTGCGCCCTTCACAACGGCTGCGACAGAGCAGTGGCCGGGCCACCCTGTGGCCTGTCGCCCGAGGATCGTTCAATATGCGCGCTGGTTCTGCTGTGAGCGCATGATGTCGAAAAGAGAGCAGTTGCCACCCCCGCGGGTGTTGATCAAGGCCATGCTGGCCCCCCTCTGGCTGCTGTGCTGCACGCTGCTGGCGCCGCTGGCGATGGCCGATGCGGTCGATGTGGCCCGGCAGAAGATCACGCTGCTGCTGGGGCAGGAGCCGCCGTCGCTGAACAGCATCAAGGCGACCGACCAGGTGAGCTTCTTCATTCTCGGCCACACCCACGAGGGGCTGCTGCGCTACGACGCGCAGGGCCAACTGGTCGGCGGCGTGGCCCGCGACTGGAAGCTGGATGACCGCAGCGCCACCTTCTGGCTGCGCGACGACGCGCGCTGGAGCGATGGCCAACCGGTGACCGCGCATGATTTCGTCTTTGCCTGGCAGCGGGTGGTCGATCCGGCCGTGGCCTCCGAGTATGCCTCCATCCTCTATCCGATCAAAAACGCCAAGGCGATCAGCGAGGGCAGGCTGCCGCCGGAGCAGCTCGGCGTGCGGGCGCTCGATGAGCGGACGCTGCAGGTCGATCTGGAGCAGCCGACCGCCTACTTTCTGCAGCTCACCGCCTTTGGCGTCTACCTGCCGATTCGCGAGGATTTCTACCGCGCCCAGGGCACCCGCTACGGGGCGGAGCAGGATCGGCTGCTCTACAACGGCCCGTTCCGGCTGGCGCGCTGGGTGCACGGTGCCCGGCTGACGCTGGTGAAGAACGAGCAGTACTGGAACCGGGCGCAGACCGTGCTCAACGAGATCGACCTGCCCTATGTCACCTCCGATTCGACGGCGGCCTACAACCTGTTCAAGGACAACAAGGTGGCGCTGGTCGGCCTCAGTGCCGAGGAGCTGAATGACGCGCTGAAGCAGCGGGTGAAGATTCGCATCTTTCCGGCCGGGTCGCTGTTCTACCTGGAGTTCAACCACCGCGCCGGGCGCATCACCGGCAACCGCCATTTCCGTCGGGCGATCCAGCGGGTGGCCGATCCGCAGGAGCTGGTCAACCGCGTGGTCGGTGTACCCGGCACGCTGCCGGGGCGGTCGCTGTTTCCGGTGTGGATCAAGGGGGTGAATGGAAGTTTTCGCAAGGAATTTCCCGCCCCCCGGGTGACAATCGACCCGAACCAGGCGCGGCAGGAGCTGGAGCTGGCCCGACAGCAGCTCGGGCTCGAGCGCTTTCCGCCACTGGTCTATCTGACCGGCGACTCACCGACGGCCGCCAAGCAGGGCGAGTACCTGCAGAACCTGCTGCGCACCCAACTGGGGTTGGAGCTGAAGATCGACAAGCAGATCTTCAAGCAGCGGCTGGCGAAGATGCTGGCTGGAGAGTTCGATCTGGTGGCCGCCGGCTGGGGCCCCGATTATGATGACATCATGACCTTCGGCGACCTCTTTGCTTCCTGGAACATCAACAACCGTGGCCGCTATGCCAACCCGGACTACGACCACTGGGTGGCGGTGGCGCGCGATGCCACCGATCCACGGCTGCGAATGGAGGCGATGGCGGCGCTGCAGCGGCTGGTGATCGAGGATGCGGTGATCATTCCGCAATATGAGAGCGGCAGCGTCTACCTGCAGCACCGCCAGTTGAAGGGGGTGGTGCGGCGGGTGATCGGCACCGACCCCGACTTCACCCAGGCACGGGTGGTGGCGCCATGATCGAAGCCGCGCTGCCGACCCCGGTTCACCCGCTCGCCAGGCGCAGGGGCTGAACCATGCACCGCTATCTGCTGCGACGTCTGGTCGAAGGGGTGATCACCGTCTGGTTCATCGCCACCGCCACCTTCTTCGCGATGCATCTGGTGCCGGGCGATCCACTGCTGAACGACAAGGCGGTGCCGAAGGAGATTCGCGCCAACCTCGAACAGCACTACGGACTCGACCAGCCACTGCCGGTGCAGTACCTGCGCTATCTCGGGCAGATGGTGCGCGGTGACTTCGGCATCTCGTTCACCCAGAAGAACCGCGCGGTCAACGACATCATCCGCGAGCACTTTCCGGTCTCGGCCAGCCTGGGACTGGTCGCGCTCGCCATCGCCGCCGCCGGCGGCATCCTGTGGGGCGCGCTGACCGCCCGCTACCGCGGCCGCTGGCCCGACGCGCTGATCATGCTTGGCGTGATCGTGGCGATCTCGGTGCCGGGTTTCGTGGTGGCGGCGCTGGCGCAACTGGCGATCGTCGAGCTGAATCGGCTGGCCGGCCGGTCGCTGCTGCCGGTGGCCGGCTGGGGCGAATGGCGCCACTTCGTCGTGCCGGCGCTGGTGCTGGGGCTTGGCACCATGGCCTATCTGACCCGGCTGATGCGCTCGTCGATGCTGGAGGTGATCCATGCCGACTACATCCGCACCGCCCGCGCCAAGGGGCTCGGCGAGGCGCGCATCTTCTTTCGCCACCAGTTGCGCAATGCGATCCTGCCGGTGATCACGGTGCTCGGCCCGGCGGTGGCCGCGATCACCACCGGCGGCTTCGTCATCGAACTGGTGTTTGCGATTCCCGGCCTCGGCCGCTACTTCGTGCAGGCGGTGCAGCAGCTCGACTACACGGTGATCATGGGCACCACGGTCTTCTATGGCGCCTTTCTGGTCTTCATGGTGATTGCGATCGACATCCTCTACGGCTTCATCGATCCACGGATCCGGGTGGGCTGACGGATGGCCGGTCCGCTTGCCGCCGACGATTTTCTGCCACTGCCGCCACAGCCGGCGATGGAGCGCGCGGTGCGCCCATCACGCTCCTACTGGCAGGATGGCTGGCGGCGGTTGCGCCAGAACCGCAGCGCCTTTGCCGCCTTGGGGCTGGTGCTCGGCCTGCTGCTGTTCGCGCTCGCCGGCCCACTGCTGTGGCCGGTCGATCCGGCCGCACAGGATCTGGAGCAGTTGTCACGGCCACCGACCCTCGGCGAGCGCGCGCTGCTGGTCGACCTCTCCAGTGAGTGGAGCGGCACTCCGGCCGCCGAATCCGAAGTGGGCGCCCCGCTGCCTGCGGCCCGGTTGGGCAGAAGCAGTGCATTGAGCGTGGTCGGCAGCCCCACCAGCCAGTCGGTGCGGTTGCAGTGGCAGGCGGTACCGGGGGCGCGCGGTTACATCCTCTACCGCACCGACCACCCGCCGATGGAGGGCGACGACCTGGGGCTGCCGCTGGTGCGCATCATCGGCGGCAGCGAGGTGAGCCATGAGGATCGGCTCAACCCGCAACCTGGCCGCCACTACTACAGCGTGGTGGCCACCGACGGCGTCGACGAGGCCGATGGTTATCGAACCCTGGCGGTCGAGGTGCAGCTCGGTCTCACGCTCGATGAGGCCCGGCGGCGCGGCCATGAATTGCCGGCTGGCGCCAGCGTGACCCTGGCGCCCCACCCGCTCGGCACCGACTACCTGGGGCGCGACCTGCTGGCACGGCTGATCCATGGCGCGCGCATCTCGCTCTTCATCGGTCTGACCGCGCCGCTGCTGTCGATCGTGATCGGTGCCTTTTATGGCGGCGTGGCCGGCTATCTGGGCGGCCGGACCGATGCACTGCTGATGCGCTTTGCCGACTTCGTGGTGGCGCTGCCCTTTCTGCTGTTCATGATCCTGTTCCGCATCGGCTTCGGCATCGGCCCCGGCGAGAGCGGCATCGCGCCGCTGCTGCTGGCGATGGTGCTGCTCGGCTGGCCCGGCACCGCGCGGCTGGTGCGCGGGCAGATCCTGCGGATTCGCGAAGAGGGCTATGTGCAGGCAGCACGGCTGATGGGGGCTGGAACCCCCTATCTGGTGCTGCGCCACATGCTGCCCAACACCATGGGGGTGATTCTGGTGTCGCTGACCTTTGCCGTGCCCTCGGCGATCTTCACCGAGGCCTTTCTGTCGTTCATCGGCATGGGCGTGGCACCGCCGACGCCATCCTGGGGCTCGATGTGCAACGATGGCATCAAGACCATGCTGACCCATCCGCACGAGCTGCTGTTCCCGGCACTGGTGATCAGCCTGACCGTGCTGGCCTTCAACCTGCTGGGCGACGGCCTGCGCGATGCGCTTGACGCCCGTCTGCGCGGCCGGGAGTGAGCGATGGCTGAACGGCTGCTCGAGGTGACCGATCTGGCGGTCGACTTTGCCAGCGATGGCGGCCGGGTGCAGGCGGTGCGCGGCGTCGATTTCGGCGTCGAGGCCGGCAGGACGCTGGCGATCGTCGGCGAGTCGGGTTGCGGCAAGTCGGTCACGGTGCAGGCGCTGATGGGGCTGGTGCCGATGCCGCCGGGTCGCATCCTGCGCGGTTCGGCCCGCTTTTTCGGCGAGGATCTGCTCACCCTTGCGCCGCGCCGCGCCAACGCGCTGCGCGGCGCCCGCATCGGCATGGTGTTTCAGGATCCGATGACCTCGATGAACCCGACCATGCGGGTGGGCGATCAGATCGCCGAAACCCTGCGGCTGCACCGTGGTCTGAGCCCGGCTGCTGCCACGCGTCAGGCGGTCGAGCTGCTGGAGCAGTGCCGCATCCCCGATCCGCAGCGGCGCGCCCGCAACTACCCCTTCGAGTTCTCCGGCGGCATGTTGCAGCGGGCGATGATCGCGATGGCGATCGCCTGCCAGCCGGCACTGCTGATCGCCGACGAGCCGACCACCGCGCTCGATGTCACCATTCAGGCGCAGATTCTGCGGCTGTTGCAGGCGTTGCAGGCCCGCACCGGCATGGCGATGATCCTGATCACCCATGACCTCGGCGTGGTCGCCCGCATGGCCGACGAGGTGGCGGTGATGTATGCCGGCCGCATCGTCGAGCGCGGCAGCGTCGAGTCGATCTTCCGCCGCCCGGCCCACCCCTACACGCTGGGGTTGCAGCAGGCGATGCCCGATCCGGCAAGCCGCGCGCCACTGCGGGCGATTGCCGGTGCGCCACCCGACCTGTTCCAGCCGCCCACCGGCTGCGGCTACCACCCGCGCTGCCCTCATGCACTGCGCATCTGCCAGCGCGAGGAGCCGCCGCTGCAACCGCTCGACGCCGATGTCAGCGCCCGCTGCTGGCTGCACCATCCGCAGGCGCCTGCCGTCGCGCCACTCCATCAGCCGCTGCGCGACGACCAAGGATCACCCTGATGGCCCTGCTCGAAGTCCGCGACCTCAGCCGCTGGTTCGATCTGGAACGCCAGCGCCGCCTGCTGGCGGTCGATCGGGTGTCGCTGACGCTGCAACCGGACGAAGTGGTCGGGCTGGTGGGCGAGAGTGGCTCCGGCAAATCGACCCTCGGCCGCTGCCTGATCGGGCTGCTGGAGAAGAGTGCCGGCGAGGTCTGGTTCGACGGCGAACGGCTGCCGGCGCGCTACCGTGCCGAGGATTTTCGCCGCCATGGCAGCGCGATGCGGATGATCTTCCAGGACCCCTACTCCTCGCTCAATCCGCGCATGACGGTGCTGGAGATCGTCGGCGAGGGGCTGCGCCTGCAGGGCGAACGCGACCGTGGTCGCATTCGTGACCAGGTGGCGCACTGGCTGCAACGGGTCGGGCTGTCGGCCGAGCAGATGGGCCGCTACCCGCATGAGTTCTCCGGCGGCCAGCGGCAGCGCATCGGCATCGCCCGCGCGCTGATCAGCCGCCCCCGTTTCGTGGTCTGTGACGAGCCGATCTCCGCGCTCGATGTCTCGGTGCAGGCGCAGGTGGTCAACCTGCTGGCAGCGCTGCGCGCCGAAATGGGCCTGACCCTGCTGTTCATCGCCCATGACCTGTCGATGGTACGCCACCTCTGCGACCGGGTCGCGGTGATGTACCTGGGCCAACTGGTCGAGCTGGGGCCGACCGAGCAGCTCTTCAGCCAGCCACGCCACCCCTACAGCCGGCTGCTGATCGAATCCAACCCGATTGCCGACCCGCAACGTGAGCGGGCACGGCAGCTTCCGCTGATCCAGGGCGAGATGCCCTCACCGATCGATCTGCCCCCCGGCTGCCGCTTTGCCGGTCGCTGCCCACAGGCGCTGCCGATCTGCCACCGCGAGCCGCCGGTGGCGCGCCCGGTCGATCCGCACCACTGGCGCGCCTGCCACCTCGACTGAGGCTCAGCGGCGCGCCACCAAGAGCGCACGCCGTGGCCGCGGATGGCCCTCGATGGTCAGCGTGGTGTCGGCAGGGTCGAGAAAGTCGGCCAGCGATTCGAAGCGCATCCAGTCGGTGCGCCGCTGTTCGTTGTGATCGGTCAGCGAGACATCGACCAGTTCGACATCACGAAAACCGCAGCGTCCAAGCAGGTTGCCCAGCGCCGCGACACTGGGAATGAACCAGACGTTGCGCATCTTGGCATAGCGCCCCGGCGGCAGCAGCAGGGTCTGCCGATCACCCTCCACCACCAGAGTCTCCAGCAGCAACTGCCCGCCGGGACGCAGCAGCTGCCGCAGCCGCTCCAGATGCTCGACCGGCGAGCGGCGGTGGTAGAGCACCCCCATCGACAGCACGATGTCAAAGTTCGCCTCACCCTCGGGCAGCGCCTCCAGCGCCAGCGGCAACACCCAGGCGGTGCGCCGAGGAAGGTAACGCGCCACCGCCCAATATTGCAGCGTGAACAGCAGCCCCGGATCGATGCCGACCACCAGCTCGGCACCGGCCAGCGCCAGCCGCCAACTGTAGTAGCCATTGCCGCAGCCGACATCGAGCACACGACGGCCCACCAGCGGGTCGATGGCACGCTCGATGCGCGCCCACTTCAATTGGCAGCGCCACTCGCTGTCGACCTCGACGCCAAACAGATTGAACGGCCCCTTGCGCCAGGGATGCAGCGCCAGCAGGCCACTGCGTAGCCGTTCGGTTTCGGCGGGCGACAGCGGCTGCGGGCTGCTCAGGCTGACGGCGCCCCGGTCGATGCCGAGCTGCGCTGACTCCACCGCTGGCAGATTCTCGACCGCTGCCTGCCAGCGCGGCAGATCCCCATGGCGCGCAGCGTGCCACTGTGCCGCGGTGGCCTGCTCGATGGCGCCACACCCGTCCGCCGGCAGAGCACGCGCCAGCGGCGCCCACAGCTTTTCGTAGTCGATCAAGGCCAGACCTCCGCCGCAAAAAAGCGGGCAATTTACCAGAGCAGGCCCGGCAACGGCGTCAACCCGGCACCGGCTCGCCCGTTATTGCCCTTGCAGCAGGGCTCAATCCTGCTGCAAGGGTGACAACACCCATCGACGCTTCAATCCACCACCGGAGAAGACCATGCGTATCAAACCCCTGCTGCTTTCGACCTCACTGATCTGTGCACTGACCGCGCCGGTCTGGGCCATGTCCCACGGTGACGAAGGCGGCCCCGACCATCAGATGATGTGGAAGCAGATGGACAGCGACGGCGACAACCGCATCAGCAAGGCCGAGTTCACCAAATCGACCGAAGCGCGGTTCGACAAGGCCGATGCCAACCACGATGGCTACATCGACCAGAGCGAACGGGACAAGATGAGAGAGAAGATGCACGAGCGGATGGAGAAGATGCGGGAAAAGCACAGCAAGATGCCCGAATGAAGAGAGCCTCCTGCACACTGGGTCGCGGCAGGATGCACTGCCGCGACCCTGAGCCTCACTGCGGCGCGAGCATCCGCCGATAGAGCGCGAGGTAGTCGGCCGAGCTGCGCTGCCAGGAGAAATCGGCCGCCATCGCCGAGCGCATCAGTTGTTGCCAGCGCGCCGGTTGATGATAGAGCGCCAGCGCCCGCTCCAGCGTGGCACGCAGTGCCGGACCGCTGGCGAAGTCGAAACAGAAGCCGTTGCCCTCGGTTGCCGCATCGGCATCGATGACGGTGTCGGCCAGCCCACCCACCCGCCGCACCAGCGGCAGGGTGCCATAGCGCAGGCTGTAGAGCTGGTTGAGTCCGCACGGCTCGAAACGTGACGGCATCACGAAGAGGTCGGCACCGGCCTCGATCTGGTGCGCCAGCGGCTCGTCATAGCCGGCCACCACTGCCAGGCGGTCGGGATGGCGGCGCGCGCAACCCAGCAGCAGCTCGGTGTAGTGCGGGTCGCCATTGCCGAGCACCACCAGCCGCAGCGGCTGCGTCATCAGCCAGGGCAGGATCTCCAGCAGCAGATCGATGCCCTTCTGCTCGACCAACCGCGTCACCATCGCCAGCAGTGGCAGCTCATCGTCGGCGGGCAGACCCATGCGCCGCAGCAGAGCGACCTTGTCGAGCCGCTTGCCGCTCAGCTCATCGGCGCTGTAGTGGTGCGGAATCAGCGGATCGGTCGCCGGATTCCACACCTGCGCATCGATGCCGTTGAGGATGCCGACCAGCACACCCTGCCGCGCCCGCAGCAGGCCATCGAGACCGCAGCCATAGGCGAAGGTGGTGATCTCGCGCGCATAGGTGGGGCTGACGGTACTGATCCAGTCAGAGCAATTGATGCCGGCCTTGATGAAGGAGAGCTGACCGTAGTACTCCACCCCCTCGATCGACCAGGCCGACTCCGGCAGGTCGAGCAGGTTGAACTGCGCCCGGCTGAACAGCCCCTGATAGGCCAGATTGTGGATGGTGAACAGCAGCCGCGGACGAAACGGGAAGGGTTGCAGAAACAGCGCGGTGAGTGCGCTCTGCCAGTCGTTCAGATGGACGATGTCGGGCCGCCAGCCCAGCCCGAGCTGATCGATCGCCAGCAGCGCCGCCACCCGGCAGAACAGCGCAAAACGTTCGGCATTGTCCGGCCAATCCTGGCCAGCGGCATCCTGATAGGGGCCACCCTCGCGGGCGAAATATTCCGGCACATCGACCAGCCAGAGGATCACCTCGCTGTCGGCCAGCCGGCCCTCCAGCAGTCTGACTTCGACCTCACCGCAGCGGCCATGGGCCAGCGTGAAGCGGGCCCGCTCGAGCAGTGCGCCGCTCTGCCGCTTGACCCCGGCGTAGGCCGGCAGCAGCAGATGGAGCCGCTGCCCCAGCTGCGTCAGGGCGATCGGCAGGCTGCCGGCGACATCGGCCAGACCGCCGGTCTTGATCAGTGGATGGGCTTCACTGGCGACAAACAGCACATCGAGCGCGGCAGGCGGTTTTTTGCGCGGGCGTGCCTTGGCCTTGGCCATCTTTACGGGTCCTTGATTCTCATGCGAGTCTCAGAACGATGCCAGCCAGTGGCGGCAAGGTCAACCGCAGCGACACCGGCCGCCCCATCCAGGCGACCGGCTCGGTCACCACCTGACCATTGCCGAGGTCGGAGCCGCCATAGTGGCGGGAGTTGGAGTTGAACAGCTCCCGGTAGCTGCCGGCAGCGGGCACGCCGACCCGGTAATCTTCGCGCACCACCGGCGTGAAGTTGAGCAGCACCAGCAACCAGCCCTGATCGCTCTTGCGCAGGAACGACAGCACCGACTGGGTGCTGTCATGGCAGTCGATCCATTCGAAGCCACTGCTGTCGAAATCGTGCCGATGCAGCGCCGGTTCGTTGCGGTAAAGCCGGTTGAGATCGGCCACCAGCCGCTGCACCCCCTGATGAAAGGGGTACTGCAACAGGTACCACTCCAGTTCGCGGTCATGGTTCCACTCCCGCCCCTGGGCAATGTCATTGGTCATGAAGTTGAGCTTCTTGCCCGGCTGGGTGAACTGATAGGTCAGCAGCAGCCGCAGGCTGGCGAACCGCTGCCACTCATCGCCCGGCATCTTGTAGAGCAGCGAACGTTTGCCATGCACCACTTCATCATGCGAGAAAGGCAGGATGAAGTTCTCGGTGAAGGCGTAGAGCAGGCCGAAGGTGAGCTTGTCGTGGTGGTAGAGGCGGTGGATCGGATCCTTGCCGATGTAGTCGAGCGTGTCGTTCATCCAGCCCATGTTCCACTTCATGCTGAAGCCCAGACCGCCGAGATGGACCGGCCGCGACACCATCGGCCAGGCGGTCGACTCCTCGGCCATCATCAGCACGCCGGGGAAACGCTCATGGACCACCCCGTTGAGGTGCTTGAGAAAATCGATCGCTTCGAGGTTCTCATTGCCGCCATGGATATTGGGCAGCCAGTCATCAGGCTGGCGTGAATAGTCGAGGTAGAGCATCGACGCCACCGCATCGACCCGCAGGCCGTCGATGTGGAACTCCTCGATCCAGTACAGGGCGCTGCTGAGCAGAAAGTTGCGCACCTCGTTGCGGCCATAGTCGAAGATCAGTGTGCCCCAGTCACGGTGTTCGCCCCGCCGTGGATCGGCATGTTCATAGAGGTTGCTGCCATCGAACCATGCCAGTGCATGGCCATCGCGCGGAAAGTGCGCCGGCACCCAGTCGAGCAGCACACCGATGCCATGACGGTGGCACAGATCGACCAGGTAACGCAGCTCGTCCGGTTCGCCAAAGCGGCGGGTCGGGCAGAAGTAGCCGGTGCTCTGATAGCCCCATGAGCCATCGAAGGGGTGTTCGGTGATCGGCAGCAGTTGCAGATGGGTGTAGCCCTGCTGCGCGATGTAATCGACCAGACCATGGGCCAGATCGCGGTAGTTCAGAAAGTGTCCCGCCTCGTCACGGCGCCAGGATCCGAGATGCACCTCGTAGATCGACAGCGGCGCATGCAGCCAGTCATGCCGCTGTCGCTGATCGAGCCACTGTGCATCCTGCCACTGATGGCGGCTGGCCTCACGGACCACGCTGGCGGTGGCGGGTCGCAACTCGCTGCCCTGGGCATAGGGATCGCTCTTGAGCAGAATGGCGCCATTGCGGGCGCGAATCTCGAACTTGTAGTGCAGGCCGGCAGCCAGCCCGGGAATGAACAGCTCCCACACCCCGGATGCACCACGACAGCGCAGCGGATGGTGGCGGCCATCCCACGCATTGTGATCGCCAACCACGCTGACCCGCTCGGCATTGGGCGCCCACACCGCGAAGAACACCCCGCTGATGCCATCGATCTCGCGACAGTGTGCACCGAGAAAGCGGTAGGCATGCCAATGCTTGCCGGCGGCAAACAGCGCCAGATCAAACTCCAGCAGCTGCGGTCCAAAGCTGTAGGGGTCATGGGCCTCATGCTCGACACCCCAGCGGTCGACCCAGCGCAACAGGTAATGTTTCGGTAATGTGTCGGCACTACCCTGCCAACTGAACAGGTCGCTCCGCCCCAGCCGCTCCAGTGGCTCTTGCGCACCGTTTGAGGTCACAATATGGACCGAACGCGCACCAGGAAGGTGAACATGCACCACCTTGAGATCACCCCGTGGATGGCAGCCAAGATAACCGAAAGGATCGTGATGGCGGGCCTCGATGATGCGCCGCTGGGTTTCATCGAGCACCATGGAAACGGGCGGCGAAACAGAAGAAGACGAAGGAGTCATGTCGACGACCTGGCTGAACTGAACTGCTGGAGCAGTGCATTGAAGCAGAAAAGCGCACCACGGAAAAACCGATGCCGCAGTGCGATCAAACCCGCTGCCGGATGACGCTACCACCTCGCCGCAGTGCAAAACTGGAATAAGCCCTGCATAACTCTGGCCAAGGCGCCTTTGGATGGATGCACGACCGGCCACTGAATCGCCAACGCCAATGAACCCCGGAGCCGACCGCATGGAAACCACCAAACCGACTGCCAAGGGCAAAAAACGCAGCAGCTCACCGACCGCGCCCCGCCGTTTCGTCAGCCGCATCACCGGTGAGACCCTGGCGCTGGTGCTGGCCGGCGGCAGCGGTTCGCGGCTGCACAACCTGACCCGCTGGCATGCCAAGCCGGCGATCCCTTTTGGCGGCAAGTACCGCACCATCGACTTTTCGCTCTCCAACTGCGTCAACTCCGATGTGCGTCGCATCGGCATCCTGACCCAGTACAAATCACATTCACTGATCAACCACGTGCAGAAGGGCTGGAGCTTTCTGCGCGCCGAGATGAACGAGTTCATCGAGCTGCTGCCGGCCCAGCAGCGCATCCATGACTCCTGGTACAAGGGCACCGCCGATGCGATCTATCAGAATCTCGACATCATCCGGCTGCACAATCCCGAATATGTGCTGATCCTGGCCGGTGACCACATCTACAAGATGGATTACGGCTTGCTGATCGCCCAGCATGTGGAGCGCGAGGCCGACATGACCGTCTGCTGCATCGAAACCTCGCTGGCCGAAGCAAGCGAATTCGGCGTGATGTCGATCGGTGCCGACGAACGCATCATCGGCTTCCAGGAGAAACCGAAGCACCCGATCCCGATGCCCGGTTCACCCGACAAGGCATTGGTCTCGATGGGCATCTATGTGTTCAACACCGGGTTTCTCTATGAGCAGCTGATCAAGGATGCCGAGACACCCCGCTCCAGCCACGACTTCGGCAAGGACATCATCCCCTCGGCCATCGACCGCTACCGGGTCTTCGCCTATCCGTTCCGTGACGTCGAAAATGGCGAGCAGGCCTACTGGCGCGACGTCGGCACGGTCGATGCGTTCTGGCAGGCCAACATGGAGCTGCTCGATGTCACCCCGCCGCTGAACCTCTACGACCAGGAGTGGCCGATCTGGACCCATCAGGAGCAGCTGCCCCCCTCCAAGTTCGTCTTCGACGATGACGATGGCCGACGCGGCATGGCGGTCGATTCGATGGTGTCGGCCGGCTGCATCGTCTCCGGTGCACTGGTGCGCCGCTCGCTGCTGTTCAACAATGTCCGCGTCAACGCCTACAGCGAACTGAACCAGTGCGTGGTGCTGCCCCGGGCCGTGATCGGTCAGCACTGCCGGCTGACCCGGGCGATCATCGATCAGGAGTGCATCATTCCCGATGGCACCGTCATCGGTGAGAATGCCAAGGAGGATGCCCGCCGCTTCCACCTCTCGCCCGAGGGGATCGTGCTGGTCTCTCCCGAGATGCTCGGGCAGGAGGTGCGTCATGTCCGCTGAATCCTTCACGCCGGTGGTGCTGATGTGGCACATGCATCAGCCCCACTACCGACCGCTCAACGCCAGCGCCTTCCGCCAGCCCTGGAGCTACCTGCACGCGATCAAGGATTACGTCGACATGGCGGCGATCCTCGAGCAGACCCCCGGTGCGCGCAGCGTGGTCAACTTCGCCCCGGTGCTGCTCGAACAGATCGACGCCTATGGAGAGCAGATCGAGAGTTTCCTGGCCGGAAATGGCGAGATCGCCGATCCGCTGCTCGCCGCCCTGGCCAGTGAGCAACTGCCCAGCGATGGCGAAAGCCGACTGCTGCTGACCAGCCAGTCGCTGCGCGCCAACGAACAGCGGCTGATCCAGCGCTTTGCACCCTTCGGCCAACTGGCCGCACTGGCGCGCCACCTGCTCGCCCACCCCGGTCAGGTCGGCTACCTGCATGATCAGTTCCTGTGGGATCTGCTGGTCTGGTACCACCTGGCCTGGCTGGGTGAGACGGTGCGCCGCGGCGATTCGCGCATCACCGCACTGATGGAGCAGGGCAACCACTACAGCCTGGCGCAGCGCCGGCTGCTGCTGTCGATCATCGGCGAACTGGTGCAGAGCGTGATTCCGCGCTACCGCGCCCTGGCCGAGGGGGGCCAGATCGAGCTGGCGATGTCGCCCTATGGCCATCCGATCCTGCCACTGCTGCTCGACATCGATTCGGCCCGCGAGGCGATGCCCACGGCCACCCTGCCCACTGCCGACCACTATCCCGGCGGCGCCGAGCGGGCGCGCTGGCATCTGCGGCATGGCATCGAGACCTTCAGCCGTTACTTTGGCATGATCCCGATCGGCTGCTGGCCCTCCGAAGGGGCGGTCAGCGACGCCACGCTGCAACTGCTGGCCGCCGCGGGCTTCCGCTGGGCCGCCACCGGCGAATCGGTGCTGCGTCACAGCCTGACCGCAGCGGGCCGTATGGGTGACGCCTGCATCCACCATCCCTACCGGGTCGATGGCATCGACATCGCCTGCTTCTTTCGCGATGACCAGCTCTCGGACGCCATCGGTTTCAAATACGCCAACTGGCACGGCGACGATGCCGCCGCCGATCTGGTGCAGCATCTGGAGAACATCGCCGCGGCCTGTGGCAATGATCCGAGTCGGGTGATCAGCATCATTCTCGATGGCGAGAATGCCTGGGAGTACTACCCCAACAACGGCTACTACTTTCTGACCGCGCTCTACCAGAAACTGGCGCAGCATCCGACGCTGCGCCTGACCACCTTCGGCAACCTGGTGAAGAACCGGCCGAAGCGCCCACCTCCCGATCGCAGTCTGCAACTGCCCAGCCTGGTGGCCGGCAGCTGGGTCTATGGCACCTTCTCGACCTGGATCGGCAGTCCGGACAAGAACCGCGGCTGGGAGCTGCTGATCGAGGCCAAGCAGCAGTTCGATCGGGTGATCGCCGCCGGCACGCTCTCGGCCGAACAGCAACAGGCCGCCGAACAGCAATTGGCACTCTGTGAGGGCTCCGACTGGTTCTGGTGGTTTGGCGACTACAACTCGGCCGAATCGGTCAGCGACTTCGAGCGGCTGTTCCGCGAGCATCTGGTCAGCCTCTATCAGACACTGATGATCGAGCCGCCCCAAAGCCTGACCCAGGTGATCTCCAAGGGCGGTGGCGCGCCGGAGCAGGGCGGCACCATGCGCCGAGGCAGCGAAACGTGAGTGCCGACTGCATGGATGCGCCTGGCAACCCCGGTTCACCCCTGGCCCGACGCCGCTCCGGCGTGCTGCTGCATCTGACCTCGCTGCCAGGCAGCCAAGGGTGCGGCACCTTGGGCGAGGCGGCCTGCCGCTTCGTCGACTTTCTCGCCGAATCGGGTTTTGGCGTCTGGCAGATGCTGCCGCTGGGGCCGACCCATGACGACGGTTCACCCTATCTCTGCCTGTCGGCCCATGCCGGCAATCCGCGGCTGATCGACCTGCAGGCGCTGGTGCAGCATGGTTGGCTCGACAGTGACCTGACCTCCACGGAATCCCCGTTGCTTCGCGCCTGGCTGCGGTTCAAGGCCACCGCCAGTCCGACCGAACAGACCGAGTTCGAACAGTTCCGGAACAGCGCTGCCGGCTGGCTGCCCGACTATGCGCTGTTCATGGCGCTGCGCAGCCACTTCAACGACCACTCCTGGGTGCACTGGCCGACACCGCTGCGCCAGCGTGATCCGGCTGCGCTGAAACAGGCTCGGCACCACCATGCCGACGCGATCGAGGCCATCTGTTTCGAGCAGTTCCTGTTCGACAGCCAGTGGCGACAGCTGCACCGCCATGCCCGGGAGCGCGGCGTGGCGCTGTTCGGCGACATTCCGATTTTCGTCGACCACAACAGCGCCGATGTCTGGGCCCACCAGCGGCAGTTCGACCTCGATGCCGACGGCAATCCACGCGTCGTCGCCGGGGTGCCGCCCGACTACTTCTCGGCCACCGGCCAGCGCTGGGGCAACCCGCTGTTCCGCTGGGAGGAGATGGAAGCCGACGGTTTTTCCTGGTGGCAAGGCCGGGTCGCCACCCAGATGCGCTACTTCGACCTGCTGCGCATCGACCACTTTCGCGGCTTCGAGGCCTGCTGGGAGATTCCGGCCGATGAGCCCACCGCGATGGTCGGCCGCTGGGCCCCGGCACGCGGGGAGGCACTGTTCCAGAGCCTGATCGAGCGCCACGGCACGCTGCCCTGGGTGGCCGAGGATCTCGGCACCATCACGCCCGAAGTGGAGCGGTTGATGGCCCGGTTCGACTTTCCGGGCATGAAGATTCTGCAATTCGCCTTCGACGGCGGCGCCGACAACCCCTATCTGCCGCACAACCATCGCCAGCAGAGCGTGGTCTACACCGGCACCCACGACAACGACACCAGCCTTGGCTGGTATCAGGGGCTGACGCCCACGCTTCAAGAACGGGTCGATGAGTATCTGGGCCGACCGGGCGAGGCGATGCCGTGGCCTCTGCTGCGCGCCGCGCTGGCCTCGGTGGCGCGGCTGGCGATCATCCCGATGCAGGATCTGCTCGGTCTCGACTCGGCACACCGCATGAACCAACCCGGCACCGTCGAAGGCAACTGGCGCTGGCGTTTCGCCTGGAGCGACCTTCCGGCCGACCTGAGCGAACGGCTGCGCCGCCTCAACCAGCTCTACGGCCGCGGCTGATCAAGCCTCCGAAGCTGGGTTCGCCCGCGCGTCGAGCTGCCAGAATTCGTTTTCATTGATGATGCCGAGCGACGCTGCCCGCTGCGCATCGAGCCGCCCCCAGGCGGTGGCGCGCCGCAACCGGGCGCGCAGATGACGATCGGTGGCGCGATCGGCCATGTAGTCACCTTCGCCGCGCCCGATCATGGTGGCGCCGGAGCCGCTGGCGACACTGCGCTGGTAGAGCTCGATCTCGGCAATGTCCTGATCGAGCTGCGCCTGCGAACAGGCACCCTGGTAGGCCGCCAGCACCATCAGCAGCTGGCCGGGATGGCCGACCCACTTGCCCGACATGCCCAGTCGAATGCCGTGGCAGGCATCCTGGTAGGCCTCTTTCAGCGCATTCAGCACCTTGAGCTTGTTCGCCTGCTGCTGGGCCAGGCTGAGCCCCTCGCCGCGATGCAACGGGGTCGGATAGTTGAGGGTCATGTTGTCGATGGCGGGCACATTGACGGCTCCGGCGACGTTGACGATCACCTGCCGCGCCCAGTCGCAGCTCGGATGGTCGTTGCGCAGCTCGGGCAGATTGACGTCGGCCGCATAGTCGGCAATGCCCCAGATGATGCCGGTCAGCCGTGGCGTCACCGCCTTGACCAGTTCAGGCAGTTGCGCCAGCGCGTAGCCCGATTCGACCAGAAATTGCAGCTTGATCCGCTGCTCCGGCAATCCCAGCAGATGCTCGATCTCACCCAGCCGCTCATTCAGCCACACCAGCTCGTTGGGATGCTCCACCTTCGGCCAGATGAGGCCATCGATCGGATAGTGCTCGACACGCTCGCTGGCCACCGCCGGCAGCACCTCGAACAGGTCGTCGATGCAGCCATCGAGCGTCAGGCCGGCCGGGCGAAAGAAGGCCAGCGTCGAACCCCAGTTCGCCTGCGAAAAACAGCGGATGGCGCCCGCACGCGCCTTGCGGGCCGACTCGGCATCGAGCGCAACCGCATCCTCGCAATCGACCATCACCAGCGGGGTGTGGCAGTCGGGCTGCTCGATCAGCCCGCGCAGCGCCGACAGCGGTGCACCGGCATGGTCGGCCAGCTCCGCCGGGCTGATGTCGAACTTCTGCAACAGCTTGCGCGCCGCTGCCAACCCCTGGATCGCCTTCTCCGGTGTGCCGCTGGCCGGCGTGGTGAAGTGCGCCTGCTGGCACCAGTACTTCAGTGGCATCTCCGCCGTGGCCATGCGCCGTTCGCGCAGCAGCTGCTCGCGACTCTGTCGGGCCCGGTCGGCCAGTTGCCTGATCAGCGTCATCTTCGGCTCTCCATCGCATTCAGAAGATTCAGGGCAGCACCGGCCACCCCAGGATTAGCCCGGAATCACCCGCAGGTCGATCACCCCTTCGACCGCCCGGATCGCCGGCAGCAGTGCCGGCGGAATCTCGCACTCGACATCGATCAGGTTGTAGGCGATCTCGTCACGGCTCTTGTTGAGCATGTCGAGCACATTCAGGTTGTGATCGGCCAGCAGTGACAGCACCTTGCCGAGGATCTTCGGCACATTGCGGTTCGAGAAGGCCAGCCGGCAGCCACCGTTGCGCTCCAGCACCAGCGTGGGAAAGTTGACCGAATTGCGGATGTTGCCGGTCTCCAGATAATCGATCAGTTGATCGGCCGCCATCACCGCACAATTCTCCTCGGCCTCCAGCGTGCTGGCCCCCAGATGCGGCAGCAGCAGCACATCACTTCGACCCATCAGCAGCGGATGCGGAAAGTCGGCGACATACTGGCGCAGATAACCACTGTCGAGAAACTTCACCACCGCCGACTCATCCACCACCCCTTCGCGCGCGAAGTTGAGCAGCACCGCGCCCTTCTTGCAGTAGGCCAGCGTCTCTTCGCGCAGCAGGTTGCGGGTATTCTCCAGCAGCGGAACATGCAGCGAGACATAGTCGGAACGGGCCAGCAGTGATGCCAGATTGTCCATCTTCTGCACCTGGTTCGGCACCCGCCAGGCGGCTTCGACCGACAGCGCCGGGTCATAACCCAGCACCGTCATTCCCAGATGCAGCGCGGCGTCGGTCAGCCGTGAACCGATCGCGCCCAACCCCACCACGCCGAGTGTCCGTCCGGCCAGCTCCTGCCCGGCAAAACGCTTCTTCTCCTGTTCCAGGGTCGCGTTCAGCGCCGCCACATCGGTCATGCCGGCCAGCGTCTCGACATAGCGCAACCCCGGCACGATCCCGCGCGAAGCGAGCAGCATCGCGCAGAGCACCAGCTCCTTGACCGCGTTGGCATTGGCGCCCGGGGTGTTGAACACCGGAATGCCGCGCTCGCTCAGCACCGAAACCGGAATGTTGTTGACCCCGGCACCGGCCCGCGCCACCGCCTTCAGGTTCGCGCCCAGTTCGCTGACAGCCAGTTTGTGGCTGCGCAGCAAAATGGCGTCGGGCGCCTCGACCTGCCCGCCAAGCTCATAGCGCTCGCGCGCAAAACGGTCGGTGCCCTTGCGGGAGATCTGGTTCAGCAACTGGATTCGGTACATCTGTGACTGCTCTCGTCAAAACAATGGAATGAACTATTCACCCGAGAAACGCGGTTCACGCTTCTCGAAAAAGGCGCGTATCCCCTCTTCGGCATCCTTGCTGCCGCGCACGCCCTTCACCTCGTCCAGTTCGGCCTGCAAACCCGCCGCCATGCCATGGTTCAGACCGATGTGAATCGCCCGCAGCACGGCACGGGTCGCCAGCGGCGGACGCTTGGCCAATGCCACGGCGAAGGCAAAGGCCTGCTGGAACAGCTCCGCGGGCGCGCAGACCCGGTCCACCAGCCCGATCTGGGCCGCCTCCTCGGCATCGATGCGCTCGGCCAGCAGAATCATCTGGGTGGCACGTGAGCGTCCGATCAGCCGCGGCAGTCGCTGGGTGCCACCCCAGACCGGAATCACCCCGAGCTGGGTCTCGGGCAGGCCGATCACCGCCTTGGGCGCCGCAACCATGAAGCGAAAATGGCACGCCAGCGCCAGTTCACAGCCGCCACCCAGCGCATAGCCGTTGATGGCCGCCACCACCGGCTTGGGGAAGGCCTCGATCTGGTTGCAGACCGCCTGCGCCTTCAGACTGACGGTGGTGGAGTTGGCGGTGTCGGTCAGATCGAAACCCGCGCAAAAGCCTTTGTCACCGGCACCGGTCAACACCACCGCCCGCACCTGCGGGTCGCGGGCCAGGGTGTCGAGCAGCTGCTCCAGTTCGATGAACGCCTGCAGATTCATCGAATTGGCCGGTGGCCGGTTCAGGGTCAGCAGCGCAACCCCTTCACGCTGCTCCAGCAGCACTGGACCATTGATTTCCATACGAAGACTCCTTGTTTTTTCGAATGTCGATGGGGGTCGGGACGACAACCCACCCGATCATTCTACGAAATGGGTGCCAACGGGAATACAGCGGTCGACAGCATGGCCTGTCGCACGGGGAGATCGGCTCAGACGAAGCGGGAGGTGGCAGCGTCGCAGCACGACACTGCCACCGTGCGACGCTCGGATGGCGGCGTGCTACAGCAGCCCGTAGGCTTTCATCTTCTTGCGCAGGGTGCCCCGATTGAGGCCTAGGACCTGTGACGCCTTGGTCTGATTGTGATGGACGTGGCGCAGTACGGCCTCGAGCAGCGGCGGTTCGATCTCGGAGAGCACCATCTCATAGACATCGCTGACTGCCTGTCCATCGAGATTCTCGAAGTAGTTGTTCATGGCGATCTCGACACAATCGCGCAGGGTCTGCGCATCCTGCAACTGTGTGCGGCCGCGCTTGGCGCGCGGCGGACGGCGACGGCTGACCTCGACCAAGGGTTCCATTTCATTGCTCATGCTTCCCACTCCTTCTGCTTCCAGCGAACCTGTATCACGGAGCCTCGATCAGAAATCAAGACCTCGGCAAGTTTACGTCGTTGCCAACAACGCAGACAATGAATCAGCTCTCTGCCGGCAGCTTTTGCGGTTCGACATAGAGGGTCACCTGATCACCCGGCTTGATGGTCTGCTCGCCGCGGACAGACTCGTTCCACTCCAGAATCTTTTCGACCGGCAACTTGAAACGGCTGGCAATGCGGTAGAGCGTGTCGCCCTTGCGCACCCGATAGTCCACCCGCTGCGTCGCTGTCTTCTGCGTGCTCGGGCGCTCAGCAGTCGGGTCACGCCGCTGCGTTGCCGCTGCCTGGTCCTGCGACCGCACCTGCAGCAGCATGCCCGGACGCAGGCTGGCCACCTTGGCCTCACCATTCAGGCGAGCCAACTCGCCCACTGAAATTCCATGCTGTTGGGCGATCCGCCACGGGGTGTCACCCTGCCTGACTCGATATTGCGCGCTCTTTTCGCCGCTGTCTCGGGCGGACTCGGCGTGCTGTGCAGCGGTGCCTTGCGTGTCACTCTCGCTGCGCTTCGTCAGCAGACTCCAGGGCGCCGGAAGCACCAGCTTCTCTCCGGTTCTGAGCGAGCCGTCCAGTTCGTTGAGCTGCTGGATCGTTGTCGTCGAAGTGTCGAAACGCTGTGCGATCGACTCCAGCGAATCACCCTCCTTCACCTTGTAATGCTGCCAGCCCGCAGCACGCTCGGCAGGAAAGAGCGACAGCTTGTAGTTGAGTGCCTCCGCCTGGGCGGCCGGAATCAGCAGCCGATGATTTCCATGAGAGTCGGTGGTCCCGCGTCTATAGCCCGGATTGAGCCGTTCGATCTCCTCCAACGGCAGTTTGGCCAGTTCGGCCGCAACCGAAAGTTCGATCTGTCGTGCGATGTCGACCGTCACGAAATAGGGTCGATCAGGGATGTTCGGCAACGCAACCTGATATTTGTCCGCCTCGGCGGCCAGTTGGGCAAAGGCAAGGATGCGCGGCACGAACTCCATGGTCTGCTGCGGCAGATTCAGATGCCAGAAATCGGTCGGCTTGCCCAGCGCGCGGTTGCGCTCGATGGCACGGTCGATGGCGCCTTGACCGGCGTTGTAGGCGGCCAGCGTCAGCAGCCAGTCGCCGTCGAAATGCTTCTGCATCTGATCGAGATATTGCAGCGCTGCCTCGGTCGACTCCACCACATCACGGCTGCCGTCATAGCCGGTATTCTTGCGCAAACCCAAATGGCGCGCGGTGGAGGGGATCAACTGCCACATGCCCGTGGCCTGACTCGCCGAGCGTGCACGCGGGTCGTAACCCGATTCGATCATCGGCAAAAAGGCCAGCTCCAGCGGAAAGTTACGCTCGACCAGTGCCTGCTTGACGTGGTAGAGATAGCGCGTCGAATTTTCCGCAGCCTTCTCGACAAAGCTCGACTGTTCAAGCAGCAAGCGCCGCTGCACAGCAACCCGGGGATGCGCCATCTCGTCACGCAGCCTGAAGCCTTTGCGCAGTGATTCCCAGATGTCAGGCGCCGGCTGGTTCAGCGAAGCCACCTCTGGCGCAAACCAGTTGTAGTCTCCTGCCGTGCCATTCTCGATGGCCTGGTGGATCTCTCCACCGGTTGCGCCACCGGGCCGGTTGCCGTTCGCAGCGGAGTGATCCGCCAGTCGGGAGGAGTCCTGTTCGACCAGGCTGCAGCCAGTCGTCAGAACCGTACAGAATATGAGTGCAGACAGTGTCTGTTTGAAACTCGGCAAAATGAACACCTCATCGATGTCGATCGCCCAAGCCGCTGGGTGATCGTCTTAGGGTTGCGCCTTTGCAGCCCTGAGTGGGTTTCTACTCCAGTTGAGAAATTGATTCACAACAGCCGTGGTGATAACGGTGGCCTTGTTTCTATCCCTTGAAACCATCCTTCCAGTGGCGGATGGCGCCAAAAATCTCTTCTTGCTGGGCAAGTGGAGCCTGTTTCCAGGCCTCCGCCGCCCTTTTGACCTCGGCCACGTGGCCCCTCAGAAAAGGGTTCGTAGCAAGTTCGAGGCCGATTGTCGACGGAACCGTCGGTTCGCCGCAACCTCTTTTTTCATTTTCCGTGACGATCCGGCGCTGCAACTGTGCGTTGTCGGGCTCGACCACCGCCGCAAAACGCAGGTTGCTCAGCGTGTATTCATGCGCGCAATGGACCGCGGTTTGTGGCGGAAGTGCCGCCAGTTTCATCAGCGACTGGTACATCTGCGCCACAGTGCCTTCAAAAATGCGTCCGCAACCGCCGGCAAACAGCGTGTCTCCACAGAAGAGTAGCGCTGTTTCACCCTCGATCAAGTAGGCAATGTGCCCCAAGGTATGGCCCGGAATGTCCAGAATCCGCACTTCATGCCCCAGGATCTGGCAGACATCACCCTCGCCCAGCGGCTGGGTCAGATGGGGGATCTTTTCATGACGCGGCCCCAGTACCGGAATCGAACGCCCTGCCATCAGTCCGGCCACGCCACCGATGTGGTCGGGATGGTGGTGGGTGATGAAAATGCCCGAGAGCGTCAGCCCATGCGCCTCGAGGTAGCGCTCGACCACGGCTGCATCGCCCGGATCGCACACCCACGCATGGGCCCCGTCCACCTCGTGCAACAGCCAGATATAATTGTCGCTGAAGGCTGGAATTGGTATCGTTTTCAACATGATCATCTCCTGACTCCACTGGCCGGACGACACAGGAAACCATGGCCATCGACATCAGACAAGACCAGCACGGCGCCATGGATCCAAAACTTTCGCCTGACCTCACACCCGAGAACTGATCCAGATGGTCAAGACGATGCCCCAATCCACCCTCCACACCCGGGTCATGCTGGAGCAGGCACAGCGCTGGTTCACCAGCCCGCTGGGCCAGGAGCTGCTGGAGATCGAACAGCGTCTGCTCGATCAGATATTGCCAAGCTGCCATGGTGACCTGCTGGTCGAGATCAGTCCCTTTTCGACCCAGTTCGACTACGAACGCTGCCCGATCACCCAGCAGTGCCGACTGAGCCCGCTGCTGCATCCACACTGCCCGCCACCAGCACTGGTGGCGGAACCCACCGCCCTGCCGCTCTATCCGGAGAGCGCCAGCGTGGTGCTGCTCCACCACCTGCTGGAGTTCTGTGCCGACCCGCATCGAACCGTGCGCGAAGCGGTGCAGACCCTGGCCCCCGAAGGCCGCATCCTGATCATCGGCTTCAACCCGCGCTCATTGTGGGGCCTGTGGCAACGCATCGCCGCCCATCGGGGCAGCGGCCCCTGGTCCGGCCACTTTCTGACCGCCTCGCGCATGGAAGACTGGCTGTCGCTGCTGCGCTGCCAGCCCGAGGGGGCCCTCTACGATCGGTTCGGACTGCCGCTGCAACCACGCGCCTGGTCCCGTCACTGGCGCGGGATGAGCCAGATTGCGCGGCAACACCACTGGCCGATCGGCGCCATCTATCTGCTGGTGGCACGCAAAAAACGGGCGGCGCTGATCGCTCAACCCATCGCCCGCCGCCGGCTGCGACTGGCCGCCGTCGGCACCCCCAAACTGGTCATGGGCCAGGTGAGCAAGAGCGAATCGCATGAGTGAGAAGGTCGAAATCTATTGCGACGGCGCCTGCCGCGGCAATCCGGGTCCCGGCGGCTGGGGCGCGCTGTTGCGCTGCAACGGCCACGAAAAGCGGCTTTATGGCAGCGAGCCCCTGACCACCAACAACCGCATGGAGCTCCAGGCTGCGATTGCCGGGCTGGCCGCCCTCAAGCGGCCCTGCCACGTCTCGATCACCACCGACTCCAAATATGTCCAGCAGGGAATGACAGAATGGCTGGCCAACTGGAAAAAACGCGGCTGGAAGAGCGCCAGCCGCCAGCCGGTGAAGAATGTCGACCTGTGGATGGAGCTCGACCAGCAGAGCAGCCGCCACCTGCGGGTCGACTGGCACTGGATCAAGGGACACAGCGGCCACGCCGAAAATGAACTGGCTGATCAACTGGCCAACCAGGCGATCGATGAACTGCTCGGCGGCGGCGCCAACAAAAAGGTCCAGGGAGAGGCCCGATGAGCCGTCAGGTCGTGCTCGACACCGAAACCACCGGGCTCGAAGCCCGTCTTGGCCACCGCGTCATCGAAATCGGCGCCGTCGAGATCATCAATCGCCGCCCAACCGGACGCCACTATCACCAATACCTCAATCCCGAACGGGCGGTGGACGCCGGCGCACTGGCCGTTCATGGCCTCGGCGACGAATTTCTGGCCGACAAACCGCTGTTTGCCGAAATCGCCGCGGAGTTTCTGCAGTTCATCGATGGCGCGGAACTGATCATCCACAACGCCCCCTTCGATCTGGAGTTCCTCAACCGCGAACTGGAGCTGCTGAACCGTGAGCCCCGCCGCATCGAGCAGCTCTGCGCCATCACCGACACCCTGAAGCTGGCACGCAACCGCCATCCGGGGCAAAAGAACAGCCTCGATGCGCTCTGCACCCGCTATGGCGTCGACAACTCGGCCCGGCAACTCCACGGCGCCCTGCTCGACGCCGAGATACTGGCCGACCTCTACCTGCTGATGACCAGCGGTCAGGTCAGCCTCTCGCTCGATGAAGCACAGAGCGCTGCCATCCACCCAGGCAGCCAGACCATGGTCGAACAGCTGACGCAACTGGCAGCCGACCGACCACGCCTGCCGGTCATTGCCGCCTCCGCCGAAGAGCTGGCCCGCCACGAAGCCGCCCTCGATGCCATTGCCCGCGAATGCCGGGGCGA
>ERZ1645192.94-NODE-94-length-56099-cov-8.263025_pt1 | contig 56099 bp, 47 predicted proteins | sample MGYA00575354_ERZ1645192 | MGnify/ENA primary metagenome ERZ1645192 (study PRJEB40844, sample SAMN11349763) | freshwater sediment metagenome | isolation source: river sediment | host: Sediment | place: India: Faizupur Khadar , New Delhi | collected 2017-02-21 ... | reverse complement strand
GAAATCCATGTTGATGATAGGATTTGCCAATTTAGGATTCAAAAAAATCAGCCATGGCATTTTGCTGGCGTATCTGTGATTCCATGATCATCTCACTGACCGCTGCTATACGGCCCATTTCTTTGACCAGTTGGATGGTGCTTTCGGCAATAACCGGGATTAGGTCCTCAATATCCTCTCTCCTTGCTTCTTTTTCCGGAATGGCACTTGACCGGTTAAAGGCGGAGGCTCTCCTGTCGTTTGGCGTACGCCGTTCTCCAGGTGTAAAGTAATTACTGTCCATGTTTTTTCTAACGGACGAGATTTCCTTTTTACCGGAATTTCTCAGATTTTTTAAAAAATCGTTCAATGATGTTTCCTCCGTATGGTTAAGATCCCGCAAAAATTCGCAATAGAAATTGCTAAGTATCTTGCTATGTGTCGGGAAATAGAACTTAACGTAAGAATACAGTTCAATAATACTGAGAGACTTGAGTAACGGTCCTGAATATTAAATGAATGAACTTCAGCCGGATTATCGAACATTACCTATTTAAGAGCAAAACAGCACAATATTAAATTTTTTAACACATGTTTATGAATAAAGTCAAAACTTTTTAATGAATTGACGAAAAAGGATGTGTGACGCGCGAACCAGCAATTGTTTGTCCGGCATCCGGCACGAAAGTATGCAGATGCCGGAGAAAGATTATGATGCTTTAGCGCGTTGTGCCTCAAGCCTGTAATTTATAATATCTTCAACTGTGAGCATTGTAAAACCGTTGTCTATGGCAAATTGTGCAGCTTTAGGGAGCCGGACCATGGTTCCGTCGGGGTTTGTAAGTTCACACAAAACCCCGTATGGGGGTAAACCAGCCAGGGTCATAAGATCAACTGTGGCCTCGGTATGGCCGGCGCGTTCAAGTACTCCGCCAGGTTTTGCCTGTAACGGAAAAATATGGCCGGGGCAATTAAGATCTTCCGGCACTGCATCATCGGCAATGGCTGCCTGTATGGTTGCTACCCGGTCCCGGGCAGAAACCCCTGTGGTGACACCTTTGGCCGCTTCAATAGAGACTGTGAATGCAGTCTGGTAAGGACTTGTGTTGTTTTTTACCATTGGAAAAAGGTTCAGGTGCGCAACCTTTGCCCGGGGAAGACACAGGCAGACTATGCCGCTGCATTCCCTGATCAGCATAGCCATCTGCTCTACTTTAAGGGTGTGTGCCCCAAAAATGAGATCCACTTCATTTTCCCGATTTTCATCGTCAGCCACCAATACGCCTGAGCCCCGGCGAAGGGCTTCAAGACCGGCCTGTAACCGCTGCCGGGAATTTCCAAATTGTTTTAAGGGATTCTGATTCATGATTCAACTCCTTGGTAATCGTTATAAATTAATACATGAATCAGGGCGTGGGAATAAAAAGGCAAAATAAGATCATCCATTGCCATACCGGTACTTGCCGACAAAAAGTGTCAGTAAGCTGTAGGCACAATGGTCTGGTGTCTTTTGCTTATTCTCTTCCATCCGGACTGTAACCGTCGGCTCTGGAGTTTCACCAGATCTGCTGACCTTTGCGTAAAAAGCTGCAAAGCGCTCGCGGGCTTTCCTGGAATTTGACCTCAAATTTCCAGGTTACCGCCGGTGGGGAATTTCACCCCGCCCTGAGAACGTTGGGGATACTACTCCGGTAGGGGGGGTGATGTCAATCCCCAATACCCTGCACGGATGGCATCACGATACTTCACAAGAGTCCTGGGTCCATGGCCTGTCTTTTGAATGTTCTGTGCTTTTAATGCGTAAATCAGAATCCGTGAGTTAATCTCAGGAAAAAAGATTTATTTACCGGGTCCAACCCCGGTTCAAAGTCAAAGGTTTTGTTCAAGATTTTTATCTGGGCTGCTTTGTTGTATTTGTGGGCTGCGGTTATGGAGCCATAAATATTGCCTGAATAAAAGCCGGTCTCCACAAAGGTAATGACACCGCCAAGGGCGGGGTTGTCATGGTCGAAGGCCGTGTATGCGGCCCATATTAAGCCTGTGTTAAAGCAAAAACTGATAAAAGCGTCTTTATACCGTTCACAATAGAGCATGCCACCTCCCGGGATAATGGCCAAAATCCCTGCAAGTACAGGACTTTTTGTCGGTGCATGTACGGCATTGTCAATGGTTTCAAGTTGAGTTGCTACGTCGTATTTTCGCTGTTTTTCAGGACTGATCAGCACCAAATTTTTACGAGCATAGGCAAGTTCGTCTTTTTCCGGGGTAACGGTGTTCCGGATATGCATACGGGCAAGTTCCAGATAAATTCGGTCTTTTGTATCGGTATCCCGGGTCAGCTTTAAATAATTTTGCAGAACAATCTGGGCATAACCTGTGTTCCCCATGGCCTCAAAGGCTTGGCTCTGCATAAAGCAGGATTGCTGGACCCATGGGCTGTCTTTATCTTTGGACTGCCGAATTATTGTATCAAATCGTTTGGCTGCCTCGTAATACTGCCCCGAGTAAAACAGGGCGACGCCTATGGTATAATCGGCGCGGTCATGCCTGGGGTCTTGGGGAAAAAAATGGGTAAACCGTTTGAACTCCACCTGGGCTGCATTAAAATCTTTTTGTTCAAAAAGATTCAGGGCATAGTCAAACTGCATATCTGCCGTAATAAAAAGGCCGGGTTGATTATTTGGTATTGCATAGGCATATGGTGGATCAAGTATACCAAAAAATGCAAGGACGACCACGAATATCAGCAGATGCTTCATTTTTGCTGATCCGGATTCAAATTCGACATCCCTCCGGAACCTGAATGATACAATTTTTTCCCAGGTTGGCTGGTTTCAATGGCGGACGGTTTAGGTGAAAACCACCAGAAATCATTGGCACTGACCGGGTCAAATGTTAATTCGCGCCCATTGATCCTGACATGGGCAGACAGTTGGAGCTCGTCCCCACCGCATCTGAGGAGACGGTCGCAGGCCATGATCACGCCCAGGCCGATTCCGTGTTTCCGGATGACCTGGGCACAATACTGGGAGCAGTGCGGATACATGGCGCAACGGTTTCCGTCAATGCCGGATATGTGCGTTTGATAAAATTTAATTACGGGATTGGTTGTTGTGTCGTTGTTTTTGGTTGGGTCCTGGGCCCAAAGCACCTTAGGGAGTGAACTGAAAATAAAAATGCAGAAAAACAATCGAATTATGAATATTCTCAATTGAATATTCCAAGTGATACAAGGTGCATTATCGTTCAACATCATTGATGGTATGGGCGTTATTTTGTCCGCTAAAAACCAGTTCTTTGGGTTTTCCGCGTCTGAGGATGGAAATGTTAATATCTGAGCTGTCGTCAATGCTCTCATCAAAATCTTCAAGATCCTGAGGATCTTGTATCTCGATGTTGTCCACGGCCAGGATAATGTCGCCGTTTCGAAGACCTAAGCGCTGGGCCAAGGAGTCTTTCTTGACGCTGTAAATCATAACACCTGACGCTTCGCCGTTTTTGACATAGGGTCTGGTTTTGAACAATGGATTTGAGTTTGATACCGCATTTAACATATCCTCCACTTCTTTCTGGGCCGGCCTGTGATCCTGCGCGGGCCTGGGTCTGGAGGGTATGTCGGCAGGACTGCGCTTTCGGTTAAGAAGAGGTGACGGATCCGCATTCACTTCAAGAATCTGATCCTTGCCGTTTACGGTTAAAATAACCTTGTTGCGTAATATCGATTTAATGGTGGCACCCTGGATTTTATCATTCACCCGGTATAGATCCTGCTGTTTTGTTTCAATATCCTGTATTACAGCCCAGCCTTCTTGTTTTTTATGACCTGTTACCGTACCCCAAAGCGTCAGTTCCAGGCTGGTCTTTTCAAGATGAAGGTTCATGGGTTCAGATGCCTTATTCTTTTCACCGTCTACCTCTACCTTGAAAAGATTTCGCTGGGTAACCTTTTCTATGACGTTATTTACTTTCACAGGTTCGAAGCGATTAGATTTGGATTGTGGCCGGGTCTGGTCACTCTTTGGGTTACTTGATGATATTTGTACCCCTGGTGTATCAGTAATCGGACTGATCAGGGCATATACCTGAAATGCCACCAGGATGCTTAACCCTATTAAAATTGCAGAAAATATTGGCTTCATTTTTTGTCAGTGAATATTCATCGCCGTCGTTTGACTCGTCTGACCAGCTTTTTCTTTTTTGGGGGAGGCTCTGTGGGCGCTGCATTTGCTGCCATATGCTGAGCGGGGGGCAGCAGGTTGTTCTGGGAATAGGTGCATGAAGCCCTGGGACATTTAAGTCCCGGGGTGTCTGACGATGTGATGACTTCGGTTAAATAAGGATTTTTGCACAATGGACATTCAAAATGATAGGGTTTATCCCAGGATACAAACCGGCAATCCTTCTGGTTGCAGGAGTAAAAAACCTTTCCTTTGTCCGTGGTCTTTTCTTCAACGCTGCCGTTACGGCATAAAGGACAAGGCATGGAGAGGGTTTGCTCAAAGGCGGCGATCCTGGATTCGATATCATCTTGGTTTTTTGCCTTTTCTGATTGTACGGCTGCCAGTTTTTTTACTTCAGCTTCCTTTTTTGCCTCTTCCTCCCTGCGTTTTAATTTTTCTTCAAGCGTTATAAGTCTGGCTTCTCTTTCAGCCATTTCCTGTTCCCTTGCCACAAGGGCTTCGGCTTTTTCCTGGGCTTCAAGGGCTCTGGCTCTGGCTTCTTCCGCAGCTTTTTGCTTTTCTTCAATAACTTTAAGCTGTTCTGCAAGCTTTTGTGCTGTAACTTCGACTTGTTTTATTTTTTCCTCTTTTTCCGCTAACTCTTTTGCCAGTTCTGCGGCTTTTAAGGCTGCCTTTTTATCTTCCCTGGCTTTTTGTTTTTCAGCCTCAACCTCTTCATGAGTCGGCTCTTTGTCAAAAAGATTTTTAATTTTGACCTTTTCATGGTACCCGTCGGTACGTTGTTTCCTGGTTTTCATCAGTTGGGACAACTTGTTGAGCTTTTCTCTCTTTAACCGGGCTGAAATTTGTTTCGACTGTACAGTGACTGCCTTGTGAATTCCTTTGACCATTTCTGTTGCCCGTTCCTGTGCACAGTCCTTTGTCACGGAAACGCCACGGGTTTTAAGCGTTTGTTCAAAACTTTGTTTTGCAAGGTCAAGGCTTTTTCGGCCGGAATTGACCTCTTCATTGATTTGAAGGATAAAAGCAATCAGATTAAGGCCCTGCATGCCTGGAAACATGGAGTCTAAAAAACCGACCATCATAAACGCAGGCATTTCTGATTTCAGTTCACCATTGGGAAGTGTTGTGATGTAGCCGGATCCCAGGACAGTTGATATAGCATTGTCAAGGTAATCGTCCTGGTCAAGTCCGATATCCACCAGTTCAGACGTAAAGGTTTTGCGGTTGAAACGTTCGGGCGGCGAGTCTGCATACTCCTTAATCTCACGTTCCCGATCCACGCAGATGACGATACAGGATATCGTGGCAAGATTGAAAGACATCAGCGCCATATTGGAATCTACATCAATAAAAGCGGTGATCTCCTTGGCTAGAATTTCATCCAACTGTTTCCTGACAGACTCCCGCTTGGTGCTGCTGCCCTCCGCCATATTCACACTCCCTTACGCTTTATTATTAATTTCAGAGATTAAATCAGCGATTTCAACAGCCATCCCCCGTTCTTTTTTTTTCTCCGCCTCGCCACTATGCGTTTGTTCCGTTGACGAATTTTGAATTTCCATATCTTCGTTGTTTTCAAACATCTCATCTTCCCTGGCGGTTGACATGGATAAGCACTCTCCACCACGGTTAAAAATTACCGAAAGGGGAACCTTGATTTCAAAATCAAATTTGTAAGCGATTTCGTTGTTGTAAACGATAAGATTTCCATCCTTGTACTCGATGTCATCCTGAACCTCAAAATTATGTTTGTCAAGCAGCAGCTGCTCGATGACATCCCAGTCAAGTTCGGCATTTATGGTGTCAATAAATTCTTTTTCACTTTCCTGGATGGATTCTGGATTGGTCAATTTCAATGGGGGTCTCCTCATTTTAAATTGAATGCACAGATAATCTCACGGGCTATCCCAAGATAAGCCTGGGAAGCCTGTGCTTTAATGTCGTACAGAGACAAAGGTCCAAGAGAGGGCGGTTTCTTGTCAAGCATTTCATCGTCAGGGATCATGGTTTTATATATCAGGGGACGAATTTTTTCAAACACTTCGGGAACCGCTCGATTTTGCATCTGTTTTTCACTATTGCATCTGTTGAACAGTATACCTGCAATGCCTAATGGCGTATTGTGGGATTGGCGTATGTACCGGACAATTCTGATCAGTGAGTGAAAATCACTGACCCAATCTTCATCCGGGATGACCACTGCGGCAAGCCAGTCTGCGGCCGTCAAAGCCGCGATACTCAGATATCCGCAGGATGACGGGGCATCAAGAATAACTATGTCGTAGTCGTGCTTGATTTCATCAATAATCAGACGAAGAAGCTTTTCATTGTCTATACGCCTGGTAAGTTTACGGGAAATGGAAAAAAGTCCGAAACCCGCCGGCAGGATATCCAATCCGTCAATATCGGTTCCGGATACGGCATCAGGAACACCTATTCTGGCGGCCAGCACCTGTGCAAGGTCATGATCATTTTCTTTTGAATCAAGTTTGCGCCACTGGGACGCACGTGCCTGGGGGTCGCAATCAACCAGCAGTACTTTTTTTCCATAAAGTGCCAGAGATGCGGATAGATTAAGGGCAGTTACGCTCTTTCCTGTGCCGCCCTTCAGCCCTGAAATAGTTAATACATTTCTCATTTTTTTTATCTCTTTAGCACGCTCATAAAAAAAATATCAACGCCAAATGTTATAGTATCAAGGCGTTCATCTTCGTTCAACAGGTGACTTGTTTTTTTTATTTTTGCCTCAAGATCAAGATTTTTGTACAGTTGAAATATATAAGATCTTATATCATAATATCTGTGCTAAAAGCACGTGGAAACCTGTAGTTATGCAAAAAAATATATCCTTCCGGATTCGGATGCCTTTAATCCATTATCTAATTAAAGTTTTTAAAGATCGTTTAAAAAGGAGCCTTTTAAGCTTTGGCCAATGTATCCATCACCCTGTCCGGCATTGCCGAGGTCATAGAAAATCTTAACTACCGCCCGGGATCTGTCAAGGATAAGGCTGTTCGAGCCATCTTTGCCTATTATGTTTCCGAAGATAGTATCCAGGCGCTTTCGTCTATCGACGGGGATAGTATTATCCGTCAGATCTGGGAGGTCGGGGATGATTATGCAAAGATAAAATTCAAAAGAAGAAATTTTTCCAGTCTTAAATCCTCCATCAATGCCGACTTGAAAAAATTGTCCCAAAACGCTCTTAACCCTGAAGACATAAGGCTGACCGAGTCAAATGTTTTTGATATGACAGAGGATGCTAAAAACAGTCTTCTGCAGTCTTTCAGTGATGCTGTAAAAACAGATGGTTTTGATCTTACCAAAACGGCCGATCTCCTTCACGCCGTGGCTGAGTTTCTGAATAAAATTGAGTCTCCTGATGCCGACAATGAGACAACGGATATCATACAAAAGATTAAAAAGGTGTTGGCGCGGCTTGGTTCCGGAATCTTTGATGACCAGGATGGGGCAGGCGGTGATGGTGATCTCCTCCTCGAAAATGACGTTGAAATTGAGCAAATTGATGAAGATGCTGAAATTGAAGAGATTGATGGTGAAGAACTTGAGGAAATAGAGGAGATCAATGAGAATACCGACATTGAGGAGATTGAAATTGATGAAGATGAAGAACTTGAAGAGTTAGACCAGGAACTTCTTGATGGCGATATTCAAGAGATTGATGATGATGTTGAAATAGAAGAACTCGATGATGACGAACTTGAAGAGGTCGAAGAGATAGATGAAGATCAACCAATTGAGGCGGTCGAAGTCGATGAAGGTGAGGTGCTTGAAGAGGTAGATGAAGACCTTATTAATGGAGATATTGAAGAGATTGATGGTGATGTTCAAGTAGAAGCGCTTGATCACGACGAACTTGAAGAAGTAGAGGATATAGATGAAGACCAAAAGATCGAAGATATCGAACTTGACGACGATGAAGACCTTGAAGAGTTGGAAGAGGTTGACGAGGATACGCAAATAGAAGATGTTGAGCTGGATGATGATGAATCCCTTGAAGAAATAGAAGACATTGAGCTTGACGAAGATCAGGAGTTGGAAGAAGTTGATTTAGATGAGGATGAGGACTTAGAAGAGCTTGACGAACTTGATGAAGAAGAGATTAAAGTCCTTGAAGAATATAGAAATGCCCGAGAGCGTGCTGAACAGTTTGACGATTTTTTGGGAGAGCGTGAAAAAAAATTCAATGCGTATATCACTATCCCCGCAGGGACCTATACCATTGGCACGGAAAAAACATTGAAATCCAGCCTGGCATTACAGCCTTTTGACATGCCCAGGGTGTATATCGGCAAATATCCGGTGACCAATGCTTTATTTGAAATTTTTATTGAACAGACCGGGTATGTCACCACAGCTGAAAGAAAAGGGATTGGAACCGTTTACCACTCCCGGTATAAAAAACAGGGCGAAAAAGTGATTTGGAGCAAACAGGCCGGATCTTCCATTGTTAAAGGGGCCTGCTGGCACCAACCCCTGGGCCCCGGCTCAACCCTTTACGGCAAAAGAAACCATCCCGTGGTTCAAATCAGTGTGGATGATGCCTTTGCCTATGCCTCCTGGATCGGCAGGCGGCTGCCCACAGAAGCCGAGTGGGAGGCTGCTGCCCGCACGGACATGGCTTTAAAATACCCCTGGGGCAATCAGTTTAATCCGGATGCATTGAACATTGAATCTTCAGGCCTTGCAGACACAAGCCCCGTGGATAATTATGACCATGCTGCCAATGTGTTCGGCATGGCAGATATGCTGGGCAATGTAATGGAATGGACCGCCGACACACAGCCGCCCCCGTTTGCTACCAGCAAGACTAAGTTTTTTAATGTGGCCAAAGGCGGGGCCTGGAATGCCAAGGACACAGTCACTATAAGTTCCCGGGGGTTGTTCCCTTCTGACACCACCGCCAACATTATCGGATTTCGATGCCTTTCCGAGATATTTCAGTAGCAGCCACGGGATAGTCCGGGCTTTCGGATACCAAAAACCGGGTCCAAAATAAAATATGATAGAGAATAGATAAGGTTTTGTAATATGAAGTATAAAAGGATGAAATAATGCATGAACTGGCAGATGCATATATGGATTATCTGACAATAGAAAAAGGGCTCTCCGCCAACAGTATCACAGCCTATGGCACAGATTTGGCTTCGTATATCAATTACCTGTCTGACAACGGGATAGAGGAGATTAGAGATGCCGACACCACAGCCATTCTTGGATGGCTGGTTTACTTGACCCGCCAGGGCCTGTCAGCCAAATCCCGGGCCAGGTACCTGGTTTCCATCAGGGGGTTTTATAAATACCTGGCAGCAGAGAAACTGATAACTGCCAATCCCTTAAAAGATATTGATATTCCCAAAACCGGCCGGCATCTGCCCGGTGTCATCTCCGTCAATGAGGTGGAGGCGCTTTTGAACGCCTGTGAGGCCACAACACCCAAAGGACAACGAAATCTTGCCATGATGGAAATCATGTACGGGGCCGGGCTTCGGGTCTCAGAACTTGTATTTTTGAAGGTGGTTGACGTAAATCTGGACGCAGGTCTTGTCAGGGTCATGGGCAAAGGCGCTAAAGAGAGAATTGTACCCATTGGTTCAAAGGCTAAAGATGCTGCAAGGCTTTGGCTGGACCAGGGACGTCCCATGGCATTAAAGCAACTGTCAAGTGACTTTCTGTTTATTGCAAGGGCAGGGCAGCCCATGACCCGCCAGGCATTCTGGAAAATTATAAAAAAATATGCGCTTGTTGCCGGCATTGTCCGGCCGATCTCCCCCCATACCCTGCGTCACTCCTTTGCCACCCACCTGATAGAAGGCGGGGCGGACCTGCGGTCGGTCCAGACCATGCTTGGCCATTCAGACATCTCAACCACTCAGATTTATACCCATATTTCACGGGAGTACCTGATTAAAATGCATCATGAATTTCATCCCAGAAAATAATGAGGGGAAAAAAGTTTAGAACTTGCACACTTGGTATCTGGATGATAGATTCTCAGTTTTGTTTTAAAAAATTCCCAGGTACTTTAAATGATTGATGCCATTTTAAATTCGTTAAAAAAAAGCAAGCATACCATGCTTGCCATGGATGATAGCTATGCTCCGAAAGCGTGGATGATTGCCCAGCTGTTTCCCCGCTTGAACCAGCCTTTGGTCGTTGTTTTGCCGGACGCAAAAAAAGCGGCGGCATTTATTTCAGATCTTCAATTTTTTATGTCGACCGACCGGCAGCGAATCATTTTTTTTCCGGGCAGCCATTATCCGGGAGCCAAAAACATCTCCTTTCATAAAGATACATCCGCTTCAAGACTTGCAGCCCTGTTCAGTATCAGCGAGACATTCCGAAACAGGTTTCTCCTGGTGACGTATGTTGAGCCGCTTTTATCTTTTCTGATGCCCCAGGACGTTATGACAAACAGTTTTGAACTGGTCATGGCCAATGAGGAGATTGACAGGAACGGGTTGCTGGAAAATCTTGAAGCAAGCGGGTATACCCGGGCCACCCTTGTTGAGGATCCCGGGGAATATGCGGTCAGGGGCGGTATTGTCGATATATTTTCCCCGGGGCTGAAACAGCCGGTGCGCCTGGAATTTTTTGGTGATCTTGTTGAATCCATACGCTATTTTTCTCCTTATACCCAGCGCGGCACAAAGGAACTTGTCGAAACCATTATTATCCCTGCCACGGAGGCAGTGATCACAAAAAAAAGTCTGCCCCATGTCCAGGCGCGCTTGCGCGGGGCCGGGAACAAGGCCGGACTTACCCAGGACAGAATCCGGGATTATGTCAACCAGATCCGGGACAAAGGGCGGTTTGACGGCATCGAATCCATGTTGCCCATTGTATATGATTCCCTGGCCACCTTGTTCGACTATCTGCCGGAAAATACTTTTTTCATCCTGGATGATGCCGATGTGTTGCCCGAAAAGGCAAAGGATTTCCATGACGGCTTAAGGCTTAATTTTAATGCCCTGGCTGATGAAAAACGATTAAGCCTGCCACCTGAATCGATTTGCTGGGACTGGCAGAGTGTAGAAGAAAAAATCTTTGCATCCAAAACCCTTTGTTTTAAAGCGCTCATGCTTGAACAGGACAAAAGCAAGGCAGACATTCTTTCCCTGAAATGTTCAGATAACCGGGCGCTATCCGAATCCTTGCGCAACAGGACAAAGGATGCCACGCCTTTAACCCCTCTGGTCGAATGGATTGAGCAACAGCAGCGGGATGTTAAATATATTTTGTTTGTACTCAGCCAGGATGCCCAGGCGAGACGGTTGAATGCACTTCTTGCGCCTTACGGTATAGAGCCCCAATTTTGCAGGGATTTTAGCTCTCTTTCTGACACGAAGCCCGGCATTTATTTTACCGTGGGCGCTTTGAGTTGCGGCTTTGTCCCGGATCTGGAAAATTTTAGTATTGTGACCGAAGATGAGATTTTCGGCAGAAAACGCATTCGGCGCAGAGTGTCGGGAAAACGCGATTTAAAAGCGGAGTTCATTGCCCCGGAAGAGCTTAAAAACGGTGATTTTGTGGTTCATTTAGAACACGGGGTAGGTCGGTACGAGGGCCTTTTCAGCCTTACCGTATCCGGCATCACCCAGGATTTTATTCTGGTGGTTTACCAGGATGATGATAAGCTCTACGTTCCCGTGGACAGAATGGAGGTCATCGGAAAGTATATCGGGGTGGACGGATACACCCCTGTGCTTGATAAAATAGGATCCAAATCCTGGACAAATTCCAAGGCAAAGGCAAAGGCCGAAGTTGAAAAAATGGCGGCGGATCTGCTTGATCTGTATGCCCGGCGTAAGGTGGCCAAAGGATTTTCATTCAGCCGTCCGGATAATTACTACAGCGATTTTGAAGCCGGTTTTCCCTATGAAGAGACAAGGGATCAGCTGCGTGCCATAGACGATGTCCACCTGGATATGGAGAAGGATACGCCTATGGACCGGCTGGTGTGCGGGGATGTGGGCTACGGAAAAACCGAAGTGGCCATCCGGGCGGCATTCAAGGCGGTGAACGACGGCAAACAGGTGGCGTTGGTGGTTCCCACCACCATTCTGGCCGAACAGCACCTGAATACGTTCAGGGACCGTTTCAATAATTATCCGGTCATCATCGAATGTCTGTCCCGTTTCCGAACACGAAAGGAACAGACCGATATTTTAAAAAGAACGGCCGGCGGCACAGTGGATATTGTCATTGGCACCCACAGACTTTTGCAAAAGGATGTGGTCTTTAAATCCCTGGGGCTTTTAATCATTGACGAGGAGCAGCGATTCGGGGTCAAGCATAAGGAAAAATTGAAAGAGAAACGGGCTGCGGTGGATGTTCTGGCTTTGTCTGCAACGCCCATCCCAAGAACCCTGCACATGTCCTTGACCGGTATGCGAGATATTTCCCTGATTACCACCCCGCCCGCAGACCGCCAGCCCATAATTTCATACATCACCAAATACGAAGAGACCTTGGTCCGCGAGGCTGTTATCAAAGAGTTGGATAGAAAGGGTCAGGTCTTTTTTGTTCACAACAACATAAAAACCATATTCAAAACGGCCGAAAACATACAAAAACTGATTCCGGATGCAAAGATCGGTGTGGCCCACGGCAGATTGTCCGAAACCGAACTTGAGAAGGTGATGGAACAGTTCATTCGTCAGCAGATCAACGTGCTGGTCTGCACCACCATCATTGAATCGGGTCTGGACATACCCAGTGCCAACACCATGATTATTGATAAGGCAGAGCGTTTCGGCCTGTCCCAGATCTACCAGCTGCGCGGCCGTATCGGCCGGGGAGACGACCAGGCCTACGCATATCTGTTTATTGCAGATGAGTCCCGGCTCACCAAGGATGCCAGAAAGCGTCTGGCAGCACTGATGGAACACCGGGATCTTGGGTCCGGCTTCCAGATTGCCATGAAGGACCTTCAGATTCGCGGGGCCGGTACCGCCCTAGGCGCCTCCCAGTCCGGTCATATTGCCGCCGTGGGTTATGATATGTTTCTCAAACTTTTGGACAACGCAGTCAAAGATATGAAGGGCGAGCATCTTCCCGAGCCCCTGGAACCCGAAATCAACGCATCCATGTCCTCGGGGTTCCCAGACGATTACATCGAATCGGTGGAGCAGCGTTTGACCATTTACCGAAGACTGTCAAGGCTGACCCAGGTATCAGACATTGCGGACATGAAAAAAGAGCTGGTGGACCGGTATGGAAAACTGCCGAAACCTGCTGAAAATATGCTGCTGAAGATTATGCTTAGGATTTTTGCCATCAAGGCCGGGGTCAAGCGTCTGGATGTCACCCCGGATGTACTGGTTCTGGAGTTTTCCCCCGATCATATGAACAGGACCTTGACTGATATTGAATCTGTTTTGAAAAAAACAGTGGATGCAAAGTTTGTTAAAAAAACATCTGTTCGCATCCAGCTTGGACACAAACGCAGTAATATTTCCCGGGCGTTGCTTGAGACAAAGCAGATCTTGTCATCTATAAACACCTTAGAGTAATTGGGAAAACAGGGAATGATTAACCATTTTTTTAAGCTGTTGCATAAACATGAAGTAAAACAGGTTTTCAATCCATGGTTTGAGGTTGATAAAGAAAATGACATTGATAAAGATTGTAAAAGTTAGGTAGAAAGAGTAATTTGAATGACGGTTTCATCCATGAAGGAGGTTTATCATGCCTATTTTTGAATATACGTGTAAACAATGTGGGAAAGAGTTTGAGAGAGTCGTTTTTTCAGGTGAAGAAAAAGGGATCATTTGTCCTGAATGCAAAAGCAAGGATGTAAAGAAAAATATGAGTGCATCCACTTTTATGGGCACCAGTATGGGCTCCTGTGCAACGTCTTTCCCCAATGGCCCTTCATGAGCGCAGTAAATGAATCTTCAGTTTGAAGATTAAAGAGAGTCATGATAACAGGGGGAGGGCATAGCCGCTCCCCCTTAGGCTCAGTGGTCCCTTGAGTATCTCTGGTATTTTTCCTGCAGACTTTATTTTCAGAATGCCGCTGCAAGAGCAGCACAATAGTCAGAAATCCTCAATCGTCAGGATCATGAAAATATATTCACCATCATTAATATTGATGGTCAGATTTGCACCCCTTACCTGGGCATAATAAATCCAAGCAGGTATATTTTGTGTGCCGCATTCACGGGTTGGATAAAATTCGCCCGTCTTCCCATTTTTCCAGGACAGAATCATGCAATTTTTGCATTTTTTTAGTGCAATCTTTTTTGCTAAATCCTTCGCCTGTTGAAGATTAAGTTCGGGATCATCTACTGTTTCTTCTATCACTTCATGAGCAGCATTGCCCGGGTCTGAAAAAATTTGTGTCATTTTATTATCCATTCTATATTGCCGTCAACTTAGGGACGGTGAATTACATGATCTGCCAAGGTTATTTGCCATTGCCGACATTAAGGCCCTGGTGCCGGGTCCGGGCATGCCTGTGCCGATAACATGGTCATCCACCTGGATTACAGGGACGATACCTTTGTTGGTTCCGGTTATGAACAGTTCAGAGGCAGACAGCAGGGTGTCCAGGAAAAGGTCCTGTTCAGATACGGGAAACAGCTTTTCCCCAAGTGCCAGAACGGTTTTTCGGGTAATGCCCTTGAGCACCCCTTTTTCAGGTGTGACCAAGGTGCCTTCAACCAGGGCAAACAGGTTACTGGTGGTGCCTTCGAGAACCATTTTGTCCGGGGTCATATACAAAGCCTCCACAGCGCCTTGTGCCTTTGCCTTTTTCAAGGCTAAAACAGCAGGGATGTAATTGGTGGCCTTGGCATCGGGGATCGAACGCTGCTGGACAAAGGTGATCACCTTTACCCCTTTTGTATACCACTGGGCAGGCAGGGCCGGGATGTCAGTTACCAGAACAATGAGTCTGGGATTATCCGCCGGGCTGAAAAAATCAGGGCTGGATCCACCCGTCACAAGGATGCGGATATTGGCCTCATCCATAGGGGCGTTTTTTTCAAGTACTTCAAAAACGATTTTCTTGATTTCCGCTTTGGTCCATACCGGTGTAAGGCCAACTTTTTCAGCCGATGACAAAAGCCGGTCAATATGCGCATCAAGACAGTAGGGATTGCCTCCGATGGTTTTGATGATGTCGCAAACTGCATAGCCCCTGAGCACAGCCAGATCATCCACGGGAATCACAGCCTTGTCCCAGGGCAAAAATTTTCCGTCCACATAAACTGTTTTCAATGCAAATGCCCTTTGTAAAATTGAAAAATAGAGCCAGGTATAGTAAAAAATTAAATTTAATATAAGCACACCCCGGGCAGTTTCAATTGGAAAACGAAAATAGTGCCGGGGTGAAAAACAAGCATTTTGGGTTTCAAGGAGAAAGATAACATGGGATTGATTGCAGGCATTCAATACAATATTAGGGGCGTTGCCCTGGCATTCAGAACACCGTCGCTTTTGATGCTCGGACTGATAAGATTTGCAGTGGTTTTGTTGTTGACTCTTGTTTTGTCCGGCATGGTGCTTTACTGGCACAATGACATTTTTTCCATGATATGGCAGATGCCCGAGTCCCGGTGGTTGATATGGCTGTGGCACATAGTGTCCTGGATTCTGACATTTATTCTGATGGCATTTTCCATGCTGATCTCCTATCTGATTTCCCAGATTTTTTTCTGTGTTTTCATCATGGATTATATGTCCCGGATTACAGAGCGAATCGTGCTTGGACAGGAAGCTCCGGGTGCTCATGCATCCATATTCCGGTCGTTTTTGCATCTGATTCGTCAGGAAATTCCCAGAACCGTGGTGCCCGTACTGATATCGGTTGCACTGATGATTATAGGGCTGTTTACCCCTGTAAGCCTTGCGATCATTGGTGTCTCAGGGGTGGTGGCAGGTATTTTTCTGGCTTGGGACAATACGGACCTTGTCCCTGCCAGACGCATGGTGCCGTTTAGGGAGCGATTTGCATTCCTAAGAAAAAACCTGCTGTTCCACATCGGGTTCGGCCTTTTGTTTCTTGTGCCCTGGCTCAACATCCTTTTCCTTTCATTTGCACCGGTAGGTGCTACCTTATATTATATAGAGAAAGAAAGATAAAAAAAAACATGACCTTGGATTTGATTTGTAAAAAAACAGACCGGCAAATACAGGAAAAAAGTACCCCGGAAGTGCAACCGACTATAGAGCCGGTTATTTTGTGCAAAAATTGTAATGCGTTTGTTACAAAACCTGAATTTGCCCTTCGTACGGGAGAGGGGTTTGCCCAAACTTTTGCCAATCCATCCGGACATGTATTTGAGATCGGATGTTTTGCCCAAGCGTCCGGTTGTTCCCAAGGATCGGCGCGATCCAGCGACTTTACATGGTATCCGGGATATGACTGGTGCATTGGCATATGCCGTAGCTGTACATGCCATCTCGGATGGATTTTTCTGCCTGTCCGACAAGGCACGGGTTCAAAATTTTACGGCCTGATTCTGGACCATCTTATTTTTCCATAATGCGCTTGTTGGGATTTTTCTCTTTTCAGTATGGATGAAATTGACAAGCAACTATCTAAAATACAAAAGAGATGTTGTTTTTTTTAATGATCAAATCTTTTAAATAAGGATTTGCAAAGCTGTTACAGCATTAATAAGTAATCATTTTACATGTGATTTATTATCTGCTATAGAATCTTTGGTTAAATAAAATATAGGTAGATAGCAGTTCCACCGTGCCTTTAGGGTACCTAATTTTGACTGCTCAATGCCAGATCGAGCAGCATTAAATAAGATAGGGATATTGGCTATGAGTTTTCGAAAAAAACTTGTTCTCAAGAATTTTGCTGTTCCGATAATTTCTTTGGAAGATATCAATACTCCTTTTTGTGATACCCGCAGCCGACAATTTTATGACCATTTCGCTGTCACACCGTTGTCATACAGATACACAGCTGTTTACAGCGCTGTACAGAAGGGTATTGGCACAATCCGTTGATGATCTAGGCAAGAAAGCATCCATTGCCTGTTTTTGTATCTGATACACGTTTACAGGAGATGGATACACATGGATATTAACTGATAACGTTAAGGTTACACATGCAAAAAATTAAACAAGACGAAAAACGCGTGCTCGTCATTGGCGGTGGCGTTGGCGGCATCAAGGCGGCCCTTGATCTTTCCGAGTCCCGGAAAAAGGTCCTGCTCATTGATTCCGACTATGCCATTGGTGGATTAATGACCCAGCTGGACCGCACTTTTCCAACCAACAATTGCGATTTGTGTACAGTTTCTCCCCATCTGTCCGCAACAACAAGGGAAAAGTTTCTTCAGGTCAGCCCGATGACAGAGCTAACCAGCCTGTCCGGAGAGGCCGGTGATTTTACGGCCACATTAAAAACCGCTCCTCGGTTCATTGACATTGACAAATGTACAGCTTGCGGGGAATGTTTGAAAAAATTTCCAGAAGCCGTCCGGTTTACCCCGGGACTTGACCCAAGGGCGCCTACCTGTATGCGGTATCCCCAGGCCACACCCTATGCTTATTCCATTGATATGGAAAAGATAGATGATGTGGAGGCGCTTAAGGGCGTTTGTAAGGCCGGGGCTATCGTAGCCGATGACAGTGAACAGGAAATCCAGATTAAGGTCGCATCCGTTGTCTTAAGTGTGGGTGCAGAGCTGTTCGATCCCAGTGTGATGGATAATTTCGGGGGCGGACAATTTGCCAATGTGGTTACCGGCCTTGAATATGAACGGATTATGTCTGCATCCGGGCCTTACCAGGGCAATCTGGTGAAAAAATCAGACGAACAGCCGCCGAAAAAAGTAGCCTGGATCCAGTGTGTCGGCTCCAGGGGCGTTAACCGGCACGATGTTTCTTACTGTTCTAGCGTATGCTGCATGTATGCCCTTAAAGAGGCCATGGTCACCAAAGAGCGTTTTGGTAAGGACATTGAAGCCACCATCTTCTTTATGGATATGCGGACTTTTGGCAAGGACTATGAGCCTTACTATAATCGCGCCAAAGAAGATTTCGGCATTCGTTTAATCCGTTGCAAGCCACATACCATCATTGAACTGCCGGATAAATCGCTTGAGATCACCTATGCCAAAGAAGAACTGTCAGCCATGATAAAAGAAGATTTTGACATGGTTGTACTCTCCACCGGTTTCAGGCCTACCCAGAAAACCATTGATCTGGCCGGAACGCTTGGCATTGACTTGAACGAACACAATTTTGCAAAAGCCGGCACCATGGATCCTGTGACCACCTCTAAAGACGGCGTATATGTTTGTGGTGTTTTTGAAAGCCCCAAAGATATTCCCGAAACCCTGGTTCAGGCCTCTGCTGCCGCTTCCGTGGCAGGTGCGGCTATAGAGAGTGAAGAATGCGTTGAAGACGCAAGTCCCTATCCGCCCCAAAGAGATGTTGACGGTGAAGATCCTAAAATTGGTGTCTTTATTGTTGACTGTGACGGGGAAATCGGTCAGGCCATGGATATCAATAAAATCCTGGAAAATGCCAAAAGCAACCCTGACGTGGCAGTGGCAGAAGCGTTTAAACTCAGCTGTTCCTTTGAGGCCATGGAAAAGATTGAAAACCTGATCAAGGAACAAGGACTGAACCGTGTGGTTATTGGTTCCGGTTCCCCAAGGGTTCAGGAGATCATGTTCCAGGATATGCTCAGACGCGCAGGGCTCAACCCCTACCTGCTTGAGCTTGTAAACTTGAGAGATCAGGCTGCCTGGGTGCACAATGACGCTCCGGTCAAAGCCCTTGAAAAAGCCTTCCAGTTGGTTCAGATGGGTATATCCGGTGTCAGAAAAGCCAAAGCTCTGCCTGAAAATATACTCCCCACAAGCCAGAACGCCCTTGTTGTGGGCGGCGGTGTAACCGGTATGACGTCTGCCCTTGAATTGGCTGACCAGGGTACTTTTACCTACTTGGTGGAAAAAGCCCCGGTACTTGGCGGCCAGGCCCTGAACCTGTCCAAAACCATCGAAGGTGATGATGTGGCAGCCTTTGTCAAGGATCTTGTGGGCAAGGTGTCTGCCAATGAAAACATCAAGGTGTTCACTGGTGCTGTCGTTGCAGAGCACAACGGCGTGCCCGGTCGTTTTACCACCGGCATTAAAACCGCAGCTGATGCATATGAACAGATTGATCACGGCGTCACCATCCTTGCCACAGGCGCAACACCCAACCGTCCTGCCGTGTATGGCCTCGGTGAACTTGATAAGGTCATGACCCAGCTTGATCTTGACAGCATCCTTGAAAACGATGAGAGCAAAATCAAGGCCATGGAACAGGTGGTTATGATCCAGTGTGCCGGTTCCAGGGAAGCGGATAACCCCAACTGCTCAAGGCTCTGCTGCCAGGCAGCCGTTAAAAACGCCCTGCGTCTTCTGGAAGTCAATCCTGACATTAACGTTTTTGTGCTTTACAGGGATATCCGTACTTACGGATTCCAGGAAGATTATTACAAAACAGCCCGGGATAAAGGTGTGAAGTTCATTCGTTTTGATCTTGATCACCGTCCTGTTGTCCGGGAAGAAGCAGGCAAGACCATTGTCCGTACCCATGATTTTATTCTGGGGCAGGATATTGATATTGAAGCTGACTGCGTGGCTTTAAGTACCGGTCTGGTTGCCAATTCGGATACCAACAAAGAACTTGCACGTCTGTTTAATCTTCCTAAGACTGAAGACGGCTTTTTCTTAGAAGACCATGTGAAACTCAAACCCGTTGACATGGCCCTTCGCGGGTTCTTTGTGGCTGGTACGGCCCACTCTCCCAAGGTGATTCGTGAAAGCATCACCCAGGCCCATGCCGTTGCAGGCAGAGCCAGAACCATGTTGGCCAATAAAGAGATTACTCTAGGGGCTGCCTATGCCACGGTAGATCCGATTAAGTGTGCGGTCTGTCTGATCTGTGTTAGAGCCTGTCCTTTTAATGTTCCCTTTATCAATAATGAACGGCACTCAGAAATTAGTCCGGCCAAGTGTCACGGTTGCGGCATCTGTGTTGCCGAGTGTCCGGCCAAGGCCATTCAGTTAAGGGGTTGGGAAGATGACCAGATACTGGCTAAACTTGATGGTTTATTTGAGAGGTATAACTAATGAGTAATTTTGAACCTGAAATCGTTGCCTTCTGCTGTCATTATTGTGCATATACCGCAGCAGATACGGCCGGCACCAGGCGGATTTCATATCCGTCCAATGTAAAAATCATACGGGTGCCCTGCACCGGTAAAGTGGACGCCATTCACCTGATGAAAGCCCTTGAAAAAGGCGCTGACGGTGTATATGTGGCAGCCTGTCTGGACGGGGACTGCCATTTTAAAAACGGTAATATTCGTGCAGCGGCCCACGTGGAAAAGATCAAAAAAACCCTGGAAGATCTGGGGTGGGAGCCCGAACGTGTGGCCATGATGAATTTTTCCGCAGCTATGGGTGAAAAATTTGCCCAGGCCGCGGAAGAATTTACAGAAAAAATTAAAGCCATAGGGCCAAGCCCAGCCAGTCAGGCAACAAGTCAGGCCGTTTAAGAAAAGTGGCCGATGCAATTTTTGGATTTGTTGCATACACTTGTCTTGTCTAACATAATGAAAGAGATTTAACGGGTTATTTTTTATATAAAAATTTTTGGAGATTAAAACATGATAACAGCAGAACAAAAACCCCTGCAGGAAATTCTCGGGTACATTGCGCCCTATGAAAAAATACTTGTGGTCGGCTGTAACGAATGTGTTACCGTTTGTGCAGCAGGCGGCAGAAAAGAGGTGGGGCTTCTGTCTTCCGCCATTCGCCTGAACAGTGCCAAAGAGGGCAAAAAGATCGAAGTTCTGGAACATACCCTGGAACGCCAATGTGACCCGGAATATGTTGCGCAGCTCGAAGATCTGGCCGGCCAAGTGGACGCCATTGTTTCTTTGGCCTGTGGCTGCGGGATTCAGACCGTTGCTGTCAACTATGCGATTCCGGTTTTTCCAGGTGTGAATACCAAGTTCATGGGCGCGTCCGAAAGCCAGGGTATCTGGGCTGAGCGCTGTATGGGTTGTGGAGACTGCATGCTGGGAATCACTGGCGGCATCTGTCCCATTGCACGTTGTTCAAAAAGCATAATGAACGGCCCCTGCGGCGGCTCTGTGAATGGGAAATGTGAGATCAGCCCGGATGTGGATTGTGCATGGCAATTGATCTGGAACCGCCTGGTTGAATTGGGTATGCAGGATCGGTATGAAGAACTTGTTGCGGCAAAGGACTGGCGCCCTGCCGGCGGCGGCGGTCCTAGAAAAATTATCAGGGAGGACTTGGCGTCATCCAAAATTATCACGGAGGACAATGCATAATGAAAACTGAAAGCAGACTGGAAAAAGTACTGGCCTCAGGCCAACTGGCAGTAACCTCTGAGGTGGGTCCTCCCAGAGGCTGCAATATTGATGTTATCAAAGAAAAAGCCAACATGATCAAAGATTATGTAGACGGCATCAACATTACAGACAATCAGACCGCCATGGTCCGGATGTCCTCCATTGCCGGCGGCATCGTTATTAAACAAATGGGACTTGATCCCATTATCCAAATGGTATCCCGGGACAGAAACCGGCTGGCCATGCAGTCTGACATCCTTGGTGCTTATGCCCTTGGTTGCAATACCATGCTTTGCCTGTCCGGTGATCATCCCCAGTTTGGCGACCACCCCATGGCAAAACCCGTGTATGACATTGACTCCATTAACATGATTAAAATGGTCAAAGATATGCGCGATGAAGCCAAGTTCCAGGGGGGAGCAGATATTACTGATCCACCCAAAATGTTCATTGGTGCGGCTGCCAACCCCTTTGCCGATCCCTTTGAACTGCGTGTTATGCGTCTGGCCAAAAAAGTGGCGGCTGGTGTGGATTTCATCCAGACCCAGTGTATCTTTAACACAGCTAAATTTGAAACGTGGATGAAACAGGTGGTTGACCGCGGCCTGCATGAAAAAGTGGCTATCCTTGCCGGTATCACCCCCATGAAATCCCTGGGCATGGCTAAGTATATGAAGAGCAAGGTGCCCGGCATGGATATTCCTGATGAGGTTATCGACCGTCTTGCCGGTGTTGATAAAGACAAACAAGCCCAAGAAGGCATCAAGATGGCCATTGAGCAGATGCAGCGCCTTAAGGAATGCAAAGGCGTAAAAGGTTTCCATATTATGGCCATTGAATGGGAAGAAAAGGTTCCCGAACTGGTGAAAGGTGCAGGTCTTTATCCCAGACCTCAAGTTTAAAAAAAAGATGCTGATGTAGCAGTTTTTGCCGACTCACTCAAGGCAACAGCTGCCTCATATAATATAAAATAAAAAAACAGACCAGGCACAATTTATTGCCCGGTCTGTTTTTTATTTTATAAGAATATGGTATTGATGAATATGATATCAAATAAACGATTTTAGAATATAATTGAAGGAGTTGTCTTTTGATGGAAAGCCATGATTTTTGGAACGTTCACTCTCTTACATTAATTGAAATGGCCTACGAATCAAGTTCCAGAGAGCGGATTGACAATCCGGATGGATATGGGACCCGGACCGGGGTATGTGGAGACACTGTAGAGTTCTTTATCATGGTTGACGACAATAATTGCCTTAGTTCTATTTCCTTTGACTTCAACGGCTGCGTATATACGGCAGCATGCTGCAATACAGTGGTGCGCCTGGCCCAGGGGCATTCCGTTGATAATGTTTGGAATATTACTGACGATATGGTGAAAGCCTATCTTCAGACCTTGCCTGAAGACCATTATCATTGCGCAGAACTTTGTGTTGGTGCTTTTTATCTGGCATTGACCGACTACCAGAATAAAAGATCAATGAAAAAAAGTTGTAAACAGGTTTAATTTTTTCTTTGTAGCATGTCGTAATAGCGCCTGAATAAAATCCCGTGTTTAGGCGTAAAGAAATAGTGTAAAAATTTTTTTTGTAAACGGATATTATCTATTCCGTCATTGCGCCGGAAACAAAATTTCAGGCTGGTCTGATCTACCAGGCAGCCGTTATCATGCATGTTGCAGCAATAAACCGGACCATTCCGTCATGCCCGGGCTGGGATACTTCCAACATGGCCATGTGCACAGGTGATAATGAAATCTCAGGCAAAATCACCAGAGCCTTTGCCTTTAGCCAATGCCTTTCATATCCAGTGTCCAAGCTGTCATGTAAAAATCTGTTTATCAGGTTCGAGAGAACCTTTTTTATGCTTGATTTAATTTTAGGATTGAAAAAAAATAAAACCTTCTTTATCAAGCAATAATATGTGAAACTGCATTCAGGCACCATTATGTTTGAGACAAACATTATGGTGTTTGGGTATTTGACAATCATAAAACTATTATTAACATAGAAACCATATAAAAATTCGGGAGATTGCATATGGCCAAAAAAATGACCATTTCTGATGCCGTTGAGGTGTTTGACTTATATGACTTGTATGAAGAAATTATTGACGCTTATGAAGCCGATTTCTATACCCGGTCCGAGATGGAAGCCGATCTTAGGGACCTGATTGAAGAACACGATGAAATATATGAGTTTTCCGCAGATGAGGATGACGGCTATTCTGAAAGCTTTGAACGTAATCTCAAAGAGGCCATTAGTATGATTTTCGATGATCACGGCCTTGATCTCGATCTTGATGATCAGTTCATGGATGAGGATGATATTGATGTGTATGATGATGAACCCATGGTCGGCACCCCTGGTCGGGATGAGGATGAAGAAGCCTTTGGGGAAGACGAAGATGAAATGTTTTAAGATAAAGGACTGAGTGTTTGGATATTCAACAGTTTAAATACGGTGCAGACAATTTGGGTTACCTGGTTTACAGCGAAAAATCCTGCATTGCCATCGACCCTGGGGCCCCGGATGATATGGCCAAATTTGCCATAGAAAAAAACATTCCCATTGACATTGTCACCAATACCCACACCCATGCGGACCACACTAAAGGAAACAATGTCCTTTTAAAGAAAACTAACGCGCGTTTTATTGACTGTACAACGCTTTCGCAGGGGCAGGTTCTTGACCTTAAAGACGCAACCGGACTTGAGGTGATGCTGACCCCCGGGCATACCATGGATTCACTTTGTTTCAAAGGAGATGGGTTTATTGTAACCGGTGATACCTTGTTCAACGCCACTGTCGGCAATTGTTTTTCAGGGGATCTTGAATCTTTTTTTAATTCTTTAAAGCAGTTGATGGCCCTGCCCGGCGATACTCTGGTTTATGCCGGACACGATTATGTTCTTGAATCTTTAAAGTATGCCAAAATTATTGAACCGAACAACCCGAATTTGAACGGGTATGCGTCTGCATATAATCCGGATCATGTTGTTTCCCGTCTGTCTGAAGAACTTAAGGTAAACCCTTATCTGCGTTTTAATACCTCATCCATGATTGAACGGCTTAAAGAAAAAAATTTGCCAAGAGAAACTCAATTCCAAAGATTTTCTTCTGTTATGGAAGAATTCTAACTATTCGGTTAAAAAATTGCTTGATAAAAATAAAAAGCAGAGAGCTTGTCATTCTGATCCGGGTTTTGCTCTGGGGCGACATATTACCATTGAATATTACGATTGCGCATCCGACATCCTGCTTGACAAGAACGGGGTAGAATCAATTCTGCTTAGGGCTGCCCGGGAAAGCGGGGCAAAAATTGTCAGCAGTTCCTTTCATCAGTTTGAACCCCAGGGGGTCTCCGGGGTCGTGATTATTGCAGAATCTCATTTTACGGTTCATGCCTGGCCTGAGCATAATTATGCAGCCGTAGATATTTTTACATGTGCTGACAATATTGATCTGGATACAGCCATTCATTCCATCAAAGTACAATTTTCATCCCAGCGGGTCTTTATCTCTTCGGATCAAAACAGGGGGATACTGCAGCCTATGTTGGGAAGCTGTATGGCAAACAGTGATGAAAAGGTGATGGATAGGCGAACACTTCCCATGGCCTGGAAAAAAGTGTGTGAAAACACAAACCCCTGGGGAATGTCCACATCCGTTGATGTATATGACTGCAGTTCTGATATGATAAAAGATCCGGACTGTATAAAAAAAATTGTCAGCAGGCTGTGTGAAAAGCTTGGTATTGTTGACACGGAAAATACATCTTCGGTTCATTATGATGAAACCGAAACGGCTGCCGGTTTCTCCATGACACGATCCATTGAAACATCCGGGGTATCGGGGTATTTTGCCCATGCAACCCATACCGCATATCTGGATATTTTTTCCTGTAATACATATGAGCCCCGTGAATTGGCAGAATTTGCTCTGTCATATTTTGGGGGTAACCACTACAAGATGCGGGTGGCTTTAAGACAATAGGTTGGAAATCGATAGGCTGTTACGGAATAGATAAATGATAAATTCAGGCAATATACATAAAGGCTGGTTTTCAGAAATTTGCCCCATGTGGGAGGGCATTGCCCTTTCCTTGAAGGTGGAAAAGCTTCTTTACAGTAAAAAAAGCATGTTTCAGCAAATTGACCTTTATCAGACCCGTTCCCACGGCCGTATGCTGGTGCTTGACGGTATTATTCAGTTAACGGAACAAGATGAGTTCAGTTACCATGAAATGATGGCGCACCTGCCCCTGTTATCCCACCCAAATCCTGAACATGTGCTTGTTGTCGGTGGGGGAGACGGCGGTGTTTTGCGTGAGATTAATCGTCATGATGATGTCCGCTTTATTGATTTTTGTGAAATTGATCAAGAGGTTATTAATGTTTCAAAACAATTTTTGCCATCTATAGCTTGTGGATTTAACGATCCCAGGGTTACTGTTCATATAAGAGACGGGGCCGCCTTTGTCCGGGAATGCTCTGGTTGTTATGATGTCATTATTGTTGATTCCTCGGACCCGGTTGGCCCTGGAGAAATTTTGTTTAAAAGTCAGTTCTACCGGGATTTAAAGCATGCGCTTAAGCCCGGTGGTCTGATTGCCACCCAGGGCGAAAACTTTTTCCTTCATCCGGACTGGGTTGAAAAACTGATGGGTGTTACACGATCGTTGTTTCCCATATATGCCTATGCAAACATTATTGTCCCCACATATACCGGCGGTCACATCGGTATATGCATGGGATCTTTGGGCCCTAAACTTACGACACCGGCACGTCGAGTGCCCCAAGTGGTTCAATCTCAACTTAAATACTATAGCCCGGAGGTGCACCGTGCGGCCTTTGTGCTTCCCTATTTTGCAGAAAAAATACTGAAAGACAAAGGCGTATGAGGACAGAAAAGCTTGATGGGCTTGAGATAAAACTTGTGCGCACGGTGCCTGTGGATCAGCTTGGAGCCATCTACAAGGATGCCGGATGGTGGCAGGATAATTATAAAATATCAGACGAATTTTTGCGCCGAATTCCTGAACAATCGGCATTGTTTGCAGGTGCCTTTTTGGAAAAAAAAATAATTGGAATGGGAAGAGCCCTTTCCGATCTTTGTAGTGATGCTTATATTCAGGATATAGCTGTACTGTCAGCCTACCGGAAATTTGGCATCGGTACCCTGATTGTGACTTTTCTGATCCAGGAACTTAAAAGAAGGGGAGTGGACTGGATTGGATTGATCGGTGAGCCGGGAACTCGTTCATTTTATGAAAAACTCGGGTTCAGGCAGATGAAGGACCACATCCCATTTAAACTTGAATAACAGTTATGTAAAGGAAAAACCATGATATGTCATAGCCATTCGGAAACCTGCAATACCCCACCAATCATCAGCAACAGTGCTGATGATCTGCAGACTGAACCAAATATACTTAAGCCCGGGAAATTTGATCTGGAGACCCGTCCCCTGATACTTGATTTCCTGGGCCATTACCCGCCCTGCTCATGTGAGTACAGCTATGTTAATCTTTTTTGTTGGCAGAACCTGTACCGGTATTCATGGTTTTTTTATAAGGAAAACCTGGTGATTCATGACGATCGCAGCCGGGCCCTGTTCATGCCCATCGGAGAGGATTTGAATCCTGAAGAATTGTTTGATCTTTCAAAAAAGGCCATTGCCGCAGGACTGTCCGGAAACATCGGGCTGGTGCCTGAATCTTACGTGGATATATGGCCGGATCTGGATCGTTATTTCAGTATTACCTCTGACCGTGATGAGGCAGATTATGTTTACCTGACACAGGAGTTGGCAGAGTTAAAGGGCAGTAAACTGCATAAGAAAAAAAACCTTATTGCCCAGTTTACGCGCACGTATCCAGATTACTCGATAGTCCATATGAATGAGGGTAATTGCAAAGAGGTAATGCGTTTTGAAAAGCGTTTGCTTGAAGGCACGCCTTCAGTATCCAACTCCCTGGTGGAAGAGTCAGAAGCAATTGCCATGGCCTTCTCCCATTGGAAAGATTTGGGTTTAAACGGATTGATACTGATGGTAAAGGATGAAATTGCAGCGTTTGCTGTTTTCAGTCCCCTCTCGCCTGACACCTGGGATGTTCACTTTGAAAAATCAGATGTGACTTTCAAGGGTGCCGCCCAGATGATCAATAGCGAGACTGCCAAATTTCTGGAAGGGACTGCACGATATATCAATCGGGAACAGGATCTTGGAATACCGGGATTACGCCAGGCAAAACTGTCATATGTTCCCCATGCGTTGATTGAACCCTATTTTCTAGTGCCTAAGCTGAATTTAAGATCCCATTAGGAGTGTGAAAGCCATCTTAAAAGAATATTTTGAGATGGCTTTTTAAACAATAAAGTAAAATGTAAGTGTTTTTTCGATGCAGGAATTATCCTTCATTTTGTTTAAAAAAATTTCCGGCTTTAATGAGATGGTGTTTAAAGTAAACATTGTCCAATGAGACGCGCGTAACCTTGCGCCCCCTACCCGGTGCATGTATAAACTGACCTTTGCCGATGTAAATGCCTACGTGAACATCCCCCCGTCTTCTGGGTACTGAAAAAAAAACCAGATCTGCCGGTTTGATATTTTGCCGAGATACTGATGTGCAGTTTTTGAACTGGGCACTCGCTGCTCTTGGTACATGAATCCCGATTTTGGCGTGGGTATATACCACTAACCCAGAGCAGTCAAAACCCTTTGGAGAAACGCCGCCCCAGCGATAGGGCGTACCCACGGCAGTCATGGCTGCCTGGACAATACTCTGACGGGTGTCAGACAGGGGGCCGGATCTGTTATATTCGGGGTCATCAGCTTGCCCTGGGAGGCCAGACTGATTCGTCCGGCCTCCTTTAAGTTTGCCGCAGCCAAAGCAGATCAGCACGGCCAAAAAAAGGATCGCAATGGTGCGGATTAGGGAAGTAAACTTTGTCACAATGGAAAATGATCAATAGTTAGTAGTAAGATCATCCGCACTTGTCTGTGGGGTGGGGTCGTTTTTATTCCAAACATGCCGACTTATGCGATTGTGTCCAGTAGGGTTCCGGTTGTTTCATCATAGGTCTGAATCATTTTGGCATTGGCGTCAAACCCATTCTGGGCTTGAATCTGCACAATCATTTCCTCTGCAATGTTCGTATTGGATAATTCCTTTAACGAACCATCATTTTTGAGAGGATCTTCAGCCAGAGTTGCGCTTGCCTGGGTTTTGGAGATGAAAGTTTGTACCTGTCCGTTTTTTGCCTCAACATTATACGCTCTGTCCGCCTTGAACTCGTCCGACAGGGAGTTGGCTACATTATTTGAAGAAACCAATATTTGGTTTGAAAAAGCCTGTAAAGCTGAACCATTGTTTTGGACGGTCATCCCCATGATATTTACCCCCGGTTTGTATCAATTGATATTCAAATAATATCAAAAAAATACCTTCATAACAATATACTTTTATTTCAGACAGCGATATGAAATGAATTTTGGGTATCTTGATTGGGTCTATTCTGGTCGGACATGCTGCCTGTTTTGGTATACGCATCGGAAACCTGCTGCCGTGTATATCCGGACACTGCTGTCTCCATCTGTCCGGCCTGCTCATTTGATATAAGCTGTGTGATTTCAGCCATGGCTTTTGCCGCCTGGGATGCAGCGTTGGATGCTACTTTTAAATCCTGGGAGGATGGCTGGGCAGGGGCTAACGCTGCGGCACGCACCCGCCGCATTTTCTGTAATGTTGCCTCGGGGTCCCCAGGTTCGGAAGCTGTGTCAATACTGACCTCTCCGCCTACTGCATACTTTTTTCCGTCAGGGCCCTGCTGGTAGGAAAAAGTGGCACCAGAGGTGATATATTCTCCGCCGGCGGCAATATGGGCCATTTCGTGAGCCCGAACTTCAGCGTCAACTTTTTCAAGTTTTTCGATGAGTAATTTTTCGTCCAAGGTAAGCCGCGACTCTGCATCTGCCTCTGACGGCTGACTTTTTTTCTGGGCGGCTTCATCTGTCTGGGTCTGGGAATCCGAACCAACCTGTTCCTCACTGTCGAACAGGGATGCGGCTTCGCTGATCTCGGTATCCTGGGCCTGGGATTCGGGCCTGGAGGACGAAGATATCAGGTCAGATCCCCGTTCAAGGGCGGATTGATATGTATAATAGCTGTTTATTCCTGCAGCCTGAACATCCATAACGCTTCCCTTAAATTATATACACGTTTAATATACCAATTAATTATGAAATTTCAAACGGTTATTTGAATGTACACCAGGTGATGGAATCGACGTTGACAAATGTCGGAAATGCGCGTATTTTAGAAAGATTCGTTATGGCGTGTTGTTGCGTTTTACCTTACGCTGTGACAAGCCGGAAAATAAAAGCAGAGTACCAGTTGATTAGACGATTGTATAAAACAAAATTCTGCCGGTTTCAAGGAACTTTTTTATGAATCGACAATCTGAGGTGTCAAGGCAGACTAAGGAAACCCGGATAAATATCCGGCTGAATCTGGACGGACAGGGAAAAGCTGAGATCAGTACAGGCATTCCTTTTTTTGATCACATGCTTACAGCATTTACAGTGCATGGTTTTTTTGACCTTCTGATTTCAGCCACAGGCGATCTTGACGTAGATTTTCATCATACCGTAGAAGATACAGGTCTTGTCCTAGGGCAGGCGATCCAGCAGGCATTGTCTGAAAAAGGGGGCATCCATCGGTTTGGTGATGCAAGTGTTCCCATGGATGAATCCCTGTCCCGGGTAACCATTGATTTGTCCAACCGGCCTTATCTTGTTTACAATATTCCCAACGATTTGAAATCCCGCGGGAATTTTGATGCCTATCTTGCCAGGGAGTTCTTCCAGGCAGTCTGTGTCAAAGGCGGATTTAATCTGCATATTAATGCCCTTTACGGTGAGAATGAACACCACGTACTTGAGTCCATATTCAAGGCGTTTGGACGGTCATTGCATACTGCGACCCGTCCGATTTCTCATATATCAGGCGCATTATCCACCAAGGGATGTTTATAGTCAACGGCACGATTGGTTGTTGACAGGTCGTATTCACTGCTTATTCTAATCTAATTTACATGAAGATTTGAAATTTTGGAGCCGGCTCTACCCAAAATGCTGATCCCTGAAGAAAAAATTACAGAGATTTTAGCTGCTTCGGATATTTTTGATGTTGTTTCCGAGGCAGTTATTCTAAAAAAGTCAGGCAGGAATTTCTTTGGTTTATGCCCCTTTCATTCTGAAAAGTCGCCTTCTTTTTCCATTAATCCCGATAAGCAGATTTTTCATTGCTTTGGGTGCGGCGCCGGCGGTAATGTCCTCTCCTTTATCATGAAATATCATGGGATCTCCTTTCCCGAAGCTGCAAGGATGCTGGCCAGAAAGTATAACATTGTCATTGAAACCCGAAAGATGAGTCCGCAACAGCGCAAAGCCGTTCATACCCGGGAATCTCTTTTCCGTCTTAATAAAAAGGTAATGCAGGCATATACATATTTTCTAAAGGACCGATCAAAGGGCAATTGTGCCAGGCGGTATCTTGAAGGGCGAGGAACTAGTAAGCAGATTATTGAGCAGTTTCAACTGGGATGCTCCCCTGATGACTGGGATGCCATTGTCAATGTATTAAAAAAAGAAAAAATTACTAAAGGGGTCGCGCTCAGTTCCGGCCTGGTGCTGGAAAAAAAACAGAAAAACGGGTTTTACGACAGATTTCGAAACCGGCTGATGTTTCCTATTTTTGACATCAACATGCAGGTAGCCGGATTCGGCGGCCGGGTCATGGATGACAGCATGCCCAAATACATGAACTCTCCTGAAACCCCGGTGTACAGCAAAGGCCGTATTCTTTACGGATTGCACGCGGCAAAACAGGCGTGCCGCAGGCTGGGTCAGGTATTTATTGTGGAAGGTTATTTTGATTTTCTTTCACTTTATCAATACGGGATTGAAAATAGTGTGGCAAGCCTTGGTACGGCTCTGACCCGGGAGCATGTCAGGATTCTTAAAGGCTATGCAACGACCATGATCCTGGTTTTTGACTCTGATGAAGCAGGTATAAAAGCTGCCAAAAGAAGCATTGACGTTTTTGTTCAGGAGGGGATTGATACCCGGATTCTGGTGCTTCCGGGCAACAATGATCCCGACTCCTATGTCATGGCCCATGGCCGGGATGCCTTTCTTGAACTTGCAGGTACTGCCAAGACAGTGATGCAGTTTTTGCTCCAGCTATCTTTGGATACCCACGGAACTTCCGTTGAGGGACGTATAAAAATTTTGGACGAGATGAAGCAACATCTGGCTATGATTCAGGATTATGCGGTCCGTTCAATCTATGTCCGTGAGCTGGCTGAAACACTTAATATCGATGAAAAGGCTGTTCTTGAAAAAGTAAAGGATGCCTATGAAAAAGAGGCAAACAGACAGATCCGGGAACCTTTGATTGCTGAGGACGGCGACGCATCCAAAAGTATTTTGGAATCCGACCCAAGAGAAAAACAGATCCTCTCCATGATGCTTCACTGGCCTGAACTGATTGCTGTTGCCGTGGAAAAAAAGGTGCTCCCCGCTTTTTATTCCAAGCCGCTTAAGCGGCTTGGCTGTTTGATTATTGACAGCGGAACGGACACTCAAAACATTGTGGGTGCGGTCATGGCCCGGGTTGAAACCGATGAAGACCGGGAGTTGATTGCATCCATGGCTATGGAAGATTATACCGGGGTTCAGGATCCGGCTCAGACGTTTGCTGTCCTGGTCAACCGGGTCATAAAAATAAAAAATAAAACCGACAGAATCATTGTCAGTCAATTAACAAAAGTAAAAGAGGGCTGTGATGTTGATGTGATCAATCTGCTCAAACTTAAACAGCAGCAGATTCAGCAGTTGCATAACAGTTAACTTTAAGGCTTTGGGAGGCATATATGGCAGAAAAGACCAGCAGATCTGAGGAAGGCGTGATGATTGGTAAGGACGAAATGCGCAGGCTTATCAAAAAGGGAGAGGAAACAGGCGTGCTGTCCTTTTCCGAAATCAATGACGCCATTTCAGATGATTTGCAATCCTTTGATCAGATAGATGATATTGTCATTCAGTTTCAGGAAATGGGTATTGAACTGGTTGGTGACAGAGACGAGGACACGTCTGCCATTAACCAGGGCAGGGCCCAAAGCCCCAAAAAGGCTTCCCGGTCATCAAAGAATAAAAGAGTTAAAAGCTCTGTATCCCGTAGGGATGATGATGACGAAGGTCTTGAAAATGATATGGATAAGAAAGGGAGTAGGGAGGCACTATCTTCCCGACGTGAACGTTCCGACATGGAATTTGGTGCAGTTACTGATCCTGTGAAGATGTATCTTAAAGAGATGGGTATGGTAACCCTGCTCAGCCGTGAAGGTGAAATTGAAATCGCCAAAAAAATAGAGGTTGGAGAACGGGATGTACTGCGGGCAATGCTCGATTGTCCTTTGGCGCTGAATACCATTTTTATGTATGGTAAAAAAATGGAAGATAAGGCCATGCGTCCCAAGCACGTACTCCGGGATGTGGATGAGGGGGACGGAATGGTTGATGAAGTCTCCAAACAGGAAAAATTCCTTGAATCTTTAGCCCGGATAAAAACCTTGCATAAGCAGAGTCAGTCCTGTCGTGATGAGCTTGAAAACACAAGGAAAGGTACAAAAAAATACAGCGCTCTTACGGAACAGATTGACTGCAATACAGAAGAAGTTTTTGAACTCCTTAAAAACTGGCGATTTGAGTCCAATGTCATTGATAACATAGAAAAGAGTATCAGAAGTACAATAATCTGGTTTAAAACGGTTGATAATCTGCTGGCCAGGTGTGCAAAAACGTTTAATGTCCAGCCCAGCACCATGATGAAACAGACAAAAGATCAGGCTGTTTTTGTTGAATGGGCCACGTCAAGAAGCGAAATGACCCCGGACCGTGCAGGTACTATTTTTAATGATATCAATTCGTTGTGTGAGCAGGTTGGAGAAAAAAAGGACCTGGTTAAAGGCAGTGTTGATGACCTCAATGCAATTGTTCAGGGGATTGAAATCGGGCGCAAAAAAGCGGATGCCGCTAAACGTGAACTGGTTCGCGCTAATTTAAGGCTTGTGGTCAGTATTGCCAAAAAATATACTAACAGGGGACTGCAGTTTCTTGATTTGATCCAGGAAGGCAATATTGGTTTGATGAAGGCCGTGGATAAATTTGAGTATCGCCGGGGATACAAGTTTTCCACATACGCGACCTGGTGGATCCGTCAGGCGATTACCCGTGCCATTGCAGACCAGGCCAGAACCATCAGAATTCCGGTTCATATGATCGAAACCATTAACAAACTGATCCGCACTTCCCGGTACCTGGTTCAGGAGATGGGCAAGGAACCTTCTCCAGAGGAAATTGCCGAAAAAATGGAAATCCCCATTGATAAGGTTCGGCGGGTGCTTAAGATTGCCAAGGAGCCTATTTCCCTTGAAACCCCCATTGGTGAGGAAGAAGACAGTCATCTTGGCGATTTTATCGAGGATAAGAAATTTTCTATTCCTTCCGAGGCCGCCATTGATCTAAGCCTTGCCGAACAGACGCGTAAAATACTGGCAACGTTGACGCCCAGGGAGGAAAAAGTGTTGAGGATGCGTTTTGGCATCGGAGAAAAGTCTGATCACACGTTAGAAGAAGTTGGAAAGGATTTTACCGTTACAAGGGAGCGTATTCGCCAGATTGAAGCCAAAGCCTTGCGTAAGCTTCGTCATCCCACTAGGAGTAAAAAACTAAAAACTTTTATAGAGAATTAACGCTTGACAGCATAAAGGTGTTGCTATATATATTTCGAATTTGCTTGCAACGCATTACCAAAGCGGCTTTCCGGGCCTATAGCTCAGTTTGGTAGAGCCACCGGCTCATAACCGGTCGGTCCCTGGTTCGAATCCAGGTGGGCCCACCAAAGAACTTGCTCATACATGAGGTCTTAAGTAGGGGGATAGCCAATTGATATGCTGAAAAGAGGGAAAGGATGACCAGGTCATACATGGATATGCCTGCAGAGCAATACGGAAATAGACTAAATCTAAAGCGTGGAGTGTACTCCACGCTTTTTTGTTTTGAGACTTATTGACGCATGCCGACGGTAAAACAGATTATTGATATTGTAGATCAAATTGCACCTTTTGCCTTGGCTGAATCCTGGGATAATTCAGGGCTTCAAGTCGGTGATCCCCGGTGGCCGGTGTCCAGTATCCTAATTGCCCTGGACGTCACAGATAATGCCTTGTCCGAAGCGGAAAGGCTGGGGTGTGATATGTTGATTACCCATCATCCCCTGGTCATGTCACCTGAAAAGCAGATCGATTTCAGCAGGATGCCTGGAATTGCCATTCTGATCAGTGCCAGATCTCGAATTGCCGTAGTCAGTGCCCACACAAACCTGGATAAGGCTCAGGATGGTTTGAACGACTATCTGGCCCAAAAATTGGATATTTTTTGCACGGATGTTTTTTTTTCCGATGCAATGAAAAATGAATCTGCCGGACAGATTCAAGGACTTGGGCGCATTGGGCAGATTGGGGTGACCATGACACTTGAACAACTGGCTTGCCGGATTAAAGAAAAATTGGGAATTCCCCGCGTAAGAATTATTGGTAAACCCGGGAACATGGTATCAACCGCAGCATTGTGTTCGGGTTCCGGCGGGTCCTTGACAACTCAATTTTTAGGCTCGGGAATGGATGTATATATAACAGGGGATTTGAAATATCACGAAGCTCGGGATATAGAGTCCCATGGTAAGTCCGCAATCGATGTCGGCCATTTTTCTTCCGAATCAATTGCTGTCGAACTTTTGAAAAAGCGTCTTGGGCAGATGTTTGATTCCAGAAAATATGAAATTTTAATTAATACATATGATCAGGAACGAGACCCATTTTTAACCATATGAGGATGTAACACCTTATGTCAAAACCAGAGATTGCCACCCTTGTAAAACTTCAGGAGGCTGAAACCCAAATAGTTCGTCTTAAGGACTTACTGCATGAGGTTGAAAAAAAGAAAATCAAACTGGCATCCAGGCTCAAACAGTTTGCAGCAGCGCTCAAGGAAAATACCGAAGAACTTGAAAGACTGGAAAAAAATTGCATTGACAGTGAAAATGAAATTAAAATTGTTGATGCCCGCATTATCAAAAGCAATGAAACCCTTCGTAATGTAACCACAAATAAAGAGTATCAGGTTTTGCTCAGGGAGGTGGATGATAATAAAAAAAGAAAAGATGCCTTAGAGACAGAGCTGTTACAGATCATGGAAGAGCGGGAAAAGTCCCAGGCAGTTGTGAATGAAAGTACAAAAGAATATCAGCAGCTCGAAGAACAGATCAAAGCGGAACAGAACCAGATTGAAGAACAAACCACTAAGGACCGCAAGCTGCTTGAGGAATATATTAAAAGCCAGAAAGAAATCGGTGTAAGTTTGGATCCTAAACTTTTAGATCGGTTCAAACGCATTTCTAAAATGAATCAGGGGTCTGCCGTAGCCAATGTGCAGGATGAGGTCTGTTTAGGGTGTTTTATGAATATTCCACCCCAACTGTATATCGAAGTTCAGCGCGGAAACCAGTTGATACTTTGTCCCCAGTGTAGCCGAATTCTTTATTATGATAAAAGCTGATACTTAGAATTAGATTGAAGAACAATTTTAATTTCGGTCTGACCGGCACAAACGGTCGCTGGGCGAATTAACGCCGGGAGGAAAGTCCGAACACCACAGGGCAGGACGCTCCATAACGTGGAGTCACGGTGACGTGAAGGAAAGTGCAACAGAGAGTAGACCGCCCAGCCACTCACTCAATCGAACACGTGTCTTTAGTACAGATGATTGTTCGATTGAGTGAGTGGCTGGGTAAGGGTGAAACGGTGCGGTAAGAGCGCACCAGTTCTCCGGGTGACCGGGGAAGCTTGGTAAACCCCGTCCGGTGCAAGACCAAATAGAGAGACGCTTGAGGGCTGCCCGCCCAAGTCTCCGGGTAGGTTGCTCGAGATGTATGGCAACATGCATCCTAGATGAATGACCGTTGATCTTTTTGCGGGTAACCGCAAGAAGGTAACAAAATTCGGCTTACGGGCCGGTCAGACCGAAATTTAAATACTGGATAAATATCTATGAATGAAACCTGTGACATCTCTTTTAGAGAGAAAGCCAATATTTTTTCATATGAGTATCTTCAGTGCATTTTGTTCATTATTGGGTTGAATGACGACAGTTATCTTTTTACCAAGAAACTTTGCTCAAAACTGATCATCACCTCGCACATCATGGAAGATTTTCTTGACTTTCACGGTGCAAAAAAAAATAAAGACTGGTTGTTTTACCGTGCAATATCCGCAGCAATTCGACATCTTTCCCTTGCTTGTTATTCCCAGCGTCACACCCTGGACCGGTTTGACTTTTACAATTTCGGGGAGCAGAACCACAGTGCTTTTAAGCAGGAAGCTCTGGGTATGCTTAAATTTCTCCAGGATGCTCTTCACCAGGCCGCACCCGTAGCTTTGAGAGAGGCAAAACGTTTGGGTATCACCATACCGGAGTCCGGCTATGACCTGGAATACTTCCCCGGTATTGCCACTGCCGGCCAACTGGAACATAATATTGATGACGCCATGCCCCAACGCAGTCAGAAAAAAAATCTGACACGAATCTCCAGTCAGTTTCTTGAATTGATCCGGGATTTTGAACAGTTTACCTTTTACGAACGTTATGACCTTGAAACGATTTACAAGCTTGTTCCTGATGTTATCAACGAGGTGACAATGAGAAGCTATGAGATGCGGGTGCATAATATTCAGTCTTCTTTTGATTCCTATGTGATCACCACGTTGCAGTCCCCTGATGCTGAACTTTTAAATCAGTTGCGCAGTCATTTTTCCATCGTATTTCATATCCTTCAGGTTTTAGGGCGTTTGCTTCATTTTTATGAACGTCACCTGTATAATACGGGTTTTAAACATGTTTATAGAAATATCAGTCTCTCCCTTTCCGACCTCATTGATCCGGATGCTGTTCTGGACCGTGCCATAAATTACTGTCTATATTATGCAGGCCGTTTTTTATCCTCTGGCAAGGCCGTGGCTACGCGAGTTTTAAACGATAATATGGAGTCAGGAACAATTGAAGTGGGTATTCCCAAAGACAGGGGGTTTCACAGTCGACCAAGCCTTCTGGTGGCAAAAATTGTCCAGCATTACGGCGGAGAAGTCAAGCTTCATGTGGGAAAAGATCAGTTTGATGCTTCCTCGGTTCTTGATATTCAGTGGGCCGGGGGGAAAATTAAAAAAGAGGAAATTGAGACGGTCGTTTTTACGGGAGATTCCAGGGCCTTGAATGATTTGAAAATCCTTTCCGGTGTCAATTATGGTGAAGACCATATGGGCAAGGGAATTCCCTTGCCCCGCGAATTGAGTTATTTGATTTAAAATTTATGTCTGACACGGAAAATAAAGAGAAATTTAAAAATATTGCTATTATTGTGGCGGGTGGAAAAGGCCTGCGTATGCACTCCCCTGTTAAAAAACAGTTCATTGATCTGGACGGTATTCCGGTAATTGTCCGCACGCTTGCTGCCTTTGACATGCACCGTCGGGTGGATGAGATTATTCTGGTGGTTCCGGAACAGGATCTGGATTTTACCCGCAATGACCTTTTGCACCGATTTTCATTTTCCACTCCTTTGCATATTATCAAAGGTGGTGTTACCCGGCAGGATTCCGTGGGAAACGGACTTGATAAAGCATTGAAAATTTGTATTCAACCTGAAACAACATTTGTGCTGATTCACGACGGGGTCCGGCCCTTTGTAGGTGAAAATCTGGTTGATCGATGCCTTGACGGTGCTTTGAAAAACGGTGCCTGCATTCCGGTTCTTGGTATCTTTGATACAGTAAAAAGGGCTGATAAAAATGGCAAAATAATCTGTACCCTTGACCGGGATGGATTGTTTCGGGCCCAGACGCCCCAGGTCTTTCGCCTGGATCTGATTGTCAAGGCTGCTTCCTATGCACGGAATACCGGTTTTTTGGGCACAGACGAAGCGTCGATCTGCGAACATGCGAAACTCCCGGTGGATATTGTGGATGGCGGACCGTTCAATATCAAGCTCACTTCACCCCAGGATCTGATTTTCGCAGGCCTGATCATTCAAGCAAAAAAAGAGGCAGAAAGGGTGGGCTATTGAGGTTTTTTGAGTTAAAATTATTACCGGAAGATCCGTCTTTAATTTGGCATCCTATTTTATACAGTCCCGGGGTTTACTTTGTTGCGAAATTATGGCAGATTCTAATGTAATGGTGTAGAAAATTCCGTGATTAACCCGTTCAAAGCTTTTAAAATTGACTTTGAATTAAATTTACGCTTAATCGTTAATGGGATTCAGCATTGTTTATTAGACATTAATCATCCCCGGAGGTGCCTGAAATGGCGGAAAAGCCCGCGATCAAGATCGGATATCTTAAAATCACTGATCATTTCATTCTCGGTGTAACAGCTCGAAAATTACAACAAGGTATGGAAACCTTTAAACACTGCACACTGGAACCTGTGGTTAAAAACGGGTGGAATGAAGTTGCTGACGCACTTTCTGTAAAATCACTGGACGGGGCCCTGATTCTCGCACCGACAGCCATGGACCTTTTCAAATCCGGAGTTGATCTCAAATTATTGTTGCTCGCCCATAAAAACGGCAGTGTGCTCGTTAAAAATAAAAGAGCCAATATTGATTCCGTTGAGGATTTCGCGGGCAAAACCGTATTGATTCCATATCAGCTTTCCATCCACAATATGCTGTTTCACAAGCTGTTATCCGAGAAAGGGTTGAAACCCGGACGTGCCACGGAAAAGGGAATTGATGTCACCCTTGAGGTTGTTGCACCGTTCCAGATGCCCGAAGCCCTTGAATATGACGAAGACGGCGAAATCGGCGGGTTTATCGTCGCTGAACCATTTGGATCCCAGGTTATAGCAGCCGGGCATGGTGAAGAATTTGAACTGTCAAAAAATCTGTGGGCCAAACATCCCTGCTGTGTTTTTGTTATGCGTTCCGAGGTTATCCAAAAAAACCCCGAAGCCATGCAGGAAATTTGCACAAGTTTTGTCCGCTCAGGGCTTGCCATTGATGCCCAGCCTGAGCCGGCTTCAATTATTGGTGCTGAGTTCTTTTCCCAGGATAAGGATATCATCCGACGGGTGCTTACAGCCCCGCCTGATCGGATTCTGACAGGAGAGCTTTATCCTCAAAAGGAAGATCTCGATATAATCCAGAAATATATGATGGATAAAATGAATATTATGACATCTCTCATTGATCTGGATAAATTTGTGGACACGCGTTTCGCCGATGCTGCAGGGGCAAAATAACAGTTCCAATAGGTTGTTGAATTGCTTTTCGCTTTGTGGTGGCTTGATTCTTGGTTTTGATGGATCAAGTCAGCTCACGGTCTTTATTTTGCAGAATCAATAAAGCCGTAAATTTTATCTACGGCTTTTAATCCCCAGGCGGGTTTCCCGGACAGGGTGGCGACATCGTCCCGGTTGAGTCGATCCGTTGTCTGCTGAGCTGTAAGGCCTTGTCCCTTTAATTCAATAATGATTTTCATAATAGCGGCCTTGTATTTTTTAATATCCTGATTCGGCGAAATATCCGGTTTTATTGAGGGCGTACCCTTAACCTGACTGTCCACTTCAGACCGGACCCGCCCTGATTGTTCGCCATTTCCATCCACAAGCAGGGATAAATCATCCATAGGTTCCTGGGATTGTTCGGAGCTTCCAATCAAGGCGAATAGATCATCTAAATCGCCAGGCCCTTCATCGCTTGCAGGCTTAATAAGCCTGGACAGATCATCCATAGGTTCTTGGGAGTGTTCAGGTTCTTCAATCAGGACGGATAAATCATCTAAATCCACAACGGCATTTTCACCCGCATCTTCTATAAGTTTGGACAGATCATCCAGATCTGTATTAATGTCCTTTGGGATATCTGAGTCGATATCCACAAGACTGAACAGATCATCAAGATCCTCTTCAGTGTGATTTTTATTATCTGAGGAATTAGGCGAAGACACATCAGAATCAACCAGCTTTGACAAATCATCCATAGCATCGGCCAAATTGCTTGTTTCAGGTATGGATTGCGTCTCTTCCAGCAGGCTTTCAAGGTTGCTGTCCGGGTCTGATACAGAGTTGATCAATGCGGAGAGGTCATCAATATCTTCAGGTGTCAGGGCTGTTTCATTGACCAGCAAAGACAGGTCATCCATGCTCGAAGAACCTATGTCATCAGAATCCTCGTGGGCGTGATCCTTGAATGGATCTTCCATGGGTACCGGATCTTCAAACAAATGCATATTTTCATCAAACTCACTGTCCGAAAAGCTTTCGTCAAGTCCGGGTGATTCTTCCAGGGCCATGGTTTCAACGGCACGTCCGACAATTTCCATGGTCTGGGACGCAGCGCTATGTCGCTGGTTCATCTCCTGCAATGCCAGGGCAATGTTTGTCATTGCTGCGGCTTTTTTTTCTTCAGCTGCAGCCCGTTTTTCCATTGCATCGGCTTTTCTTTCTTCTACCCTGGCAAGTGCTTCCTGGGCTAAAGCAATACGGTCCTGTTTTTCGATATATACCGTGAACATATCCTTGAACATGGATGTAGACGCTATATCCATGGGGATGGTTCCTTGATTGCCGGCAGGATGTTTTGCCGTGTCTTTGAGCATTTCTGCTTCCTGTGTAAGTGAATCCTCAATTTGCTCGGGCAGTATACCTGTATCCAGAAGTTTTTTGATTTTTAAGAGGGTGGTAACCGCCTGTTCAGTGTAGTATGTCTCATCGTCGACAATTTGTGTGACAAGCCACGGGCTGAATCGATGTAAAATGAACTTTAAAGTGGCCTTGCCCATATCCAGTTCATCTATCAGATCCTCAATGGTCAACAGCGTTGAACGGGTCATAATTTCCCTCATTTGCGATATTTGATTATGTTAATTGCGTTATTTTTATCATAAAATGAAGGAGACCAAAAGCGTTTATAATAAAGGCAAATTAGGGTATGATAGTATTTGACACCTTTTTTTTCACTTGATATATCTTTTTTTAAGCTATCTCTGTTTTAAGATATTAAAAAGTGCAAATTTTCAACCTTGACGAAGCGCTTGCACTATGTTTTCCGGAACGCTAATGCACTTTTAACCTATCCGCCCGGAAAAAAAGAATTTAATAATTCCAACCAAAGATTTGGCAGCATTTGCCGCCTTTGCAGCCCATGGAGGATAAAATGGCCATAACAACAGATCCTAAGAGCTTTAACCATCACGTCGAAGCCGTTAAAAAAGGGACCCGGGTATTTGAGGATGCATTCCAGGGGGTCTCCCGCATGATTTTGGAAGCCGGTATCCGAAAGGTCACGGTTAAGGGAAAGACCACCTACCAGTTTGACCTGTTCAGCGGAGGCAAACGGCATCTGGTTGGCATGTATGACGAAATCAACTCCTTTGTCTCTTTTGTCAAGGATGCCTCTGAGGGGGGGTCTTCCAGGGAAATGGCTTTTGTCCTGGTGGGCGAGCCGGGGAATGGAAAAACCTTTTTTGTGGATTACCTGTGCGCCCGGTACAGGGAATTTTTATCAAGTCCTAAAAATATGAAGTATACGTTCCGCTTCAAGAACTTGGACAAGATAGGCGGATATGGAAAGATTAATGTCATTGAATCCCAGACCTATGAGGATCCCATGATTCTTGCTATGAGCGTTAGGGGGAACAAAGATGCCTCCATGAGTTATCTTTCCAAATCATTTAAACTCAAGGACAAGGAGATAGAAAGCCTTTATGAAAAGTATCGTCCTTTAGGTGCCTGTTCGGCTTATATATGGAATCAAATTCGGGAATATTGTGATGATGATCCTGACAAAATGATGGAATTCATCGAAATTGTCCAGGTACCGTTGATAGAAAGTCTTGGTACGATAACCGGAAGATATCCGGCTAAGGATAAGATCACCTCTTCGGCCGTGGATCTTATGGGAGAAGAATCCATCCAGCGCTTGTTGCATATTCCGGATTCCAACAACCCCTACCGCTTTGACTTGCGGCGCGGCGCTTTGGCCCGGGTGGCCGGCGGTGGCATCCATTTTTCCGATGAAATTTACAAAAATAAAAAGGATCTGGTGCAGGTATATCTCGGTGTAATCCAGAACCGTGTGATTGAACTGGATGGTTTTAAATGGCCCATTGACACTTTGATTATCGCCACCTCAAATAATTCCGAGTTTAACACCTTTTTAATGGAACGTGAGGAAGCGCCCATTGTTGACCGGTGCCGGATTTGCTATGTGGCCCATAATACGGATTATAAACTCCAGAAAACGTTGACCGAATATGCCATCGGCACCGATGTCAAGCGTTCCCTTGACCAGGAAGTGCTTCACCAGGATCCAAATTTGAACCATGCTGCATCTGTTGCCGTGGTGCTGACCCGGTTGCCCCGGTCCGACAAACTCACCCCGATTGAAATCATGAAGCTTGCCGCAGGGGAGGTGGCAGGTGAAAAGAGCCTTAAAACTCTGGCCGAACTGATTGACCAGCTCAACCAGGATACCGATATAACCAAACGCTTCGGCCAGAAAGGTTTAGGCCAGAGGAACCTGGGTCGGGCAGTGCAGCTCCTTCTGGAATCTTCTGAAACCAATGAAGGCAAATGCATGTTTGCCTTAGATATTTTTAACGCCCTGGAACGGGTGGTACTCGATTATGTCCAGGAACCTGCTGACCGGGCCAAATTCAAGGAGGATTTGAAAATAGCCAAGGGCCTTTACCGGGAACGTATCATGACAGAGATGTTTAACGCATATATGGACGAACCACTGGCCATCAAAAAGGATGTACTCAACTATGTAAATATGATCATAGGTGTGGATGCCGAGCATCTGGGACCTGATATGATGTGGAAGTACAAAGATCCCCAGACAGGTGAGCTTCGGGCACTTAAAATTGATGAGCGCTATATTAAAAACGTTGAGGAACGCCTCGGTCTTAAAACCGAAGAACAGCGGGCCTCCTTTAGAAATTCAATTAGAAAGATCTACGGCCAGAAACTGTCTGTGGATGCCAATTATGACTTCATGGATAACCTGGAATTGGTTAAAGCCATCACCGATGTCCGGCTTAAATCCGACATTGCCGGTGCCGGCTCTTTAATTGGGGCGCTGGCCAACCGGACCAACGAAGAGAATCAAAAACTGTATGACAGAATGATTTATACCATGGATCACAAGCTTGGATACTGCCCTACTTGTGCACAGAAGACCATAGAGTATTTCTGCAGCCAGGAAGATGACAAATAGCAGTTTAAAAAACAAAGGGGAAGCGTATGGTCACCCTTGATGAATTATTGGAACGGGACCGCCAGCGGGAAGAGGACGGATTCAAGCGTAAAATCCGTATAGGCCGCATTGTCAAACCTGGTACCGGGGGAAAAGAAAAAATTATTGTGGTCCCCACTACCGTGGAGGAGAAGTTTGTTCATGAGGAACCCTCCTTTGATCCGAAAACCGGAGAGGGAGAGCCTTCCAGCGGAACCGGAGAGGGAGAAGAGGGCGATGTCATAGGCGAACAGCCGGTACGTCCGGATCAGGGTGAGGGGGAAGGCGAGGGGGCCGGTGAAGGAGAAGGTGAAGGCCAGGGGAGCAAACATGAGTTCGAGTCCAGTGCCTACGAATTAGGCAAGGTGCTGTCCCAGGACTTTCAACTTCCCAACCTCCAGGACAAAGGCAAACGACGTGCCCTGGCCCGCTACACCTATGATCTGACAGATAAGCACCGGGGCATGGGCCAGATTTTGGATAAAAAAGCAACTTTAAAACAGATTGTCCAGACTAATATTGCCCTTGGCAGAATTCCGGATGTTGACGACATAGACCCGGGCAGGTTTATTGTTTCCCCCCGCGATCTTGTTTACAGGATTCTGTCCAGAGAGAAAGAGTATGAATCCCAGGCCATGGTCTTTTTTCTAAGAGATTATTCAGGCTCCATGGGCGGCAAGGTGACAGAGGCAGTGGTTTCCCAGCATGTGATGCTCTATTCGTGGTTGGTGTATCAATATGAAAGACAGGTGGAAACCCGTTTTATTCTCCATGACACCCAGGCAAAAGAGGTTGAGGATTTTTATAAATATCACTCTTATAAGGTGGCCGGGGGAACCAAGGTGTATACCGCTTTCGAGCTGGTGAATCAAATCGTGGAGAAGGAGAGCCTGGATAGAGACTACAATATTTATGTTTTCCATGGGACCGATGGCGATGACTGGGATAAAGATGGCGTCAACACCATAAAACAAATAGAAAAAATGATGCGCTATGCCGCCCGAATAGGCATCTCCATTGTAGAGCATTCCTATGTGGGAACAGGGCAGACCGAAGTTGAAAAATACCTAAGAAAATCCGGAATACTTGAAAAACATAAGAACCATATTAAACTGGATGTTATGCATGAAAATGTGGATGATACCAGAATTATTCAGGGGATTAAAAATCTGATTTCCTGAGAATATAGATAAAGTGCCGGATAAAAAAGAAAGGCAGGGCCCAATGGAACTTGTCAGTCAGCATGTTAAAAAAATCATGGAAGAATGCAAAGTCAGAGCCAGGGATGAAGGCCTGAAGTTTGATGATGAAACCCTTGAGTATATCGTCACCAACCGGGACATGATTGAACTGTCCCCCAAGGTCATGATTCCCACCCTGTATGATTACTGGGTTCATGATGTCAGGGTTTTATCAGGCAAAGGCATGTATGAAGCCTACCCTTCCAACCCCTATGAAACCGTTATCAATACCCGGCCGGCCATTTCCTACTATAACGATAATAACCCGGACTGGCTCAATGTTATGATTTTTTATCATGTGCTGGCCCATATTGATTTTTTTCAGAATAATTTGTTTTTTGTAAATACCTGGGATGTTGACCTTGCCGGTCAGGCCCTGGCAGATAAGCGTTTGATTGCCCAACTCAGAAGCGAAAAGGGCAGGCGATGGGTGGATTATATTATTGAATTTTCCAGGGGGATGGACAATCTGGTGGGCTATCACAAGGCTCTGGACAGTATGTTGAGATTCCGGAATCAGCCAGTTGCCAGGTTATCCAGACAGGATTATTATTTTGATGTTTTTTTACAGAAAATAAAGAAGGTGTCCCACAATACGTACTTAAAAGAAATAGAAAGGTTCAATCAGTGTAAAGATAACATTGCCACATTTTTTGAACCGATCCTTTCCCAGTACCCTGAGTTTGAGCAGATGTACAAAAAAGTCAGAAAGGACAAAGAAAAACCTGTGCGGGATATCATGGAATACATTATCAGGCATTCACCGTTTTTACGGGCCCATGAAAATCAGTGGATGAAATGCGTGATCCAGATCGTGCGCGACACCTCATTGTACTTTCAGCCCCAGATTCGCACAAAGATTATGAATGAAGGCTGGGCCAGTTACTGGCACGACTATCTGTTTATGAAAGATGAGCGTATCCGTGGCCATGAAGTAGATTATGCAAAGGTGAATGCAACGGTAACCGCACTGCCCAAGGTCGGACTCAATCCCTATGCCTTAGGTTTGCGTCTGTTTGAACATATTGAAGATATGCAGAATAGAGGATGCTATTCCTTTGATTATTTCCGCCTGAAAGATGAGAAAAACAGACAACACTTTGATAAAGGAAATAAAAACGGCCATGATTTTATCTTTAAAGTCAGGGAGAGTATGAATGATTTCACCTTTATCAACAAGTTTGTGGACCAGGAATTTATAGACCATTACAAACTGTTTGTCACAGGCAAGCGGCTGAATAGCGAACGCATGACCTGGCAATACTATATTAAATCCAAGAAAGCCCACGATTATAAAAATATGGTGATTGACACCTTGTATCATCCTCCGGTGATATATGTTAACGAGGAAAAAACCCAAGGCGGTCTGCTTTACCTTGTTCATAAATTTGAAAACAAGCCCCTTAAAGCAGACTATATTGAAAATACCATGATGGGTATTGAGTTCTTATGGGGAGGTCCTGTGTACCTTGAAACCAGCATACCTGTTGGAACAGAAAAGGAAACGCGCCCTGCCATTCATTTTTTGGATCCATCTGCAGGTGGTTCCGGAACAACAGCAACACCGGTTACACGTGAAAAAATTAAGTGGCAAAGGGTATGTTATATAATGGATAAACGGAAATTAAACAGACGGGAGGTGGCATGACCATGGATACCAATACCAGTTCTGTGGATTCCGATGCAATTGAATCCGTAAGCCAGGCCATGGAGTTTTTAAACCAGAATATCCAGGATTACCAGCTGCATAAACCGGTATCTTTCCAGGAATTTCTGGAGCTCCTCAATGCCAATCCTTCCCGGATTTTAAGAAATATTTTTCAGTCATTTCATGACATGATTAAAAGTCATGTGACTGAAATCGAAAATGATATAGATCGTTCCGCTATTACCAGATATGATACGGGTACGCTTTTCATGGAAGGTTCAGATACACCGTATTTCCCGGATATGTTGTTTACCAACCGGTTTATGAACCAGATGGATTATCTGCGCCACGGTAACCAACAGAACCGGATTTATGTGTTTTACGGCCCCCACGGATGCGGGAAATCCACGTTTTTAAACAATCTTCTGGAAAAATTTGAGCAGTATGCCAATACGGATGAAGGATTGCGTTACGAAGTGGTATGGCGCCTGGATGTCAAAACACTTAAAGGTCGTGATCCGTCCATGATGCGTCTGTCTTCTTTTGAAAAACTGATCCAGTATATTGACAGTGATTCGAAAGACTTCAAGCCTATTTCAACTCAAAATCAGGTTGAATTTGAAGGCCCGGAACCTGAATGTATTGAGATTCCCTGCCTGTGCCATGACAATCCCTTTCTGGTGATACCCAAAGATCAGAGACGCGGTGTTCTGGACGAATTGATCAAAAACGATGAGTTTAAATGGAAGCTCTTTACGGAAAAGCAGTATGAATGGGTATTTAAAGATGAGGTCTGTACGGTGTGTACCTCAATTTACCAGAGTCTTCTGGAACGTTTAGGCAAGCCGGCCAAGGTGTTTGATATGCTATATGCCAGACCCTATTATTTCAACCGCCGCCTTGGCAACGGAATTTCCGTTTTCAACCCCGGAGACAGGCCGTTGCGGCGAAACGTTATCCTGAACCAGATGCTCCAGAGCCGTATTAACGCGCTTTTTCGGGATTCCAACGTTATTAATTATATTTATTCCTCCTATGCAAAGATTCATAACGGCATCTATGCACTTATGGATATTAAGGCCCACAATGTCGAGCGCATGGTTGAACTTCACAATATTATCTCAGAGGGTATTCACAAGGTAGAGAATGTAGAGGAACGCGTGGAGGCGCTGTTTTTTGCTCTCATGAACCCCGAGGATAAGCAAAATCTTAAAGATTTCCCTTCTTTTGAAGACCGTATCCAGTATATAGACATCCCGTACGTTCTTGATGTGATCACCGAAGTTAAAATTTACCTGAACATTTTTGGCCGCCATATTGAACGCAACTTTCAGCCCATGGTGCTTGAAAATTTTGCAAGGATCATTGTCTGTACCAGAATCGGAAAAAAATCTCTTGCGCTGGAAGAATGGATAAAGGATCCGAAAAAATACCTGAATTTCTGCGATGAGAGCCTTATTTTGCTGCTTATGGAGATTTTCAGAGGAAGTATTCCTAAATGGCTGAATGACGAGGACAAAAAGGCGCTTGACAAAAAGATGATGAAAAAAATTATTGTCGAGTCTGAAGAGTATGGGAAAAATGGACTGTCCGGCCGGGATGCCATTAAACTTTTTGACCGGTTTTATTCAAAATTTGTTAAGGAAGACGGGCACATCAGCATGATAGATTTATGTTCGTTTTTCAATAAACTTGAAGAACCTGTACGCCAGATGATTCCCCAGGGGTTTTTGTCTTCACTTTTAAGGATGTATGACTATTCTATTCTTCAGCAGGTCAAAGAGTCTCTCTACTATTACAACGAGGATCAAATCGCAAAGGATATAAAAAATTATATTTCCGCTGTAACCAATGAGATAGGCTCTGTTGTGAACTGTATTTTTACCAAAGAAGAGATCCATGTTACCGAGGCATTTCTTGAAAGCATCGAAATCAGGCTTCTGTCTGAAAGTGCCGATGCAGCACGACGCCAGGCAATGCGCCTGGATGTGTTAAAGGAATATACAGGGGTTACGCTTTCCCACGAGATCATGATCGAAGGAAAGAACATTGTTCAAACCCGGCTGTTTAAATCTCTTCATGAACGGTATGTCCACAACTTAAAAAAACGGGTGTTGGAGCCTTTTATGGACAATGCAAATTTCAGACGGGCCATAAAGGATTTTGATACTGAAGATTTTAAAGCCCATGACAAACGCATTAAACGCGATGTGACGTTTCTCATTGACAACCTGGCTAGTAAATTTGATTATTCACAGCAGGGAGCCAATGAGATTTGCATTTATGTCATTGATAATGACCTGGCAAATAAATTCAAGGATAACTGACAGTCAAAATAAACATGCCGATAATAGAATACTTCACGCGCGTTGATGAACATGAAAATAATTGAGGCTGGGTCATGAAAAAAGCGAATGTGCTGATCGTTGACGATTCCAGGTCGGCTCTTTTTGCCGTGAAAGCATTGTTGAATCATGCAGATATTCATACGGTAACTGCGTCCGATGCCCTGCAGGGACAGGAAGCTCTGAAAAAAGAGCAATTCGATCTGGTAATTACGGATGTGGATATGCCTAACCTTAACGGATTGGACTTTTGTAAGTGGATCAAATCAAATCCGGAAACAGCACATATTCCAGTAATTGTTTTAAGTTCCCTTGATACGGACATTGATATTGAAAACGGTTTTAGGGTCGGCGCGGATGCATATGTGCCCAAACGCCTGGCAAATAAGGAACTTATTCCACACATTGAAAGTGTGATGGACAAGTGTACCTTTGTCAAGGATAAAACCATACTTGTGGTTGAGGACAGTAAAACCATTCAAATGGTTACAAAACAGGGGCTTGAGGATGCCGGCTTCAAAGTGGTGCTTGCCGATGACGGGCAGCATGCCCTTGACATCATTGATGATGTTGCACCTGATATTTTGCTTACCGATCTCAATATGCCCCGAGTAGACGGCAATGAACTTTGTCGCAGACTGTTTAATACTGACAAGTATGAATTTTTGCCCATTGTGGTTATGAGTTCCCTAGGCGACAAGTCGATGATGAGACGTCTTATCAGGGATGGTGTTGCGGCTTTTATTGTCAAGCCGTTTAACGTGGACATGCTTGTCGTTACCATGGAAAAACTGCTTTCCGATCATTTTCAGCGCATGCTTGAAGAAAGGGAGCGGCTTATTCATGAACAGAAGTTGACGATCGGCTTTATCGCCAGTCTTGTCAACGTATTGGAAGCCCGGGATAAGTATACCAGTGGTCATTCCGAAGCTGTTACCAGGTTTGCTATAGCCATTGGCAGGGAACTGGGCTTCAAAGATCAGGACATGAATCGTCTTCAGATTGCCGCAAGTCTTCATGACATAGGTAAAATCGGAATACGTGATAATGTGCTGCTCAAACCCGGTAAACTGACAATGGATGAATTTAAGCATATTCAGACCCATACCGTGATTATTCAGAACATCCTTAAGCCGTTGCCAGGCATGGAAGATGTTCTTGTTGCAGCATCCTCCCATCACGAACGCTGGGACGGTACAGGCTATCCCAATGGACTGAAGGGAGAAGATATCCCTTTATTCGGAAGAATTATTGCCGTTGCCGACGTATTTCATGCACTGACTGGTGACAGGCCATATCGTGACGGTATGTCCAGCGAAAAGGCGCTTCAGGTTATTTCCGACGGGGTTGGTTCTCATTTTTGTCCAACGGTTGCGGCTGCTTTTTTTAGGTATATAAAAACACTTAAATATCCTGAACAATAACCTGAACGCAATTTTGCTTAAATCTGTCCACCTTAAGCTTTACCATCAGTTTAGAAAAAAAATCGGGCAGGCAGGTTGTGTCGGACAGGTTGAAGTGCAATGCTTCCACCTGGTGTTCCCCGCTTTGATCCCTAAGGGTCATTTTTCGATGACAGCCGCCAATGATAATGGAAGATGCCACCCAGATGTTTTCCATAAGGAAGACGGGTTCGGGATTGCCGGTGCCAAAGGGACGAAGCAGATCTATCTGGCTGACAAGTTCCGGGGTAATGTCCGGAATCTCAATCACGGCATCAATTTTCCGGATGGGTTTAAAATCTTTTTCTGTGCAGACTAAAGCCAGGATCTCTGCCAGTGCGGGTTTCAGACGCGTCAGGTTTTCTTTTCTGACAGACAGTCCTGCTGCCATGGCATGCCCCCCAAAGGTTTCCAGCAGATCCCGGGTTTCAGACAATATCTTGTGTATATTTATCTCGTTAATACTCCGGCATGACCCTTTTGCAATGTCTTCTTTTGAGTTCAGCAGCACCACCGGACAAACATGTTTTCGGGCAAGCCTTGATGCGGCAATACCAAGTACGGATGCATCCCATTTGCTGTCCCATAATACAATAAGCCGGTTTTCAAGTATGGATGGATCGCCCGCAATACGGCGTTCAATATCTTCGACAATCTCTTTTTCAATGAGCCTGCGTTTTCTGTTCAGTTCATCAAGAAGGGCTGCGGTTGTTTCGGTCTGGGCCGGGGCAGGGCAGGTCAGGTGAGACACACATATTCTTGCATGTGATATGCGCCCCGCAGCATTAAGCATTGGCACGATTTTAAATGAAATATCGTCGGAATCGAGCTTATTCATATCAACCCTGGATGTACGGGCCATAGAGACAAGAGCCGGACGAAGGCCCATGCGAATGCGTTTCATTCCTGCCACGCACAGAGCGCGGTTGTCCAGCACCAGGGGGACCATGTCTCCTATGGTGCCGATGGTGAACAGGTCCAGGTATTCGGATAATTTGGGTTCCGGGAATTGTTCCCATACGCCATTTTCTCTAAATACCTTACGCAAGCCCATAATCAGATAAAATGCCACACCGACACCGGCCAGGTATTCAAGTCTGGCGCTGCAGTCAGCCTGCTTTGGATTGATCACGGCAAAAGCGTTTGGGATGGTCGTGTCCGGTTCATGGTGGTCGGTGATGATGACGTCGATGTCTTCCCTGGCTGCCGCCTGAACTGCTTCATGGGAACCGATGCCGCAGTCCACAGTAATAATCAGGTCCACATCCATGGATACGGCCATCTCAATGTGGGGCAACTGAAGGCTGTAGCCTTCCTTTGTTCTGTGGGGCACATACCAGGACAGATCTGCTTCCACCAGGGAGAGGAACTGGTAAAGCATGGCCGTAGCCGTGACCCCGTCCGCATCAAAATCACCAAAAATAAGAATTTTTTCTTTGTTGGTTACCGCCGTATAAATTCGTTCTACCGCTTTGCTCATATCCTTTAATTTAAAAGGATTGCTCAGTCTGGAATAATCCGGATTCAGAAAAAATTTGGCATCATCAGCTGTTGTGATCCCTTTGTCGGCCAACAGCCCTGCAATAACAGGATGGCAGTTAAGGACACGTTGAAGTCTTTGAAGGACCTCCTGGTCAGGTGATGTATATGTAAGTTTCATCTCCATGGAATGCCGGGTTATACCTTTTTGGGTGGCGACGTGTCAATCCGTACGGCAATAAAGAGATCAAGACTGACTATTTTATATGCACAAAACTCTTGAACAACAGACTTGGTTGGTGGTATTATAATCGGTTCATAAAGGATTATATTTAAAATATTATGCAATCTGTTTTAAAAGAATATATGGTGGATAAGACAAAAATCGGATTTATCCGATTTATTTTTGAAGCCTATGAAGGAATAGCCGTTGTCACAACATTGGAGCCCGGAACCGGCCATATCCGGCTTGCCATGCCTCCGGACCGTCAGGACGAGGTAAATATGGTCACGCAAGCGTTGAAAAAGGACTTTTATTTTGAGCCAAGATAAGCCAAAAGCCTATGTAAACACCATCGGGTGCCAGATGAATGTGTATGATTCCCAGATTCTGGCGGGTCTTTTGCAAAATGCAGGATATGAACAAACCCATGACCCGGACCTGGCAGATCTGGTTTTGTGTAATACCTGCGCCATCCGCCATAAGGCCCAAGAGAAGGCATATAGCTTTTTAGGCCGTTTTGCGGGCACCAGGATTAAAGGAAAACGTCCGCTGACCATCATGGCCGGCTGTGTGGCACAAAAAGAAAAGGAAAAAGCATTTGTCCGTCTGCCGCATCTTGATCTGGTTTTAGGCACCCAGGCCTTTGGTCGTTTTGAAACCCATATTAAAGCGCTGGTTGCCGGTGAAACCCGCATTGTTGATACAGAACCCAGCGAAAATATCTTCGAAGGCTTCCCCAAGGATGCAATGGCCGAAAAAATTCAGGTATCACGCTTTGTAACGATTATGCAGGGGTGTGAAAATTTTTGCACATATTGTGTGGTGCCCTATGTTCGGGGAAAGGAAAAAAGTCGGAATCCATCTGCCATTGTAGAAGAAATTGAGGGCTTGGCGAAATCCGGGGTGCGTGAAATTACCCTGCTGGGCCAGAATGTTAATTCCTATGCCGGTAATAATGGGCAGGTCTGTTTTCCTGATTTACTTCACCTTGTCAGCAGGGTGGAGGGGATTGAACGTGTCCGGTTTGCCACTTCCCATCCCAAGGATTTATCAGCGGATCTGATCCAGGCGATAAAGGATGTTGACAAGGTATGCAACCATCTTCATCTGCCGGTTCAGTCAGGTTCAAACGACATATTAAAACGGATGAACCGCAAGTATGACCGGAACACCTATTTCACAAGAATTTCAGCCCTAAGGCAGGCTTGCCCGGATATTGCCCTGTCCACGGATATTATCGTGGGATTTCCGGGTGAAACCCGTTTCGATTTTGAGCAGACCATGAATATGCTTGAAACCGTGGAATTTGATGCGGTCTTTGCTTTTGCCTATTCGGCAAGGTCATTTACGCCGGCTGCCAAATTTTCAAACCAGCTGGATGAACAGATTAAGCGCGATCGGCTAAATGAACTGCTTGATTTCCAGGAGAAGATAACAGAAAAGAAAAACAAAGCCTTTGTTGGCAAAAAAGTTACGGTGCTGGTCGAAGGTGACAGCCCTAAACCAAGGGACGGGTTCGTAAAGAAGAATAAAAATACCAGGCAGATGTTTGGCAGAAGCGATGCAAACAAAATTGTGCATTTTGCATCGGACCAGGCCGGCATCGGGGATCTGGTTACACTCGAAATTATAAATGCATACCCCCATTCCCTTTGGGGAGAGGTCTGCGAAAGCGATTAAGATGGTATGAAAATTAAATCAACGAGCATTCGACGCAATGAACTGTGCCCGTGCGGCAGCGGGAAAAAATTTAAAAATTGCTGCCGGAATAAAAAAACTGAAATTTCTTTGAAGGATAAGTATAAAAACAAGTATGATATTATCCTGAAAACACCTGAACAGGTTGATGGCATCAGGAAATGCGGAGAACTGCTTTTGTCTATTATGCACGGGGTTGAGGCCATGATTCGCCCCGGCTTGAAAACCGATGACATCAACACCTATGTTCATGAACAGACCATAAAAGCCGGCGCTGTTCCGGCACCACTCAACTACAGGGGGTATCCCAAGAGTGTCTGCGTTTCCATTAATGAGGTGATCTGCCACGGAATACCCGGCGAGCGGATGCTTGAGGATGGGGATATCGTCAATATTGATATCACACCGATTCTAAACGGTTACTATGCCGACGCCAATAAAACCTTTTTTGTGGGTACGCCCGGACGCGATGCCCAAAAAATTGTGGCTGTGGCGGCCGAAAGTCTGCGGCGGGGTATAGAGCAGGTCAAGCCTGGGGCCACCCTGGGGGATATTGGTCATGCCATTCAAAAATACGCCGAGGGCCAGGGATGTTCGGTGGTCAGGGAGTTCGTGGGTCATGGCGTGGGAATTGATTTTCATGAACAGCCCCAGGTCCTTCATTTTGGACGTCCCGGTACGGGTGTTACCCTTGTTCCCGGCATGGTGTTTACCATAGAACCCATGGTTAACCTGGGCAAAAAAGAACTGCATGTGCTTGAGGATCGGTGGACAGCTGTGACCAATGACGGCTCCCTGTCCGCCCAGTTTGAGCAAACCATCCTTGTGACAGATGACGGGTATGAGAGTTTGACCCCATATGAGTTATAGCAAAACGCAATTAAATAAGGTTTTTTCAGCTGTTTTTATTGTATTTATCGGTATCTCCTCCGCCTTTTTTTTCTGTGTGGCCTGTGTGTTGCGCATATGCACGGCGCCTTTTGATCCGCGAAGGATTGTATCAAACGTTTTCAGTGCGTTCTGGGCCTCGGTTTATACCTGGGCCATGCCGTCCTGGTTCGTAAAAATTGTGGGGCGGGAGAAGCTCGATATTCGCAAAAACTATGTATTTGTATCTAATCATCAAAGCCAGCTGGATATCCTTGTACTTTACCGACTGCTGTTTCCCTATCGATGGGTGTCTAAAAGTTCCGTTTTCCGGCTGCCGTTCATTGGTTGGAATATGGCATTTAACAATGGGGATATTAAACTTAAGCGCGGTGACAAGGAGAGCATTAAGGCCATGATGGCCGAGTGTGAGGACCTTTTAAGGCGGAATATCTCCATTTTTTTTTTCCCCGAAGGCACAAGGTCCAAAGATGGTCATATTGGCAGATTCAAACCCGGGGCGTTTATCCTGGCTAAAAACACAGGTGTTGTCATTCAGCCCATTGCCATCAGTAATACCAATAAGGCGTTGCCTAAACATTCACTAACCTTTCAGGGGCACACCGAAATGACAGTAAAGGTTCTTGATACCATTCCCTTTTCCCAGTTCAGTGAGATGGCCCCTGACAATATTGCCACCATGGTAAGATCGTTGATCTCCGAACATGTTTGTTGAACCCGTAAAAAAACAAATTTTTCTGTGAGTATAAAAGCATATTCTTAAACAGCACTCTTCGCCCTTTCAAAAAGACGGGTATCCATCATTAACCCGTTATATTCTCTGATAAACCCCAAAATTGACATTTTTGCTCTCAACGGTCAAAAACACTGATTTGAAAACTATTTGTTGTGTATGGTTATGGTGGAATATTTTGATTGATTATAATTAATTACATTTGTGTCTTATTTGTGATGTGGTTAGTGATCATATGGATAAGAACCATCTCGCAGTGTTTTGGAGGATAAACCATCGGCAATATATATTACAGAATAATAGTCTATCAATTGATAAAAAGTTACATATTTGAGCTATGATTTATAGCATATTTGTAATATAATAACCATCCGTAATTTATTCCGACACAAATAAAAAAATTTTTTTATTCAAAAAAACTGTATTTCAAATAAGTTATATTTTTT
>ERZ1645192.93-NODE-93-length-56757-cov-43.833427_pt1 | contig 56757 bp, 46 predicted proteins | sample MGYA00575354_ERZ1645192 | MGnify/ENA primary metagenome ERZ1645192 (study PRJEB40844, sample SAMN11349763) | freshwater sediment metagenome | isolation source: river sediment | host: Sediment | place: India: Faizupur Khadar , New Delhi | collected 2017-02-21 ... | reverse complement strand
AAAAATGGCTCTGCCATGAAAACGGCCCCTTTTATTGTGACACCATATTTGAAATAAAAAACCGTTGACGGCATCCCGATATGCTTCAATGGTAAAAAATCATACAAGTGTTATATGTTTAATAATCGTTTACGCATTCTTTTCAAGTTTCCGATCTCCCCGCCCGGATGCTGTTCCACAAAAGATATAGTGCATATGATTCATAAACCAATCAGTAATGTAGCTATTATACTGGTGGATTTTCAGTCCGACGGCACCCTTATTGTTTTTGCACTAATAATTAGTATACTAATTAATAGACAAGTATAAACAATGTGTCAAGACATTCCATCCGGAAGGAGGGGGCCATATGTTCACAAACAATATTATATCCGCCGGATTTTTCGGATGTCGCAATAAAAGCACTTGATTATATAGATCAGCTTAAAAACGCCGGGACCGAGGAAGTAATGATATTCCATATCATCGATCAGCGGAGCATAGATGTTATGAGCGAGATGAGAAGGACAGAATCACAAGGGAAAGGGTCGGAGGATTTCTCGAAAAAAGAAATCTCTCCCTTTCTGAAGGGATTAGCTCCTGGGGGCTGAAACTGGCAACAAAGATATTCACACCCTTATTCTTCATCATACTTGTTGTAAAGATATGTGTCGCGGTGTAGTGGGATGAGAGATGAGAAATGATTATCCTCTTGTAGTTGATTGTATTTATGATAATAATCCAATTGAGATATCAGCTCCGGAGAAGAAATACACATGCGGGTAAAGATAGACCTGATCTCAGACATTCTCGATAACATTCGGCGTGTATTCCAGGTTGTAAACGAGCACTCCAAAAAAGCCGAGGTTGCAACCGGTCTCACGGGACCCCAGCTCTGGGCAATCAAGGTAATAGCAGAGTCTGGTCCCGTAAGGGTTTCCGACCTTGCTGCCAAGATGTATATTCACCCCGCCACCGTGGTAGGAATCATTGACCGTCTTGAAACCCATGGTATGGCCGTAAGGATGCGCTCCAAAGAAGATAGACGTGTCGTGAAGGTCGACTTGACAGATGCCGGCCACCTTCTTGTATCCAAGGCTCCCCAGATCGCCCAGGGTCTGCTTGTCGCAGGCTTGGAAATCCTGTCGGAAAAACAGCTTATGAACATTTCGTCAGGACTGGACCAGTTGGTTAAGATACTCGGGGCCCAGAAGCTCCCGCCACAACTGATTCTTTCACCGGAATTAAACTTATCTCCAAAAGATCCCAAGGTTATACGAAAAATAAAAAGCAAAGACAGGTGATAAAGCAAGAAGGACAACCTGTGAATACTGAAGGCTTCCTGGCAACATTTTTTGAAAAGCTGAAAGATCTGCCTGACAATACCCGCGTGCTCCTTCAGACAGTACTGTATGGAGCTGCGGCAGGAGCGGTATCGGTCTTTTTCATGATCTGCATCAACTTCCTCTTCACCAATACGTTCATATCCTTCGCAACCCGGTCGCTGGGATTCTTCTTGACAGCAAGTTTTATAGTGGTCATGGGTTCGTCCCTGATCGTGGGGATACTGATATCGAGATATGCTCCTGATGAAGCAGGAAGCGGCATTCCGCAACTCAAGGCAGCCTACTGGAAAGAAGTCGGGTATGTGCCATGGCTCCCGGTTTTCATAAAATTCATTGCCGGCGTCTTGAGCATAGGAGGTGGAGCCAGCCTTGGCCGGGAAGGCCCGACTATTTATATCGGAGGTGGTATCGCCTCAAATGTTTCGGGATATTTCGGAACACCCGCACGGCAGCGCAGGAGTGCAATAATAGTCGGTGCTTCAGCCGGGATAGCCGCGGCCTTCAATGCCCCGCTCGCAGCGATAGCCTTTATCCTCGAAGAGATCGTAGGCGATATCAACAGCCGGTTCGTGGGGAGGATCGTTCTCTCTTCTGTGATTGGTGCTTTCGTAGTATTTGCCATCATCGGTGAACAACCGGCCTTCAGACTCCCGACAGTCGATTACATATCACCCCTGCATTTCCTTATTGTCCCTATCGTGGCGATTATAGCCTCACTAGTCGGAGTGGTTTTCCAGCATTCGACCCTATTCATGCGTGCGCAGGTGAAAAGGCATTACGCCATGCCCCAGTGGCTCAAACCATGCTGCGGGGGCCTCATTGTATGGATCATCGGGGCCGCATGCTTTTATGCCACGGGCAAGGTGGGGGTTTTCGGTCTGGGATATGAAGACCTTTCAAATGCACTCGCCAACAATTTCATATGGTGGGCTGCCGGCATCCTTATGGTAGCCAAGGTGGCCGCCACTGTCATTTCACTTGCCTTCGGCGGTTGCGGAGGGGTGTTCTCCCCGCTGCTGTTTATCGGGGGAATGTGTGGATATTTCCTCGGTGGTATTGCCGATCTCTGGATTCCTTTAACACCTTCCGACAGGATACTTCTCTCAGCAGTTGGCATGAGCACCTGTCTCGGTGTCGTTGTACGTGAGCCCCTCACCTCTCTCCTGATCGTTTTCGAAATGACCCACCAGTTCTCCCTGGTTCCAGCGCTCATGGTAGGAACCATCATCAGTGTAATCATCTCTCATGCTGCAGCCAAAGCCAACTTCTATGATTCCGTACTGATTCAGGACGGCCATGAGCTGATAAAAATACGTCCTCCCCTGGACATCATGAGCTGGCAGAATCTTCCAGTCTCATCAATTGCCAACCCGAACACTGTAACAGTGAAAGACTTGAAAGTGGAAACACTCAGGCAGACAATTGAAAGCCATCCATATAACTGTTTCCCAATCCTTCTGGGTGACAACGGCATCGGGCTCATAACCCGGGATCAGATATTGTCCATCCTTGATCAGGGGAAAATTCCCAATATCCAGACGGCAATAACATGTTACCCTGATCAGGCTGTTCGTGATGTCGGAAATGCATTCATCGAGTCTCCGCATGGATGCATTATCGTAGTGGAAAGAAAGACGAACAAGATTGCTGGCATCATAACGCTCCATGACCTTCTCAGGGCTCAGGCATCAATAATGGGATGATCACCACTCATTATGAAAGGGCTCATTCTTTCTCATAGACATCGAGATTCTGTTTGTCACAATGTGCTATGATCAGACAAAGATCCGACGAATCATTCTGGGATTGTGGTTTCGTAAGTTCTTAAAATCAAATGGTGCCGGAGGGGGGACTTGAACCCCCACATCCACAAGGGACTTCGGATTTTGAGTCCGACGCGTCTACCAGTTCCACCACTCCGGCAACAAGGCGATTTATTAGCAGAGGTCCAGGCTGTTTGCAAGGTGTGAGTGTGAAGCGGGCCGGGCCTCAGCGGCAGGTGGAGATGAAGCAGCCGCCGCCGCCTCCGCCCCCGCCGCCGTCCGAGCCGGACGATGCGGCCGGGTCCGTGTCGTACACCCTGAACCTGCCCAGGGTCTGGGCAGAAAAGACGATCTGGCCGTCCTCCACCCTGAGGTCAGGGATGGGCTTCCAGATCCTTTCGTTCTCGTCGAAGTGTTCCCCCGCCGCGGAGGTGCCGTCGAAGGCCACGCGGATCTCGGCGGGCTCCGAGAGGGTGAGGCCGTAGGGCACGACAGTGAACTCCAGCATGCTTCTTGCGGCCTGGGCGCTCGATTCGATGATGTCCGCGTAGTTCTGCCCGATGGCGATGGGCAGGCTCCCCTCGATCGCCAGGGGCGAGAGGGCGACGGCGATACCGAACTGGCTGTCTTCGAGATACATCTCGGCGCCGTACTCGTAGTCGCTGTAGGCGTAGAGCATGTCGAGGGCGGATATCCTGAGGATGTGGAGGTACTCGCCCGAGGAGTCGGCCACCAGGTAGAGAGAGGCGCCCGGGACCATGGCGGAGAAGATGTCGTTGTCGATGAACGGGGAGTCTTCCGTCAGGGGCAGGAAGAGGTAGGTGCCGTCGGGATAGAGGGTGGAGAGGTCGAAATACTCGCCGACCATGGTGATGGCGTCCCGCATGACGTATTCCGCTTCCCCGGCGGGCTCGATGCTCGTGGGCGTGCTCGAGGCCGCGCCGCCCACCCGGACCACGCTCAGGGCTTCGGCCACGCTCTGCCGGCTCACGGTGGAGAAGTCCTGGATGCCGTAGTCGGCAAGGGGCGACTCAGCCACTGGGCGCGACACGAAGAGGGACGTCACCCAGTTCACGATCCGGCCGAGAATCCCGCCCCCTTCACCGGGGGAAGGCACGGTGACGGAAACCTCCGGGGAAAACGCGCTCTCGTTGCCGGAATAGTCGTAGGCCGTCACGGCCACGTAGTAGGTGTACCCTTCGAGAAAACCGTCCACCGTCACGGAGGTGCTGTTCCCGACGTTCAGGGCGGCAGTGTAGGTGCGGCTCGAGGTGCCGTAGTAGATCCGGTAGCCCGACAGGTCGGTCTCGGTGTTGCCGGTCCAGGCTATCTGCAGGCACCTCCCCCAGAGCATCGCCGGGATGCTCATCAGGACAAGCATGCAGAAAATGGATTTCGCCCCGTAAATTCTTCTCACATCAATTGTAGGAAAACAAATATTTGAATGGAGTATGTGCTTCATAGGCCCTAAGTTGTCAAGTAATTAAACATATCATCGACAAATTGCTCATTGATTATGAATATGCTTCTCCCGCGCCTGGGGTCGGACGAGGATAACCGGCCGGTATCAGGGCAAGATACCGCCGGAAAGGGTTTGTTCGAACGCCTGAAGGGGTTGCCGCAGGGTCAGACGCTGATCCTGCCTTTTCCGATCACGGCAGGGTCCACCTCGTCGATGATGCGGATGATGTGGGCGTTCATGCGCTCCTTCTGGGCGGCATAGGCGGGGCGGGACTTCCCGAGGGACCGGGCGAAGGCCAGGGTCTCGTCCATGAGGGTTTCCACGGGGAAGGACCTGCGGGCGATGTGGTGGTCCTCGCACTCCCTGCCCGTGAGCCTGATGCCCGTGTAGTAGAGCTCGTCGAGAATGTACTGGGGCATGGCCTTCTTCACCATGGCCACCATGCCCGGCCAGAAGGGTATGCCCAGGTCGACCTCGGGGAAGCAGAAAAAGCCCCGGTCGGAGCGCATGAAGCGGAAGTCGAAGCAGCAGCACATGATGGCGCCCCCGGCGAAGGCGTGGCCGGTGATGGCAGCGATGGTGGGCATGGGGTAGAGGAGGATCCTGCGCAGAAGGGCGTTCAGGGAAAAGCAGAAGGCCGTGATCGCCTCCACGTTCCCCCTCTCCTCCAGGGGCTTGTACCAGTCGAGGTCGATGCCGTTGCAGAAGATCTTGTCGTGGGCCGACCTCACCACCAGCGCCCGGGCTTCGGCGTCCCCTTCGATGGCGTCGAGCGCGCCCTGCATCTCCCCGATGAAGTCCGGATTGAACCTGTTCTCCCCACTGTTCATGGTGAGAACCGCAACATCCCCGTCCCGTGAGTATTCGACTCTCGGCATCCTCCTGCCCTCCTCCCGGAATATTCATTTTTTACGGGAAACAGTATACCCGAGCTCCGGGCATTCTCCAAGCAGAGGCTGCGGAAATCCACCGCCCCCGGGTTGATCGTCCGGAGGCTGCATGCACTCCCGGGCTTATTCTTTTGTGTTTCGCATCCCTATCTGTTACTCTCTGACGAATTTCTTCCCCCCAGGAGGCAGACATGAGCTCGACCGTTCAGAGCGGCGACACCGTAAAGGTTCATTATACAGGAAAGTTCGAGGACGGGATCATCTTCGATTCATCGGTGGGGGGAGAGCCCCTGGAGTTCACCATAGGCGGCAGCGAGGTGATCGCGGGCTTCGAGGAGGCGGCCCTCGGCATGAACATCGGCGAGAGGAAGACCGTCTCCATCGAGCCTGAGAACGCCTACGGCGCCTACAACGACAGCCTGGTCGTGGACATGCCGAAGGAGTACTTCCCCCAGGACATCGCCCCCGAGCCGGGCATGCGGCTCATCATCGTGGACAACAACGGCGAGGAGCTCCCCGTCGTGGTTGCCGGCATCCAGGAGGAATCCGTCCGCCTCGACGCCAATCACCCCCTCGCCGGCAAGACCCTCGTGTTCGACATCGAACTCGTGGCCATCGTCTGACGCCCCGGGAAGCCTTCCCCCTCAGCGGATGCCGAAGCGTTCGATGAGCGCCAGGCTCATCCAGGGCACGTACGTGATGACCAGCAGGGCCAGCACCATGATGAGGATGAACGGCAGGCACGCCCGGTACAGGCTGGTGACCGGCTTCTCGAACCTGATGCAGGAGATGATCAGGTTCAGCCCCACGGGCGGCATCGAATAGCCGATTTCGAGGTTCGTCAGGAAGATGATGCCCAGGTGGATGGGGTTGATCCCGTACTCCTGGGCGATGGGCACGATGAGCGGTACCACCACCACGAGGGCCCCGTAGATCTCCATGAGGCTGCCCGCGAAGAGCAGGAAGACGTTGAGCGCCACGAGGAAGCCGAACTTCGAGGAAATGTGCGCCTGGATGATCCCGAGGATCTTCATGGGGATCTCGGCGTCGATCATGTAGGTGGTCAGCGCCAGCGCCGAGCTGAAGATGATGAAGATGGCCCCCACCAGCACCATGCTCTCCCGGACGATGGCCGGGAACTTTCGGATGCGGATGTCCCGGTGGACGAACACCTCCACGAGGAAGGTGTAGGCCACCATGATCGACGCGATCTCGCCCAGCGTCACGTACCCCCCGAAGATCCCCACCATCAGCATGACCGGGATGAAGAGCTCCCACTTCGCCTCCCAGGTGGTGCGCCCGATCTCCGCGAGGGAGGTCTTCGTCTCCACTGTGCGCGACCTTTTCGCCACGAAGGAGCTGTAGACCGCGAGCACAATCATGAGGAAGACCCCTGGGATGATGCCCGCGGCAAAGAGCTGGGTGATGCTCGTCTGGGCCACCACGCCGTAGATGATGATGGGCAGGCTCGGGAAGAAGAGCAGGCCCAGGCTCCCCGACGTGGTGAGCAGCCCCAGGCTGAAGTTGTCCGAGTACTTCCCCTTCATGAGCGCCGGATAAAGCAGCCCGCCCAGGGCGATGATGGTCACCCCCGAAGCCCCGGTGAACGTGGTAAAGAAGGCGCACGCCACCAGCGACACGATGGCGAGCCCTCCCGGGAGCCAGCCCAGGATGGCCTGGGAGAAGTTCACCACCCGGACCGAAGCCCTGCTTTCGGCAAGGATGAACCCGGCGAAGGTGAAGATGGGCACCGTGTAAAGCACGGGGTTGTTGGAGAACTGGCTGTAGATGTCCACGATGAGTGCGGCGGACTGGATGTCGGAGAGGTGGAACCCGAGCAGGGCGAAGGCCGCGAGCACCCCGAACATGGGCGCCCCCAGGAAAGCCAGGAGAAAGATGCCTGTCACGAGCACGGTGATCACGCAAGCCTCCTCGGCTTCAGGATCCTCAGCGCCGACTGCCCCGTGTAGGCCGCATACCTGAGGGTCACCGCCAGGTACCCGATGGGGATGACCACCTCGAGCATCCATACCGGTATCATCACAGAGAAGAACGGGATGACGGTCTCCGAGGTGCGGTCGTTGAGCACGAACTGGATGGAGGCATACAGGAGGACGCCGCAGACCGCCGTGGTGAAGAGCTCGGCGACCAGCTCGGAGAGGTTCCTCAGGACCCCGGTGCGGAAGATCCGCTGGAACAGGTCGATCTTGATGTGCTTGCGCTCCCTCGCGGCGATGCCGGCGCCCAGGAACGCGACCCAGAGCACCATGTGCCGCACCATCTCCGACCCCCCGGCGATGCCCGTGGCCATGAAGTTCCGCAGGATGATCTGGACAAGCACCAGGAGCACCATGCCGATGAGAATGACGGAGATGGCCGCGTCCTCGACGAACGACACGGCCTTCAGGAAAGGACCGGGGGGCGTAACGACACCGCCGCACTCCGGGCACGCCTCGAGGGCGCGCCCTTCGAAATCGCAGCCGCACACGGGACAACGCATGGCGGGCCTCCCCTACTGCAGGCGGATGGGGGTGTCTTTGGGATGGGCCTTGCGGTATTCGGCCCGCAGCGCCACGACCCTGTCGAGGAGCTCCCGGGAGTACATCCTGCCCACGAGGTTCTCCCGGCACACCCTGCCCGCTTCGAGGAGGTCCTTCATGTCCTTCTCGAAGGTCGGGCCGGTCCGCACCACCTTGAGCCCCGACTTGAGCAGGATCTTCACGCAGTCCGCGTCCTCTTTCCTGGTGGCCTGCACGAGCCTGTTGTGCAGGTCGTGGGAGACCTGCAGGATGATCTTCTGGTTCTCCGGGGAGATCCTGTCCCAGACCTTCTTGCTCACAATGGTGGCGCCGTTGATGTTCGTGGTGGGGAACTCGCCGATGTACTTGAACCGCGAGTACCACTGGAAGGCCACCGCGCCGTAGGGGGTGGTGTTCGCGGCGTCGATCATGTTCGTGGACAGGGACGTGGCCACGTCGGTGATGGACAGGGAGATGGGCGAAATGCCCAGGGCCTTGAACGTCTCGCGGCCGATGGGCTCGTCCGCGAGCGTCCACCACTTCTGCTTCCGGGCCACCTCGATGGAGGTCAGCGGCACCTTGGAGAAGGTGTACACGAAGCCCAAGTCCATCCACCCGAGCACCACGAAGCCCTTCTCCTCGAAGCGCCTGTTCATGTAGTCCCGCAGGGCGGTGCGCACATAGGCCACTTCATCGTAATTCTTGAAGAAATAGGGCACCTCGGTGACGCGCACCTCGGGCACGATCTCGCCCAGGCCGGGGCCCATGAAGCCGCCGCCGTGGAGCTGGCCGAGCTTGATCTTCCGGAACACGTCCTTCTCGTCGCCCTGGACGCCGCCCCAGTAGATCCTGACCTCCACCTCGCCTTTCGTTCTCGCCTTTATCTGGCGCACGATCTCTTCATAGGTGTTCATGAAGTTCGACCCCTTGGGCGCGATGGTCGCCATCTTGATCACGACCTTCTCCCCCGCGGAAACAGCGGTCCAGGGCGACAGCAGAATAGCCATGAGAATGACACACGCAAACCGCGACATCTTCATTCCTGTTGAACCTCCTCTGTGTTCGCCGTTCGCCGGCTAAAAGAGTTCGTCGGCCTTGTCCAGCAGGGCACGCGCCTTGAGCTTCGCCACTTCGTTGGCGAAGTTCTTGTCCGGGTAGTGGTCCACCGGGGTGTCGATGACCCCCTTGAGGGTCTTTTCGAACAGGTCCCTGTCCTGGATCTGGTAGCAGTAGTACTGGGCGTAGAGATACCTGAAGATCAGGATCTTCGAGTCCGAGATCTCGAAGGCGCGCCTGAAGTGGGCCTGCGCCTTGTCCGGGTCCCCGCCGATGACCCTGGCCCGGGAGGAGTAGAAAGCCCCGAGGGCCGCGTGGGCGCCCCCGTTGTAGAAGCCCTCGTCCAGCTCGACGCTCCTCAAGAGCATGGCCTCGATCCTGGGTATGGCCATGAGCACCTCGGGCCTGTTGATGTTCAGGCCGGCCCAGATCATCCAGCAGCTCGCCGTCCAGTACAGGCCCGGCACGTCCTTTTTGCCGAAGCCCTTCAGTGCCGCCTGGTACTCCTCCAGGGGCTGGTCCAGAAAGGCCGGGGAGGAAGGCCCCCTGCCCACCAGCGCCCTCACGGCATAGTCCCTCGCCTTGAGGTACAGGCCGCTCGCCCTCTCCCTGTCATTGTCCTCAACGAAGGCGAGGGTGTAGCCGAAGTAGGCCTCGGCGGCTGACAGGAGCAGGGTCCTGTTCCCCGGCGCCGAGGTGAGGAGCCCGTCGATGAGGACGAGGTTCGAAGGCAGGGCGTCCCTGACCAGCTGAACGTCCGCGTTCCGGTTGACGGAGAGGTTCATGTCCATGATCATGGGGTTCATGGTCTGGATCATGTACTCTTTCGGGATGCTGCACCCGGCGAGAAGCCAGAGCAGGATGGTCGCGCCCGCGGCGGTCCGCATGGGCCTCATTCTGAATGGCATACAACCTCCTCTTGTGTGAAATCTGACGCCGGCCCTTCTGACGGGAACCCCGCACTGACCGGGGACCCGCGGCGAAAAGGGCCAGCCTCGAGCCGCACAACAGGGCCCGGCGAGATCGCCCGTGCCCCGAATCCATCAAGCTATTTCATTTTACTTTCGTGCCTGAACAGGTTGAAGGTGATGCCCTTCTGGGCCGAAAGGTGCCCGAAGCCCGAGACCTCGAGGAACCTCTTCACGTCGGGCCGGGCAAAGACCTCCCCCCTCGTCCTCTCCCCCTGGACCACGAAGACGCCCACGTCCAGGAGCATCTCGGAGACCTGCCTTTCGTCGATGTCGTCGATGATGGAGTTGTTCAGGAGCATGGCCAGGCCGTGGCAGAAAATCCACATCCGGTCGATGAGGCCCATCCTCTGCTCCTGGGAGAAGCCCTCCATGGGCTCGAAGCCGCTCAGCGCATCGAGCAGGGCGTCCAGGACGTACTTCCGGAAGCGCTTCTTCGCCTCCTCCCGCTCCGTGTGCTTCTCGGACAGGAAAAGCATTCTGAAGAGGTGCTTCTCGTTCTTGGCGAACATGATGTAGCCGATGCCCATGTCCAGAAAGACGTCGCCCGTGCGGGACTTGGTCTCGTAGGCGATGAGCACGTCGATGGCCTTCTTGAGCACCGCCTCCTCGAGCTCGCGCATGGAGTTCAGGCAGGAGTAGATGGGCATGGTGGAGGACTTGAGCTTCTGGGCGATGGCCCGGGCCGAGCAGTTCTCCTCGCCCTCGGTGCGGGCGATCTCGAATGCCGCGTTGACGATGTCCTCCGCGCTGAACCTGCTTTTTGCAGGCATGGCAAGCCTCCGATGTCTGATCGCGTTATATAACGATGGTTATATGCATTGTCAATCATTATGTTTCCCCGGGTGATGGGGGGACTGCGGAAGGGAAGCTTCCGGTTCTCGCTCACCCGGAGGGTGATGCGTAAAAACGATGCCGGGAAGCTCGCGGTGAAGGGGCGGGCGGGAGGCTGAAGCCTCCGCCCGCCGGTTGGGACTTATCTGTTGGCCTTCATGAAATCGGCCATGAAGTCTGTGAGGGCCTGCACCCCTTCGACGGGAAACGCGTTGTAGATGGAGGCGCGGATGCCGCCCACGGAACGGTGCCCCTTGAGGCCCTTGAGGTTCTTCTTGCCCGCCTGGGAGACGAACGCCTCTTCGAGCTCTTCGGAGGGGAGCCTGAAGGTGACGTTCATGAGCGAACGGCAAGCCTTCTGCACCCCGCCCTTGTAGAAGCCGCCGGAGCTGTCGAGCGCGTCGTAGACCATGGCGGCCTTCTTCTCGTTGATCTTCTCCATCTCCTTGAGTCCGCCCATGTCCTTGAGCCACTTCATCACCTCGTGCACCACGAAGATGGAGGTCACGGGGCAGGTGTTGAAGCAGGAGTTGTTCTTGATGTGGGTGGAGTACTGGAGGATGCCGGGGACGTTGTCCGGGCACAGGTCCGCCAGGTCCTTGCGGATGATCACGATGGTGACGCCCGCGGGGCCCATGTTCTTCTGCGCACCGGCATAGATGATGCCGAACTTGCTCACGTCGAGGGGCTTCGAGAGGATGTCCGAGGACATGTCGGCCACCAGCGGGACATTCCCGGTGGCAGGGAATGCTTTATACTGGGAGCCCTCGATGGTGTTGTTCGAGGTGATGTGGCAGTAGGCCGCATCGGGGGTGAGCTTCAGCTCGCCCTGCTCGGGGACGCGGGTGTACTTGTCGTCCTTGGTGGAGGCGGCGATGTTCACCGTGCCGAGCTTGACGGCTTCCTTGATGGCGTTCTTGGAAAAATTGCCGGTGTCTATGTAGTCGGCTGTCTTGCCTGAGAGGAGCAGGTTCATGGGGATCATGGCGAACTGGAGACTCGCCCCGCCCTGGAGGAACAGGACCTTGTAGTTCTCGGGAATGTTCAGGATCTCGGTCAGCAGCGCCTCGGTCTCGATGAGCAGCGCATCGAAATCCTTCGACCTGTGACTGACCTCCATGATGGACATGCCGGTGTTCGCGAAGTTCAGGATGGCCTTGCTCGTGCTTTCGAGCACCGGCTCGGGCAGTATTGCGGGACCTGGATTGAAATTGAACACGTTCCTCATATAAAAATTTCCTCCTCGGTATGCGATGAGGGGTGATTATATACCAAATGTTCGATCGCGGCAAAGGCTATTTGTGCTCTGCCGGTCGGATGGTCGACCGGGGTTTCCGACAGGGATGCTGTTGACACGCGCGGGGCAAAGAGTCTATAGAAAATGAATGGCCGTTCAGATGCATCCCTGTCGTTTCATGTGATTTTTTTCGCATCGCGCTGGTCATGTATCCCGGAACTGAAGAGGTTTCACACCACTATGCAGGAGGAGATGTATGGATTTTTCATTAAGCGATGAACACAAGATGGTACGAGACATGGCGAAGAAGTTTGCCGACCAGGAGCTCAAACCCATAGCCGCCGAGGTCGACAAGACGCACAGGCACAGCGAAGAGGCCTTGAGGAAGATGGGCGAGAACGGCTTCATGGGCGTTGCCATTCCTTCGGAGTACGGCGGGGCCGGCATGGACTACGTGGCCTATGCCCTGATACTGACCGAGATTTCCCGGGGCTGCGCGAGCCACGGCGTCATCATGTCCGTGAACAACTCCCTGTACGGCTTCCCGGTGTACACCTTCGGCACCGACGAGCAGCGCAAAAAGTTCAGCACGCCGGTGGCCAGCGGCGAGGCGTGCGGCTGCTACGGCCTCACCGAGGCCAACGCGGGCTCCGACCCGGCGGGGATGAAGACCACCGCCGTGCTCGACGGCGATTCCTGGATCTTAAACGGCGAGAAAAAGTTCATCACCAACGGCAACATTGCCAAGTACGCGGTGGTGGCGGCCGTCACGGACAAGGACAAGGGCTACAAGGGCATCACCCAGTTCGTCGTCGACCTCGACGAATGCGCCGGCTTCACCGTGGGCAAGGTCGAGGAGAAGCTGGGCATCAGGGGCTCGGGCACATCCGAGCTCGTGTTCCAGGACGCCCGCATCCCGAAGGATTCCATCCTGGGCGACCCGGGCAACGGCTTCAGGCAGATGCTCACCACCCTCGACTCGGGCCGCATCGGCATCGCGTCGCAGGCCCTGGGCATCGCCAAGGCGGCCCTCGAGGAGTCGGTTGCCTACTCCAAGGAGCGCGTCCAGTTCGGCAAGCCCATCTCGGCCTTCCAGGCGACCCAGTTCAAGCTCGCGGACATGGCCACCCGCATAGACGCCTCAGAGCTCCTCATCCTGAAAGCGGCCTGGCTCGAGAGCAACCACCTGCACTTCGAGAAGGAAGCCGCCATGGCGAAGATGTTCGCTTCCGACACGGCCATGGACGCCACCGTCGAGGCGGTCCAGATCCTGGGCGGCTACGGCTACTCCTCCGAGTACCCGGTGGAGCGCCTCATGCGAGACGCCAAGATCACCCAGATCTACGAGGGCACCAACGAGATCATGCGCGTGGTCGTCTCCAGGGCCGTTCTCGGCATGCGCTGAACAGAACCGTCTGAATCAGGAAAGGGGCAGGCATCCGCCTGCCCCTTTTTCGCATCGGGCCGGGCCGATGGCCTGAGAGTCACCGCCCGCAGCGTCACCTTCCCAGAGGGCCTGCCCCGGTTCGACCAGGCTCAGTGCGCTTCGGCCCAGTTCTTCCCTGCGCCGATCTCTGCACGAACGGGCACGTCGAGCTTCATGGCGTTTTCCATCTCTTCCTTCACGAGCGCTTTGAGGGGCTCGAGCTCTTCGATTGCCGCTTCGAAAACCAGCTCGTCGTGGACCTGGAGGATCATCCGGCTCTGCATGCCCTTCATGCGCTCGTGGATCCTTACCATGGCGATCTTGATGATGTCGGCGGCCGTGCCCTGGATGGGCGTGTTGATGGCGATGCGGCGGCCGGCCTCGTGCTCGTTGAAGTTCGCGGACCTGACCTCCGGCACGGAGCGGCGCCTGCCCAGAAGGGTGGTGACGAAGCCATCCTCCTCGGCCTTGAGCGCCATGGCATCCATGTATTCCCGGATGCTCGCGTACCGGGCGAGGTAGCTGTCGATGTACTGCTTCGCCGTGTCACGCCGGATCCTGAGCTCCTGGGAAAGCTTGTGCGGGCCCATGCCGTACATGATGCCAAAGTTGATGGTCTTGGCCACCCGGCGCTGGGCCTCCACCACCTGCCCGAGGGGGATGCCGAAGATCTCGGACGCGGTCTTGGCGTGGATGTCGACCCCTTCGGAAAAGGCCTGTCTCAAACCTGCGTCCCCGGTGATGTGCGCCAGGATCCTCAGCTCGATCTGGGAGTAGTCGGCGCTCAGGATGAGGTGGCCGGGGGGGGCGACGAAGGCCTCCCTGATACGTTTGCCCATCCCGGTGCGGATGGGGATGTTCTGCAGGTTGGGCTCCGACGAGGAGATCCGGCCCGTGGCCGTGACCGCCTGGTTGAACCGGGTGTGGATGCGCCCGGTGTCCGGGTCCATCATGGCGGGCAGCGCGTCCACGTAGGTGTTCCTGAGCTTCGCATACATCCGGTACTCGAGGATGAGCCCCGGCAGCTCGTGCCGCAGGGCCAGGCCCTCGAGGACCTTGCTGTCCGTCGAGTAGCCCGTCTTGGTCTTTTTGCCCGTGGGCAACCCGAGCTTCTCGAAGAGGATCTCCCCCAGCTGCCTGGGCGAGTTGATGTTGAACTCCTGCCCGGCCATGGCGTAGATCCGGTTCTCCATGTCCTTGAGGAAAATGCCTATCTCCTTCGAGATGCCCTGCAGTCCCCGGGCGTCCACGAGCACGCCGCACGCCTCCATGGAGGCGAGGACCTTCGTGAGGGGGATCTCGATGTCGCGGTAGATCCCGTCCACGCCCGCCTCCTTCATCAGCTCCGAAAGACGGTCCCTCAGGGGCACGAGCACCCCCGCGTGGCCCGCGAGATACCCGGCCAGCACCCCCGCGTCGATCTGCCCCAGGCTCTTCGCGCCCCGCCCGGAACCCAGCAGGTCCCGCTCCCGGGGGATCTCCCGGCCCAGGTGGCTCTTCGCGAGGTCCTCCAAGCTCACGGTCCCGTTCGAGGCGTCGAGGCAGTAGGCCCCCAGCATGACGTCGTCGATTTCCGCCCCCGGGCTCAACCCCTTGCGGAAGGCCCGCACGAAGGCCTGCTTGGCGTCGTGCATGACCAGCCGCACGCCGGGGCTCCCCATGGGCTCGAGGCAGCGCCCCTCCTCCAGGCAGACGTAAGAGGCCCCGTCCTGGGCCAGCGCGGATCCCGCGCCGGGCAGGAAGAACATGCCCGCCTCCCCGCGAAGGTCGGTCCGGCAGCCCAGCTCGATGCGCCCCTCGTGCTCCGCGAGCTCGCCGGGGGCCTTGTCGAGGCCCATCTCCCCGAGCAGGGCCTTGAACTCGAGCTTCGAGAAGAGCTCCGCGAGCAGGGCCCTGTCGGGCTCCCTCCGCACCAGGTCGTCCACCCCGAAGTCGAGCTCCATGCCGCTGTCGAGCTCCACGAGCCTGAGGCTGTCCAGGAGCTCCGGGGTGTGCTCCTTGATGGCGTTCATGAGCTTCGGCTTCTTTATGGAGTCGGCCTGCGCGATGATGTCCCGCACGTGCCCGTGGGCCGAAACGAGCTCCGCCGCCCCCTTGGCCCCGATGCCAGGCACGCCGGGGATGTTGTCCGACGCGTCGCCCATGATGGCCAGCAGGTCCGGGATGAACTCGGGGTACACCCCGAACTTCTGGAACACGGCCTGCCGGTCGTAGACCTTGCCGCTGAGGGTGTCCCACACCACCACGTGCTCGCTGACGAGCTGCATGAGGTCCTTGTCGCCGGAGATCACGTACACCGTGCACCCGTCGCCGCAGCGCTTCGCCAGGGCCGCGATGATGTCGTCCGCCTCGTGCCCCTGCCTGCTCGTCTTCGGGATGCCGAGGGCGTCCACGACCTGCAGGATGTAGGGCACCTGGATCGAGAGATCCTCGGGCATCTTCTGCCTCGTGGCCTTGTAGTCCCCGTAGAGCTCGTGCCTGAAGGTGGGGCCTTTGGCGTCGAGCACGAAGCAGATGCGCTCCGGGTCTTTCTCCTTCAGCAGGTTGATGAGCATCCGGGAGCAGATGTAGACCGCGTTGGTGGGCATGCCCGCCGAGGTGGAAAGATTGCGCATGGCGTAGAACGCCCGGTAGATGTACGACGACCCGTCGATGAGATAAACTTCTTTTTTGTCCGTCACGGCAGCAGCATCCCCCTGCTCGCGTCCCCGCCCTTCCAGGAGAGGTAGTCGGCCAGGATGCGGGCGTGGTCGAACGCCGTCTCCGCCGGCAGGGCATCTGCAGGGAAGACCCGCACTTCCGCGGCATCGTCTCCCGCGGCAAGCGCCCCGGACCCCCGCGCCACGAACACCGTGGTGATGGTGTGCCCCCGCGGGTCCCTGGCGGGGTCGGAATACACGTGGAACATCCTCATGCCCTCGACGCTCAGCCCGGTTTCCTCGAAGGCCTCCCGGCCGGCCGCATGCTCGACGGTTTCGCCCAGGTCAACGAAGCCGCCCGGAAGGGCCCAGCCGTAAGGGGGGTTCTTCCTCCTGACCAGGACGATGCCGCCCTGGTGCTCGATGATGACGTCCGCGGTGGGCGCCGGGTTCCGGTAGACGCCGGTGTCGCTCCCGCATGCGGGGCAGATGACCTTGTGCGCCCCGGGCATCAGCCGTCCTTCAGCCACAGCGAGACCGCGAACCCGCCAGACTCTTCGAATGCGACGTCCGCGCGCCCCTGGAGTCCCGCGCAGACTCCCTCCACGGCGCTCTTCACCTCGGGGCCGAACGCAAGCTCCGGGCACCCGATGCGGATGGCCCCGTTCTCGAGGGCGATGCTCACGGACCTGCCCTTGGGGGTCGCGTTCATGACCTCGCCGATGATGCCCGTGAAGGCGCAGGACAGCGCGCAGTAGTCGGTCCTGATGTAGCAGCTTCTGTCCCCGAGGTTCACGTCGCGTTTGGTCTCGTGCTTGAATCGCATGTCCGCCATGAGGAAGTTCAGCTCCATCTCCAGGTACTCCCTGAGCTCGACGGAGGTGTGGCCCTCGGAAGCCATCTGGATCTTGTAAGCGAGGGCCTTGAGCGCCTCGTCGATTTTCTCGGCCCCCTCCTGGATGGAGCGCAGGTCCTTCTCGTTCTTCTCCCGGTAGGCCGCCAGCTGGTCGTCGGGGAGGTCCCTGAGGGAGTCGAACTTCTCGTTCCGGGACTGGATGAGCTGCGACCTGCCCATGATCCACATGAGCGGGGTGTTCAGGTTATGCACCAGGCCCCCCATGAGGGACCCGATGTGTGCGAGCACCTTTTCCTTCATTCCTCCTCCATGAACGCCCGGTAGGCGAGATAGGTCGAAAAGGTGTCCACCTTCGACGAGAGCTCGAAGGGCGAGTGCATCGACAGGAGCGCAGGCCCCATGTCCACGATGTCCATGCCGTAGGCGGCCAGGAACTTGGCCACGGTGCCGCCGCCGCCCTCGTCCACCTTGCCCAGCTCGCCCGTCTGCCAGGGCACGCCGCGCCGGTTCAGGATGGACCTCACGAAGGCCATGTACTCGGCGCTCGCCTCGCTGGAGCCCACCTTGCCCCGGGCGCCCGTGAACTTGGTGATGCACACCCCGTAGCCCATCTTCGCGGCGTTGTTCTTCTCGTGGACCTCGGGGTAGTCCGGGTCGAGGGCACCGTTCGCATCGCCGGAGATGGCCTTCGACCGGTAGAGGACCCGGGAGGGAACCACCTCTTCCTTGAACCTGGCCCCGAGCTCCCAGAGAACCTCCTCGATGAACTTGCTCTGGGCGCCGGTGTTGCCCTCGCTGCCGATCTCCTCCTTGTCCACCAGGAGAGAAATGGCGGTGCGGGGCAGGTTCCTGGCGTCGCGGGCCGCGGCAAAGGCCGCCCACGAGCAGACCCGGTCGTCCTGGCCGTAGCCGCCCACGAGCGAGCGGTCGATGCCGACCTCGCGGGCGGGGCCGGCGGGCACGATCTCCAGGTCCGCGGAGACGAAGTCCTGCTCCACGATGCCGTACTTGTCGTGGAGCATCCTGAGCACGCGCTCCTTGACCTTGTTCTCCTTGAACTCGAAGTCGGGCCGGGAGCCGATGATGATATTGAGCTTCTCCCCCTGGAACGCGTCGGAGAGCTTCTTCGAATACTGGGCGTTCTGGGCCAGGTGGGGCAGGAGGTCTTCGATGGTGAAGCACGGGTCGCCTTCATCCTCGCCCACGGCCACCTCCACGAGCTTCCCGTCCTGCCGGGCCACGACCCCGTGGATGGCCAGGGGCCTGGCGAGCCACTGGTACTTCTTGATGCCCCCGTAGTAGTGGGTCTTGAGCATGGCGAAGTCCACGTCCTCGTAGAGGGGGTTCGCCTTGAGGTCGAGCCGCGGGCTGTCGATGTGGGCCACCACGAGCCGCACCCCTTCGCCCAGGGGGAGCCTGCCCTTCCTGCAGCAGGCCACGACCTTGCCCCGGTTCTCGACGAGGACCAGGTCCTTCCTGCCCTTCGCGGCCTCGCGGAAGTAGACCACGGCCTCGCGCTCGGTCTTCACCCTGCTCAGAAACGCCAGGTATTCCCTGTTGTACGACTCGATGTCCGCAAGCCTGTCCTTGAGGATCTCCCACCCCGACACGGGCTTGTTGCACAGGTCAAGGGTTTTCGTCTGCTTTTTTCTCGGCATCTTTTTCCTCTCCGGCCTCTTCGGAATAGATCTCGGTAATGGCCCTGACGTCGATCCCGGCCTCCTTGAGGGCCTTCCGGATGTCCGCCTTCCTGGCGTCGGTCACCTTGAGAATATAGTTCTGGTGCTTCACGCGAACCTCCCTGGTATGGATCTCCCGCACCGGGCACACCTGTCGCCGTTCATGCCCTGCCCGGCAACCCGGTAGCCCTGGCGTTCTATCGTTTTGTTCCCGCACCCGGGGCAGAAGGTGTTTTCACCGTCGTTGCCGGGGACATTGCCCGTATAAACGTAAAAGAGCCCTTCGGAAAGGCCTGTTCTCCGCGCCTCCTCGAGCTCCTCCACCGGGGTGGGCGGGGCGCCGTCGTAGCGGTAGCGTGGATAGTAGCGGCTCAGGTGCCAGGGGATGTCCGGGCTCACCGAGGCGATGAACCGGGCTATCTGCCCGAGCTCCTCGGGGGAGTCGTTCTCCCCGGGGATGACCAGCGTGGTGATCTCGATCCAGATGCCCGCCTCGTGGTAGGCGCGGATGGCGTCGAGCACGGGGGAGAGCTTCGCCGAGCAGAGCTTTTTGTAGAAGGCCTCCGAGAAGGACTTCAGGTCGATGTTCGCGGCATCGATGAGACCGGCGAGGTCGGTTTTGACGATGTCCGGGGTAATGTAGCCGTTGGTTACCATGATGTTCGCCAGTCCCCGCTCTTTTGCGAGCCGCGCGGTGTCGAGGGCGTATTCGAGGTAGATGGTGGGCTCGGTGTAGGTGTAGGAGATGCTCGTGCACTTCCTGGCGATTGCGGCCTTCACCGCCTCTTCCGGGGGCAGCTCCTCGCCGGTGATCCCGCCCGTGTGGAGGGGGTACTGGGAGATGTCGCTGTTCTGGCAGAAGGCGCACCGGAGGTTGCAGCCCACCGTGGCGATGGAGAAGGTGTGCGAGCCCGGCTGGAAGTGGAACAGGGGCTTTTTCTCCACGGGGTCCACGCCCACCGCGACGGCCCTGCCCCACACGAGGCTGTACAGTTTTCCCTCGATGTTCTTCCGCACGCCGCAGAAGCCGGTCTTGCCGCCGGCTATCCTGCACCTGTGGGGACAGAGCGAGCACTGTACCCTCCCCTTCTCGAGACCTGACCAGTAGCGCGCTTCCTTCATCAGTCCCTGTACCGTGCCCCCTTGTCCGCGGACAGGCTCAGCTCGGCGTAGCGCTTGAGCACGCCGGTGAGCTTCTTCTGCGGGGGGGCGAACCCCTTCCCGCGCTTCTCGAGCTCCCCGGGGTCGACGAGCAGGTCGAGCCTGCGCCCGGGGATGTCGATGAGGATGCGGTCGCCGTCTCTCACGAGGGCGATGGGGCCGCCGGAGGCCGCCTCGGGTGAGCAGTGGCCGATGGCCGCGCCCCGGGTGCCGCCGGAAAACCGGCCGTCGGTGATGAGCGCCACGTCCCGGTCGAGTCCCATGCCCGCGATGGAGGAGGTGGGCGTGAGCATCTCCCGCATGCCCGGGCCTCCCTTGGGGCCTTCGTAGCGGATGATCACCACGTCGCCCGCCTTGATCTTCCCGTCCAGGATGGCGTCGGCTGCGTCCCCCTCGGAGTCGAACACCCGGGCCGTGCCCTCCCGCCGCATCATCTCGGGTGCCACGCCCGACTGCTTCACCACCGCGCCGTCCGGGGCCAGCGAGCCGTGCAGGATGGCGATGCCGCCTTCCCGGTGGTAGGGGTTCGCAAGGGGCCGGATCACGTCGTCGTCGAGGATCTCGGCCTTCGAGAGGTTGTCCTTCAGGGTGCTCGCGGTGACGGTCATGACGGACGTGTCGAGGACGCCCTGGCCCTCGAGCCTCTTCATCACGGCCTGGATGCCGCCTGCCCGGTAGAGGTCCTCAAGGTGGTGGGGGCCGGCCGGCGAGAGGGAGCAGAGGTGGGGCACCCGTGTGCTCATGCGGTCGAAGTCGTCGAGGTTCAGGGAGATGCCCGCCTCGTGGGCCACCGCAGGGACGTGCAGGACCGTGTTGGTGGAGCAGCCCAGCGCCATGTCCACGGCGATGGCGTTGGTGAAGGCGGCCGGGGTGGCGATGTCCCGGGGCTTGATGTCCTTTTCGAGGAGCTCCATGATCTTCATGCCCGCGTGCTTGGCAAGCCTGATCCTCTCGGAGTAGGGGGCCGGAATGGTGCCGTTGCCGGGCAGGCCCAGCCCCAGCGCCTCGGTGAGGCAGTTCATGGAGTTGGCGGTGAACATGCCCGAGCAGCTGCCCGCGGTGGGGCAGGCGCAGCCCTCGAGCTCGGCGAGGTCCTGCCCGGTGATCTTGCCGGCCTTGAACTGGCCGATGCCCTCGAACACGGAGATGAGGTCCACGGGCCTGCCCCGGTGCATGCCCGCGAGCATGGGGCCGCCGGAGATGAGGATGGCGGGGACGTTGAGCCTGAGGGCGGCCATGAGCATGGCGGGCACGACCTTGTCGCAGTTGGGGATGAAGACAAGGGCGTCGAAGGCGTGGGCCATGGCCACGAGCTCGATGGAGTCCGCGATGATCTCCCGGGAGGGCAGGGAATAGTGCATGCCCGCGTGGTTCATGGCAATGCCGTCGCAAATGCCGATGACGGAGAACTCCATGGGCGTCCCGCCTGCGATGCGCACGCCGTCTTTTGCGGCCCGGGCGATCTGGTTCAGGTGGATGTGCCCGGGGATGATCTCGTTGGCCGAGTTCACCACCCCGACGAAGGGCCGCGAGATCTCCTCGTCCGTGAACCCGTTGGCCTTGAGCAGCGCCCTGTGGGGGGCTTTCTCAAAGGACTTCTTCGCTCGGTCGCTTCTCATGGCTGACTCCTCTTCCTCCCGCCTGAAAATTCCGTCAGAGTATGGCACGGAAAGTGCCCATTTTCAAGCGCTCCGTGGAGGAACCCCCCTCCGGGTCGGACCGGGACACGGCTCATGCAGAAGCTGGTTTACTGCAGGGAGGAAGAACTCTCCCTTGCAAGGAAGGCCACCACGAGCCATGAACACGAGCCCACAAGACATGGGCCTCATCACCGCACGGCGCTTCTTCCTCCCACAGGGGAGGGTACCCTCGACCTGAACACGCTGTGCCTGGGGACAGGTGCACGCTCCCCTCCTGAAAGCCCCACGCCTTCGGACCACCGGAGAGGCACCCGGAAAGCGTTTTACAGAAAATCAGTGCATAACCCGAAAAGGTCTCTTGACTCAGGGGACGAGAGTAATATGTACAGCATATATGTACCCTGCTTTAAAAGGGGGGAGCCTGAAGATGAAAGATCAGGACGGCAGCGGGAACATCGCAGGCAACGACTCGAGGAGAGGAGGAACAGATTCGTGAAAGAAAGAGATTATTTCCAGGCACTTTACGAAGTGGTGAAGGTGGTCAATGCCTCCCTGGACATGGCCACGGTGCTCGAGGAGATCGTGAAATCGGTGGCACAGACCATGTGCGTCAAGGCCTCTTCCATCCGACTCCTCGATTCCCGGAAGAGATCGCTGATCATGGGCGCAGCCCACGGCCTTTCGAAGGGCTACATCCGGAAGGGCCCGGTGCTCGTGAAGGAAAGCGGCCTCGACCAGAAGGCGCTCTCGGGCCAGCTCATCTGGATCAGGGACGCCCAGACCGACCCCGACTTCCAGTACGGGGCGGGCGCGAAGGCCGAAGGCATCAAGTCAGTGCTCGTTGTCCCCCTGAAGGTCGAGAAAACCGCCATCGGGGTTCTGAGGGTCTACGCGGACAAGATCCGCGAGTTCAACCAGAAGGAGATGAAGTTCCTGGAGGCGGTGGCGAACCTCAGCGCCATGGCCCTCGAGAACGCCCGGCTCCACCAGGCGCTCAAGACGAACTACGACCTGCTTGTGGCGCACAAGTATCGTCTGGACGACAACTGAAAAGGAGGCAACAGCCATGATCAGAGTCGGAATCAACGGCTTCGGCCGCATCGGAAGGCAGGTACTCAAGGCCGTCATGGAGCGGCACGGCGACACCCTGCAGGTGGTCGCGGTCAACGACATTTCCAGCGTGGAGACCAACGCGCATCTCTTCGAATATGACTCCAACTACGGCCACTTCACCGGCGAGATCGCGGTGAAGAAAGACACCTTCATCATCAACGGAAACAAGATCAAGAATTTCGCGTTCAGGGATCCCTCAGAGATTCCCTGGGACGACGAGGGCGTGGACATCGTCATCGAGTCCACCGGCCTCTTCCTCGACCGGGAGCGGGCCTCGACCCACCTCTACTCCGGGGCCAGGAAAGTCATCATCACCGCCCCGGCCAAGGGGGAGGACATCACCCTGGTCATGGGGGTGAACCACAAGGAATACAACCCCAAAAAGCACCACATCATCTCGAACGCGTCGTGCACCACCAACTGTCTCGCTCCGCCGGCCCTCGTGGTGCAGAAGGCCTTCGGCATCGAAAAGGGGTGGATGACCACGATCCACGCCTACACCAACGACCAGCGGATCCTCGACATGCCCCACAAGGACCTCCGGCGCGCCCGGGCCGCGGCCATGAACATCATCCCCACGTCCACCGGCGCCGCCAAGGCCCTGTCCCTGGTCATCCCGGAGCTCAAGGGCAAGCTCGACGGCTATGCGCTCAGGGTCCCCACCTCGACGGTCTCGGTGGTGGACCTCACGGTCCAGCTCACGAAGAACGCCACCACCGAAGAGCTCCGGGACGCCCTGAAGAAAGCGGCCCGGACCTCGCTCAAAGGCGTCATGGTCTGCGAGGAAAAGCCGCTCGTGTCCATCGACTACAAGGGCAACCCGAACTCGTCCATCGTGGACGTCGAGTTCACCAAGGTGATGCAGAACAACCTGGCCAAGGTCATGGCCTGGTACGACAACGAGTGGGGTTATTCCTGCCGGGTATCCGACCTCTCGGATTACATCGCGCAGAAGGGCCTGTAGTCTTCCGGCACGAAAGACCACAACCCCGGGTCATCGCGCGGGACGGCGCAGGCCATCCCGCGCATGCCTTTCTCCACGGCTTCCCTCGACTTCCCGTCCCCCTGTGACGCGACCATCCCGCACATGCCTTTCACCGCCGCGGAGGCGGCAACCCATGAGATCACGGGAAAGCCCGGACCCGCATTCCCCGGGGGCCGCGCTTCCTGTAGTCATCCCGCCTATCTTGTAATCAGGCAATCCCCTAGGTTTACTAGGAATATTGCCCGATGGCGCCTGAGCAGAAACAGAATCCATTTTCAACGTTTTAGCTTGACTTGGCTTGCCCGGCTTTCCTATAGTGCTCCTTTAATCAGGAGCAGGGATACTGAGCGTCCCACACTCATATCTACCGCCAACCCTGGGGAATTACACAGAACCTGACCTCACGCACCACCCCTGCGCACGTGCGCGCAGGGGACGCGGAAGGCGAGGCACACATCGGGAGGGGAGCAGCTATGCCAAGGAGAGACGACATCCGCAAGGTCATGATCATCGGTTCGGGTCCCATCATCATCGGGCAGGCGTGCGAGTTCGACTATTCGGGAACCCAGGCGTGCAAGGCCCTGCGGGAGCTCGGCTACGAGGTCGTTCTCGTGAACTCCAACCCGGCCACCATCATGACCGACCCCGGCATGGCCGACGCCACCTACATCGAGCCTTTGAACGTCCCCGCCCTGGAGGCCATCATTGCCCGGGAGCGCCCCGACGCCATCCTGCCGAACCTGGGCGGCCAGTCGGGCCTGAACCTCACCTCGAGCCTGCACAGGCAGGGCGTGCTCGAAAGATACGGGGTGAAGGTCATCGGCGTCAACATCGACGCCATCGAGCGCGGCGAGGACCGGCAGGCCTTCAAGGACACCATGAACCGCCTGGGCATCGAGATGCCCAGAAGCGAGCTGGCCTACAGCGTCGAAGAGGCCGAGAAGATCGCCTCGGGCCTGGGCTACCCCGTGGTCATCCGCCCGGCCTACACCATGGGCGGCACGGGCGGCGGCCTCGTGTACAACCCCGAGGAGCTCAGGACGGTCACCAGCAGGGGCCTGTCCGCGAGCCTCATCGGCCAGGTGCTCGTGGAGGAGTCGGTGCTCGGCTGGGAAGAGCTCGAGCTCGAGGTCGTCCGGGACGCCAAGAACCAGATGATCACCGTGTGCTTCATCGAAAACATCGACGCCATGGGCGTGCACACGGGCGACTCCTTCTGCGCGGCCCCCATGCTCACCATCGACCCCGCACTGCAGAAGCGCCTGCAGAAGCACTCCTACGACATCGTGGAGGCCATCGAGGTCATCGGCGGCACGAACGTCCAGTTCGCCCACGACCCGAAAACCGGCCGGGTCGTGGTCATCGAGATCAACCCCCGGACCTCACGGTCCTCGGCGCTGGCGTCGAAGGCCACGGGCTTTCCCATCGCCATGGTCTCCTCGAAGCTCGCCGCAGGGCTCACCCTGGACGAGATCCCCTACTGGAGGAGCGGCACCCTCGACAAGTACGAGCCCTGGGGCGATTACGTGGTCATCAAGTTCTCCCGCTGGGCCTTCGAGAAGTTCAAGGGTTCCGAGGACAAGCTCGGCACCCAGATGCGTGCCGTGGGCGAGGTCATGAGCATCGGCAAGAACTACAAGGAGGCCTTCCAGAAGGCCATCCGCTCCCTGGAGATCGGCAGGAGCGGCCTGGGGTTTGCCAGGGACTTCCACGAGCGCGACCTGAAGGACCTCCTGGGCATGCTCGGCTACGCGTCGAGCGAGCGGCAGTTCATCATGTACGAGGCCCTGCGCAAGGGAGCCTCCATCGAGGACCTCGCGAGCCGGACGCACCTGAAGCCCTGGTTCATCGGCCAGATGAAGGAGCTCGTGGAGCTCGAGGAGGAGATCCTCACCCACCGGGGGGCAAAGCTCCCGGACGACCTCCTCGTCCGGGCCAAGAAGGACGGGTTCGCGGACCGCTACCTCGCGAAGCTCCTGGGCGTCGACCCCGGGGAGATCCGCGAACGGCACACAGCCCTGGGCGTGAAGCACGCCTGGGACCGGGTTCCCGTGAGCGGCGTGGAAAGCGCCGAGTACTACTACTCCACCTACAACGGCGAGGACAGGGTGCCCGTGAGCGACCGGAAAAAGATCATGGTCCTGGGCGGCGGCCCCAACCGCATCGGCCAGGGCATCGAGTTCGACTACTGCTGCGTGCACGCGGCCTTCGCCATCAGGGACATGGGCTACGAGTCCATCATGGTGAACTGCAACCCCGAGACGGTCTCCACGGACTACGACACCTCGAACAAGCTCTACTTCGAGCCTCTGACGGTCGAAGAGGTCCTGAGCATCTATGAAAAGGAGAAGCCCGAGGGCGTCATCGCCCAGTTCGGCGGCCAGACCCCGCTCAACATCGCCGGTGAGCTGGAGAAGGCGGGCGTGAAGATTTTAGGCACCACCCCCTACACCATCGACCTCGCCGAGGACCGCGACCAGTTCCGGAAGATGATGGAAAAGCTGGGCATCCCCATGCCCGATTCGGGCATGGCAAGCACCCTCGAGCAGGCCCTCGAGGTGGCGGGCAGGCTCGGCTACCCGCTCATGGTGAGGCCCTCCTACGTGCTCGGCGGCCGGGGCATGGAGGTGGTGCACGACGAGGAGATGCTCAGGGAGTACGTGCGCGCGGCGGTGGACGTCACCCCGGAGCGGCCCATCCTCATCGACACGTTCCTGGACAACGCCATCGAAGCCGAGGCGGACGCCATCTCCGACGGCCGGGACGCCTATGTGCCCGCGGTCATGGAGCACATCGAGCAGGCGGGCGTGCACTCGGGCGACTCCGCGTGCGTGATCCCGCCCATCAGCATCCCGGTGAAGCACCTCGACACCATCATCGATTACACGAAGAGGATCGCCATCGAGCTGGGCGTGGTGGGGCTCATGAACATGCAGTACGCCATCCACAAGGACGTGGTCTACGTGCTCGAGGCCAACCCCCGGGCGTCCCGCACCGTGCCCCTGGTATCGAAGGTCTGCAACGTGTCCATGGCCCGGATCGCCACCCAGCTCATCCTGGGCAAAAAGCTCGGCGACTTCGACCTGCACAAGGGCGCTATCCCCCACTTCGGCGTGAAGGAGGCGGTGTTCCCGTTCAACATGTTCCCCGAGGTGGACCCGCTGCTGGGCCCGGAGATGCGCTCCACCGGAGAGGTCCTGGGCATGGCCCCGTCCTTCGGCCTGGCCTTCTTCAAGGCCTCCGAGGCCGCGTCCCAGTACCTGCCCATGGAAGGCACCGTGCTCCTCACCGTGTCCCGGCGCGAGCGCCCGGCCGTGCTCGAGGTGGCCAGGCTCTTTTCGAGCCTGGGCTTCAAGCTCAAGACCACCCGCGGCACCCAGAAGTTCCTCCGGGAGAACGGGGTCGAATCCGACATGGTGCTCAAGCTCCACGAGGGCAGGCCCAACATCGTGGACGACATCAAGAACCACGCCTACGACCTCATCATCAACACCCCGAGCGGCAAGCTCAGCAAGCACGACGACTCCTACATCAGGAAGGCCGCCATCCGCTACAAGGTGCCCTACATCACCACGCTCGCCGCTGCCATGGCTGCGGGCAGGGGCGTCGAGGCGAACCGCGGGGGAAGGGGCATGGTCAAGCCGCTGCAGGAATACCACAAGGACATCGGGAACTGACTCCCGGTCCCGGCAGATCCTGCCCGCGCCCCCTGCGGGGAGTACAGCGGCTCTTGTCCCCGCGGTACAGGCGGCCACGGGGTTTTCTCATGCTGCACTGCCGCATTCCCCGATGTTTTGCCCCGTTCTTATTCTGGCTTCCCGCTCCCTGCAGACCGCCGGCCCTCTTGCCGGTTCAAGAAACCGGGCTCTTCAGATCGTCTCTTTCTTAAAAGATTACCTGGCTTCCCAGGGCCGACTCAAGAAAAAGGCCGCCCCGGCACTGCCGGGCGGCCCTGTGCAGGTCTTGCACGCCACGTACTCACGGGTTCCTAGTCATAGAAGAACGTGATTGCATGAAGGTCGTCGACGTCTGTCACCGGGAACTCTTCCAAGATCCCTTGAGGATCCTCATCATCCGCTATGAAATTGACTACTACCAGGTATGCGCCTTCCATGGTAGGATTGATTCCCACATAGATCCCCTCTTCCGTCGGGAGAAAGTCTCCATTGCCGGCCGGCCGGCCTATGGCAAATTGATAGGTTTCCGCCCCCGTATCGGGATCGATGGCATACACATCCCCATCTCCATTCAGCAGGTAGAGGTTGTCATTGCGATCATATGACAGGCCAAAGGGCAGGTATGGCTCGATTTCCGGCTCATAACCGGTTTCGCCATTGCCAAACCACACCAGGTCATCTATCCCCGCGGTAGCGTGGTTTTCCAAGTAAGCCAGATAGATATAATCCAACTCCCCATCTTCCACACCGGCGGCATACAGCTCTCCATCGGAACAGACGGTAGGAGTGTAGAATGCAAGCCCCTCAATGCCGTGAGGACTGCCAATCTCCGTCCCCGCACCTGTATCCCGGTTGATTTCGATCAGTCCGGCAGGGAACTCGGGGTCATCCTCGGTCGTCAGTGCATAGAGTTTGTGATGGACCCTGTCATATTCCAATCCGCTCACCCGGTAACCGACATCTCCGATTTCTTTTATCAGGTCCCCCTCCGTCCCCTCCGCCGTACTGAGCAGCACAAGGGTGCTGGTTCCTTCAGCGCCCAGGGTTGTCCCGTACAACCTCAACACATCGTCGTCATCGTCGTCATCGTTGCAGGCTGTCAGGAGAAATAAACAGCAGGAAACGATGACCAGAACCCTGAAAAGCCTAAAATCCTTCTTCATGGGTCTCTCCTTCTCTCCCCTGTCTGACCAGGGTAAAACATCTGTGGCCAGCTCGTTCAGATACCTCATCTGACAACAATTTAGATTCTTGTGCTGATCCGATTAAATTCTTGTGCTGATCTGAGGGAGCATAGAAGGGCACCACCTCCTCGCCTTTCACACAGGGAGATTCTTCCTCGTGATGAAATCGTCGGTGCGTTGTGTGTCGCTTGGATATTATACCTTATTTGCTGTATAATATAATAAGACTGAGAACTGGAATGTCAAATCGTGACAGGTATATTTTGTCGCTGCTGCCCCAGGGGCAGCAAAGCACGCATCAGATGGGGAACTCTTGATGAACCGGGAAGAAGTGAATCGAAAACGGGTGGCTCGCAGCTGCTTGATTCTAAATGGTAGCGGGGGGAGGATTTGAACCTCCGACCTTTGGGTTATGAGCCCAACGAGCTACCGGACTGCTCCACCCCGCGTCACTGAAGTCTTCTATAATGTATGGAAAGGAAATGTCAAGGAAAGTTTTCCCGGGGTTGAGAATAAATATCAAATGATTTCTTATAGATAAATATCTTCCCCTCGCCCGGGGCAGTTCCCGGGCCCGATCTCTCTGCCGCCCGTGCCCCCGGATGCAGTTTCCCGGACAAAAAAAATGCAGGCCGTGAGGCCTGCGAACATATGAGGAGGTTCTACGGGGAATGAATCTTGAAGAACCTGTTATCCTCTATCGTCCGGCCGCCGGGATACTTGAACCGTTTGCGGACTTTTTTTAAAATTTTTTCTCGAGACCCATTTGTGCTATAGCTGGCTCATGGAAAAGCACACCCCGCCCCTTGCATACCGGATCAGGCCCGCCCGTCTCGACGAGCTCGTCGGGCAGGCCGAGGCCAGGAATTTCCTCGAGGGCTTCATCGCCGGCAAACGGCGCTCCGCCATACTCTGGGGCCCCCCGGGCACGGGGAAGAGCTCGCTGGCCCACATCGTCGAAAAGCTCTACCCGGACTCGTACTTTCTCATCAGCGCCGTCACCAGCGGCGTCCAGGACATCAAGCGCGTGGTCAAGCTCGCCGAGGGCCTCCCCGTGCCGCCCATCGCCTTCATCGACGAGATTCACCGGTTCACCCGGGTCCAGCAGGACGCCCTGCTCCCCTACGTCGAGAGCGGCGAGATCGTGCTCATCGGCGCCACCACGGAGAACCCCTCCTTCTCGCTTTCCGCCCCGCTGCTGTCGCGCTGCCAGGTCATCCTGTTCCGCCCCCTCGAGCACCCGCACATCGAGGGGATCGTGAGGAGGGCCATGGACATGGACGCCACCGTGAAGTCCTTCGGCAGGTCACTTTCCGACGAAGCGGTCAAAGCCCTCTCCGTCGCCGCAGACGGGGACGCCCGGGCGGCGCTCAACCTCCTGGAGCTCGCGCTGGCGAACTCCAGAAAAGAGCTGGTGGAGGCCGGCGACCTGGGTGCCCTGCTCGAGCGGCCCCTGTACCACGACAAAACGGGCGAGCGGCACTACGACCTCATCTCCGCCTTCCACAAGAGCGTGCGCGCCAGCGACATCCAGGCGAGCCTCTACTGGCTGGGCAGGATGCTCGAGGGGGGCGAGGACCGGCTCTTCGTCCTTCGCCGCATGATCCGCATCGCCTCCGAGGACATCGGCATGGCCGAGCCCAACGCCCTGCGCATGGTGCTTTCGGCAAAGGAGGCCTTCACCTCCCTGGGCTCGCCCGAAGGGGAGCTCGCCCTCTACGAGGCCGCGGTGTACCTCGCCTGCGCGCCCAAGAGCAACGCCCTCTACCTTGCGGAGAAGAAGGTCCGCGACCTCATCGGCAGGACGGGCACCCCGCCCGTACCGCTCTACCTGCGCAACGCCCCCACCAGGCTCATGAAGGACCTGGGCTACGGCAAGGGCTACATCTACGCCCACGACGACCCTGAAGGGGCCCTGCTGGTGAGCTACTTCCCCGAGGGCATGGAGGAGGTGCGGGTCTACATCCCCCGGGACATCGGTTTCGAAAAGCGCGTAAAGGAGATCATGAATGCTCGAAAAAAGGCTGCGGCTCATCGGGCAGGGGCATATCGCAAGACTTCTTGAGGAGGGCGCCCCCTTCGTGTCCCGAGATGCCGTCGAGCGGGACCTCTCCGGCGTGGACATGGGGCTCGTGGACGAGCTCGTGCAGGGCAGGCACCTCTTCGGCGACGTCGACCTTTCCCGCGTGGAGCCCCCGGAGGTGTTCCCCGCGTCCTTCGGTGACACGCCCGGGGCCCTGCCCTACCGGGTGCACGGGGAAAAGCTCCTGAGGGAAGGCCGGGTGGCGGCCCTCGTGGTGGCGGGCGGGCAGGGTTCGCGGCTGGGCGTCGAGGCGCCCAAGGGCGTGGTGGGCGTGACCCCGGTGACGGGAAAGAGCCTCTTTCAGGTCCATGCGGAAAAGGTTCTCGCCCTGTCCCGGAAGTTCTCCTCTTCCATCCCCCTGTTTCTCATGACCTCCCGGGAAAACGACCAGGCAACCCGTTTCTTCTTCCGGGAGCACGGCTTTTTCGGGCTCGATCCCGCTGACGTGTTCTTCTTCGTCCAGGGCATGCTCCCCTCGGTCACCCCGGCGGGCGGGCTCATCCTGTCCCGGGAGGGCGGGCTTTTCCTCAACCCCGACGGCCACGGCGGCACGCTCTCCGCGCTCCGGAAGAGCGGGTGCCTCGACCTCATGGAGGAGCGGGGCATCTCGGAGATCTTCTACTTCCAGGTCGACAACCCGCTGGTGGCCGTGTGCGACCCCCTCTTCATCGGCCTCCACGCCGTAAACGGCGCGGACATGTCCACGAAGGTGGTGAGGAAGCGGGACTTCGACGAGAAGGTCGGGGTCATCGCGAAGGTCGACGGCAGGACCCGGGTGGTGGAGTACAGCGACATGGGCGACGGGATGCGCCTGGCGGCGGACGACGAGGGCGGGATGCTGTACTGGGCAGGCAACAGCGCCATCCACGTCATTCGGCGCGACTTCGTCCAGGCCATCACGGGCACGGGCCTGAGGCTCCCCTTCCACAAGGCGGCAAAGGCCATCGCCACCCTGGGCGAACAGGGGGAGCCCGTCGAGATCCGGGGAGTCAAGTTCGAGACCTTCGTCTTCGACGCCCTGCCCATGGCGAAATGCACGGTCAGTCTCGAGGTCCTGCGCGAGGACGAGTTCGCCCCGGTGAAGAACAGGGCGGGCGAGGACTCCCTGGAAAGCGCGATGACCATGCAGAGCAGGCTCCATCGCCGCTGGCTCGAGGACCTGGGCATCCGCGTCGATCCGGGCTGCCTCGTGGAGATCAGCCCGCTTTTCGCCCTGGGAAAGAGCGACCTGAAAGCTCGGGTTGAATCCCTGCCCGGTAACATAGTAAAGGATATGTATATCGGTTGATGTCGTAAAGGAGGGCTTCCCCCATAAAAAGCTCCGCGAAGAGGCACACCATCACCATTAAGGAGACCAGCTGGGAGATCCTGATCTGGATGGGAAGCTTCATCGTGCTGGGGTTCGTGGTGCTCTTTGCCCTGTACTCCTACCGGAGCGTGGAGCGGGAGATGGCCAGGCAGTTCAACCGGGAGCAGGGGCTGCTCGCCCAGCAGACCGCCATGGGCATCGAGCAGTACATGCACGACATCACGAACATCCTCAACCTCACCATCCACATCCAGACCGTTGCCGACGGGGACCCCCGGGCCATCGATATCGCCCTCGAGAACGCGTTCCTCTCGCTCAAGAACAAGGTAACCTTCGTGTTCTGGGAAAATGCCGAGGGGATCATGACCGCGCACTACCCCAGGGCCGTCCTGCCGGGCCTCGAGGGAAAGGACTTCTCCTTCCGGACGTATTTCCGCGTGGGCAAGGAGCTCAACGTGCCCTTCGTGTCCGACATCATCACGGTGGGCGGCGAGAAGAACAAGGACATACCCGGCCGCTTCGAGACCTTCATCATCTCCTTCCCCCTCAAAGGGAAGGACGGCCGGTTCAACGGGGTCATCGGCTGCGCCATCGACCTGTCGAACATCACCGCGCACTACGTGGCGCCCATCAGGCCCTCCGAGACGGGCTACGCGTGGCTCCTGGACGAGACCGGTATGATTCTCTACCACCCCAACCCCCGGTGGATAGGCATGAACCTCTACGACATCACGATGAAGCTCGAGAAGCAGGGGGTGAACGTCAAGGGGATGCAGGAGATCAAGCACGCCATGGAGCTCAAGAACGACGGGATGTACGAGTTCTTCTTCCCCCACTACCCCAGCCCCAGGCCGGTGAAGAAGCTCCTGGCGTTCTCGTCCGTCCACTTCCTGAACCGCAGGTGGGTCACCGTGGCCTCCTCGCCCTACAGCGAGGTCATCTCCCTCATGTCGGGCACCTTCCGCAACACCATCCTCCTGGGCTCGGTGAGCATCTGGTTCGTCATCATCGCCACCCTCGTGCTCCTCAGGATCAACAAGGCCCGCGCCACGGCCTCCGAGCGCAACAAGTGGGCCGAGCGGGTGCTCGTTGCCCACAAGAGGCTCGAAACCATCTTCAACGGCGTGCCCCACTACCTGGCCATGATCGATGCGGCCTTCACCATGGTGGACGTGAACGAGCGGCTCTGCGAGCTCTACGGCAAGAGGCGCGAGGACGTCATCGACAAGCACTGCTCGCTCGATTTCCCGGAGAGCGAGCGCATGTGCAACCTGAAGATCGTGGAGCAGTGCTTCAGGACCGGCCAGATAGTCACCGAGCGCGACCAGCGGGTGGATATCCACGGCAAACCCTACTTCTTCGACATCTCCGCCATCCCCCTGTACGACAACAAGGGCGAGGTGGACAACGTGGTGCAGTACGCCGTGGACATCACGGACAAGAAAGCCCTCACCGAGAAGCTCATCCAGGCCGAGAAGATGGCCGCCGTGGGGCAGATGTCCGCCCACGTGGCCCACGAGATCCGCAACCCTCTCACGAGCGTGCTCCTCCACTCGGAGCTCCTCGAGGACGAGATCCGGGAGCATGGCGACAACGAGGAGGCGCAGGCGCTCATCGGGACCATCAAGTCCGAGATCGACCGGCTCTCCCAGGTCACGGAGGAGTACCTCTCCTACGCCCGGCTCCCCCTGCCCAAGAAGCAGCTCGTCGACCCCGAGGCCGAGGTGAAGTCCGTGATCTCCATGCTCCTGCCCGAGGCCAGGAGGAGAAACATCGAGATCGAGGTCGCGACCTCGGGCAGGGTCCCGCGAATCCTCATCGATCGTGGACAGTTCAGGCAGCTTCTCATAAACCTCATCAAGAACGCCGAGGATGCGATGCCCTCCGGGGGCAGCCTGGAGATAGCCCTCATGGGGATCAAGGACAACTTCCTGCTGCTGGTGAAAGACACGGGCTACGGGATACCCCAGGAGCTCACGAGGAGGATCTTCGACCCCTACTTCACCACCAAGGACAACGGCACCGGCCTGGGCCTCGCCCTCGTCCAGTACATCGCCAATGCCCACGACGGGTGGGTGGACGTGGAGAGCCAGAAAGGCACGGGATCCACCTTCATCCTCTCCATCCCCATACCCCCCGAGGGCCAGACCGCCAAGCAAGAGGTGCAGGCATGACGAAAAAGCTTCTGGTCGCCGCCTTCCTGATTCTCGCGCTCCCCTTCCCCCTCTCCGCCGCCAGGCTGATCTGTTCCCTGCCCCCGGGGCTGCCGTCCGCCTTCCTCCTCTCGGGGGGGACGCTCGCCATGATGGACTGCGAAAAGGCCCGGGCGCACTCCGCCCTCGGGAAGCTCAAGAGCGAGTACCGGGTGGACGATTCGGGAGCCGGGACAAAGTCGGGCAGCAGGCAGGTGGCGCTCGCCCGGCAGGCGTACCAGGCCAGGGCAGAGGCGCTGCGCAGGCACTGCATCTCCCTCCTGAACATCCGCCTCGTCTCGGTGCACGCCGACATCAACCCCTCGTCCTCGGCCCTGGCGGAGGTGGCGTACGTGTATGCGGCGAAGAACTCCTCCGACAGGATCATCACGGACATCACCTACCGGCCGCTCATGAGCGGCAAGCCCCTGTCGACCACCTCCACGTTCATCCTGGAATTCATGGACCCGGCCACCATGAAGTCCGGCCTGGGGCCGGGGGAGACCATGACCAACCGGGGCCACGACCCCGAGAAGTTCTCCTTCTTCCTGAGCGAGGTGTCCCCGGAGATGGTCAGGGCCATGCAGAGCGGCCTGGACAGGACGTTCGGCATCGAGGTCGTTGACCTGCACTTCACCGACCGGAAGGACTACAAGGGCCAGTTCAGACCCCAGACCTTCGAGGAGGCCTTCGCCCCTGCGCTCGCCCCCCTCGGCAGGGCCGTGAAGCAGGCCGAGGCCCGGGCGAAGGCCCTCGACGACTCCGAGGCGCGGGTGCTCGGGGATTTCAGGGCCCGGAAGGCCGCGCTGGTCGAGCAGGAAAGGAAAACCCTGGCCGGGCTGAAAAAGTCCGCCGTCCGCCGCACCGCCATCCCCGACAGGACAGGCCGCTGCGTGTTCACGGACGTCGCCCCCGGGGTCTATTTCCTCTATGCCGGAAACGGCAGCGGCAGGGCCGTCTTCGAGAAGATCACGGTGGGAAGCGAACGGAAGCTGAAGAAAACCGTAACCGGGATGAAAAAGGACCCCTTCGTGCCATGAAAAAAAAGATACTCGTCGTCGACGACGAAATGGGAATCCGCGAATCCCTCCAGAAGATCCTGGAGAAGGAGGGCTTCGCGGTGGAAACCGCCTCCAACGGCGAAGAGGCGTTCCGGATCATCCGGGGCGGCGGCATCGACCTGCTCATCTCGGACATCAGGATGGCGGGCATGGACGGGCTCGAGCTCCTGAAGGTGTGCAAGACCGTCTCCCCCTTCACCGAGGCCATCATGATCACCGGCTACGCCTCGGTGGACACCGCCGTAGACTCCATGAAGCAGGGCGCCTACGACTACATCACCAAGCCCTTCAAGAAGGCGGACATCCTCAAGGCGGTGAACACGGCCATCGAGAAGCAGGTCCTCGCCATGGACGGCGCCAGGAAGCGCGAGATCGCCGAGGCCCCGGAGAGGGGCCCGCTCGTCGAGTCGTCGAGCCCGAAGATGAAGGCCATCGTGGACCTCGTGCGCCAGGTGGCGCCCAGCCAGGCCACGGTGCTCATCCTGGGCGGATCGGGCACGGGCAAGGAGGTCGTCGCGGACATGATCCACCAGCTCTCCCCCCGGGCGGGCAGGCCCATGGTGAAGGTCAACTGCGCGGCCATCCCCGAGACCCTCATCGAGTCGGAGCTTTTCGGCTACGAGCGCGGGGCGTTCACCGGCGCCCAGGCCCGGAAGGAAGGCCGGTTCGAGGTGGCGGACAAGTCGAGCATCTTTCTGGACGAGATCGGCGAGGTGCCCCAGGCGGTGCAGGTGAAGCTCCTGCGGATCCTCCAGGAGGGCACCTTCGAGCACCTGGGGTCCAACAAAACCCAGTCCGTGGACACCCGCATCATCGCGGCCACGAACAAGGACCTGGCGGACATGGTGAGGAAGGGCCTGTTCCGGGAAGACCTCTTCTGGAGGCTCAACGTCATCACCATCACCCTGCCGGCCCTCAAGGAGCGCCGCGAGGACATCCCCCGGCTGGTGCAGCACTTCGTCACCCGGTTCTCGAGAAAAAACGCGAAGGTCATCGAGGGCATCGAGTCGAAAGCCATGGAGACGCTGCTCGCCTACGAGTGGCCGGGCAACGTGCGCGAGCTGGAAAACGTCATCGAGCGCTGCGTGGTGCTCGACCGTGACGGCATCCTCGGTTTCGACGACCTGCCCGGCGCGCTCACCCTGGCGGGAGGGGGCACCTTCGACTCGGTGACCATCCCCCTGGGCATGCCCATGGAGGAGGTCGAGCGCATCCTCATGGAAGAGACCCTCAAACACACCAAGGGCGACAAGGGCCTCGCCTCGAAGCTCCTGGGAATCTCCACCCGGACCCTGTACCGGAAGATGGACAAAAAGGAAGAGTAGCCCGGCTTCACCCTGGCGGACCTTTCCGATCCATGATGCGGGGTTTTCCGGGCAGGGCCGGCCCGGTGTTCGAGTGCGCCCGCAGGCGATCCGACCGGGACCAGGTAGACGGGGCGGACCTCTCCACGCCCGCCGTTTTTTCCCGGCGCCCCTTCGGGCAGACCCCTACGCCATCTTCTTGTCCATCTGGATGTTGAACTTCCGGATCTTGTAGTGCATGACCCTGCGGGAGATGCCCAGGATGTCCGCCGCGTCCTTCTGCACCCAGTTTGCCTTCCTGAGGGCGTCCATGACCATGGCCTTCTCCTGGAGTTCCAGGGGGTTCAGGTCGTCTTCGCCCCCCTCCGCCGCGGGGGTTTCTTCCCCGGTCATGTCGGTGAGCAGGATGACGTCCTCGTCGATGGTGTCGCCCCGGGAAAGGACCACCGCGGACTCGATGACGTTCTTGAGCTCCCGGATGTTGCCCGGCCACTGGTGGGACATGAGGAGGTCGATGGCCTCCGTGGTGAACCCGGTGATCTTCTTGCCCGACTTGGTGCAGAACTCCACGAGGAACAGCCGGGCCAGGCCGATGATGTCCTCCTTGCGCTCGCGCAGGGGCGGCAGCTCGATGGTGATGACCTTGAGCCGGTAGAAGAGGTCTTCCCGGAAGGAGCCGTCCTTGACCTTCTGCCTGAGGTCCACGTTCGTGGCCGCGATGACCCGGATGTCCACCTGCCGCTGCTCGACCTCGCCTATCGCCCTGAACTGCCCCGATTCGAGCACCCTCAGGAGGCGCGTCTGCATCTCCGGGGAGATGTTGCCGATCTCGTCGAGGAAGAGGGTCCCCGTGTCCGCCTCCTCGATGATGCCGCGCTTGTCCTTCATGGCCCCGGTGAAGGCGCCCTTGGTGTAGCCGAAGAGCTCCGCCTCGATGAGGGTCGAGGGGGTGGCTCCGCAGTCCATGATCACGTACTTGCGGTCGCGACGGTTGCTCTCGATGTGGAGCATCTTGGCGATGAGCTCCTTGCCCGTGCCGGACTCGCCCAGGATGAGCACCGTGGCGTCGGACTTGGCCACCTGGCGGGTGAGCTCCAGGAGCTTCTTCATGGCCGGGCTCTCGGCGTAGATGTGGTGCTCGATGTGCTTTTCCACCTCGCGCTCGAGATATTTCACCCGCTGCTTGAGCTCCCGCTTCTCGATGGCGCTTTCGATCTTGGCCATGAGCTCGATGGCCTCGAAGGGCTTGACGAGGTAGTCGTGGGCGCCCTGCTTCATGGCCTCCACCGCGCCCTCGATGGAGCCGTAAGCGGTGAAGATGATGACCTCCACGTCCGGGTCGATGCCCTTGGCGCGCTTGAGCATCTCCATGCCGTCCATGTCCGGCATCTTGAGGTCGGTGAGGAGCACGCTGCACTCCTCCTTCCGCAGGGCCTCGAGGGCGTTCTCGGCCCTGGTGAAGCCCCTGGCGTTGAAGCCCATGGCCTCGAGCCTCGCGAGAATGACCTCGACGATGTTCGGCTCGTCGTCGAGGATGATGATGCTTGCCTTTCTCGTCATTGCATGCCCCGTTTTTTCTCGGTGTTGATGTGGATCTCCTCGATCTTCTGCAGCTTGTACCGGAGCTCCTCGAGATCTTTCCTCAGCTTGTCGTTCTCGGCCTTGAGCCCGTCCGCCTCGACAAGGACCTTGTCCTTCTGGCCGGCGACGGCCCGGCTCTGCTTCCTGAGCGTCTCGATCCTGTCGAACAGCACGATCACGTATCCCGCCTTGATCTTCTGGTCGCGGGGCATGAGGGGGTTCTTCCTGACCTTCATGAGGTTTCTGCGGACCTCCGCCGCTTCCTCCTCGGTGTACTTTTCACTGATGATGGTGTCCATGGCCTCGGCGACGACGCGCCGGGCCTCGAGAGCCGGGTAGGCCAGGGCGGTCTCCGGCTTCTTCAGCTTGTCCCCTGCCTGCTTTCCCGAGGAAAGGTCCTCTTCAGCCAGGCTGAGCTTGCTGTCGCGCATGATCGACGTGCACCCCGACAGCTGGGACACGAGGATGGACAGGGAGAGTAAAAGCAAACACGCTCCCCTTGCCGATAGTGCTCTTCGCATATATTTTCCCTCCGTGAGCATCGACGATACTCCTGGAGATGGCCAGACCAAGACCTATCCCGCTGTGGCCTCTCGTTGCCTTCGATTGGTAAAACTTCTCGAAGATCAGTGGTATGTCTTCGTCGGGAATGCCGATCCCGTGGTCCTCGATCTCTATGATGACGTCGTCGTCCTGCCTGCCGAGCCTCAGTTCTACGTCGGACCCCTCGCCAGAGTATTTGATGGCATTCTGCGTCAGATTTGTCAACACCCGCAAGATCTTGTTCCGGTCCAGCGGGACGCTCAGGCCTTCGGGCAGATAGCTCACCTTGAGGCCGATCCCCCTCTTCCCCGCATAAGGCTGGATTTCGGAAAGGAACTGATGGACCACCTGGTTGATGCCGTGGGGCTCGATCTGGAGCTCCACCATGCCGCCCTCGAGCTTCGAGATCTCCAGGAGCTCGGAGATCATCTGGAGCAGCCTCTCCATGCCCTGCTGCATGATGGTGATGAGCCTCTTCTGGCGCTCGTTGAGGTCGCCGGTCAACCCCTCCATGAGCAGGTTGGCCGCCTCCTTCATGGACGTGAGCGGCGTCCTGAGCTCGTGGGAGACGATGGAGATGAACTCCGACTTCATGTTGTCGAGCTCCTTGAGCCGGAGCGACATGGTGTTGAAGGACTCGGCGAGCATGCCCAGCTCGTCCTTGGAGTACAGGGGGATCCGGTAGGAGAAGTCGCCCTGGGCGATGTGCCTGATCCCGGTGCGGATGGAGACGAGGTCGTTGGTGATGCTCTTGTAGATGATCAGCGGGATCATGAGGCCGATGGTGGCCGCTATCCCCAGGGCCCACCAGGTGGAGAGCTTGATCTGCTCCCCGAGGCTCTTGAGCAGGACGATCTTGTCGTCGAGGGAGTCGAGCACGACCCGGTTGACGAGCCTGGCCGACTTGACCATGCTGTCCATGGACCTGCTGTTTTCCTTGAAGATTTTCTCCAGCCCCTTGGGGTCGGTGGGGGGCTGGGCGAGGTAGGGGTGGAAGCGCTCGAGATACCGGCCCCACACCTGCATGCCCGATTTCACCGCCCGGATCTCCTCGGGATCGGTGCAGACCCCCTCCAGGCAGAGGTATTCCCAGGCCCGGGTGATGGCCTCCTCGCGCTGGTCGATGACGGTCTTGTACGACTCCTTCTGCAGGAGCAGGTACTGCTTCGAGGTCTCCTCCAGGGAGATGAGGTCGTTGATGAGATTGTCCGCCATCTCCTTCTTGTGCTGGTCCAGGTAGTAGATGTCCGCCGTGACGTTGGCAAGCCTCGAGGAGACGTACACGAGAAAAACCGCGAGCCCGAGGAGCACGATGACGAACACCGCATAGGCCACGATGAGCTTCTCGAGCAAGCCGGGCTTCTTCATGCTCAAGGATTATAGCCCGGGGCCCGATAAAAGTACATGGAGAGATTATGACCGACACGCTCATATCGGCCCTGCGGGCCAACAGCACGCTGCTCGCCAACGCCTCCTCCAACGTGGCGAACATGAACAGCCGGGATTACAAGCCCTTGAGGACAACCATCACCGAAGGGGCCACCGGGGGAGTCGAGACGGTCATTACGCGATCGGTCGAGCAGGGGGCGCCCACGGAAGACGGCCACCAGGCTTCCACCGTGGATCTTCCCCGGGAGTTCGCAGACATGATCCTGGCACAGCGTGGCTTCGAGTCGGCCCTCGCGGCCATCAGGACTCGCGAGGACATGATGGCCGACCTCATGGAGACCCTCTCCCCCGGAACATAGCCACCTTCGCCGGACAACCCCCTCCGGCCCGCCTCCCAACCCCTTCCCGCGCAGGGAAGAGGTGTACAACTCGGGAGAATTGGGCTATGCTCTCATTCCTATGATCACTGACATCCTCTACCGGTGCCCGAGCTGCGAAAGATTCGACTGGCTCGAGGGGAACCTGTGCAGGCACTGCGGCGTGGGCTTCCGCCTCGTTTCCCGGTCGCTCGTCGAGATAGGCGGCGAAAGGAAGCCCATCTCCCACTGGTACCGCAGGATACTTTCCTTCGACCTCCCCGTGGACCGGGCGGGCGTCATCCTCGAAAGCGGCCGCGTGGCGCTTTCCCGGGAGGCCCACCGGGGTACCTTCAAGGGCTTCTCGGGAGCGACGGCCAGGCACTACACGAGGCTGCCCTTCGACCGGGGCGGGCTCACGCTCAGGGAGGGGGAGCTGGTCTTTTCGGGCGGGAAGGAATCCCTCACCGTTCCCCTGGGGGATGTCGTCGCCCTCACCATCGAATCGGACACCATCATCGTCATCAGCCGCCTTCTGGGGGTGCTGTTTTTCGACTTCCTCGCTGAGTCGGGCAAGAAGTGGGAGGACCTGTTCCGTCACGCCCTGGAACGGTTCCACGCGCCGCGCAGGATCGTCGAGTTCTATCCCCGGCTGCGCTTCGAGGACAGCTTCAGGCCGTCCCCGGCAAAGGCCCCCGGGCATCAGGCATTGGCCATGCCGGTGAAGATGTGGTACCCCTCGAACACGAGCCTGCTCTTCACCGTGGTGAGGGCGCTTGCCCGGCCGGTCATTGAGAGGCTCTACTCCGTGGAAATCCGGGGACTCGAAAACATACCCGAGACCGGCTCGGCCCTGCTCATGTCGAACCACACGTCCTTCATGGACTCCATCATCCTGGGCACGTTCCCCAGGCGCCACATCTGGTTCATGGCCAAGAACTCCGAGTACCGCAACCCCCTCATGACCTGGGCCCTGATCCGGGCGCGGTCCTTCCCGGTGAGGCGCTACACCGTCGACGTGGCCGCGATGCGCAACGCCATACGGATCGTGCAGCAGGGTCACATCCTGGGGATCTATCCCGAGGGCGAGCGGTGCTGGGACAACTCGCTTCTGCCCCTGCGCTTCGGCGCCATGCGCCTGGCGCTCGCGCTGGGCAGGCCGATCATCCCCGTGGGGATCTCGGGGGCCTACGAGCTCATGCCCCGGTGGGAGTCGTCCCTCGAAAAGTCCCCGGTGAGGATACGCATCGGCGAGCCCTTCCTGCTCGACCACGTCCCGGGACCGCGGCAGACGAAGGACCACGTGTTCCAGGCGCGGGAAAAAGTGCGGGAGAGCATCTCGGCCCTGCTGGGGGACGCCTGTTGAGCTTCGTGCGCGTGATCCCACTGGGAGGGGTCCGGGAGTTCGGGCTCAACTCCACGGTGATCGAGACGGGCTCGGGCTCCGTCCTCGTGGACGCGGGCCTCATGTTCCCCAAGTTCAACCTCACGGGCATCGACCAGATCATCCCCGACTTCACCTATGTGAAGGAAAACCAGGAGTCCTTCGAGGGCATCATCCTCACCCACGGCCACGAGGACCACATCGGCGCCCTGCCCTACCTCCTCAGGGACGCCCCCATCCCGGTGTACAGCCACCCCTTCACCCTGGAGATGGTGAAGAAGAAGCTCAAGGAGTTCGAAGTGCCCGGGCCGGTGAAGCTCATCGGCGTGCTCCCCGGGGACAGGATCACGCTGGCCGGCATGGAGGTCTCCTTCATCGAGGTGGCCCACTCCACGCTGGGCTGCTACTCCCTGCACATCCAGACGCCCCAGGGCTCCATCGTCCACTCCGGCGACTTCAAGGAGGCGCCTGCCCCGTACGGCGGCATCGGCCCCGGGGTCAGGCTGTTCCTGTGCGAAAGCACCAACGCCGAGGTGGACCCGCGCTCCTGTGACGAGAGTGCGGTCAGGCAGACCATCGACGCCATCGTGAAGAAAACGCCCGGAGCGGTGGTGGTGTCGACCTTCTCCAGCCACGTGCGCCGAATCCGGATGCTTTACGACCTGGCCGTGGAGAACGGGCGCAAGATCGCCATCATCGGCAGGAGCATCAACCAGGTGGTGGACATCGCAAGCGACCTGGGCGCCCTCGAGCTCGACTCCCGCGATCTCCTCAAGGCCGAAGAGATCGTCTGCCTCGACCGGAGCAAGGTCATGATCATCTGCACGGGCACCCAGGGCGAGATGTACTCCGTGCTCTCCCTCATCGCCCGGGGCTGGCACAAGTTCAAGGTGAAGGAAGGCGACTCCGTGGTCATCTCCGCGCGGATCATCCCGGGCAACGAGCTGGCCATCACCCGGTGCATCGACCGGCTCATCGACTCCGGGGGCAGGGTCTACTACCCCGACGTGGCCCAGGTCCACGCCACGGGCCACGCATCCCACGAAGAGCTCCTGAAAGCCGTCTCCCTGCTGGGGCCCGAGCACCTCATGCCCGTTCACGGCGAGCTCAGGCACATGAAGGCCCTCGCCGAGATGGTGGAGGCGCTGCCGGGCACGAGGCCCGGGATCATCCTGGCCAGGCCCGGCCAGGTCTGGACCCTGACCGCCGAAGGGGTCGCGCTCACCGGGGAGACGGCCCACGGCAGGTGCTTCGTGGACGGGGAGCTCACCGGCGACATCCGGGACGTGGTGCTCCGGGACCGCAGGCACATCTCCGAGGGCGGCCTGGTGGTGGCGTTCATGGCCGTCGACACGGGCCGGCCCGACATCGTGCTTGGCCCGGACATCATGTGCAAGGGCGTGGTCCCGGCGAGCATGGAGCAGGAGCTCATCGACGACATCCGCTCCCACGCGCGGGAGGTCCTCGAGTCGTGCCTCGACAAGGAGCTCAACGTCCAGTCGCTCCAGAACAGGATCAGGGAGGGACTGGGCTCCCGGCTCAAAGCGAGGCTCGGGAAGAAACCCATGGTTATCCCCATCATCATGGAAATTTAGGAGACGGGTTTGGCGGACGCACCCATCGCGGGCTTGATTTCTCTGATATTTTTGGTATGGACAGGGAAGCGGCTCGTGGTCGCCCCCCCGTTCGGGGCGATGAGCGCCGCGGGGATGCGCAGGTAGATGGCAGCGTCACGGAGAGGTTCCCAGATGGCGAAAAAGAGCAAGGAAGCAAAAGTTCCCTTCCCCGTCGCGGGGTTGTCCATGATCTTCGTCGCGGTCTTTCTCTTCCTGGCCCTCGTCTCCTACGACCCGGCCGACCCCAGCTGGAATCACCGGGTGGGCGAAGGCGTCCCGATTCACAACTGGATGGGGTTCATCGGCTCCTGGATTGCCGACGGCCTGTACATCATCTTCGGCATCACGGCCTTCTTCATCCCCTACTTCCTCACCGAGTACGGGGTCCGCTCGCTCAGGCGGCTGGGCATGCCCTCCTGGACCAAGGTTCTGAGCACGTTCATCATCTTCTTCGTGACCCTGGCGCTGCTGGGGATCTTCCTCCCGGAGATCAGCCTCTTCTCCACCAAGATGCCGTCCGGGGGCGTCATCGGCGGCATCATCGGCAGCGCCCTGTACGCCTACCTGAGCGCCTGGGGCTCGCTGATCCTGCTCCTCATGCTCCTGTGCGCCGGGGCGGTCATCGGCTACGACATCGCCACCCCCTACCACGCGCTCCTCGACCTCAAGGACAGCCTCCGGGAAAACTGGGAGGTGCGGGGCCAGCGCAAAGAGCTCGAAAAGCAGGCCAGGGCCGCCCGGGGAGGGAGGAGGAAGGAGAGCCGCGGGGCCGACGGGGAAAAGCCCGCGCGGGAAGGCCAGGCCGAGAAGAAAGAGCCCCAGATCACCATCGCCGGCGCCGGCGCCGGGGGGGACGACAAGGTTATCGCGGAGATCCCCAAGCAGGCCACCCTGGACTTCGTGCACAACTACCACATCCCGCCCCTGTCCCTCCTGACCAAGCCCCCGGCGAGGAACCGGACCATCACCGAGAAGGAGCTCAGGGCGAACGCGGCGCTCATCATCTCCAAGCTCAAGGACTTCGGGGTGGACGGGGAGATCCTCGAGATCAAGCCCGGCCCCGTCATCACCATGTACGAGTTCACCCCGGCGCCGGGCATCAAGATCAACAAGATCGTGTCGCTCGCCGACGACCTGGCCATGGCGCTGAAAGCCTCCCCGGTGCGCGTGGTGGCTCCCATCCCCGGCAAGGACGCGGTGGGCATCGAGATACCCAACCGGAGCCGGGAGATGGTGTACCTGAAGTCGGTCCTCGCCAGCAGGGAGTTCGTCATGTCCAGCGAGCCCCTGACGCTCGCGCTCGGGTCCAACATCGAGGGGCTGCCCACGGTCACGAGCCTGGCCAAGATGCCCCACCTGCTCATCGCGGGAGCCACGGGCACGGGCAAGAGCGTGGGGCTCAACACGATGATCCTGTCCCTGCTCTACCGCTACGACCCCTCCGAGCTCAAGTTCATCATGATCGACCCCAAGCGCATCGAGCTCTCCCACTACGAGGGCATCCCCCACCTGCTCTACCCCGTGGTGACCAACGCCAAGGAGGCCATCCCGGTGCTCCGGTGGGCCGTGGCCGAGATGGACGTGCGCTACGAGTGGTTCCGGGACCTGGGCGTCAAGGGCATCGACTCGTACAACAAGAAGGTGAAGAAGACGGAGAAGAACCCGCCCACCACGCTCGCCACCCTCAAGGACGAGAACGAGAAGACGGGCCTGCTGCCGAAGCTCGTCATCGTCATCGACGAGATGGCCGACCTCATGATGGTGAACAAGGAGGTGGAGACCTTCATCGCCCGGCTCGCCCAGATGGCGCGCGCCGCGGGCATTCACATGGTGGTGGCCACCCAGCGCCCCTCGGTGGATGTCATCACCGGCCTCATCAAGTCGAACTTTCCCTCGAGGATCTCGTTCCGGGTGTCCTCGAAGATCGACTCGCGGACCATCCTCGACTCCTCGGGGGCGGACCAGCTCCTGGGCATGGGCGACATGCTCTTCCTCACCCCGGGCAACTCCGGGCTCGTCCGCATCCATTGCGCCTTCGTCTCCGAAGACGAGCTCGACGCGGTGGTGGACTTCATCCGCGCCCAGGGAGGGCCGGAGTACATCGAGGGGCTCACCGACCAGATCGCCCAGCTCGCCCGGGAGGACGAGGGGGGAAACGGGAACGGCAACGGCGGGGTCCCCGAGGGCGAGTACGACGCGGTGTACGACGAAGCCCTCGAGTTCGTGACGAACAAGGGCACGGCCTCCATCTCGCTCATCCAGCGCAGGTTCCGCATCGGCTACAACCGGGCCGCCCGGATCATCGAGCAGATGGAGCGCGAAGGCATCCTCGGCCCCTCGGACACGGCCGGAAAACCAAGAAAGGTACTGGTGACACCCTATGCCTCTGAACTGGAAGAATGAGCTCACCCTCGCCCTGGCAATTCTTCTCCTGGCGTTCTGCGGGCCGGTGCGGGCGGAGAACCTGAAGAACATCCAGCGCCACTACATGAAGCACCAGGACTTCACCGTGAACTTCACCCAGGACACCTACCAGGTGCTCGTGAACAAGACCGTGCACTTCACCGGCAAGGTCTCCTACAAGCGCGACACGGGCGTGCGGATGGACGTGATCAAGCCCGAGCGGCAGATCATCATCCTCAAGGGCACCACCGTGCTCGTGAACCTGCCCGACCAGGGCACGACCCAGACCCAGGAGCTGCCCCCGGAGATGGCCACCCAGAACGTGCTCGGCTTCTTCTCCGGCCTGGACACCATCGGCGAGGGCTACGAGATCAGGGAGAGCGACGAGGCGCTGTTCCTCTACCCCAAGGGCGGCTCGGGCCACATCACCGTGTGGACGGACAAGGACCACGGCATCCGGCGCATCCTCCTCAAGGACGCCACGGGCAACCAGAGCGACATCCGGCTTGCGGGCTACCGGTTCGACGCGGGCGTCCCCGCCGACCTGTTCAGCCTCAAGGACGTCAGGAGCACCCCGAAGAAGCCCGAGCCAAAAGTTCCGGCAGCAGAAGAATGAGCCGGGGCCGGCCGGCCGAGCGCCCGCATGGTTCCCCCCGCGGGTGAAGGCATTCATTGCCCGGCGACATAAGTGCCTGACTGCTGAGCACCCGAACGATCCCCCCGGACGGTCATTCCTCCGCCCGGCCTCTGGACAAGAGGCTTTTTCCGTGTAAAATGGAAGGCATCCCCGGCAGGTGCACAGCCCGGGGAGACGCGGGCGGGGAAAGTGCTGCTCCCGCCCCTTCAAGGGGGGTGTATGCGCGACGGATCCAGGCTCATGGGCGAAGCCACGGCCTTTCTGGCCCTGTTCCTCGACAACCTGGGCGTGCTCGTGTTCATGAGCTCGATCCTCATGTTCACCTTCAACTTTCCCGCGGACATCATCTTCGGGCGCATGGTGCCCGGTACGGCCATGGGCGTGCTCTTCGGCGACCTCGTGTACACGTGGCTCGCGATACGCCTGAGGAGGAAGACCGGTCGCACCGACGTCACCGCCATGCCGCTGGGCCTCGACACGCCCTCCACCTTCGGCATGGCCTACGCAGTCATCGGGCCCGCCTACATCGCCACGAAGGATGCGGTGCTCACCTGGCACATCGGGATGTGCACCCTGTTCATGATCGGCGTGGTCAAGGTGGTCACCTCGTTCCTGGGCGGCTGGATCCAGCGGGTCATCCCCACGGCCGGGCTCCTGGGCTCCATTGCCGGGGTAGGCCTCCTGCTGCTGGGCTTCCTGCCCCTGGTGGAGATCTTCAGCGAGATCGTGGCGGGCATGGTCGCGCTGGGTCTGATCTTCGCCGTGCTCCTGGGGAGGCTCGAGCTCCCGGGCCGGATGCCGGGGGTGCTCCTGGCCGTGCTCCTGGGCACCGCGATCCACTTCTTCCTGGGCTGGGCGGGGTGGATTCCCGAGTTCAAGGCCCCGGTGATCCAGGTCTCCCTGAGCATACCCGCCCTGTCGGCGGACTTTCTGCGGGACCTGCCCCGGGCGCTGCAGTACCTGCCCATCGCCATCCCCTTCGGGATCCTCACCATCGTGGGCGGGATCAACAACACCGAGAGCGCCCGGCTGGCGGGTGACGACTACCGGACCCGGGACATCCTGCTCACCGAGGCGCTCACGTCCCTCGTGGCGTCCTTCTTCGGCGGCATCGACCAGACCACGCCCTACATCGGGCACCCGGCGTACAAGAAGATGGGGGCCACCTACTGGTACACCCTCCTCACCGGTCTGCTGGTGGGGGCGAGCGCCCTTTTCGGGGTGCTCTCGCTGGTCGTGAGCCTCATCCCCCGGGCCGTGCTGGCGCCCGTCTTCATGTTCATCGGTTTCGAGATCGTGCGCCAGGCCTACCGCGAGTCTCCTCCCGAGCACTCCCCGGCAGTGAGCTTCAGCTTCCTGCCCGTCGTCGCCAGCCTGGTCATGATCATCCTGGCCCAGTTCCTGGGAGCGGCGGGGATCACGCCGGACAAGCTCCCGGCGAGGCTCGCGGCCATGCTCCAGGCCCTCACCGTCCTGAGCAACGGTTTCATCATGACCGCCCTTTTGTGGGGAGGCATGATGGCCTTCGTCATCGACCGCAGGCCCCGCCTGGCGGGCCTCTACGCCCTCGTGTGCGCGGCCCTGACCCTCTTCGGCATCATCCACTCCGTGCTCCCCTCGGGCGAGGTCTACCTCCCCTGGCACGCCCCTTCGAGCGCGCCCTGCACCATAGCACTGGGCTACGCCCTCCTGGCCGCCGTCTTCCTCCTCCTCAAACACCCGCCCGTGCCCCCCTTCGGGCCGGACCAGGTCAAGCACCGGACATAGAGGAACCGGCGCGAGGGTGGCATCGGGCTTGCCTCCACGGATCCGGGAGACGGGGGGAGCCGGGGGAATAATCAGGACGGACCGCAGCGCTGCCACCTGGAATGGCGCAGGAGGCCGCCGTACTCGCGGCGGGAAGGAATCGTCGGGCCGGACCGCAGCGTTGCCCCCTGACCCGGGAGGAGGGGAAGCGACGGCGTTCCACCGCCGGAGGGATGGTGAGAAGCCCCTACAGCACGGCCAGGGCGTCGGCCACGGCCATGCCCTCCCGCGTGGGGCAAAGCCTCCCGGAAATCACCCGGACGAGGCCCGCCTCTTCCCGGTCGCGGATCTGCGGCCCTTTTTCCCACAGGAGGTCCACGCCGTACCTGAGCCTGTATTCCTCCAGGTCGATGCCCTCTTTCATCCGCAGGCCCAGGAACAGGGCCTCGAAGGCGAGCTGGGCGGCGGAGAGGTCCTCGGAGCCCCTGACGGGCTTCTCCCCGGCCCTGAGGGAGCCCAGGTACCCCTCGATGCTGCCGTGGTTCCACCAGCGTCTCGCCCCCCTGAAGGAGTGGGCCGAGGGGCCGAGCCCGAGATAGGGGGTGTGGTCCCAGTACTTCCGGTTGTGGCGGGAGGTTGTGCCGGGTTCCCTCGCATAGTTTGACACCTCGTAGTGGAGGTAGCCGGCCCCCTCGGCCAGTTCGGAGGTCTTCAGGAAGAACTCCCGCAGGTCTTCCTCCGATCGGCCTTCGATCTCGCCCTTCCCGAACTTCAGGCCCAGCGGCGTGTCCCCCTTGAGCTCCAGCTCGTAGCAGGACAGGTGCTCCGGCCCGAACGCGAGGGCCTGTTCAAGAGAGGCCCGCCAGGAGGCGAAGCCCTGCCCGGGGAGGCCGTAGATCAGGTCGAGGCCCACGCTGTCGAAGCCCGCGGACCTTGCCGATGAAAGTGCGGCTAGGGCCTGTGCGCTGTCGTGCCTGCGCCCCAGGAACTCAAGCTCGCGGTCGTCGAAGGACTGGACCCCCAGGTTGATCCGGGTTACCCCGAGGCTTCTGAGCTCCCGCAGCTCGTTCCGTCCCCAGTCGGCGGGATTGGCCTCGACGGTGATTTCCGCCCCGGGCAGGATGCCGAAGACCTCCCGCGCGCGGTCGAGCAGCCTCCCCATGTCCCCGGGACACAGGAGCGAAGGCGTCCCCCCGCCGATGTACACCGTGTCGAAAGGGGGAAACTCATCGTGCCACAGGGCCATCTCCTGAAAGAGCGCCTGGAGGAAATCGCCCATGCTCCCGGTGTCCGTGCAGGAAAAGAAGTCGCAGTAGCCGCACCTGGTCAGGCAGAACGGGATATGGATGTAGAGCCCGGGCGAAGCCGGGGGTTTCCCGGTCATGAATTTGTGTCGGACTTCAGAACCGCCAGGAAGGCGCTCTGGGGGATGGACACCGAGCCCACCATCTTCATGCGCTTCTTGCCCTCTTTCTGCTTTTCGAGGAGCTTGCGCTTGCGGGTGATGTCGCCGCCGTAGCACTTCGCCGTGACGTCCTTGCGGAAGGGCGAGATGGTGGAGCGGGAGATGATCTCCCCGCCGATGGCTCCCTGGATGGCGATCTTGTACATCTGCCTCGGGATCTCTTCCCTGAGGCGGTCGCAGGCCTGGACGCCCCGGGCCCGCGCCCGGTCGCGGTGCACGATCTGCGACAGGGCGTCCACCTTCTCGCCGTTCACCAGGATGTCGAGGAGCACGAGGTTGCTCTCGCGGTAGTCGATGAGCTCGTAGTCGAAGGAGCCGTAGCCCTGGGTCACGGACTTGAACCGGTCGTAAAAGTCGAAGATGACCTCGGAAAGGGGCATCTCGTAGGTGAGCTCCACCCGGCCGGGGCCGGGGTAGTGCATGTTCGAGTTCACGCCGCGCTTCTCGATGCACAGGGTCATGACCGCGCCCAGGTACCGGTCGGGCATCATCATGGAGGCCCGGATATACGGCTCTTCCCCCTTGTCGATGGCCATGGGGCCGGGGTAGTGGGCGGGGTTGTCCACGTAGATGACCTCGCCGCCCTTGAGGGTGAACCGGTAGCGCACGCTGGGCACGGAGAGGATGATGTTCAGGTCGTACTCGCGCTCGAGGCGCTCCTGGACGATGTCGAGGTGCAGCAGGCCCAGGAAGCCGCACCGGAAGCCCTGGCCCAGGGCCACGCTGGAGTCCTTCTCGTAGATGAAAGCCGCGTCGTTGAGCTTGTACTTCTCCATGGCCTCGGCGAGGTCTTCATAGTCGTCCGAGGCGATGGGGTAGATCGACGCGAAGACCACGGGCTTGGCCTCCTTGAAGCCCGGCAGGGGATTGTCCACGGGCCTGTCGTTGTTGGTGATGGTGTCGCCGATGCTCACGGAAGAGACGGTCTTCACCCCCGCGATGACGTAGCCCACCTCGCCCGCGGAGAGCTCGTCGCGCTTCTGCCGGGATAGGCCGAAGTGGCCCACCTCCTCCACGCGGTACACGGAACCGTTGAACATGAACCGGATGCTGTCGCCGGCCTTGACGGTGCCGTCGAAGACGCGGCAGTTGATGACCGTGCCGCGGTAGGCGTCGTAGTGGGCGTCGAAGATGAGAGCGGCGAGCCGGGCGTCCGGGTCGCCCGTGGGGGGCGGGATGCGCTCCACCACGGCCTCGAGGATGTCCTCGATGCCCGTGCCCTCCTTGGCGGAGCACCTCAGGTGGGTGTCGGGGTCGAGGCCCAGCTCGGAGTCGATCTGCTCGATGACCCGCTCGATGTCGGCGGAGGGCAGGTCGATCTTGTTGATGACGGGAATGACCTCGAGGTTGTGCTCCATGGCGAGGTAGAGGTTCGCGAGGGTCTGGGCCTGCACGCCCTGGGCGGCGTCGATGAGCAGGAGCACGCCCTCGCAGGAGGCCAGGGACCGGGAGACCTCGTAGGAGAAGTCCACGTGCCCGGGCGTGTCGATGAGGTTCAGGGAGTACGTCTTCCCGTCTTTCGCCTTGTAGGGCAGCGTTATGGCCTGGCTCTTGATGGTGATGCCGCGCTCGCGCTCGATGTCCATGTTGTCGAGCATCTGGTCCTTGTAGTTGCGCGTGTCGCAGCCGCCGGTCTTCATGATGAGGCGGTCGGCCAGGGTGGATTTTCCGTGGTCTATATGTGCAATGATGCTGAAATTACGGATGTCCTTCATTCACGTTCCTTCTCTGGTGTCGTATTCGAAGTGGCGCTGTTTGTCAATGGGCTGCTTCCCGGCGGGCCGGGCGGAGCCAACAGGCTGACAGATCGACAGGGTCTTTTCCAGGAACTGGTGCTGCCGCGCCGGAGAGGGGCCTTCCCGATGGCTACATCCCCTGCCTTTCAGGGGGGTATCCCGGTCCGGCCCGCGGCCGATATGGATCGGGGGAAGGCCGGCCCGGCCTCCCCCCGCATGCTGATGCAACGGGCGGGCTCGAACGTCACCCCGCCCCCAGGTTCATTTCTCCTTGTCCGTGTCCTCCAGGATTTCGATAATGCGCTGGATCTTTTTCGGCTCCCTGAGATAATAGTACTTGAGCGTCCCCTCCCGCCTGCTGTCGACGATGCCGTTGATCCGCAGGATGGTCAGGTGCTGCGAGGCATTGGCCTGCTGGATGTTCAGGGAATCCTCCACCTCGCCTACGCACATCTGACCCTTCAGGAGCTTGCGGGCCATCATCAGCCTCGAAGGATGGCCCAGGGCCTTTAAATATGCTGCCGTAATCTCGTTCTGCTTCATTCTCGGTCACCTCAAATCGTAGTTGTGTACCCTCTATGTATAAACTCTTGGGCTCTTAATCAATGTATACCTTAATATTTTTAAATTTCAATAATTTTAAGTCACATCTTTCTCACGGGGGTAAAGGGGGTCTGCAGTCCCGGACTCACGCCCCGGGGTGTGGTGGATGGTCTTTTGTTCTTGACATGAATGCTGATATTTCTTACGGATAGGCTCCATCGGCATGACGATCGAGTGAACAGGTTCTCTGCCCGCACCGGTGAGACAGCCCCGCCGGCGCATGCCTCGCCCTGGGTGGCGTGAGCTCCCGCGGCAGGGTGTGGGCACGGGCTGACGGTCGAATTCGACGCCCCGCTCCCGGGCCGAAATGTTGGAGAAGGATTATGGCCAGGAAAACAAATTATACTTTCCAGAAGTCGGAACGAGAGAAAATCCGCCAGAAAAAGAAAAAGGAAAAGCTCGAGCGGAAGCAGGATGCCAAGAGCCGCAAAGCCGCCTTCAAAGAGGGAGGCGTCGACCCCGACCTGGAAGGCATCGAGCCGGGGCCCCAGGCCCGCCCCGACCCGGAAGAGTAGACCCTCGAACAGACCGGGGGGGACGTGCGTCCCCGGGCGGCGGAGATTGTGGCTGAGATGTTGCCCCGGGGGGCCTTTTGGCATATCATGGGCAAAGTTCACTGCAAGGAGGCTTCCATGGACAAGATCGCCTGCGTGGAGATGTACCATGTGCGCATCCCCCTCGACAAACCCTTCTACCCCAGCTGGATCCCCGGATACCCCCAGACCGAGAACCGGTTCGACCTGGTTCGCGTGATCACCGAAAGCGGCGTCGAGGGCTATTCCGCGGGCCCGGCCATCGCCAGGGAGCGCGCGGGGCTGGGCACGCTCATCGCGCCGTACCTGCTGGACATGGACGCCACCGACCTGCCCCTCATGCAGCAGCGGCTGCGGGAGATGTCCTACCTGGGCATCCGCTGCCACTGGATCGAGCCCGCCTTCTGGGACATCCGGGGCAAGCTCGAGAACAGGCCCGTGTACGCGCTGCTCGGGGGAAATCCCGTGCCCGTTGAACTCTACGCCTCCACCGGCGAGGTGAAATCGCCCCGGGACAGGGTGAGTGAGGTTCAGAAGCGCTACGAAGAGGGGTTCAGGTGCGTGAAGCTGCGCGTCCACGACTTCGACGTGAGGCAGGACATCGCCCAGGTCGAGGCCGTGGCGAAGGCCATGGGGGACAAGATGAAGATCGGCGTGGACGCGAACCAGGGCTGGCGGGTCACCATCGTGAACGACGCCCCCCTGTGGGACCTCCCGCGGGCGAAATTCTTCGCCGATGCCTGCGCCGACCTCGGGGTGTCCTGGATCGAGGAGCCCCTGCCCATGGACGACTACGAGGCCCTCTCCGCGCTCACGGCCTACAGCAGGGTGCCCATTTCGGGCGGCGAGCTGCACTCGTCGGGGCTGCCCGAGCTGAAGATGATGATCGAGCGCAGATGCTACAGCATCTTCCAGCCCGACGCCTGCATGGCGGGCGGCATCGGCCAGGTGATGGAGGTGACCCGGCTCTGCAGGAAGCACGGCCTCACCTACTCGCCCCACACGTGGACCAACGGCATCGGGTTCGCGGTGAACCTCCAGGTCTTCATCGCCAGCGGCTTCACCGAGAGCAAGCCCCTCGAGTACCCCCTCAACCCACCCTCCTGGACGGTGCCCAAACGCGACGGGCTGCTCGCGAAACCGTTCTTCCACGACAACGGGAAACTCGAGCCCCCGAAGCTCCCCGGGCTGGGGTTCGAGATCGACGGCAGGCAGCTGAGAAAATACGGAAAGCGCTTTTTCCGCATGAGCAAGCTCGGCCTGAAGCTTTTTGCCGTGAGGGACAAGGGCATCAGGACCGCCCTCGAGATCGACCGCAACCGCAGGAGGTTCGGGGTGAAGGCCCGCCCGTAGCTTCTGCAAAACGCGGGGGGAGCCGGGGCCTGGCGCGAACGCCCCCTCCCCTGCGCCGCACGGCCGGGAACGCCCCCCTGGGCACCCGCGCCGAAGGTGTCAGCCCCCCTGGCGCCCTCTTCCCGGCATCGTAAAAGGGCCCCCCCAACTCGAAAGGGTTCTTCCACAACACACTCGCCTTTCTCGCCACCGGTGCGCGCCGCGGCCCGCTGGGTCATGATCTTTCCCAACACACTCGCCTTTCTCACCAGTACCCTGTCCCGGGTTGACCTCCCAGGTTCTCCTTGACTTCGGGAAGCTTGTCGTTTATCCATAAAATTTGAACACTTGAATGAAATGAGTATGCATCCCGGGCGTCATGAGCACATTGTTTTTCCCGAAGGAGGAACGCATGGAAAACTGGCCGGGCAGCCCTTCCGGATCGGGCAAGTCCCGCGTGTTCGTGGTGTTCGGGGTCGTCGCCCTCGTCATCGTCGTGGGGGTGATCTTCTCCATCAGGCACGCGAGGCTCAACCTCTCCACGGACGACGCGTACGTGACCGGCAGGATCCATGCCGTGGCGCCCAAGGTCGCGGGGACGGTGAAGGCCGTGCCCGTGGACGACAACCAGGCCGTAAAAAAGGGCGACCTCCTCGCGGAGATCGACAGCAGGGACTACGACGTGAAGGTGGGCGACGCCCGGGCTGCCGTGGAAGCGGAAAACTCGAAGCTCTCCGAGCTCTCGGTGCGGGTGGACGTGGCACAGAAGCAGTTCGGGGAGATCCAGGCCCGGATCGAGGCGGCCCGGGCGGCTCTCGCCCTCCAGGAGGCCTCCTTGAGGCAGGCGGGGCAGGATTTCGAGCGGGCCCGGAACCTGTACGGCAAGGGCATTTACCCCGAGGCCACCCTCGAGAAGGCCGCCACGGCCCGCGACGTTGCCCTCGCCCAGGTGAAGGCCGCCCGCGAGGGCATGAACCAGGCGCTCGCCTCCCTCGACACCCAGAAGCTCCTCATCGAGCAGGCGAAGACCGCGCTCGAGTCCCAGGGGTTCGCCCTGGAGCAGAAAAGACAGGTGCTCGCGTCCGCCCTCCTCATGCAGGGCTACACCAGGGTCCTCGCGCCATCGGACGGGTACGTCACCAGGAAGAGCGTCGAGGTGGGGAACCAGGTCGCGGCGGGCCAGCCCCTCATGTCCGTCGTCCCCCTGGACGACGTGTGGATCGTCGCCAACTACAAGGAGACTCAGCTCGAGAACGTCAAGCCCGGCCAGAAGGTCTCCATCAAGGTGGACATGTACCCGGGCAGGACCTTCGCCGGGAGGGTGGACAGCATCATGGCCGGGACCGGCAGCGTGTTTTCCCTGTTCCCGCCGGAGAACGCCACGGGCAACTACGTGAAGGTGGTGCAGCGCATCCCCCTGAAGATCAGGCTGGATAAAGAAGCGGACCCGGAGCACGTCCTGCGCGTGGGCATGTCGGTGAGGCCCACCATCTCAGTGGGCAGGTAAGACTCCTGTGGGGATCAATCCATGACCCCCTCGCCCCAGCCGAACAAGTGGATCGTCGCCGGCACCGTGATGCTCCCCATGTTCATGGTGGTGCTGGACACCTCCGTGGTGAACGTGGCCCTCGATCACATCCGGGGCAGCCTGTCAGCAGGCATCGACGAGGCCACCTGGTCCATCACTGCCTATCTCGCGGCGAACGCGGTGGTCATCCCCATGGCAGGCTGGATCAGCAGGCTCATCGGCCGGAAGCGCTACCTCCTGTTCTCCGTCGCGGGGTTCACGCTCACCTCCTTCCTGTGCGGCGCGGCCTGGAACATCGAGAGCCTCATCGTCTTCAGGATCCTCCAGGGGCTCACCGGCGGGTCCATGCCGCCCCTGTCGCAGGCCATCCTGCTCGAGTCCTTCCCGCCGAGCCAGTACGGCATGGCAATGGCCATCTTTGGGCTGGGCGTCTCCTTCGGGCCCATCATCGGACCCGTGCTCGGCGGGTGGATCACCGACGTGCTCTCCTGGAACTGGGTGTTTTTCATCAACATCCCCATCGGCGTGCTGTCCATCGTCATGGCCGTCTTCGTGGTCACGGACCCGCACTACGTGAGGGGCACGAAGATGAAGATCGACTACTGGGGGCTGCTCCTGCTCGCGGCGGGCGTGGGGTGCCTCCAGCTCCTCCTCGACCGGGGCCAGCGGTACGACTGGTTCGGCTCCAACCTCATGGTGGCCCTGGGGCTCATCGCGGCCTTCTCGCTTTCCCTGTTCATCCTCGTGGAGCTCCGGGCGGAAAAGCCCATCGTGGATCTGGGGGCGTTCCGCAGCCCCTCGTTCTGCCTGGGCAACCTCGCCATGTTCGTGTTCATGGCCAACCTCTTCGGGACCCTGGTCCTCCTGCCCATCTACCTCCAGACGCTCATGGGCTACACCGCCCTCCTCGCGGGGGTCGTGCTCGCGCCCGGGGGCGTGGCGAACCTCCTGACCATGCCCGTCGTGGGGAGGTTCCTGCACCGGTACAACCCGAAGAATTTCGTCCTGGTGGGGATCTTCTTCACCGCGTACTCCACCTACCTCATGTCCAGGTTCTCCCTGGGCGTTGATTTCGGGACCGTGCTGTGGCCCAGGATCTTCATGGGCATAGGCATGGGCATGCTCTTCATCCCCCTCACCACCATGACCATCGCGGGCATCGGGAAGGAGGACATGGGCAACGCCACGGCCCTGTACAACCTCATCAGGAACATAGGGGGGAGCATCGGCATCGCCATCATCACCACCATGGTGACCCGCCGGGCGCAGTTCCACCAGTCGCGCCTGGTGGACAGCCTGACCCCGTACGACCCCGTGTACCTCCTGCGCGCCGGGCAGGGCGCGGGCATGCTCCAGCAGAAGGGCCTCGACCCGCACTCGGCCCAGCACGGGGCACTCGGGGTGATCTATGAGAACACGGTGAGGCAGGCCTCAATGCTCGCCTTCGCGGACGTGTTCTACATCCTCACCCTGATGATGGTCATCCTCGTGCCCGTGGTGATCATCATGAAGAATACCGGGAACAACGAGGGCCCGGCGCCA
>ERZ1645192.92-NODE-92-length-56767-cov-10.193874_pt1 | contig 56767 bp, 48 predicted proteins | sample MGYA00575354_ERZ1645192 | MGnify/ENA primary metagenome ERZ1645192 (study PRJEB40844, sample SAMN11349763) | freshwater sediment metagenome | isolation source: river sediment | host: Sediment | place: India: Faizupur Khadar , New Delhi | collected 2017-02-21 ... | reverse complement strand
GTGGGCTGAAAACTATTTCGACATCGGACAAGTCAGGAAAGTGTCCGACCGGGTCGGTGCCCGGCCCGTGATCGTCGCCCTGGCGCCTGGCGGTCAACCGGAGATGCGGACATTTTTCGACATGTTTGACATCTGGATCCGCGAACTCAGTAACGCCGCGCAGGAGACCGACCGGCCCGGCCCGTCGAGTCACTGAAATCAAGGAGTGTCATGAACATCCTGGCACTGATGGCCGCCCCCTTCGTCGAATGCCTGGTGTTGGTCGCAATCCACACGTACCTGGGCATCCATGTGTTGAAGCGCCGGGTCATTTTTGTGGACCTGGCGCTGGCCCAGATCGCCGCCCTGGGCACGACTGTCGGATTCCTGTTTGGAATCATGCCGGACACCACCGGCGCCCTGTTGTTTTCAATGGCCTTCACCTTCATCGGGGCGGCGGTATTCGCCGTGACCCGCTTTCGGCACGAGCGGGTTCCGCAGGAGGCGATCATCGGTCTGACCTATGCCGTTTCATGCGCCGTGGCCATCCTGGTGATTGAAAAAACCCGGGGCGCCGAGCATCTGAAGGACATTCTTGTCGGCAACCTGTTGTGGGTCACCTGGTCCGATGTCGCGTTGGCAGCGGTGGTCTATCTCGCGGTCGGCGGCATCCACTTCTTCTTGCGAAATAAATTCCTGATGATCTCCGACGATCCGGAAAAGGCCCGACTGATGGGGCTTCATGTGGGTGTTTGGGATTTCGTTTTCTATCTCACCTTCGGGATCGTGATCAGTCTGTCGACGCGCGTCGCCGGCGTGCTGCTCGTGTTCGTGTTTCTGGTGGCGCCGGCGATTCTGGCCTTTTCCATCACAAGACGCATGACCACCCAGTTGCTCATCGGCTGGGGAACGGGCACCGTCGTCACCACCATCGGCCTGTATCTGTCATGGGTACTCGACCTTCCCAGCGGTCCGGCCGTGATCGCCTTTTACGGCGTGGCCTTGATTCTGGCCGGAGTCGTCATCTTCCTGGTCCGGGCTGAGGATCGTCAGCGGGCCTGGCGTTTGTTCGCTACGGGGATCGTCGTGATGCTGTTCGTCGGCGCGGTTCTTTGGTCTGTCGGCACCTGGATCGCGTCCTCAACCATCGCGGTGAGTGAGGAGGTCCGACAGGTTGAGACGGATCTCGGCCGGGATCGCTCCATGACCACCGAACGAGAAGATGAGGCACGGCATAGCCAACACCAAGTGCTGTCGGATCGGGTCGGCCAGTGTGTGGAAGTCGGCCGGATCGCCGAATATCTCAATCTGGCCGGACCGGAAGAGCGGATCGAGTTCATCCGGACCAAGCTGGCTGCTGATCCACGATGGGGACTGGAGTGTCTGGTGATCGCGCTGGCCGATGATGACATGGCGTTGCTGTATCGCGAAGAATGCGTGCAGATGTTGAAGGCGGCCACGGGACGGAAGTACGGGTATAACCCCCAATCCGACTATGCCGCCAACGCGCCGGCAATCAAACGGATCTGCCGATATCTGCGGGGCATTCCCCGGGCAGGTCGGGGCACGGGAGCCACATAGGAATGAACGGAGCCCGTTTTCGGCGGATCCGACCGTCTGGTTCGGCCTGATGTCGTAGCGGAACGAACAGCGGGAGATGATAGCGCGGCACCATCCGCATCAACCGATGCCACAATCGTCTGCCAACATTCAGTACCGTCCCGCCGGCAACTTTTAAACTTTCCGCCCGTAGAAGGTATCTAACCTCCTGCGGCGCGCGCTCTGCCCGATCGCCCACCCGCGGGGAGCGTTGACTTGGACTCCGGCGGCGGGTAGAATACGGCGGTTCGGCAGGCAGCCGACGAGCGAAACATGACCGAGAACAGCCAGAGCATCAAACGCGAAGCGCTATCCGACCTTCTCTTCCGCGAGGAGCGGCGGCCCCTGCGCCCCGCCATCATCGCTGCGATCATCTTCCACATCATCATCTTCTTCATCCGGTTCCCCGACTTGGCGTCCCGCATGCTCGAGCCCACCGTTTACCGACTGGTCAACATTCAGTCGCTGGCCCCGCCCCAGAACGCCGGCGGCGGCCGCGGCATCACCAAGCCGAGTCCCGAGACGCCCCAGCAGGCCACCACCATCCCCAAACCGGATCCGGTCTTCGTGCCGGTGCCCGACCTGACCCCCGACCAGCCGGAACCCACCTACGAACCGGAAAAGATCACCCTGCCCACGTTCGAAGGCGAGATCGTCAACGACCTGAGTCTCGGCGAGATCTACGCCCCGGGCGGCGGCACCACGGGCGGCGGCACCGGCGGCGGCTACGGCGGCGGCACCGGCACCGGCATTGGACCCGGCGAAGGGGACGGGGTCTACTCGGTCGGCGCGGGCATCATCCCCCCCGAGGCGGTGATCAAGCCGTCGCCCAAATTCACCGACGACGCCATCCGCAACCGCATCTCCGGCGTCGTGCTGCTGTATGGGATCATCCGTAAGGACGGCCGCGTGGACAGCCTCAAGGTCATCCGCAGCCTCGGCTACGGTCTGGACGAGGAGGCCCTCACCACGGTGGCCACCAAATGGAAGTTCCGACCGGCGATGAAGGACGGCCGGCCGGTGGACTGCTACGTCACCATCGAAGTCAGCTTCACGCTGTACTAGGAATCCCTGCTCATTCGGAAGGCACGGCGAAACGGCCCGCCAGCGCCCGGGCGCGCTTGAGTTCCGCCGGGGTGAACGCGCCCCGCGGAGCGGCGTCGGCGAGCCCGAACTCCTCGGCGAAGCCCCGGGCGAAGGCCCCCGCCAGGTCGGCATACGGCGGTATCGGCGCCACAAAGTCGCCGATCGCGGCCATGACCGCCTGCAGCGGGGCGGCCTCGACCCCCATGGCGCCCGCCTGCAGCCGCCAGTCGTAGGCGTACGGGATGGAGCCGTGCTGGAGGAAGGCGGCGCGGAGGCGCTTCTGCGCGCTGCCGATGATCTTCCGCTCGCCCACGATGATTTCGTAGTGGGAGGCACTGGAGAAGCAGGGGTACGGATTGTGGATGTAATTGTCGGTGCGCGTCGGGGCCAGGCTGCCATGGTTCTGAATCGCCGCCGGCGCGCCCAGCAACTGCAAGCCGCGGCACAACGCCCGGGAGATGCACAGGTAGATGTCCAGAATGCGCTGGACCGGAAAGTAGTCGCGGTCATTGGAGACCACGCTGTAGGTGAGCTCCAGGTGGTGGAGCACCGCCCCGCCGCCGGTGGGCCGGCGGACGATCGCCACGCCGTTGGCGCAGCAAAACGCCGCGTCGGCGGCGCGGGCCACGTCCTGTTTGTTGCCCAGGCTCAGGGTGGGTACATCCCACTGGTAGAAGCGCAGCGTGGTCTGGGGTGAGGCGGCGGTTTCCGCCAGCTCCAGTACCGCGGCGTCGCGGGCCATGTTCTCGATCCCGCTGAGCGCGCCATCGATGATGATCCGCCAGGGTCCGGCCATGGGGGCACCTCCTCGAAAGGGGGCACTATACCCAAGCCGGTCCGGCGATTCAAGGGCATTCCAACGGGCACGTCATGGTCACCACCGGGCAGGCGGCGTGGCGGATGACCTTGTCGGTCACCGCGCCGATGAACCGCTCGCCCGTGAAATCGCGGCCGTGGAGGCCCATGACGATGAGGTCGCTGCCGCCCTCCTGCGCGCGGTCCAGGATTTCCAGCGCCGATACGCCCGGGACGACCTCGGTGGTCACCGTTCCGGCGTAACCGGCGAGGCCGTCGGCCACCGTCTGGAGCCGCTGCCGGGCGCCGGCCAGCCGGCCCTCGTGGAAATTGGGGAACGGGACCACCATCCCCACGTCGAAACCGATGGGGAAGACATCCTCCAGCACGTGCAGCAGGTGAATGGCGGCGCCGACGGGCGCGCCCAGCCCGCGCGCCATGCGCACCGCGGACAGGGAACACTCGGAGAAGTCCACCGGTACCAGGATCCGCCGGAACTGGACGTAGGTGGCCGGATCGGCCGGGTCCACCGCCAGGCCCGGTTGTTCCGTCACCGACAGGACGGGCTTGCTGAGGAGCTTGAGCATCCGGTCGAGGGTGGATCCGTAGATCCACCGCTTCAAACCACCGGTGCCCCGGCTGCCCGCGACCACCAGGTCGACGCCCCACTCGCCGGCGCACCGGGCGACTTCCTGGGACGCCCGCCGGCCGAACACGACATGGGTGCGGACATCCGGGATCGCCGCTTTGAGCGGGGTCTGGTACCCCGCCATCTGCCCCTCCGCATACGCCGAGAACTCCGCTTTAAGCCGAGTGCACGCCTCGCTGTCCTCCTCGCTCCAGTCGCCTTCACAGCAGACGTGCAGGATATCCAGAGCGGCGCCATGCGCCCGCGCCAGCGACAGCGCATACAGGTACGCGGTCTGGGCGTGCCGGCTGAAGTCGGTGGCAAAGAGAATCCGCCCGATGGTCATGATGACACCCCCGGGTTGAGATTGCGGTTGTTGATTTCATTTTACTATAATACGCTCATCGCTGTGGCGACAAGAGCCCGCAACCACTCCGGCCGGACAGGAGTCTCCATGAAGCATCCTTGGTTTGACGTCGGTGTCGGGGAAAACACACCCAAGGAATTCTTCGCGCTGATCGAGATTCCCAAGGGCTCCAAGAACAAGTACGAGATGGACAAGGTCTCCGGCCTGCTGCGGGTGGACCGGGTGCTGTACTCGGCGGTGCACTATCCGGCCAACTACGGTTTCATCCCGAAGTCGTACTGCCTCGGCGATGACGACCCCCTCGACGTGCTCGTACTGGGCCAGGAGCCGGTGCACCCGCTCTCCCTCCTATACGCCCGCGCCATCGGCGTGATGCAGATGGTGGACGAGAAGGAGGAGGACGACAAAATCATCGCCATCCACGCCAACGACCCGGAGTACATGCACTACCGGGACATCGCCGAGCTGCCCGACCACAAGTTGCAGGAGTTGCAGCGCTTCTTCGAGGACTACAAGGCGCTGGAGCACCGCAAGGTCACGGTGGAGCGGTTCATGGGCCGCTTCGACGCCTACCGGATCATCCAGGACAGCCTGCGGGTGTTCGAGCAGAAGGAAGCGGAGCTGCGGACTCGCTACGGCTGGCCGACACGGTAGTCATTCCCACCCATCAGCCAGCCGGTCGTCTGTCGGCGCAACCGGCACCGCCGCGTACTCACGCGCGGGATTCCGGCCCGTCGTCGGCTCGCGGCAGGGTGAAGGTGAAGGTGGAGCCGACGGTCCACTGGCTCTCCACGCTCAGCTGGCCGCCCATGATCTCTACGAACCGGCGCGCGATCGACAGGCCCAGCCCCGTCCCCGACTGCGTGTCGCCGGTCGGGTTTTCCAGTTGCACGAATTCAGTGAAAATTTTAGGCATATCTTCCGGCTTGATCCCGATGCCCGTGTCCCGAATCGAAATACTGACAAACCCCGGATTGTGTTTGGCCAGACCGGCCGATACGGTGACCTGACCCTTGCGGGTGAACTTGATCCCGTTGCTGACCAGGTTGAGCAGCACCTGCTGAATCCGCCCGGCGTCCCCCATGACGTCGGGCAGCGGCTCATCGATGGTCAGACCGAGCTCGATCTGCTTGTTCTTCAGCAGCCCTGCGCCGGTGTTGATGACCGCGTGCAGGATGGGTTTGAGGTTGACCCGTTCGACGATGAGCTCGAATTTCCCCGCCTCGATCTTGGAGATATCGAGGATGTCGTTGATCAGCCCCAGGAGGTGGCGGGCGCTGTTGTAGATGGTGGTGATGTCGCGGCGCTCGTTTTCGTTGAGTGGGCCGTACAGCTCCTGCAGCAGAACCCCGGAGAAACCGATGATCGAGTTGAGCGGCGTCCGCAGTTCGTGGGACATGCTGGCGAGAAACGCGCTCTTGGCCCGGTCGGCGGCTTGCGCCTCCCGCACGGCGCCCTGCAGCAGCTCGTTCTTCTCGGCCAGCTCGCGCGTGCGCTCGCGCACTTTTTCCTCCATGTCCAGGTAAAGGCGATGCAGCTCGCCGGCGTACTCGTCCTTCTCCTTGATGGTGGTGCGCAGATTCTGGATCATGGAATCGAACGTGCTGGCCAGGCCCGCCAGCTCGTCGCGGGTGCGCACGGGCGGCACCCGCACGTCCAGGTTGCCGGCGCCCACCTGGCGGGCTGCCGCGGCGAGCTCCTTCACGGGACCGGTGATACCCACGGCGAAGAAAAACGAGCCGAGGATGCCCAGGAGCACGAACAGCACGGCCGACTGGATCATGCGCGTGGTGACCTGGGCCAGGCTCCGCTCCATCTCCTGGTATCCGAAGGTGTACCGCAGCGTGTAGCTGTGCTTCCCCCACTCCTCCACGAAGGGGTAGATCACCTCGATGGCCTCGCCGTCCTCGCGGACGACATGGTAATCGACGCTTTTTTCGATTCCGCGAATCTGGCTCAGGATGTCCGGGTCGGTGATGACGCGGCCCGCCGGATTGTCCGGGGCGACGGACGTCTGCTGGATCTCCGCCGAGTCGAACAGGATCACCCCGTTGACATCGATGAGCTCGATCTTGCGGACGTCCTGGCTCAGCACCAGGATGTCCAGCAACAGTTCCTTGAACTTGATGAAGCCGCTGTGGAAGTAATTATTGAACGCTTCGACGAGCGGCCGGGACGAGAGCATGGTGTACGCGTCCACTTTTTCGCGGATCTGGTTCTCCAGAATCTGGCGCTGGATGCGGTAAAACTGGTAGGCATTGAACGAGAAGATCAGGGCGATGAGCAGGCTCGTGACCAGGATCAGTTTCCAGCGCAGCGAAATGGAGATCATGGCGCCGCCCCCGGCAGCGGGGTGCCGCCGGCGCCCAGGTGGACTCGCACGAACCGTGCCACCGCCTCGCGGTACGCGTCGCCACCGACCAGGAAGATGTTGTTGTGGTCCGCCTCCGGCACCGGATAGAAATCCTTCGGCGGGGGCGCCAGGCGGAACAACGCCTGGCCCTGGTCGAGGGGCACGATCGTGTCCTGGGTGCCGTGGATGAACAGCTTGGGTAACTCACAGGACCGCACGTAAGCCGACGTGTCCAGTTCCAGCGACGAGAAGAAGAAGAGCGCCTGGAGCAGCGGATTTTCCGCCGCCATCGCCTGGGCGTTGAAGAAAGGCGCCTCCAACACCAGGCAACCGGCTTTTTCCCGGCTGGCCAGATAGGTGGCCGGCACGTTGCCGATGGAGAATCCCCACAGCACGAGCCGCTCCGGTTCCGGACAGAATTGCGCCCGCACGACCTCCAGCGCGGCCTCGCCGTCCCGGTACAGGCCCGCCTCAGAAGGTCGGCCTTCGCTCCGGCCGTAGCCCCGGTAGTCGGGCAGGAACCAGCTCCAGCCCAGGGGCCGCATCCGCTGAACGAATTCCAGGCAATAGCCGATGTTGCCGCCGTTGCCGTGGAAAAACAGCACCACCGGCGCTCCGGGCTCGCCGGCGAAAAACCAGCCGTGCAGCCGCACGCCGTCGCTGGTGGTGAAGTTCACATCCTGCGCGGGCAGGTTCAGCTGGGCCGGAGTCAGCGGATACTCCTTGTAGGGGAAGAAGACGAAGCGGTTCTGCAGCAGCAGCACGATCACCTTGACCAGCAGGAACAGGAGAGCCACGGTCATGCAAATGATGAGGATCTTTTTCATCGGGCGAACTCTCGCATCCGGTTTCGATAGTGGGTGAGAATCACGGCGTGGTCGAATGCCAGCGGATCGGGCAGGTCGTCGAGGGCGTACACCGCGGCTGCCGCGGCATCGTCGCCGCCCTGCGGCTGCCCGTCGGCGTCGCCGACGAACACGACGCTGACGGTGTGGCCCCGCGGGTCGCGCCGCGGATCCGAGTAGACGCCCAGCAGCCCGGCCAGCCGGACGCGGAGACCGGTCTCCTCCGCCGCCTCGCGCAAGGCCGCGCTCTCAACAGTTTCGCCCACGTCCACGAACCCGCCGGGCAGCGCCCAGCCGGGCGGCGGATTGCGGCGGCGGATGAGCACGATCCGCCGGGGATCGCCCACCCGAATGACCAGGTCCACGGTCAGCAAGGGAGTCCGGATCGGCACGGCGGCGCTCCTGTGAATCCCGCCCGGCATTGCCCGGCCGGCGTTGACGCAACTATTGCCTGAGGCCTAATATAGCGGAACCACCGGAGTCATGCAACGGCTACTTTCCCGGCTCGACGCTTTCTGCTACAATGCGTTCGTCCAACCTCAGTTCCGGATACCGATCCCATGACCACGGACCGTGCCACCGACAAGTCCACCGTCTCAGTGGTGCTGCCTTTGCTCGACTGCGAGGACACGGTGCTGACCCTGGTGGAGGAGATCCACCAGCGCGTCACGGCCAAGATCCCCGGCGCCGAGATCGTCGCCGTGGACGCGGGCAGCCGCGACCACACCTGGGGCATCCTGCGCGAACTGACCACCGCGTACGATGAGCTGAAGATTTACCGCAGCAAGAACCCCGTGCCGGTGGGCGGAGCCAGCCTGCGCGGTTTTCTGGAGGCCACGGGCAAGTTCGTCTTTCACCTGGAGCCTCATTGCCCCTGGCGGGTGGATTTGTTCTGGGACATGGCCCGCCTGCGCGCCAACGCGGGCCGCGGGGCGGTGTTCGCCGTACGCGGACCGTCGCTGCGGGGCATGAAGGAAAAGGTGTCCGACCGGTTGTTCCGCGACGAGGCGCTTGACGGTTTGACCGTTGACATCCCGGACACCGGCTTCCCGGCCCAACTTTTCTCTAAAACCGATTTCGACAAGATCCAGATTCTGATGCCTCCCGACCTGCTCGCCCCCGGCCTGACGCTCTTCCTGCTGTTCCGCTCCTTCAACCGCGAGGTGCATCTGATGAAGCCGGACGGTCTCCACGAACTGAAGCGCTCCCGGCGGGAACCGCCGCCCTGCTTCGCCTCGCTGTCCGCATTCCGCGACAGCATCCACCAGATCAAGGATGTCCGGCGCAACCTGGAGCGCATCCAGGGCCTGCTGGATCTCCGCTGAGAAATCCCGACTCAAACCGGCGCATCCAAACCTCCGGCGACCGGCCAACGGGCGCGCCCGCCGATCACCATCCGAGGAGACCACCATGCGCATCACCCCCAAGACCCGCATCAACGACCTGATCGACACCTACCCGTTCCTGCTGGAGTTCCTCCCGGCGTTCAACGCCAAATACGAACTGCTGAAAAACAAGACGGTCCGCGCCACCGTGGGTCGGATGGCCAACTTGCGCAAGGTGGCCGTCATCGGCGGGGTGGCCGTCAACGAGCTGCTCCGGGCGCTGCAGGCCGAGATCGGGCGGCAGACGGGCGAACCGGTGGCCGTTGATTTTGCCGCTGCCGAGGACGGGGAGGCACGGCTGGCAGCTCTCAAGGAGATTATCCGCGAATTTCACACCGGCCAAGACCTGGCCGCCGCCAAGCGCCGCTTCGCCGAACTGATCCAGGAGGTGGACCCGTCGGAGATCGCGGCGATGGAGGAGCTGCTCATCAAGGAAGGAATGCCGGTGGGCGAGATCACCCACCTGTGCGACGCGCATATGGAGATCATGAAGGAGGGTCTCGACGAGGCCGAACTTCCCGAGGTGCCGCCGGGCCATCCCGTCCACACCTTCCAAGCGGAGAACAGCTGGCTCATTGACGCCGCGGGCCGGCTCGACGCCGCGGCCAAGGCGCTGCCCGACGGCGACGCGGCCTGGGCGGCGCTCGGGGCCGCCCTCGACCACACGGCCCGGGTCCACGTGCACTACCTGCGCAAGGAACACCAGTTGTTCCCTTTCCTGGAGCGCCACAACATCACCGGACCCACCCAGGTCATGTGGGCCGTGCATGACGACATCCGCGCCCAGCTCAAAGCGCTCCGGGAAGCGGCGGCCGCCCGCGACGCCGCGACGGTGCAGGCGGCCGTCCCGCGGCTGGCGCGGGCGGTGGTTGAGATGACCGTAAAGGAGGAAAAAATTCTCCTGCCCATGGCCATGACGTTCCTGTCCGACCAGGAGTGGGCGGAGATCCGGCGGGGCGAAGGCGAAATCGGCTATGTCCTGAACGAGTCGCCGATTCCGTGGCCCACGGGCGCGCCCGTCAGGGAGCCGGGTGACGGTCCGATGGCGGGGGAGATCCCTCTGAACACCGGCGCCCTGACGCTCGCCCAGCTGGACGGCATGCTCACCGTGCTGCCCATCGACATCTCGTTCGTGGACGCCAACGACGAGGTGCGCTACTATTCCGGCGGCCCCCACCGCGTCTTTCCGCGCAGCCCCGGCGTGATCGGCCGGAAGGTCCAAAACTGCCACCCCCCCAAGAGCATCGACACGGTCAACCGCATTCTCGACGCGTTCAAGGCCGGCACGCAGAGCACCGCCGAGTTCTGGATCACCATGCAGGGCCGCTTCCTGCACATCCGCTACTACGCGGTGCGGGACACCGGCGGACGCTACATGGGCACCGTCGAATTCATGCAGGACGTCACGGAAATCCGGGCGCTGGAGGGGGAGCGCCGGCTGCTGGAGTGGGAGAAAGCCTGATCCCCTCCGAACCCGATCAATGATACAATCCGCTCGACTGCGCCGGCCGGAAGCGCCGGCTGCCTGATCGGGCGGTATTGGAATGCACGCACTCATGGTCCACAACGGGTTGCGAGGGACGGTGACCGCGCGGCGCTTGGTCGCCGCCGCCCTCTGGCTCGCCGCACTGGCGGTCCCGGTCGCTTGGCTCCGGTCGCAGGATCCGGGCGCGCCCCGTGCCGTGGATGCGCGCGTGGTGACCGCGGCCGGACCGCTGATGATCGGGACGCCGTTTGCCGTGGAGATCCGGGTCCAGGCGCCGCCGGCCGGCCGATGGGTACTCCCCGAATGCCCCCAGCGTTACGGCGACTTCACGTTGCGGGCCGTTCGCGTGGAACCATCCGGCCGGGCGGGCTATGACGTGATCCGGTTGGAGCTTCAAGCGTTCCGAACCGGGCGGATTCCGCTGCCGGCCGTGCCGGTCGTCTGGCGCAGCCCGTTAGGCGCCGACATTCCGTTGACGTACCCACCCGGCGAGATCACCGTGGCAGGATTGCTGCGGGGGGCGGGGCCCTTCGCCCCCCAGCCGCCCCGGGGTGGCCTGGCGGCGTCCGCCGTCGGCTTCCCCGTCTGGTTGTGGATCCTGGGCGGGGTGGTCCTGGCCGCCGCTGCCGCGGCGAGCTGGTGGCTCTGGCGGCGAAGCCGACCGCCTGCGCCGGATCTCGCCTCTCCGCGGGAAGTTAATCTGGCTTACTTCCGGGAGCGTTTGAATCGGGTGTGGGGCCAGCGCGCCGCCGCCCGTTCCCCCCAGGAGCTGTCGGGCCGGCTGGTGGATGTCTTTCGGGACTTCCTGGCGTGGCGGTTCCGCACCGACCTGCACGCCCTGACCACAACCGAGCTCTGCCTGCGGCTTGCCGGTCCGGAGGCGGCCGGACCGGAAGGCATCGAGCCGATCCGGACCGTGCTGGCCGCCGCCGACGAGTCGCGTTTTTCCTTCACCGCCGCCGACGCCGACGCCCTCGTGGCCGCGTTTGTCGAAATCATGGAGCGACTGGGATCGCGTGATGCCCAACCTGCCGTCGACACTCAAGTTCGCTCAGCCTGAGGGGTGGCTCTGGGCCCTCGCGGCGCTGGCCGTGCTGGTGGTGGTGCGCCTGCTGGTCTTCCGCCGGCGCCGCCCCGGCATCTATTTCCCGGGCGCGGAATGGCTGGCGGCGCACACCGGCCCGGCCCGACTGCTGCCCCACCTGGCCAGCGGCCTGATCGCGCTGGCTGCGCTGGCGCTGCTCCTGGCCCTCGGCCGACCCTACACGGAGACGTTCCGTGAGGAGACGGCCGCCGAAGGCGTGGATATCGTCCTTGTGCTGGACATCTCCACCTCCATGTCCGCGGAGGATTTCGAGCCGGACAACCGCCTGCTTTCGGCCAAGGCGGTCATCCGGGATTTCATCCGCCGCCGACCCCACGACCGGCTGGCCCTCATCACGTTCGCCGCGGACGCTTACGTGGTCTGTCCCCTGACCGCCGACCATTACTCCCTGGAGGCCCTGTTGGATTCGGTGGAGCTGATCCCCTTCGACGCCGACGGCACCGCCATCGGCATGGCGCTGGCCTCGGCGGTCAACCGGCTGCGAGACTCTCCGGCGCGGAGCCGCCTGGCTGTCCTCCTCACTGATGGCGCCAACAACCGCGGCGAGGTATCCCCGCTCCAGGCGGCGGAGTTCTGCAAGCGGTTCAACGTCCGCGTGTACACGGCCGGGATCGGCACGGGCGCCGAAACCCGCGTGATGGCGCGCGCCCCCGACGGCTCGCCCACCTGGATCCGGACGCGGGTGGACTTCGATCCCCAGGTGCTCACCGAGATCGCCCGCGCCACCGGCGGTCAGCCCTTCCTCGCATCCGACACGGCCGGCCTGGATCAGGTCTACCGCGAGATCGACCGGATGGAGAAGACCGTGCTCGAAAAGCGGCGCATTCCCGACCGCCGCGAACTGCTGCCGCTCTGCCTGTGGTTTGCCCTGGGCTGCGTACTGGCGGCCGCGGCCGTGTACAGCCTGGCGCCCGCCTGCATCTGATGCGCCGGCGGCGACAGGGCGCAATTACCATAATAGTTAAATATTCTTCCAGGATTACACGACCTGCATTATAATTTCTTTTTGCCATCTCGCACGGAGGAGTGACCCATGGCCGATACACCCAAGCGGACGACTTCCGGAATCGACATTCAGGAGACGTATCGCCCGAACGATCTGGCCGGCTTCGACTACGCGGCGCAGCTCAACGACTCGGGCAGCTACCCCTACACCCGCGGAATCTACCCCGGAATGTACCGGCAGCGTCTCTGGACCATGCGCCAGTACGCCGGTTACGCCACCGCCGAGGAGAGCAACAAGCGGTACCGCTACCTCCTGGAGCAGGGTCAGACGGGTCTCAGCGTCGCGTTCGACCTGCCCACCCAGATCGGCCTGGACTCCGACCACGCACTGGCCGAGGGCGAAGTGGGCAAGGTGGGCGTCGCCATCGACTCGGTGGAGGACATGGCCTCGCTGTTCCACGAGATCCCCCTGGACAAGGTGTCCACTTCCATGACCATCAACGCCACCGCCGGCGTGCTTCTGGCCATGTACATCGCCGTGGGCGAGCGGCAGGGCGTCGGCGCCGACAAGCTGTCCGGCACCGTGCAGAACGACATCCTAAAGGAGTACATCGCCCGCGGCACCTACATCTACCCGCCGGGGCCGTCGCTGCGCCTCATCACCGACATTTTCGAGTTCTGCTCCCGGCACGTGCCGAAGTGGAACACCATTTCCATCAGCGGGTACCACATCCGCGAGGCTGGCTCCACCGCGGTGCAGGAAGTCGCCTTCACCCTGGCCGACGGGATCGCCTACGTCCAGGCGGCCATCGACAAGGGCCTCGACGTGGACGCGTTCGCGCCGCGGCTGTCGTTCTTCTTCAACGCCCACAACGACCTGTTCGAGGAGGTGGCCAAGTTCCGCGCCGCCCGGCGCCTGTGGGCGCGGATCATGCGCGACCGCTTCAAGGCCAAAGATCCGAAGTCGCTCCTGCTCCGCTTCCATACCCAGACCGCCGGTTCCACCCTCACCGCCCAGCAGCCCAACGTGAACGTGGTGCGGGTGACCATCCAGGCCCTGGCCGCCGTGCTCGGCGGCACCCAGTCGCTGCACACCAACTCCATGGACGAGGCGCTGGCGCTGCCCACCGAGGCGTCCGCCCGGCTGGCCCTGCGCTCCCAGCAGGTCATCGGCTACGAGAGCGGCGCCACCAGTACCGCCGATCCCCTCGGCGGTTCCTACTACGTGGAGCGGCTGACCAGCGAGATCGAGAACGGGGCCGCCGATTACATCCGCCGCATCGACGACATGGGCGGCGCGCTGCGGGCCATCGAAGCCGGCTTCATCCAGAAGGAGATCCAGGACGCCGCCTATGCCTACCAGAAGGCGGTGGAAGCCGGCCAGCAGGTCATCGTCGGCGTAAACCGCTTCCAGATGCAGGAAGAGGAACGGTTCGACATTCTGCGGATCGACCCGGCCATCGAGAAGAACCAGAAACAGCGGTTGGCGGAACTGCGCCGCGGCCGCGACAACAACGCCGTCCGCCTGGCTCGCGAGGCGATCGCCCAGACCGCCCGCGGTCGCGACAACCTCATGCCCCTGATCCTGGACGCTGTGCGCAAGCAGGCCACCATCGGCGAAATCTCCGATACCCTCCGCGACGTGTTCGGCCTCTACCAGGAAACGGTCATGCTGTGACGGATGGTGGCCCGTACTCCGGGACCGCCCGCCACCCCATGTATTGCGGACAGCCGGCCTGCGGGCCGGCTGTCCCTTTTCAACCGACCTGATCCCGCTCCCGGACGCCTGCTCCGCAGCGCGGCTTGCCGGAACATCCGGCCGACTCGCCCGTATGACTCATCATCATTCCAGTCATCGGGGGAGACCATGCATATTGATCCAAGTTTCCGTCCGCACATCCGGCGACGGGCGCCGGCGGTCGCGCTGGTGCTGCTGATCGTCGGCCTGGGTGTTTTCAGCACCGGAATCCGGGCCGTCGAGCCCGGGGAGCCTCTGACCATCGGCCGCTACGTCAAGTACTGGTCGAAGGCGCTCGGCGAGGAGCGCACCCTCCTCATCACCACCCCCGCCGGTTATGAGCGTCTCGACCGGCGTCACCCCGTGGTCTACGTCCTTGACGGCGAGGGCAATCACATCCTGGCCGCCGCGGTGACCAACTTTCTGGCCCGCAACAACCAGATGCCCCCGGCCATCGTGGTGAGCATCACCAACACGAGCCGAACCCGCGATTTCACGCCTACCGCGGCGGCGGATCGTCCCGGCTCCGGCGGCGGCGCCAAATTCATGGAATTTTTCAAGACCGAACTGGTCCCGTGGGTAGAGCAGAATTACCGGACGGAGCCGTACCGGATTCTCGTCGGCCACTCGCTGTGCGGCATGTACGCGATCTGGACGATGCTCGCCGAGCCCGACCTGTTCCAGGGCCTGGTCGCCGTCAGCCCCTATGTCATGTGGGATAACGACTATGTGGTGCGCCTGGCGGCAGAGCGACTGGCCGCCATCCCGGACACGCGCCGCAGTCTCTTCATCACCCTCGGGAACGAACCCGACTACAAGCCCGCCCTGGGCCGGTTCCTGAAACTGATGAAAGAAAAGGCCCCGGAAAACACGGCGTGTCGTTTTGTCCCGCTGGAAAATGAAACTCACGGCAGTGTCCTGCTGGAAAGCATCCACCGCGGGCTGGCGGCCATCTACTCCGGCTGGCAGCCCTCCGGCGACCTCCTAACCCTGGGCCTCAAGGGGCTGGAGGAGCACTACCGTCAGCTCAGCCGGAAATACGGGTACACGATCGAAGTACCCGAGGCCATGCTCAACCAGCTGGGGTATCTGTACCTGCAGCAGCGCAAGGACAGCGACGCGGCTATCACCGTGTTCCGGCGGAACGTGGAGCTGTTCCCCAACTCGGCCAACGTGTACGATTCACTGGGTGAGGCCCTGGAGCAGACAGGGCAGTTGGAAGAGGCAGCCCGGGCTTATCGGGAAGCGGTGAGCCGGGCGGAGAAGAACCCGGACGCCAACCTGAACATCTACCGGCAGAACCTGGCCCGGGCCGAGGCGGCTTGTAAGGAAAAATCCAAAACACCCTGACGAATGCCATGCGGCCGCCTGATGGCGGGTCGGAGATCCGTCAGTACGTGGTGCTATGGGAGGTGTCTTCGTCCAGTCCGCCGGGCGTGACCAGGACAAAGGGATCTGCTGAGCCTTCCTTGTACAACACGGTGCGGTTGCGGCCGAGTTCCTTGGCCCGGTACATGCACTCGTCGCTGCGGGCAATGAGCTGCTCGGGCGTGGCCATGGCGGCGGACTTCTCGGCGATGCCGATACTCACCGTGATGCGGATTTCATGACCGTCCTTACTGGTGAAGGTGTGTGATTCAATGAGCTTGCGCAGCTTCTCCGCCACGTAGATCGCCTGCATGCCGGAGGTCTCCGCCAGGATGATGATGAACTCCTCGCCGCCGTACCGGCAGGCGATATCGGTGGCCCGCAGGTTGGACAGGAGCAACCGTCCCAGTTCCGACAGCACCTCGCTGCCAGTCAGGTGGTCGTACGTGTCGTTGACCAGTTTGAAGTGATCGAGGTCCAGGAAGAGCAGGGTCACTGGTTGCGTCGGCTGCCGTCCCCGGAACAGGAACTCCAGGTGGTTCATCAGATACTTTCGATTGTAGAGACTGGTCAGATCGTCGAAGGTGATGAGGTGGTAGAGCTTTTCGTGGAACTCGCTCTCGTCGGCATCGGCGAGCTCGAACTTCAGCACGGTGCTGCCCACCCGGATCTTGTCGCCGTTGACCAGCCGCCGCTTCTGGATCCGGTCGCCGTTGACCGACGTGCCGTTGGCGCTCTGCAGGTCGATCACCGTGACGTGGGCCGGGGTGGTCTCCAGCAGGCAGTGCTTCCGGCTGACCGTCTTGTCGTTGACGCGGATGCTGGCGGTGGAGCCGCGGCCCAGCGACATGGCCGCCGCGGTCAACTTGAAAATCTGGCCCGTGTCGTTGCCGTCAATCACAATCAGGGCGGGGATCTTCTGACCCGCCCGGAGTTTGGCCTCCAGCTCCTCGGTCCGGAGGATCTGAGTGGTCTCATCCAGCGGTCCTGTGGCTTCCTTGCCCTTGTTCATAATCCTCAGGTAAAAGCAGCCACATTATAGTGAATCCGGAGGACCGGCACAAGCTCCAAACCGATGGAACAGTTTCGGAAAATAATAGCGACTGTTCCACTGCGAGGAACAGTTTCACTTTGACTGGGTGAAGCGCCAGACCTATAATCACCGCCGTCGCCGGAGAGCCGGCGGCGCATTTTCACTTCGCATGGAGCGTCCGTTATGAAAACCAAAACCGCTAAAGAAAAATCCGCTGCCGCCCGCCAGACCCTGTGCGGCGCTGAAATCACACCTCTGCCACGGGATCTGCCGTACACGACCGTCTCGTTGTGCCCGGAGTGCAGCCGGAAGATCGACGCCCGGCTCTTCGAGGAGAACGGCAAGGTGTACATGGAAAAAACGTGTCCCGACCACGGCTACTGCCGCGATCTGATCTTTTCCGACGTGGATATCTACCGGCAGGCCTTGTCGTGGCACTACGACATCGGTGAGGGTGTCTCCAATCCGGCGGTGGCTAAAGCCGCCTCCTGTCCCGACGATTGCGGCATGTGCGACCTTCATATCAGCCACACCGTGCTGTCCAATATCGACCTGACTAACCGCTGCAACCTCACCTGCCCCATCTGCTTCGCCAACGCCAATGTGCAGGACTACATCTATGAGCCCTCATTCGAAGAGGTCAAGGGCATGTTACAGACGCTCCGCGACGAGCGGCCGGTGCACGGCCGGGTGGTCCAGTTCGCCGGTGGCGAACCGACCCTGCACCCCGACTGGTTCCGGATCCTGACGCTGGCCAACGAGATGGATTTCGCCCACGTCCAGTGCGCCACCAACGGCATCAAATTCGCCGACCTGGACTTCGCCATGAAGAGCAAGGAGGCGGGCCTGCACACCTTGTACCTCCAGTTCGACGGCCTCGATCCGAAGCTCTACAAAGAGATCCGCGGCTCGGAAAAACTCCTGGACATCAAGTTCAAGGCCATCGAGAACGTCCGCAAGGCCGGGATGAAGATCGTGTACGTGCCCACCATCGTGGGCGGCATCAATGACAACCAGGTGGTCCCCATCCTCCAGTTCGCCCTCGACAACATCGATGTCAGCTCGGGCATCAGCTTTCAGCCCGTGGCCCTGACCGGCCGCATCGATGACAAGGAACGGGAGAAGCTGCGTTTCACCCTGTCCGACCTGGCGCTGCGCATCAACGAGACCGGCTACACCACCAAAGCGGACTGGTTCCCGCTCTCCTGCACCTCGCCCATCTCCCAGCTCATCTCCGCCATGCGCGGCAATCCCACCTGCCACATCACCTGCCACCCCACCTGCGGGATCGGCACCTACTTCTTCGTGGACCAGAACAAGAAGCCCACGCCCATCACCCGCTTCGTCAACGTCAAGGCCCTGCTGGACGACATGCAGAAGCAGGCTCAGGGTCTCGAGGCGTCCAAGTGGCTCCGGGGCGCCTACAAGTTTTTCACCGGCGCCGGCGCCCTGGTCAACATGAAAAAGCACTTCATCGCCGACCAGGCGCCCGAGGGGCTGTCCTTCACCCGTTTCCTGCAGACTCTCGAGGGGATGCTGGACAAGAAGGCCGGCCGCGGCGATCTGGACGGCACCTACACTTACAAGACCCTGCTGGTGGCCGGCATGCACTTCATGGACAGCTATAATTACGACGTCGAGCGCGTCAAGCGGTGCGTCATCCACTACTCCACCCCCGACGGCCGGCTCTACCCGTTCTGCGCATACAACTCCGGTCTGGTGTTCCGCGACAAGATCGAGAAGCAGTTCTCCGTGCCGAAAAGTGAATACCGGAAGAAGCACGGCGCCGGCGCCGATTGCTGCTGATCCCGGCCGGCGCCCGCCGACGGACCGAACGTTCCGGAAGCGCCCATTCCCTTTCGTGCGGGGGTGGGCGTTTCCTTTTTCAGCGTACCCGTCGCCGCACGAGCAGCGACCGGCCTGGCCTCCGGTTCGGCCACGGCAGGACTACCGACAAAACGCTCGGCGCCACTCTCCAAAAGCTTGATATAATACCCGTCGTCGGCTATTGCCCGGAGTGAGACCATGAACATCGGCCTGCCGGAACTGGCCATCATCTTCCTCTTGGCGCTGCTGCTGTTCGGCCCGCGCAAACTGCCCGAGATCGGCCGGACCGTTGGCAAGTTCATGCATGAATTCCGCCGGGCCAGCGACGAGTTGAAGACCACCATCGAACGCGAGGTCAACCTGGAGGCAGGCGATCTGCGGCCTGACCTGGTTAAATTCAAGCAACAGATCGCCGAGGCACGCAACGAACTGTCCGATATCCGCAGTGCGGTGGATCCATACACATCCCTGGCGTGCTCCGGAGCCGCCGCTCCGTCCGGACCCGTCGCCCCCGAGGCCGCCGAGCCGGCGACCGCCGAACCTCCCGATGCCCACGATCTCCTGCTGGAAGAAGCCGTCGCGGAGCGTGCCATTGCCGAAACACCGCCGCCCGGACCGGGCGACGATCTGAAGGGTTGACCATGCGCGAACCACCGCCCGCAGCGGGCGCTGCCCGCGGCCCGGAAACCGGCGAATCGCTGAAACCCATGACCCTGCTGGAACACCTCGACGAACTCCGGCGCCGCCTGATGCGGTGCCTGATGGCGATCGCCGTCGGCTTCGCGGTCTCCTACGCCTATCACGAGGAGATCTTCCAGTGGCTGGCCGTGCCGCTGACCCGTTACCTGCCCGAGGGCGGGCGCCTGGTCTACCTGAAGCTCCAGGAACCGTTCATGCTGTTCCTCAAGGTGGCCCTGTTCGCGGGCATCTTCCTCGCCGCGCCCTTCCTGCTGTGGCAGCTCTGGCTGTTCATCTCGCCGGGCCTCTACCGGCACGAAAAGCGCTACGCCCTGCCGTTCATCGTTTTCGCATCGGCCCTCTTCATCGCCGGCTGCGCCTTCGCCTACTTCATCGCCCTGCCGTCGGCCTTCCAGTTCTTCATCGACATGGGCAAGGGCTACACGCCGAACATCGACATCGACTTCTTCTTCGACCTGGTGCTGTTCATCATCCTGGGGATGGGCGCGGTCTTTCAGCTCCCCGTCGTGATCGCCTTCCTGTCCATGATGGGCATGGTCACCCCGCGCTTCCTCATCCGGAAGTTCCGCCACGCGGTGGTGATCATCTTCATCGTGGCGGCGGTCATCTCGCCCACCACCGACGCCCTCAACCTGGTGATCTTCGCCGGACCGATGCTCGTGCTTTACGTCCTGAGCATCGGCGTGAGCTGGATCTTCATGCGCCGCCGCGCCAAGACCGGCTCCGTCGACGGCGCGTCCGCGGCGTGAGCCGGCCCATGGCCCGCCGCCACCGCCGCCGCCCTGCCAATCCCCGCCCGCCGGCCGACGGCCGGCCGACGGACGCCGGACCGGCGCCAGCGATCCGCCTGCTCGCCACCGACTTGGACGGCACGCTCCTGGACCGGCGGTACGCCATCTCCCCGGCCAATTATCAGGCGATCCGCGATCTGCGGGCCGCCGGGATCCAATTGGTGCCCGCCACGGGCCGCCAGTACCGCGTGGGCGCCGGCTACGCCTTCGCCCTAGGACTGGACGGTCTGATGATCTTCCAGAACGGTGCGGTGATCAAGGAACTGGTCAGCCGCCTGCCCCTGCATTTCCGGACGCTGCCGCCGGCGCTCGTTCCCGCCGTCGCCGCGGCGGGCCGTGCCGCCGGCTGTTCGCCGGTGCTGTTCGGCGATCCGCACGGCACGGGCCGGCTGTACCTGGAGGAGCGTCCCGTGGGCCAGGAGCGCATGCTCCGGTTCCTGGAGCTGAGCCGGACCGCCGTGACCGTGGTGCGCGATATCGGTCGACTCGCCGGGCTGGATGTCCTCCAGGCGATGTTCAGCGGCTCGGTGGCGGACATGCGGCGCCTGGCCGCCCTCTTTCGGGACCGCTTCGGCGACGATATCCGGGTGCTGCTCACCGAATACCCCGACCGCGATCTGACACTGCTGGACGTGATGCATCCCGACGTGAGCAAGGGGACCGCCCTGCGGCGGGTGGCCCGGGCGCTGGGCATCCCCATGGAGCAGGTGGCCGCGGCCGGGGACAACTTCAACGATCGCGACATGCTGGCGGTCGCCGCCCTGCCCATGGTCATGGGTAACGCCGACCCCGATCTTCGCGCGGCCTTCCCGGCGGCGGTGCTCCCGGACTGCGAGGCCGACGGTCTGGCCTGGGGCATCTGGCGGCACGTGCTGGACCGCCCCGACCGGATCGCCGAGTGGTTCCCCGAACGTCCCCTCCCGGCCTCGTGAGCCGGCGGCCGGACGAGGGATCCGCGGCGTGCTGCAATGATCGGACCGGTGTCAGCCGGTCCCGGAGCCGAAACAATGGGAAAAATTCGGGTGCTGTCGGAACAATTGATCAACCAGATCGCCGCGGGCGAAATCGTGGAGCGGCCGGCGTCCGTCGTCAAAGAACTCGTGGAGAACGCGCTCGACGCCGGCGCCGCCCGGATTGACATCGAGGTGGCGCGGGGCGGACGGGAGCGCATCACCATCCGGGACGACGGCGAGGGGATGAGCCACGAGGACGCCCTGCTCGCCTTCGAGCACCACGCCACGAGCAAGCTGCGCGCGACCGAGGATCTCGAGCGGATCGCCTCGCTGGGTTTCCGCGGCGAAGCGCTGCCGTCGATCGCCGCGGTGTCCCGCCTGGCGCTGCGCACGGCGGAACGGAACGCCGGCGGCGCCGCGGGCGGCACGCTCGTGGAGATCCACGGCGGCGTGATCCGCGACGTCCGGCCCATCGCCTGGGCCGGCGGGACCGAGCTCGTGGTGCGGGATCTGTTTTTCAACGTCCCGGCCCGCAAGAAATTCCTCCGCGCCGAGGCCACCGAGTCCGCCCACATCGCCCGCACCGTCACCCATTACGCCCTGGCGTGGCCGGCGGTCCATTTCACCCTGCTCAGCGGCACGCGGCGGGTGATCGACGTCCCGCCGGTCCGGTCGTTGGATGAGCGGATACACCAGCTGTTTGGTGATGAGTTCCTCGCGGATATGATTTCGGTGGACGCGCAGGAAGGGGGCGTGCGGCTCTCCGGCTTCATCTCCGGTCCACACCAGCGCCGGGCATCCACCGAGGCGCAGTATTTCTTCGTCAACGGCCGGATGGTCCGCGACCGCCTGCTGGCCACGGCGCTGTCGCAGGTCTACCGCGGGATCATCCCCGGCGGCACCTACCCGGCGGTGATCCTGTTCGTGGAGATTCCCGCCACCGATATCGACGTCAACGTCCATCCGGCCAAAACGGAGATCCGTTTCCGCCAGGCGTGGCAGGTGCAGACGTTCATCCGCCGAACGCTGGAGACGGCCATCCGGGCCCACCGGCCATTCGCCAGCCTGGCGGACTGGGCGGCGCCGGCGGAGCCGGCCGACACTCCGGCCGGCGACACCCCGACCGGGGAAACGGGCTCGGCCGCCGACGCCGTCCGGCAACGGGTCCATGAAGCGCTGGCGGATTTTTCAGCCCGGCCGGCGCCGCCGATGGAGCGGCGTTTCACGTTCACCCACGGCTCGACCGGCGCGCCGGACGCCACCACCGCGTCACCGGCCGACCGCCGCCCCGAGACCATGGCGCCGCCGGTGCCCGGTGCCGCGGCGACGGAAACCGGCAGGTGGCGGGTGCTGGGCCAGTGGCGGGAGAGCTTCATTGTGGCGGTCAGTCCCGATGAACTGCTGGTGGTTGACCAGCATGTGGCCCACGAGCGCGTGCTGTACGAGGCGTTCCGGCGCCAGCTCGGTGAGCGGGCGGTGCCCCGGCAGCGCCTGCTGGTACCGGAGACGCTGGAGCTGTCCCCGGCCCATCGAGAGGAATTGGACCGCGTGGCCGACCAGTTCGCGGCGGCGGGATTCGAGATCGAACCGTTCGGCAGCGGCGGCACCGTGGTGATCAAAGCGGTGCCGGCCATGGCCAGCCGGGTCGAGGTGGAGCTGCTCGTGCGCGACATCCTCGATCGGCTCGGCGATGCCGGCGCGTCGTTCTCCATCGACGAAGTCCAGCGGCGGGTGGCCGCGGCTCTGGCGTGCCACGCGGCGGTCAAGATCCACACCCCCCTCGAGCCGGAGGTGATGCAGAGCCTGGTGGACCGCCTGCTGGCCGCCGAGGAACCCACCACTTGTCCCCACGGCCGGCCGGTGGTGCTGCGCTTGCACATCCGGGACGTGGAAAAGGGGTTCAAGCGGGCCTAGGCGGCCCGCCCCGGTTTCAGTCGCTGTTCAGGATGAGCGGCAGGCCGTTCTTGCCGGAGCCGATCACCACCACCTTGCTGTTGGCCGACTGGGCCAGCTTCTCGGTGGCTTCAATCCCCTTCCACTGGAGCAGCTGCTCGCTGATCCCCTTGGAGACGATGTTCTGGAAATCGGAGATGCCCTGCGCCTCGATGCGCTTGCGCTCCGCCTCGAGCTTCTCTTTCTCCAGGACGAACTTCATCCGCTGGCTCTCCTGCTCGGCGCGCAGCTTCTCCTCGATGGCCTGGGTGAGCCCGGGCGGCAGGCCCACCCGGCGCAGCGGCGCCGACTCGATGACGACACCGCGGGGCCCCACGCTGCGGCTGATTTCTTCAGCGATGAGCCGCGACAGGGTTTCGCGCTCGGACGTGTACAGCGCCCGCGCCTCGTACCCGGCGGTCACGCCGCGCGCCACGGAACGCACCTGCGGTTCCAGCAACACCCGAACATAGTCGGGGCCGACCGTCCGGTACACCTCGGGAGCTTTTTCTGTATTCAGATGATACAGCACGCTCACCTCCAGCTGGACGGTGAGCCCTTCCTGGGAGGGAACATCCAGGACCTCTTTCATCTCCTGCGTCTTGACGCTGAAGACCAGCACGTTGGCCAGCGGGTTGACCAGGTTGATGCCGGCGCGCAGCGGCGTCGGCGACACGGAGCCGAAGAAGTCCACCACGCCCACGTGGCCGGCGGGCACCACGGTCACGGCCTGGAGCAGCATGAGCAGCACGCCGAGCACCAGTGCCCCGATGGCGGCGAGGCGGGGCACGCCGCCCTGGCGGCCCACCACGCGGAGCGCCACGACAGCCACGATCGCAATCAACAGACCCAGAAAAAACATGGAGCTATCCTCCTCGATGATGTGTCGATTCCTGTCGGCTCCGGGTCATTGTCCCGTCGAACCGATACCGGTCAATATGACGCGTCGATTCGGCATTTCCCCCCGATCGAACGGCGGCGTCTCCGCGGCGCGACAACCGCGCGCATCCGGTCAGGCCACGATGGAATAGCCGCCGTCCACCACGAGGGTTTGGCCGTGAATCATGTCGGCCAGCGGGGTGCACAGGAAATAGACCACGTTGGCGACATCCTCAGGTGTCGTGAGACGACCGGCCGGCGTACGCCGGCGGGAGTTGTCCAGAATCTCCTCCCGGCGGGGGAAGTGCTTCAGCGCGTCGGTTTCCACCACGCCGGCGGAGACGGCGTTCACATTGATCCCGCGGGGCGCCAGTTCCACGGCCAGGTGACGGACCAGCGATTCCAGGGCCGCTTTCGATGCCCCCACCGCCGCGTAATCGGGGATGGCGCGCACCGCCCCCAGACTGCTCACGGCGATCACCCGCCCGCCGCGTTCGCCCATGAGCGGCATGGCGTGCTGGATCAGGCCGAGCAATGCCCCGGCGTTGATGTCCATGGTCCAATGCCAGTGCCGTTCCGTGAGCTCCACCGCCGGTTTAAGAACGCCCGACGCGGCGTTGCTCACCACGATGTCCAGGCGTCCGAACTCCGTGCGGATCTTTTCGAAGATGCACTCCAGCTGGCCGCGATCCGCCACGTTGCCCTTGATGGGCACCGCCCGGACGCCGAACTGTTCGATGGCCTGAGCCGTCTCCAGCGCCGGGGTCTGGCTGCGCAGGTAGTTGATGGCCACATGGACGCCCTCCGAGGCCAGCTTCATGGCGATGGCGCGACCGATGCCCCGGGAGGCCCCCGTGATCAGCGCGCATTTGTCTGTCAGGTTCATGACTGCTCCTGTTTTCTGCATGATCCGGTCGTTCCGCCGTCGTTCAGGCCCGGTCGCCGACGCCTGCCGACGGCAGGCGGCTGCGGGCCGCCTCGTATTCCGCCAGGAACCGGCGGACGATTTCGCCGGCGGGCAGGATCTCCCGCACCAGTCCGGCCACCTGTCCGATCTCGAGTTCCCCTTCCTCCAGGTCGCCTTCGGCCATGCCCCGCCGCGCCCGTCCCGTGCCCAGCAGGGCGGCCAGTTCGTCCCGGCCGGCCCCGGCCGCCTCGCGTTCCAGCGCCGTTCGGGCAAACGCATTCTTCAGCAGCCGGACCGGGGTCACCCGCTTCAGGGTGAGCACCGTGTCGGTGTCGGCAGCGCCCACCACCGCCGCCTTGAAGGCTGGGTGAGCGGATGATTCCAGGCTGGCGACGAACCGGGTGCCCACCTGCACCCCTTCGGCTCCGAGCGCCAATGCGGCGGCCATGGCGCGGCCGTCACCGATGCCGCCGGCCGCGATCACGGGCACGCGGACCGCATCCGCCACCTGGGGCACCAGCACCAGCGTGGTCAGCTCATCGACTCCGTTGTGGCCTCCCGCCTCGAATCCTTCCGCCACCACCGCGTCCACACCCGCCGCCTCGCACTTGCATGCCAGGGCCACGTTGGGGGCCACGTGGACCACCACGGCTCCGCCCTCCTTCAGGTCGGCGGTGAACTTCTTCGGGCTGCCGGCCGACGTGATCACGATGCCCACACGCTCCTCCAGGCAGATGGCGACAGACTCCGACGCATACTTGTAGATCAGCGGGATGTTCACGCCGAACGGACGGGCCGTGACCCGCCGGGCGCTCCGGATGTGCTCCCGCAGCAGGTCCGGGCGCAGGGAACCGGAGCCGATCACGCCGAGGCCGCCGGCTTCCGAAACGGCGGCCGCCAGCTGCCAGCCCGCGCACCAGACCATCCCTCCCTGGATGATGGGGTGACGGATGCCGAACAGTTGGGTGATTCGCGTGTCCATGAGCTCGAGTGGTTCCATTGTAAACGTCTTGCCTCGATCCGGCAACTTTAGATTCCGCCAGTCCCACAACGGTGCAGCCGAACTGATCGTGTGGTGTCAGAATATTTTACATTCTTCTGATAAATGATGTCAGTAATCCTTACACTTTAATCCCGAATGAAGGATTGAAAAATATAAAATCTTTTTTATCAGTAACATAAATGAACATGTTTTCTGGTTTTCGATTGGCAAGCAAGATGCAGATAGGGAGGTGAGTGTTGTGAGAGGAGAACTTCCATGAGCCAGACAGATTCAATCACCGTCCACAGTTCGAACGGCCAACAGCGTGTCCCGACACCCGCCCGGCCCGCGGATGCCAGCGGCCAGATCCTCATCTTCGATCCGGAAGATTTTTACCGGCAGCACTACTCCCGGCTCTTCCACGCGGCGCTGCGGATCCTGCGCGACCGCCATCTGGCTGAAGACGCCGTCCAGGAAGCGTTCAAGAACATTTTCCTGCACCTGAAAGAATTCCGCGGGGAGAGCCGGATGGAGACCTGGATGACCCGCATCGTCGTCAATGTCTCGCTGGGGTACATCCGCAAACACAAGGTCCGCCTGAAGGGAGAAGTGGCTCTGGATGCCGGGGAAACTCCCCTCGTGGCCCAGCTGCCTGACGCCGGCACCGATCCCTTCACGACCACCCGGCGTCGGGAACTCCGCCAGATTCTGAACCAGGCCATGGGCCAACTTCGGGCCATCCACCGCCAGGTCATCTACCTGCACGACATCCAGCAGCACACCCTGGAGGACATCGCCCGGCTGCTGCGAACGCCCATCGGCACCGTCAAGAGCCGGCTCTTTTACGGCCGCCGCGAGTTGCAGCGCATTCTGGAACAAGTGACCGCCCGCCAGGCATATCACCTATTGTGAGGACGTGACGGCACGACCCACCAAGATCCGGATCCCATCGGGGATCCGGTCTTTTTTTGCGCCTGTGCGAGTGGCGCGTCGACCGGTCAATACCGGTACAGAATCTTGACGATTTCGTCGATGACGGTCTTGGGCGCGTCGTTTCCCGGCGGGACGTTGTTGACGATGACGCAAAAAGCCACCAGCCGGCGGGACGCGGTGCGGACATAACCGGCCATGGAGACCACCGTGGACAGCCGCCCCGTCTTCGCCAGCACATTGCCGGCGGTGCGGCCGTTCAGCCGGTATTTGAGCGTCCCCTCCCGGCCGGCTTCGGGAAGCAGCGCGGCGAAGCGCTCAAAATCGGGCGCCGTAGCGATCAGGCACAGCCAGTCGGTCATCAACCGCGGTGTCACCAGGTTGCGCCGGCTCAGGCCGGAGCCGTCCGCCATGGCGATGTTTTGCCGCGGCTCCATGAGCTGCGGCCACAAGCCGTAAACCGCCTGGATGCCGGCCTCGCGATCGGTGCTTTCGGGCGGCACCTGGCCGCGAGCCAGGTTGCGCAGCAGGACTTCCGCATAATTGTTGATGCTGCGTTCCATCACCGGCACCAGGATCTGCTCCAGGGGCTGACCCTCGATCACGGCCAGCCGCGTCCCCGGCTCCGGCGGCGGGGCATCGGGGAGGTAGGCCCGGCGGTACCGCGCCCCGGCCCCGCCACTCACCGGCACACCCAGCCGCAGCAGTTCATCCCGGATCCAGCGGGCGGCGGTCAGTGCGGGATCGCTGACGGCCACGCGGAGCACCCGTCTGGACGCTCCGCTTGGAAACCGGCCGCTCACGATGAATTCGTCGGTGTCGAACGGCTTGTAGACGATGAGATCGTCCGCACCGGCGCTCCGGGCGGTCACGGCGAGATTTCGCACCTGGGACTGCAGAAAGGCGGGCACCGCCTCGATCTGGGGTGGCTGGCCGGGCTCGCCGGGCGTGATCCGCAGCTCCATGATGCCATCATTCAGGGCCAGTGCGCTGACCTTGGCGCCGTACGCCCACTGGAACTCCTCCCAGCTCCAGTCGGGACCGTACGGTTCGTCGAGCTGGGCGGTGGCGTCGCCGATGACGTCGCCCTCGACCTTCCGGATCCCCGTCCGCCGAAGCAGTTCCAGAACGAACGACTGCACCGGACGCGCCGGATCGTCTTCGAAGAAACGGAATGACCACGATGGGTCGCCGCCACCGCGAATGATCAGCGGGCCGCGCAGGGTGCCGTCCTTGTCCAGCCGGCCGGTGGTGGCAATCTCGGTCCGGAAGCGGTGGTCAGGGCCGAATGTCCGCCACGCCGCGTAGCCGGTGAGGAGCTTCTGGATGGACGCCGGCACGAACAGGCGGCGCTCGTTCCACGCGTAGAGCGAGGTGCCTTTCTGGACATCCATGACGGACACGCCCCAGAATCCGGGCGGATGGCCGGGCCGGTCGAGCACTTTCTTGATCTGTTTGGCGACCTGGGCCCCCGACAGGTGGTCGGCGGCGGGAGCCCCAGCAGCGGTCGGCGCCAAGCCCGCCAGCAGCAGTGCCAGGAACAGGAGGAGTCTCCGGCAAGCCACGGTCGGATGCGCCCGGGCCCCCATCTCAATCCTGCTGAACATGGAAGATGAAATTGTCCGTGAAGCGGAACCGGCCCACGTGGGCCACCACATAGACCAGGGCGTCCCGGGTCACCCGTTCCAGCGGTTCCAGGTTGCCCGGGTCCAGGATGCCGACAAACCGGACGTGCAGCAGGGGCTCGCGGCCCATCAGCTCATGCATCCGTTGGATGATCCTGGCAGCCGACTTCTCGCCGGCCATGAGCTCCTCCCGAGCGGCGCCCAAAGCCTGGCAGACTTTCAGGGCGACGCCTTTTTCGGCGTCGCCGAACAGCCCGTGGAACGACGAGTACGGCAGGCCGTTCTCGTCGCGCACGGTGGGACTCAGCACGGGCTCGGTCCGCAGGTCGAGGTCTCTGATCAGGCGTTTCAGGATGAGGAAGTCGAGGTAGTTTTTTTGCGCCACGAACACGAAATTGGGTCGGAACAGATTCATGGCCTGGAGATAGACGGTTGCCAGACCGGTCAGGTACTGGTCGGTCTCGATGCCCCGGAAGCGCTGATCCAGTTTGTCGAGGCGCACATGGGTGCGGTGATCCATCGGGCGCAGCTCCTCGCGGCCGGGGAAACAGGCATAATCCACGCCTTCCGACGCGAGCAGCTCGATATCCGCCGGGCGTTGTTCCTTGAGGCGGAGCAGCGTCTCATCGTCCTGGACGAGGGCGGGGTTAGCGTAGACCATCACCAGCACGGAATCGGCCATCTCGCGCGCCTTCCGGATCAGGGCCAGGTGCCCCTCGTGCAACAGGCCCATGGCGGAGACGAAACCCAGTTTGGTTTCGCCGGACTGGAAACGAGCGGCCATCTCCCGGATCTGATTGGGTGATTCCAGGATTTTCATGGGTCATCCCCGCGCGGGCGGCGCATAGTACTGCAAACCCGTCACGTTCTTGAACCGCAAAAACTTGATGAAATCGTCGGTTTTGGCGCCGGTCACGGTGAAATCGATCTGCTCGGTTTCCAGCACCAGGACCGGAACGCGCGTCCGCTGCTGGTATTGGAAAAAGAAGTGCTCGTAGGCCTGGATGAGATCCTTCAGGTAGGACGGCGGGATCCGTCCCTCCATCGGAACATTGCGTCGCTCGATCCGCTCCAGCAGGGTGACGACATCCGCCTTGAGATAGATGACCAGGTCGGGCTGGATGAGGTAGTCCGACATCGCCTCGTACAACTTGTTGTAGATGACCAATTCCTCGTCATTGAGGTTCAGGCAGGCGAACAGCTTGTCCTTCTCCAGCAAGAAATCCGAGATGACCGGGGCGGGACTGGGAGACTGCCGCGTCAGCTCCCGCATCAGCGTCCATCGCTGGGCCAGAAAAAAGAGCTGGGCCTTGAACGCGGCGCCCGGCTGTCCATCATAGAAGGCGGTGATGTGGGGATTTTCCCACGGCTGGTCCAGCACCGCCCGGCCCTGAAATTCTTCCGCCAATCGCTTGGCCAGAGTGGTTTTCCCCACGCCGATGGGCCCTTCGATGACGAGGTACTTGAAATTCATAACACTCGGAAATATTAGGGTTTAGCCACAGGCCGGATTATAGAGGAAGGCCGGGCCATTTGCAATACCATTCCACGGCATGCCGGTCGTCGCATGCGGCCAGCAGCTGCGTGACGGTCCGACCGAGCACGGGATGCCGCACGTTGGGAGCGATTTCCGCCAGCGGCACCAGCACGAACCGCCGCCGGGCCATGCCGGGGTGGGGAATGATCAGATCGGACTCGGCGATCACATCCCGGCCGAACAGAAGGATGTCGATGTCAAGCGGCCGGGGCGCGTTGCGTTCGGCCGGCCGCCGCCCCGCGGCGGCTTCCGCCGACCGGATCAGCGCCAGCAGCTCCCGCGGCTTCAAGCGGGTCAGCAGGCCGGCCGCGGCATTGAGGTAATCAGGCTGGGGCGGTCCGCCCACGGGTTCGGTTCGGTAGAGCGAGGATACGGCGGTCACCTTCACCCCGCCGGCAGCCAGACGGGCCAGTCCCGCCGCCAGACCGGCTTCGCGATCGCCCAAGTTGGCGCCAAACCCCACCCAGACCGTCCTCAAAAAAATCTCCGGCCCAGTTTCTGGAGTGTCCCGAAATCGCCGATGCCGCGCAGATACATGGCGAAACGAATGTCACCCGAATCCCGCCGGTTGGCGATGTCGAACTTGGTGTATTCCACCGAAAACCCGATGCAGTCAAAATAGTAATTGGTGCGGATGTAAAAATTGTCGAGGTTGCTGTTTTCCAGGTTGAACGAGACATTGGCTTCGATGCTGAAACCCTGGTAAGGCCTGCCCAATCCCACCGAGGTTTGCAGGTAGTCGTTGTCCACCAGCTGGTCGCCCTCGGTGTAGAGGCGCAGAAAGGCCAGCGACGCGAACAACCAGTCATGGTTGTACGTCCCGGCGGCGGACCAATCGCGCAACTCCCCGCGGACCGGATCGTACTCCAGGCGGAGCTGTCCGCTGATGGTGGGCGCCGGATGGACCTGGACGAGCGCCTGGATGGGCGAAAAATCCCGGGGTTCCCGCGCCGCCGCATAGGGGCTGAACGTATAGAATGGCGCGATCTGGTTGTTGAAGCCCGTCTCAAAGCTGCCATGGAAGTCGGGATCGAAAAAGTACTTCTGGCGGAGCCCCACCGTGACCCATTCCCACGGCCGGTCCCCCCGGCGGCTGAAGAACCTCTGCACCACCCAGTATTCCAGCTCGTTGGTCCCCACGACTGCATCCTGCCAATCAAACTGGATGATACGCGCAAATTCATCGACCTCCGAGATCCATCGCCAGGTCACCCCCGTTTCGATGACGTGCTTGATCGGCATGCCGAAGGGGTGGAACACGCGGAACATGCGGGGCGCGTCCAGGCGGGCTTCCATGGCTGCGAGGTAGCGCCCGACTCCCGACCGGTCCGCGTCAACGGCCGTCGCGTCCGCCGGCGGATCGGACGGGTAACTGCGCGAGTAGTACGTCGCCCGGAGCGCGGGTTCCAGCGACAAGCGAAACGCGCCGAGCCGCAGGGGCACCAGGAGCCGCGGGTACACGTCCAGTCGGCTCACCCCCTGCGGCGTGTTGAACTGCATGTCCACGGTGCCGCCGCCGGCGGGATCGGCCTCCTTCCAGTTGACCTTCTTGAACATGTACGCCGCCGAACTGTCCACAAACAGATAGGCGGGCCAGGAGCCCAGGGAGCGGCCGATCACGCGGAACGAGGCTTCCGGCAGGGCGCGCTCCAGCACCTGGAAGTCGTCGAAGTAATACTGGGTCCGGTTGAATTCCAGGTTGACGGAGTAATCCGACCAACTGCGGCTGATAAACCCGCGCAGCGCCTCGTCCGGACGGACGGCGCCCACAAAATCCGATTCGTATACCTGGCGGAAGACGATATTGGAGACCACGTTGGCGGAGATGGCCCCGTGGAAACCCCGGGCGAACAGAAAATAGCCGTCCACGTTGACGGCACTTCCCCCCTGGTCTTTACGATCGTCGACGGAGTAGCTGGAAAAATTGACATAGGAGAGTTCCGAAAACCGCCCCCGGAAGGTCGTGCCCAGACCGAATCCGCGCTCAGTGTAGTAATCCCCCTGCAGGATCAGGTCCATGCTCCGACCCAGCGTGAGGTAGAAGGCGTCGGATAGTTTGTGGCCCTTGTCGTCGGAATAGCCGTACGAGGGAATCATGAAGCCCGACTTGCGCTCCTTCTTCGGGAGGGGGAGCCGGATCCAGGGCACGTAGAACGTCGGCACACCGAACAGCCGGAACACGCCGTGCCTCACCGTGGCTGACTTGTCCTTGACCACATGGGTCTCCCGGCTGCCCAGGCTCCAGTGGGGGTGGTCGAACTGGCAGGTGGTCACGTTGCCTTGGTGGAAGACGTATTCATCGGGTCCGGTCTGCTCGGCCTCGGCACAGACCAGGCGCACAAAGTTGTCCGCCACGCCGCGCGTCTTGACGAAGCGACCCTTCCGCTCCGCCACGTTATACTCAAACGACTCGCAGGTCAGCTCTTGCAGTCCGCGCCGGAAGACGATGCCGCCCTGCGCCGAAATTGTGCGGGTGTTGCTGTCATAGGCGATTTCTTCGCCCCGCACCTCGATGTCCCGATACCGGACGGACACGTCGCCGCTGGCCCGGAAAACACCGCGTTCCGATGTTTGCGCCCGCGACCGGATGACGACGGGTTCGCCCTCCACCGGAATGACGGTTTCAACGAACGTCGGCTCTTCCGCAGGTGCCTGAGGCTGGGGCGACGGCGCAGGCTCCTGGGCACCCAACGGTGCGCCCGGCAAACACCCTGCCATGATAAGAATCGCCAGGAGCAGCCCTCGGGCGGACAGCCGATCGCGGATAAACATAGCGGTTGCCTTCATGGGTTGGTTGTCGGGCCGGGGGATGGCGTTGACCTTCGGCGGCGCATTGTGTCACTATAAAAGTGGGCCCGGTCTTTGTCAAATCGGTTTTCAGCCGAAAAAAGGTGGCAACTTTTCCCGCCGGAGCCCGATAATAGTGTCAGATTCGCACAAGGAGGCGACGCCATGACAGTCCAGAATATCAACAATGTCAGCCAGACCTTCTCCATGCAGGACATTGCCAACATCACCCAGCCCAAGCCCAGCGGCTGGAGCAAATTCACGTCCATCCTGGGCGGGATTGCCGGCGCGGCATCCTCGTTCATCCCCGGCGCCGGCATTGTCAGCGGCCTGCTCGGGGGTCTCGGCGGCGGGTCCGGTTCGATCACGGGCGAAAGCAACCAGATGCAGCTCCTGCAAATGCAGTACCAGATCCAGCAGGAAACGCAGATGTTCAACCTCATGACCAACATTTCCAAGGACCGGCACGAAGCGTCCATGGCGGCGATCCGGAACATGAAGTCGTAGCCGGCGTCGCGATGGATCCGGCCGATGGAAATCAATCCCAAGCAGAACCTTGAGAACCCGTCTTTCGATACAGAGAGTGTGGATTTCGGAAACGGGTGCGAGGCCTCGGGGCCGGGGATGGCGACGGCGTCCCCGGCCGTGGACGCCGAGTCCCTCAGGGTCACCCTGTCGGTGACCGATCCTCTGCAGGCGGCGCTCTCCGATCTGGTCCACGGGAAGGACCTGTCCGACCCGCTCGTTTACAAAGAAACCGGCCGCCAGGTTCTGCATGAGATCCTGACCAATCTGTTCGGCGACACCCTGATCCAGAGCCTGGATGCCGATGATCTGCTGGACACGTTCCAGGGTTTCATTCAGGATGATCCCATTCTCAAGGATGTGTTCCAGAACTTCCTCAACGATCTGGCCCGGACGGACCCCGCCTAGTCAATTTCTTTGGAAAATTCCAACCACATGCTAAAATAACTCCTCATTCGTTCATCTTCGTCTGCAGGAGTCTTTATATGGATATCGCCATCACCCCGCTGACGGATGGGGATCTGAAACCCCTGTTCACCGACGTGCAGAACCTGGGATTCGGCCGTGTGTTCACAGACCGCATGTTTCTCCTGAATTACGCCGCCGACAAAGGCTGGCACAACCCCCGGATCCTGAAATACGGCCCGCTGGAACTGGACCCGGCGACACTGGTGCTCCATTACGGCCAGGAGATCTTTGAAGGCATGAAGGCCTTCGTCGGCCCGGACGATCAGATCATCTTCTTCCGGCCCGAGGAAAACGTCCGACGCTTCAACCGGTCCGCCCGGCGAATGTCCATGCCTGAGCTCAACGAGCAGGATGTGCTCGACGCCATCGTGAAACTGGTGACGCTTGAATCCCGCTGGATCCCCCGCCAACGCGAAGCCGCTCTTTACATCCGCCCCACCATGATCGCCACGGAAGTGGGTCTGGGCGTGCGTTCCGCCAAGGAATACCTGTTCTTCATCATCCTGTCCCCCGTGGGCCCCTATTTCAAACAGGGTTTCCGCCCCGTGAACCTGTACGTGTCGCACAACTACGTTCGGGCCGTCGAGGGCGGCGTGGGCGAGGCCAAGACCGGCGGCAATTATGCCGCGAGCCTGCTGGCCCGTCAGGAGGCCCAGGAGAAAGGCTACAGTGAAGTGCTCTGGCTCGACGCCAAGGAGCACCGCCATATCGAGGAAGTGGGAGCCATGAACATCTGCTTCGTCATCGACGGCGTGGTCACCACGCCGCTATTGAGCGGGGCGATTCTGCATGGCATCACCCGCAAGTCGGTGCTGCAGCTGTCCAGCCACCTGGGTTACACCGTTTCGGAGCGCAAGATCGCCATTGACGAGATCGTCGACGGTATCCAGAGCGGGCGGGTGTCCGAAGCCTTCGGCGTCGGCACGGCCGCCAGCATCGCGCCGGTGGGCGGCATCTGCTATCGCGACACCCTCCACACCATCGGCAAGAACGAGGTGGGCCCCGTGGTCCGGAAGCTCTACGGCGAGCTGCAGGCGATCCAGTATGGCGAGAAAGAAGACGTGTTCGGCTGGACGCTGCGTGTCCCGATGAAAGCGTCCACGGGAAAGGCCTGAGCTCCGCTGTCCGTCCGTTTAGCGATCGTCACCGAAACTCGCCGGTTCGCCGGCGAGTTTTCATTCCAAGTCAGCGAACGTGCGATGTGGCGGTGGCCGGGAGGCCCCTGGTCGGCTAGCCTTCCGCCCCGTTGAGGGGCGCCGGTCCGGGCCCGTGATCCAGGCGGCTGACAAAGGTGGCGGTGACCATATCCCCCGTCACATTGAGGACGGTCCGGCCCATATCCAGCACCCGGTCCACACCCAGGATGATGGCGATGGCGTCCGGCCTGAGATTGACCGTCGCCAACACAATCATAATCATGGGTATGGATCCCCCGGGAATACCCGCGGTGCCGATGGCCATCAGCACCGCCAGCAACACCACCAACGCCTGCTGGACCAAGGTGAGTTCCACCCCGAACACCTGCGCGAGAAACAGCACGGTGACTCCCTCGAACAGGGCGGTGCCGTTCATGTTCATGGTGGCCCCCAGCGGCAGGACGAACCCGGCGATATCGCTGGGAATGCCCAAATCCTCGATGGCCACTTTGATGGTGGTGGGCAGCGTGGCGTTGCTGGAGCTGGTTGAGAACCCGGTGATCATCACGGGCAGCACCTTCCGCATGAAGTCCACCGGATTGCGCCGGGCGACGAGCCAGAGCAACAGCGGATACACTCCGAACAGAAAAACCAGATAGCCGCCCAGGACCACCACGACATACATGAGAAGTTTCATCAACAGGTCCGTGCCGAAGCGGGCGGTGACGTTGAAGATGAGCGCCAGGACGGCATACGGGGCGATCTGCATGGCGAAACCGACGATCACCATCATGACGTCGGCCACTCCCTCCAGCAGGCTGATGAGGCCCTGCGCCCGCGGGGCCTGAATGCGAGTCAGCGCCATACCGACGATGAGGGCGAAGAAGATCACCGCCAGCATGTCCATGTTGACCATGGCCAGCAGGGGATTCCGGGGCACGACCGCGATCAGGTTCTCGATACCGAACGCGGGTCCGGCTCCGGTTTTCTGCTGGACCTCGCCCTGGTAGGTTTCTAAAAGACGATCCTGGACGGCCGGATCGAATCCGGACCCGGGCCGGACGAGCTGCACGAGGGTCAGCCCCAAAGTGGCCGCGAGCATCATCAACACACAGAAACAGAGAAATGTCCAGCCACCCAGCCGGCTCAGCCTCTTCAGATCGCCCAGATGGGCAACGCCGGTTGTCAACGTGCTGAACACGATGGGCACCACCGTCATGAACAGCATATTCAGGAAGATCCGTCCCAGTGGACCGGTGATGTAGCGAATCACCCATTCCACCCGCTCCTGGACGACCGGATGCTGGGCGCCCAGCAGATTGCAAGCCACGCCGGCCGCCGCCCCGATCACCAGACCCAGGAAGATCCGGGTGTGCAGCGAGCGGCGGCGGCTGGACTTTTTTTTCATGCCGGCAACCCCTTAACTCCAAGATCTGACGGCCGTTTGGATTGACATTCAAACCGCTCCATTGTACATTGAACCCCCGTGGACGTCCACCGGGAACAGGAGCCCGCATGACCTCCCCCCGAAATGCTCGGTTCTTCCTTCCCATCTGGCTGGTCGCCTTGACGGGCGCGGCGCACGCCTCAGCCGCCGACACCGCTGCCCACGCCCGGCATTTTCCGCTGTGGGTGGTGGTGCCGTTTCTCGGGATCCTGATCTCCATCGCCGTGTTCCCGCTGATCAATGCGCGCTGGTGGGAGCACAACTACGGCAAGGTCAGCGTGTTCTGGCTCGGCACCACGTTTGTCATCATGCTGCTGGCGCGACCCGCCGGTGTGCCATTCGCCGACTTGTTCGGTGGCACCATCTTTCACACCTATGCGGAATACATTTCGTTCATCATCCTGCTGGGTTCACTGTTCGTGATCACCGGCGGCATCGTCATCCGCGGCTCACTGAGCGGCCGGCCCGTCACCAATCTGGCGATCCTGGGAATCGGCACCGTCCTGGCCAGCTTCATCGGGACCACCGGTGCGGCCATGCTGCTCATCCGCCCGCTCATCAAATCGATTCGCTGGCGGCAGCAGCAGCGGCACATCATCATTTTTTTCATCTTCCTGGTCTGCAATATCGGCGGCAGCCTGACGCCCATCGGCGACCCGCCGCTGTTCATCGGGTTTCTGCGCGGCGTCCCCTTCGAGTGGACTTTTGCCCTGACGCCGGCCTGGGCGCTGGCCAGCGGATTGCTGCTGGCTGTTTTTTACCTGTTGGACCGCCACCTGATGAAGAGGGAGACGGGCGTTCCGCCCGACATGGAGCAGAAGGGCATCCGCATCGAGGGTCTGGTGAACATCGTCCTGCTGGCGGGCGTCGTCGGTTCGGTCCTCTTCAGCGGCCTGGTCAAGATGGGCGAGATCCACCTCGGGTTGGGCGCCCTGGAGATCCAAAACATTGTCCGTGACGCGGTCATGCTGGCGCTGGCCGGGGCCTCGCTGGCCCTGACCCCCCGTTTGCTGCGCGCGGAAAATAATTTCAACTACGCTCCCATCATCGAGGTGGCCCTCCTCTTCGTCGGGATTTTCACGACCATGATTCCGGCGCTGATGGTCCTCAACGCACGGGGGGCCGAACTGGGGATTGACTCGGCCTCGAAGTTTTTCTGGGCCACGGGCATTCTGTCCAGCTTCCTGGACAATACGCCGACGTATATGAGCTTTCTGGAAACCGCCTGCGGCTTGCTGGGGATGACCGTCACCGAGCTCCTGCAATCACCCCAAGGGGCGCTCTTCCTCAAGGCCATATCCGTCGGGGCCGTGTTCATGGGGGCCAACACCTACATCGGCAATGGCCCCAACTTCATGGTCAAGGCGATTGCTGAGCAGGAGAAGATCCGGATGCCGAGCTTCTTCGGCTACATGGCCTGGTCCGTCTCGATCCTGATTCCCATCTTCGTCCTCGTGGACGTGATTTTCTTCCTGTGAATGCCCGCGTTCCCCTGAAAACACACGGGCCGGCCACAGCGGCCGGCCTGGTGTGCACACATCCGATCCACCCGTTCATTCCAGAAACCGATAGGACAGCGCCTCTTTGAGGTTGTAGAAATCGCTTCCCTTCGGGACACAGCGCAGGCGCGTCACCAGCGTCTGATCGTCCACCAGATCCTCAAACGCGATAGCCTTGACGTCAAAATTGTCGGTGACGCTCACCATGTGGCCAAACTGTCTGCGGTCGAACAAAATGTAGGTGCCGAATCCCAGCATGCTGCCCATCACCACGTCGAAGCTCACCGGCGGCGCCGAGCGGATTTCGTAGCCGATCTGCTTGCCGATCACCTTTTTAATCTTGCCGGTGCGCTTTTTGTAGAACTGGCCGATTTTGTCGGCCAGAACCTTGGCGATTTCGGCCTTGCCGAAGATCACGTTGCCGTGTTTGTCCGTCTCGTGGGGGCGGTACCGGTCGGGCAACTTGTCCACGAGGCCTTCGGCTACACAGATCACCCCCGCAGCCTTGCCCTCGCGCTCGCGCAGGATGATCAGGTCCACACATTCCTCCGCGATGGCTTCGACGTCGAATTCGAGCTCAATGTCCTCGCTGGCGATCATCTTCACCGCCTCGCCGGCGATGCCGGCGGCGTAGGTGAGCCAGCCCGACTTCCGGCCCATCAGCTCCACCACAAAATAGCTGTCGGTGGATTCGGCGTCCGCCTTCAGGTTCAGAATCGCGTTCTTCGTCACCTCGACACCGGTCCAGTACCCGAACGTCCAGGGGATGCCGTAGTAGTCGTTGTCGATCGTCTTGGGGACATGGATCACGGGCATGCCCAGCCGATGGAGATAGTTGGCCACCTTCAGGGTGTCGTCGCCGCCGATGGTGATCAGGTAGCCGACGCCCAAGTGCTCGAAGGCGTCCAGGATGTTCTGCAAGCTGCGGATTTTCTTGGGATCTTTGAGATCCTCCACCGACTGGATCTCCCGGCCCGGATTGGCCCGGGAGGTGCGCAGAAAGACGCCGCGAATGTTGCGAATTTTCGTCACGGAGGTGTCAAAATGGAAATAGTGAACTTTTTCCACCAGCGAATAGGGATTGTACTTTTCAAATTTCTCCAGGTACTCGAAGCCGTTGTAGACGCCGATGACCGGGATGTTCTGGTTAAGGAACGCCAGCACGGCGGACGAGATGACGGTGTTGGCCGCCGAAGCGGGCCCGCCGGAGAACAGGACGCCCACCTTTTTTCCGTTCTTGTAGCCGAGGGACATGGGCTCCTCCCGTATTCAAAATGGTGGCATTTTACTCAAAGCCCCGCGCGATGACAAGGCTCACCTGTCCCGTCAAGAAAATAGTTTCAATTTGCCGGACCCAACATTACAATGAACACAATCCGTTGTCCGTGGAGGGATTCATGAAACTGAACCCCAGGGGTGAATCCAAACTCGGCTGTCTGGTGGCCGTGCTGTTGCTGGTCATCACCGTTTATTGCGCCATCCGGTTCGTGCCGCCATATTACAACTCCGTCCAGTTCATCGACGAGACCGGTGCCATGACCACCCGGGCCGCCGTCTACGGCTGGTCGGAAAAGAAGATCCACGAAGCCTATCTTGAAGTTGCCGCCAAGTACAACCAACCGGTCACCAAGGATAATATCAAGGTTGTGAGAACCCGCAACGAACTGATCGTCGAGATCGACTACATCTTGCCGATCGATCTCGGCTTCTACATGTACAACCTGGAGCGCAAGGCAAAATACTCGGGGCTCAGCGGCTCGCTCCGCTAGGTGCATGCTCAACAAGCTGGGTAAATATGAAATTCAAGCTGTACTCGGCCAGGGCGCAATGGGGATCGTCTACCGCGCGTATGACCCCATTCTCAAACGCCCGGTCGCGCTGAAGACCCTCTCGGGCGATTTCGGCCAAAATCCAGAGCTGCTCAAGCGCTTCTACCGTGAAGCGGAAGCGGCTGGCGGCCTCCGGCACTTCAACATCGTCACCATCTACGATCTCGGCGAAGAAAACCATACCCCGTTCATCGCCATGGAATTTCTGGAGGGCTCCGATCTCCAGAACGCGATCCAGAAGCAACAGATCCAGAGCCTCAACCAGGTGCTGCGTATCGCCCGCCAGAGTTGTGAGGCGCTGCACTACGCTCACGGGCGCGGCATCGTCCACCGTGACGTGAAGCCAGCCAACATCTTTCTGCTCGAGGACGGCACCGTCAAGATCGTCGATTTCGGCATCGCCCAAATGGCCTCCTCCACCATGACCCGGACCGGCATGGTGATGGGGACAGTGAGTTACATGTCTCCCGAGCAGGTGCAAGGCCGCAACCTGGATGGGCGTTCCGACCAGTTTTCCATGGGCATCATCGTGTATGAAATGCTCACCGGAACCAAGCCGTTCCACGGCAGCAGCATTCCGGAGATCTTCTTCAAGATCATGAACGAGGCACCGGCACCCATCCGCCAGAAATATCCGCATTGTCCGCCGGCGCTCGAAGCCATCCTCCAGCGTTGCCTCATGAAAGAACGGGATCAGCGGTATGCCGATCTGGGCCAGATGGCCCGGGACTTGGAGCGTCTGCTGACCAGCCTCGGCCGGGAGTTCTCCCTCCAGGAAGCGGTCTTGGCCACCGCCGAGCGTTCCAGCCTTCTGTGGCAGGACTCCGTGAACGATATCCAGCAGCTTATGCAGGAAGGCCGGATCGATCAGGCCCAGCTCCGGCTCGACGATCTCCGCCGCCAGTGGGGCGACACCGACTCGCTCCTCAACACCAGACTGGACAGTCTCCAGGGCGGTATCCGTCTCGCGCAGAACCGAACCGCGGTTCAGAAACACCTTGACAACATCCAGTCGCTGGCCCGGGACGGACAGGTCACGCAGGCGGAGCTGATGCTGAACCGACTGGAGCAGGAATACAGCGGGCAGGACGAGATCCTCCACACCCGGAGCATCATCATCGACGCCAAACGCCGCGGGGAGAAGATCCAGTTCATCCGTGGCACCATCTCCAAAGCCAAGGTGTTCCTGGAAGCCGAAAATTACGATCAGGCTCTCAAGACACTGGAACAGGCCATGCGCGTCTACCCGGAGGAGAAGGCGCTCCTTAAATTTTACCAGCACACGCTGGAGCGGAAGGAACAGTCCGCCCGGAAAACCTTCATCCGTGACACCTGCGCCAAGGTGTCAGCCCTGCTCAAGGACGGCCAGCTCGAACCGGCGATTCGGACCGTGGAGGCGGCTCTGGAAAATTTCGCGGACGAAGAAGTCTTCCAGAACCTGTACAAGACCCTCATCGCCCGCAAGCGCGGCGCCCGCTGAGATTGCCGCCCGCACCCCGATCAGGACAGGATGCCATGACCGAGTCCTTGACCACCGAATGCCACCGGCACGATGCGGCCGGCGCGCCCGCCGTGTCCCGGCCCGCCGCCGCTGGCACCCGGCTGCTCATTTACAACCCCACCGCTGGCAACCGCATCCGCCTGAACCAGCTGTCCGCAATCTGCCGGCTGTTCGCCGAGCGGGGCTGGGCGGTCATTCCACACCCCACCCGCGGTCCGCGCACGGCGGCCGACGTGGTCCGGGAATACGGCACGGATATAGACGGTGTCATCGTCCTCGGAGGGGACGGCACTCTGAACGAGGTGTTGCCGGCGGTGGTGGGTACCCCGCTGTTTGTGGCCATCATGCCCGGCGGTACGGCCAACGCTCTGGCGCACGAGTTGCACCTGCCCCTTCGGCTCGACCGGGCGGTGAAATGCCTGACGGGCGGTTGCCTCCGTACGGTCAACGTCGGGCGCGCCAACGACCGCCCCTTCCTGGCCATGGCCGGCGCGGGTTTCGACGCCCGGATCGTTGAGAGCGTTTCCTCCCGCCTCAAGGGCCGGCTGGGCCGGCTGGCCTATGTCCTGGAGACGGTCCGACAGCTGCGCCGCTACGAGTTTGCCCCGATCCGCTTCAGCACGGATGCAGGGGATTGGGACGCACCGTTCGGCGTCGTGTCCAACAGCCGCTGTTACGGCGGCGGCTACGTCATGGCGCCCAACGCCGCGCTGGATGAGCCGACGCTCGACCTCTGTCTGTTCTGTTCCCGGGGCTTCCGTTCCTACCTGCGCTACTTCTACCATCTGGGGCGAGGCACCCACACCACCCTGCCGGACGTGATCTACCGTAAAGTCCGCCGGGTCCGGCTCACCGCGGCCGGTCCCGTTCCGCTCCAGCTTGACGGTGAGGCGGCGGGCCCCCTGCCGGCGGAAATCGTTTGCCTGCCCGACGCCCTCCGCCTGGTCTTCCCCACCCCGCTCAATCCGGTTATTTAAACCTTTGACAACCCTGCCGGCATCGAATAAGATCGAACCATATTGGATCAGAGGTTGCAGCCATGCGCGCCACCGTGAGTATCGATGAAACCCTTTTGCAGGAGTTGCTGGCGGTCTGCCAGGGGGACGATTATTCCGAAGCCATCAAGAAAGCCCTCAAGGAATACGTCACCTGGAAAAAGTGGGAGAGGATTCTGACATTCGGCCATCGGGTCGAGTGGGACTTCGACGTCCTGCCACGGCTGGACCGTTTCAATTTGCGGAAGTGCGGCGCGATCTGCAAACGTACGTTCAGCAAGAAAACCAAGTAGACTTTCCGGTCTAGGCCTCACCCAAGCGACATAACAGCCGTTCCAGTTCGCCCGGCAGATCCCGGGTGAAGATTGGGCCTGCGGACGGCCCGTCGGCGATGGGTCTCTCACCCGGCGGGAACGCGGTCAGCAGGCAGGCCCAGGTGCTGTCGGCCAGGATCGGTTTGAGAGAGATCCCCTTGTTCTGCAACTCCCACACCAGGCTGAATTCCAGCAGCGTGCCCGTACCGCCGGGCATGACCACGTACAGGTCACCCAGGTCCACCAGGCGGGCCAGGCGCTCAAAGAGGTCCGCCGTCTCAATCCGGCGACTCAGAAATGGATTGGGTGGTGCGTAGTCAAAGGTTCGGACGGTGATGCCGACTACCTCCCCTCCTGCCTCGCGGGCGCCCCGGGCAGCCGCCTCCATGGTCCCGCCGTACCCCCCGTTGACCAGCTCGCACCCGTGGCGCGCGATACAGGTGCCCACGGCGTGGGCGGTCTCGTAAGCCGCTGAGCCGGGCCGGACCCGCGAGCTGCCGAACACCGTCACCCGCCGGATCGTCATGGCTCAACCGATGAGTTTCAACAGGGCCGCCACCGCCCCGTCGATGCCGTCAGCCACTTCAGAGATTCGCTGGCCCAGCATATAAGCCGGCGTGGACACCACCTTGTGCTCGCGGTCAACCACGCATTCCCGCACCGTACACTCGACGTGGACACCACCCATGGCGACGATCGCACCGGCGGTGCCCGCATCCGTGCCGATGGTCATCCGGGCGGTGATCTGCTCCTGCCCAAGCACGCGGGCCAGCACGGCCGGCGCGATGCAGATGGCGCCGATGGGTTTGCCGGCGGCGCGCATCTCCCGGATCAGCCGGGTCACCTCGGGATGCACGGTGCAGTCCGGCCCCTTGAACGCGAAGTCGCTCAGGTTCTTGGCCGCGCCGTAACCACCGGGCAGTACCAGCGCGTCGAGGTCGGCCGCGCGGACTCCGCTGATGTCGAGGATGGCGCCGCGGGCGATCCGGGCCGATTCCACCAGCACATTCCGCCGCTCCCCGGCGCTCACATCGCCCCGCACGTGATCAACGACGTGCGTCTGGTCGGACGCCGGCGCCATGCAGACCACCTCGGCGCCCCGCCGGTCCAGGGCCAGCAGCGTGAGCACCGCTTCGTGAATTTCCGAGCCGTCGAACACGCCGCAACCGGACAACACCACTCCCACTTTCGGCATACTCACCTCCTCGGATCTTGACCGCCGCCGGGCCGGTCCGCACGCCGGCGGTTCGCTATCCCACCCATCGGTTCACGGGTGGACCGCGGGGGACCGCCAACTGAACCGGCTGAACTCCAGCCGGCTGTCACGGCGCGGCTCCCACCTCAGCGCGGCGTCATATCCGTAGATGTTGGGGTTGATCGTCAGCGGAATCACGGGACACTCCTCCAGAGCCAGGCGCTGGATGGCGGTGAGCATCTCCAGCCGGGCGGCCGGATCCATGACAGTCCGGCTTTCGCTGATCCATCCGTCGAGCCGGGCGTGACTGAAGCGGCTGGTGTTGAAGGCGCCCGGTTTCTCCCGTCCCCGGGCGTCACGCGTGTACAGGCACGATTCAAAGAAGTCGCTCAGATCCCCGCTCGTGCATGACCAGCCAAAAATCACCGCTTGGGGCGGATTGGAAGAAAACATGCGCTGATAGAGATCCTCCCAGGCCAGGTACCGGAACCGAACCCGGATGCCTGCCTCGGCCAGGTTGTCCCGGATCCCTTCGCCCAGACTCTGGATCGACGAATACACGTACAGTTCCATGGCGAAGCCGTCGGGATAGCCCGCCGTCTGCAGCAGGCGGCGGGCGGCAGCCACATCGCGTGACGGGACCGCCATCCGCTCGTCGTAGCCGAACACCTCGGGCGGCGCATACTGGTAGGCTGGCTGGGCCCGGCCGTCCTCAAACCGGGCAGCGATCGCCGGGCGATCCAGTGCGAGCTGGACGGCCTGCCGGACCTCCCGCAGAAACAGGGGATTGCGCGTCGGCCAGCGGGAGTCAGGCATGAATTCGCCCGTGTACAGACTGAGCATCATGACGGTCAGGCTGTTCTCGGCCAGAACCACGGTGTCGGGTCGACCCGCCAGGGCGCCGGCATCCGACCAGTTCAGGGTGCGCGCCAGGTCCACGTCCCGGGCGCTCAGGGCTTCGGCGCGTTTTTTCTCGTCGGGGATTCCCACCATCTCGATTTCCCCAACCTCCGGCGCGGGCCCCCAGTAATCGGCAAACCGCCGGAGCACGAACCGGTTGTCGGCGGTCCAGCCGTCCAGCCGGTAGGGACCGGTGCCCACCGGCCGGGTGGCCAGAGACGGCTGCGCCATAGACTCGGCCTTAGGGACAATGAAGGCAAAGGCCAGCTTGTTGAGCAGGATGGGATCCGGTTCGGCCGTCTCCACCACCACCGACTCCGACCCGGCGGTGGCGACCGATTTCACGCTGGCAAAATAACCGCTGACCAGTGAATCCTCGTGGAAGACCGCCCGCTGGAGTGAGTAGGCAACATCGGCCGCCCGGAGCGGGCGTCCGTCGTGGAAGCGCACCCCGCGGCGGATTCGGAAGATCCAGTGCAGCGGGTCGGGATTGGACCAGGATTCCGCCAAACCAGGCTGGAGCCGCAGCAGGCGGTCGAAACGGACCAACCCTTCATAAATGTTGCAGAGTACCGCCCAGGTGGCACTCTCATCATGCGCGTGCGGATCGAATGTCATCAGCCGTCCTTCGACGGCCACCCGCACGGGGCGATCGGCTGGCGATTCAGCCGGCGTGTGGCGCGACTGCCAGAACAACCAGGCCGCAACGGCCAATCCGGCAACGGCGCCAAATCCGACGATGATCCGTCTTCGGGTCACTCGATATCCGCTCCTCAGGCCCGTCACATCCGGTCTGAAATCCGGCTGCCGGGTCCGACCGATGGGTGATGGACTGTTTCATCATACTGCATCGCCTCTTGGATGACAATGCGCCCCCGACGGATGCGATTCGGCTGCCCACGGTTCGTTTGACCACCGGCGGGAAGCCGGATACAATCAGCTGCCGCGCCTTTCAAGCCGGCGACCGCAATCCGGCGCCGGCGGATTGACAACCGGATGCGCGGCTGAGGTTCCAAGTGACTGCATCGACCCGCCCAGCCGGACACGCATCGGGTTCGGCGTGGACACGCCGAGCATTGGTGTTCGTTGCCGCCGGGATCGGCGCGCTGGCCGTCCTGGGTCAGGAAGAGGGGTTTCGCACCCGCCAACTCCGCTACCCTCGAGTGCGGGCGGCCGCAGCGGCCCGGGCGGCCGTCCTCGAACAGCGCTTTAACAGCCGCGGTGTCGCCTATCCGCCGCGCGCGGTATTCCTCCGGGCCTTCAAAGAAGAGCAGCTGCTGGAGTTGTGGGCCGGCACCGGCGCCCGCGCCCCATTCGCGCACGTGGCGGACTACCCGTTCTGCGCCACGTCCGGCGAGCCGGGCCCGAAACGGCGGCAGGGGGACGGCCAGATACCCGAGGGCTTTTACATCGTCGATCGATTCAATCCCGCCAGCCGGTTCCACCTGTCGCTGGGATTGGACTATCCCAACTTGAGCGACCGCCGTCTCGGCCTGCCCGGTTGTTGGGGGGGTGACATCTTCATCCACGGAGGCTGCGCCACCATTGGATGCATCCCGCTGACCGACAGCGGCATCGAAGAGATTTACCTCGCCGCCGTTGAAGCCATCGCAGCAGGGCAACGGGCCATTCCGGTACACATCTTCCCTGCCCGGCTGGACGCGGAAGGATTCGACCGGCTGGCTGCGCGGTTCGCCCACCGTCTCGACCTGCTGGATTTTTGGCGAGAGATCCGGCCCGCCTTTGCCTACTTCGAAACCCACCGGCGTCTACCCGTCATCCGGGTGGATGAGGCGGGGCATTACCGGATCCAACCGTAGCCGCGGGGAACAATCGGTTGAGTTTGCGGCCCCTGACGCCTATAATCACACGTTTCACAACTCGGCTACCGGAACCAGATGCCCGAATCCAGCCGGAACACTCGTACGATCGTCCTTGTCGGCAATCCCAATGTCGGCAAATCGGTGATCTTCAACCAGATCACCGGCAAGTATGCGGTCGTCTCCAACTATCCCGGCACCACGGTGGAAGTCTCGCGCTGCCATCTACGGATCGACGGCCAATCCTATGAGATCATCGACACCCCGGGCGTGAACAGCCTGGTCCCCCAGTCCGAGGACGAGAAAGTCACCCGGGACGTGATCCTGGCCTCTCGGCCGGATGCGATCGTCCAGATCGGTGATGCCAAGAACCTGCGGCGCACCCTCTTCCTGACCCTGCAGCTGGCCGAGTTCGGCATCCCCATGGTCCTCAACCTGAACATGATCGACGATTGCCAGGCCCGCGGCATCGAGATCGACACAGCCGGTCTCGCGGCGTGGCTCGGCATTCCGGTCAACACGTCCATCGCCACCATGGGTGTGGGCATCCACCAGCTGCTCCGTCTCATCCCGAAGGCCACCGCGCCCCGGCATCCCGGCGGGTTCAATCCGCGTCTCACCGACCCGGCCCGGGCACTGCTTCCCCCGACGGTCCCACCCGCGCTGGGCGTGGAGTGGCTGGTCAACGCCGAGGCGGCCGACCTCAGCGCCCTGCGCGCCCTGGTCACCCCGGACCAGATGGCCCGTTTGAAGGCGTTCGCCGACGATCTGAGTCAGCACGCGGCGATCAACCCGCGCACCCATTTCGACATCGTGCGAAACCGCCTGCTGGACGCATGGATCCCCCGGCTCAAGACGCAGCACGCCACAGCCGCCAGCGACCGGCCGGCGACGCTGGGCTATCGGACCAGCCTGGTGCTCCTGGGCGCTGGGGCGGGAGTGCATCTGGCCCACTGGTTTCTGCCGCTCCTCGGGCTGGCGTCGCCGATCCAGCAGGTCGGCCGGATTCTGGCGGCGCTCGTCCCGGCCGACGCCGCATCCACCGGCTGGACCGGCCGGCTGTTCACGGCAACCGACGGCCCGGGTCTCCTCGTCGGCGAATTCGGTCTGCTGCACCCGCTGCTGACCGTCACACTGTTCCAGCTGCTGCCGGTCGTTCTGCCGCTGTTCTACCTGCTGAAGCGGCATCCTCAATTTGCCTTGGATCTGGACCGGCAGTCGCGCCGTCCGGTCGTCGGTTTGGGCATTCTGGCCGTCTGCCTGAGCGTGGTCTATCTGTTCGTAGGCGTGATCGGCGCCCAGATTCTGGTGGGCTTCATGGAAGACCGCCTGTTCGGCGACGTGCTCAATCCGTTGGTGGCCCGCTTGATCGGCTGGATCCCGTCCGCCTTCATGCAGGATCTGATCTCCGGGTCCTACGGACTCTGGTCCATGGGGTTGACCTACGCAATCGCCATCGTGCTGCCCATCGTCGGCGCATTCTTTGTGGCGTTCGGCTTCCTGGAAGACAGCGGCTACCTGCCCCGGCTGGCCATCCTCGTCAACCAGGTCTTCCGGCGCATCGGGCTCAACGGCAAGGCGGTCCTGCCCATGGTGCTCGGCCTCGGCTGCGGCACCATGGCCACCATGACCGCCCGCATCCTCAATTCACCCAAGGAGCGGCTGATCGCCACCCTCCTGCTGGCCCTGGGCATACCCTGCTCGGCCCAGCTCGGTGTGATCCTGGGCGTCATCGCCGGAGTCTCCCCGCTGGTGCCGCTGGTGCTGGTCGCCGTCGTCGCCGGCCAGATGCTGCTGGTGGGCTTTCTGGCCAGCCGGATTCTGCCGGGAGAACGCAGCGACTTCGTGCTGGAATTGCCGCCCATCCGCTATCCGGTCTGGAAAAACATCCTCACCAAGACCCGCCTCCGCGTCATCTGGTTCCTGCTGGAGGCGGTACCCCTGTTCCTGCTGGGCACGCTGCTCCTTTTCGTCATGGATCGCCTGGGCTGGCTGCAGGAGCTCATCGCCGCCGTCCGGCCGGTCGTGCAGCATTTTCTCGGCCTGCCTCCCGACGCGGCCCAGGTATTCGTCATGGGTCTGATCCGGCGCGACTACGGCGCCGTTGGATTGTTCGACATGGTGCAGCACGATGCGTTGACCGCCAACCAGCTGGCCGTTGCGCTGGTCGTGCTCACGCTCTTCGTCCCCTGCGTTGCGAATATCTTTGTCATCTTCAAGGAACAGGGCTGGAAGCGGGCGGCGGCCATCGTCACCTTTGTGATCGCAGTTGCGATCGTGTCGGGGGGTATGGTGCACGGGCTCCTGCGCCTGCTGCACATCACGCTGTGAGGTTCACGCCATGCGTCAGGAACTGATCGACGAATGCCTCGAACGCATCTGGGTGCTGGCGGAGGCGGGTACGCTGAGCCCCGACGCCTTGCTGGCCCGACATCCGCATTTCTTGACCGAAGAAAACCTGCAGGAACTGCAGGAGCTGGAGCTCGTGGATCTGTCGCCCGGCCAGGTGCGCCTGACAGCGTCTGGCCGGACCAAGGCGCGCGAGATTGTCCGCAGCCACCGTCTGGCCGAGCGCCTGCTGGTGGACGTCCTCGGCATGGATGACCGCCGGATCGAGGAGGAAGCCTGCACCTTCGAGCACAATCTCACACCCGGCATCGTGGATTCGATCTGCACCCTGTTGGGCCACCCCCGATTCTGCCCCCACCAGAAACCGATCCCCGACGGCGAGTGCTGCCGGCGGGAGCTCGACTCGGTGGCCGCGCTGGTCACCGCACTGTCGGCTCTGCGCGTCGGCGAAACGGCCACCGTCGCTTACCTGAACTCGACGAATTATCCCCGGATCAAGAAACTCTACGCCTTCGGCATCGTGCCGGGCGTGGCGGTGGAACTGCTCCAACGGTCCCCGGCCTATGTGCTCAAGGTCGAAGAAACCCAGGTGGCGCTGGAATCGTGCCTGGCGGCGGACATCTTCGTCCGCCGCTGCCCGAACGGCCGCTAGTCGAACTGGGCCTTGTCCAGTACCCTGAAGAAAGCATCCACCAGCTCGGCGTCGAACAGCCGGCCGCATCCGGCCCGGATCTCGGCATGCGCCTGCTCCGCCGCCAGTCGTGGCCGGTACGGCCGGTCAGTGGCCAGGGCGCGGTAGACATCGAGGATCCCCAGGATCATGGCTTCGACGGGGATCTCGTCCTTCTTCAGGTGCCAGGGATAGCCGCTGCCGTCCCACCGTTCGTGGTGGAACTTGACGAACGAGAGGACGGGCATGAAGATCTTGTGGGCCCGGAGGACGTCCTGGACCGCCGTGTTGACATGGCCCATGACGACCTGTTTTTCCGCGGGGGTCAGCTCGCGGGGCGCGTGCAGGACGGACTGGGGTATCGCGAACTTCCCGAGGTCGTAGACTTTCGCCGCCAGCAGCAGCGCCCGCTGCTTCTGGCCGTTCATCTCGAGCGCCTCGCCCATCTGCCGCGCCAGGTCGGGCACGGCCACCGCCAGGGCGGGCGGATCGCCGGGGTAATCCAGGCGAAGCAGCAACCGAGCCAGCACATTCCCCAGGGCCAGGTCGTTGCAACCCATTTCCGTCAGCCGGCTGATGACGGTGTTCAGAGCCGCCACCGTGTGCGGTCCCGACTCACCGGAGGCGCCGGTGATCTCACGGTATAACGCGGCGAGATCAACTTCCACCGTCTTGCCGGAGACATTCAGGGTTTCTTCGGCCGGCATCTGGATGGCCGAGCCGCTGTCCCGGGACTGCACCAGCGTTTGCTGACAGGCCGCCACCAACTGTCGTGCCGACTGGCCGTGCTGCGGAAAAGCGGTGACGGCCACGTTGAGCGACAAGCCATATTCCTGCAGCTTAGGGTGCCGCCGGAACGCTTCGCTGAGGCGTCGGCCGGCGGCCAGCGCATCGGTCAGTGTCGTGCGGGGCAGGAGCAGGGCGAAGGTGTCGCCCACCCAGCGCGCCGGGATGTCGCTGGCCCGCGCCAGAGTCCGGATCAATTCCGCCACAATTTTGATGGCATGGTCGCCGGTGGCGAAGCCCTGGGTGTCGTTGAGACGGGCGAGGCCGTTCATGTCGGCGAGCAGAAACGCCATGGGTTCCCGGGTGCGGATGTGTCCGGCCAACTCCTGTTCCAAACGCTCCACCATCAGCCGGCGGCTGAAGAGCCGCGTCTCCGGATCCGTCACGGCTGACTGGTCGATCCGGTCCCGCAGGCGCAGGTTGGTCAGCGCCAGACCGATGAGGGGCGCCAGATTGGACAGGAACTGGAGGTCCTGGCTGGACAGCGAGTTTTCGCCCGTTTTCTCCACCTCGACGACACCCAGCAGTTCGTCGTTCACCACCACCGGCACCGCCAGCCGGCTGGCGGGCAGAGAGCCGGTTTCGGTGCAGTACGGGTCCCGCATGGTGTTGGTCGCGAGATACCCCGACTTGATCTCGCACGCGTGCGCCACCACCGTCTGGGTGTCCAGCGAGACCCGCACCACCGACCGCTGGCCGGTGTCCGAGTCACGCTCATACGCAACCAACTCCTGTGTTTCGGGATTATGCAAGTAGATCCGGCAGAGGTCGTAATAGAACTTCTCCACCAACCCCTGGCCGATGTCGATGAGCATGTCCTCGCGGCCGGCGGATTGCCCGCTGACCTCGCCGATGCCGGCGAATGCTTCCCATTCGGCGAGTTTGCGCACCGCCGCCGTCTGCACGGCACACCGGTGGACGGTGAATCCGAGGGCGGCCTGCACCGCGTTCAGGCTGGCCATTTGCTCGGCGCCGAAATGGCCCGGCTTCTTGCTGCCCAGTACCAGTGCGCCGAACGGCGGCATGTTGTCGGCCTCCGCCAGCGGCAGCACCAGCAGGGATCGCAGATTGTTCTGAATGTAATACGGCGTGTCGGCCAGGGTTTCGCCGGAATCCTCCTGCTCCTTGAGCGTGCTCTTCATGATGATGCTGCGCCGGCCCATCGCCCGGCCCAGCAGGGTGTTTGCGCTGGGGATCATCAGGCCGCGGTTGATGGTCATGGAATCCAGGGAGCGGAGGTCGGCCAGTTCGAGCAGAGAGCCGGCTGTGGACGTGCGGAACAGCAGCAGGCAGTCGTTGCCCACCACCTGGCGCACCGCCGCCTGGATGGCGTTCATGGCGGCGTCCAGATCCATGGCCGTGTTGAGCCGGGCCAGCAGGTCCACGGTGGTGCGACCCACCTGGCCGTCCCGCTGCTGGTTCTGGATGCGGGCGGCGAGTTCCTTCTTCTCCGATTGGATCTCCTCCAACTTCAGGACGCTCCAGATAGCCCCGGCCGCCGCCTGGCGCAGCGTCTGGATGAATTCCCGCTCGTCCTCCAGGAGTTCCCGCTGGAGGAACACCCGGGCGCAGTACGACGCGTCGAATCCGTCCTCGTGGAAAAGTGGCGCGTACACCTCGTGGGGGTTGCCTGAAACCGGCACGGACAACTCGCCGGTCGTGGTCCGGTACGAATGCGCGGACACGGCGGCCACCTGCAGATCCCGGCCGGACAGGCATTGCTTCAGCCCGTAGAGGCTGTCGGTGGCGAACTCCTCCTTGATCTGTTCGGGTGCGCCCGGGTTGCAGAAACCGGCTCGATCGCCCTGTACCCGGATCACATCCACCTGCGCCCCCGGCAAGCCCTCCAGCAGGCCGGTGCGCGTTTCCATGAGGATGCCCCGCAGCGTCCGCGCCGTCGCCAGCCGCTCGATGGCGTCCTGGAGCCGACGCCGGTTGTGCAGAATGGCCTTGGTCTTATCATGCAGGGTGATGAACGGATTGACCGGGATGCCGAGCATCCCCAAGTAAACCGCCATGGACAGGAAGAACACGATGGTAAGCCCGAGGAGCGCGGGATTATCGCGGGGCAGCCAGGGTTCGAGAGGCATCAGCCGCTGCACCGCGAGACCGATCATGAGCACCAGATAAAACAGGGTTGTGCCGGCCAGCAGTTTGAAACTCCGGGCGAAGAAACAGCCCACATAGAACACCGTGCCGAACAGGATGACCAGATCGAGGTCGTGGCGAACCGTGGCCAGCGATAGCCCCAGTATGAAAAATATATAGTCCCCCACCGCCATGACCACCAGGCGGATGTTGGCCTTGGCATAGCTGTCGGGCAGCAGGAAGATCACGCCGAGCACCAGTTGGAAGAATCCCACTAGGATGATGTCGCCGATGGACACCCTGGCGTGGAGCCGGAGAAACAGCATGAAGCACACAAACCAGACCAGCCGGCTGGCCCAGAGCCACCCCCGGTGGTGGATGCTCTCGCGAAAAACACTTTCCAGTCTGGGAAAGTCAACCATCGGTGCTCCCTTTCTCCCCTGAGATGCGGCGGTCGTGTGGTTGAAAAGTATCACAAATTTTTGTCAGGCACAAGCCATAGCCGGAAGTGATTCCACCTTTGACGCGGCCGCGGACAGATGGCACAATAGTCCGATTTCATTCGGAGGGTACCGGATGCAGAAAACCGTGCTATGGGTGGCCGCCTTCATTGTCACGCTCTCAATGGCTGTATACCAACGGATGACCGGACCGACCTATCCATTGAAAGGCTCCCTGAAAGCGGGCGGCGCAGCGATCACCTACCGGTTCGACCGGACCTGCGACGACCCGGGTGATCAGGAAGTCACGGTCCACGTGAGCGGAACCCGCGAGGTGTCCGGCCGCATTCTCTGGCGCCGGGCGAACACCGGCGAGGGGTGGTCGGCCACCCCCATGTCCCGGATCCAGGACAACCTCACCGGCTTCCTGCCCCACCAACCGCCCGCCGGTAAGCTGAATTATTACGTGGAACTCCGGCTCGACGGCCAGACGGTCAAGCTGCCCGCCCAGCCCGTGACCACGCGGTTCAAGGGCGCCGTGCCCGTGTATTGGCTGTATCCGCACGTGATCTGCATGTTCACGGCCCTGCTGCTGGCGGTCCGGATCGGCCTGGCCATGATCTTCCGGGAGCCTGTCGCCAAGATGGTGGGCGTTTCCTTCTGGTTCATGCTGATCGGCGGCCTGATCCTGGGTCCCATCGTCCAGCAGTACGCGTTCGGCGCCTTCTGGACCGGCATCCCCTTCGGCTGGGACCTGACCGACAACAAGACGCTTTTCGCGTTCATCGCCTGGGCAGCCGCCTACGCGCTGACCCGCCGCGAGGGCCGCGGCATCCTGGCCACCATTCTGGCAGTGGTGATCACGTTGGCCGTCTACCTCATCCCCCACAGCGTGTGGGGCACCCAGTACGACTATAGCCGCGGCCGGATCACCGCCGGGCCTTCCGGCCCGTGACCGCCGCGGACGGGTGCAGCCCTCAGCGCGCGTCCGTGGTGCAGAGCACGTCCTCGAAACCGCACAGCAACACCCGTTTCGGTTTCTTGGGCAACATCACATCGATCTCCGGGCTGGTGCTGTTGCCGTTGAGCACCACCGTGCCCAGGCGCCGCAGATTGCCGTCAAAATCGATGTAAATGGGCACGCGCATCACAAAATCGCCGGTGACCTGGCTCTGCGTCACCTTGCAGAGCAGCCGGGTTCTGCCCCCGTCGGCCGGCTCCAGACGATAATCCAGCTTGTAGTCGGGCAGGGCGGTGCCGTAGACCCACTGGTCGAAGAACCAGTCCATCCGTCCGTTGCCCGCCAGGTTCAGTTCCGGGATCATGTGCTTCTCCACCGCCCGCTTGAAGTCGTCGGTGGATACGTTCTGGTGGAAGTGTGTCTGGACGAAGTCGCGCATCATCGCCGAGAAACGCTGGTCGCCGGTCTTGGGATCCCACATCATCATGCGCAGCATGTGCAGGATGGCCGCTCCCTTGGAGTAGATGATCTGGTAGGTGGCCGAGCCGGTCTTGGCCGTGTTGAGCCGATAGCCCATGGTCACACTGCCCAGTTCCAGCGGGCGGCGGCCCTTGTCGTTTTTCTGGGTGACATCCCTGCGGATCTCCTCCCAGTACTCGACGAATTTCTCATTCTTGTAAGCGACCTGGGCGAAGAGCGAGGCGGACAGCACCGCGATCCCTTCGCTGAGCCACTGGTCGCGGTAGGAGTCCCAGCCGATGGCATGGCCCCACCACTGGTGCGACACTTCGTGGGCGGCCACGTATTTGAAGAAGGAGGACGCGCCGGCCATGCCGAGCTGGGCGCGGTAGGTGCTGTCGAGAAACGCGGTGATGGGCATGTACACCAGCATGGGCCAGGCCTGTCCGAAGGAGGGATACGGCTGCTGGGTCATGGCCAGACGGCCATAGGGGAGAGGTCCGAACATGTCGGTGTACAGCTGCATGGAGAGCTGGGCTTCCGCCCGCGCCTTGTCCATGAGCTTGGTGGTGTCCATGTTGCCCAGGGTGGTCCCGGTGGACTCGCCGGTCTGCCGCTCGTACTCCTGGATGCTTTTGATCATTCCCTGGATGTCGTCGGGGAGGAATTTGTTGGCATACGTCTCGATGCAGTAATGGATCTTGTCGTCGTTCACCACGGTCTTCTTGAACCGGCCGTAGTTGAAACCGGCCACCGCCAACGGGATGTCCGATTTCCAGCGGGTGACCAGTTCGTTGCCCTCCCGGGCCTCCCCCAGCGGTTGGCCGGTGGCAACCATGACGAGTTCCTTGGGATTCCGCAGGGTCATCTCAAAGGTGGCCCGGTCGCCGAAGCCGTTGCCGGGGTACCAGTTCTCCCGCGCCACCAGCGTGAAGTTGCCGCCGCCCAAGTCCTGCACGGCGTCGTCGCCGGCGTACTCGAACGTGAGGTGATAGACATCGCCCTGCTGGAGACCTTCCGGCAGGATCACGCCGAAATTGGCGTCCTCGTCCTTGTCCTCCTGTACGAACTGAAGCTCACGGCCTTGGGCGTCGGTCACGCGAGTCACCCGCAGCTTGGGAAAGAGGTCCAGCGGCAGGACGCGCGCCCCGCCGACGAGCGCCCGGAAGCGGGCGGTGACTTTCGCCCGGAGGTTCTTGTCCCGGGCCGTGGCGTCGATCTGGTAGTGTTCCATGTCCACGAGCCGCAGATCCACTTTTGGCGGAGTTTGGCCCGTGTAGCGGTCTCGGAGCTGCTCTGACACCCAGATGCCGAGGTTCCCCTCCGACAGCGCGGCGAGCACCACTTCTTCCGGCGTCACATACGGTGCGCCGAGGGGGTCCACAAGGAAGAGCAGGTCGCCGTACTGCTTTCCCTCGCAGTAGGCGTGGAAATAGCCGCCGTGGCCGGGCCAGAGGAGATCGGTCAGCAGCCGCAGTTCGAGGTTGTACTCGAGGAAGGCCGCAGCCAGGTTGGGATTGATATACTGGCGGCCCTCGCGGAAGAGCTTCCGGGCCGATTTCCAGGCGTCGGCCGCACGACCGTCCACGGAGCCGGGCTGGGGCTTGTCGAACCGGGTGATGTCATCGAGCGTGCCGTCGGTGAACCGGATCACCATCCGGGTGAACGTGTCGCTGAGGGTGCGGGCGTTCGCGAGCCAGCCCAGGTGCCGCTGCTCCACCGCCAGGTGCGGCTTCACCTCGATCCGGCCGTCGCCGAGGAACACGATGCCGGTGATGCGCCCGCCCACATCATGAGCCAGGTGGCAACGGCCGTTGACGAGCGTGATTGTGGCGACATCCCGCTGCAGGGTCAGGTTCTCCACCTGGACCGATTCGCCGGACAGCTCCAGCGCGCGCAGTTGCGCATAAACCGGCTCGGAGTTGGCCGTGACCGGCTTCGGATCGTCGGCCCGGACCGGCAGCACCGCCGCCAGGACGGCGGCTGTCAGGAGACCGACACACAAAACGGTTCGACGACTCATTCGCGTGACCCTCCCCAGGGTTGGAATGGCGCAAGGATAACCCAGTGTTGTGGTGAAATAAACAGAAATGTCCAGCCGGGCCGGCGGCCCGCTCAGTACGCGAAGCGGTGCACGATGGGCAGCCGGCGTCCGAACCCGAAGGCCTTGCCGGTGACTTTCAGGCCGGGTGGCGCCTGGCGCCGCTTGTACTCGTTCCGGTCCACCATGCCCACGATCCGGTCCACCAGCGCGGTGTCGAACCCCCGCTCGATGATCTCGCGGCGGGATTGCTGCTCCTCGATGTACAGCCGGAGCACCGCGTCCAGAATGTCGTATGGCGGCAGTTCGTCCTGGTCGGTCTGGTTCGGCCGCAGCTCGGCCGACGGCGCCTTGGTGAGCGTGGATTCGGGGATGACGGACCGGGCCTGGTTGATCCAGCGGCAGACCTCGTACACCTGCGTCTTGAGCAGGTCGGAGATGACGGCCAGCCCGCCGCACATGTCGCCGTACAGGGTGGAGTAACCCACCGCCAGCTCCGACTTGTTGCCGGTGCTCAGCACCATCGCCCCGAACTTGTTGGAAAACGCCATCAGCAGGTTGCCGCGGATGCGGGCCTGCAGGTTTTCCTCGGTGGTGTCGAAGGGGCGGCCGGCGAACAGTGTCCGGAGCTGCTGCAGGTAGCTGTCGTACACGGCGGTGATGGGAATGGTCTCCAGCCGGATGCCCAGATTGCACGCCAGCGCCTCGGCGTCGGCCAGCGACGCAGGCGCGCTGTACATCGACGGCATGGCAATGCCGGTGACGTTTTCCGGCCCCAGCGCC
>ERZ1645192.91-NODE-91-length-57100-cov-11.264528_pt1 | contig 57100 bp, 45 predicted proteins | sample MGYA00575354_ERZ1645192 | MGnify/ENA primary metagenome ERZ1645192 (study PRJEB40844, sample SAMN11349763) | freshwater sediment metagenome | isolation source: river sediment | host: Sediment | place: India: Faizupur Khadar , New Delhi | collected 2017-02-21 ... | reverse complement strand
TTGTACGCCTCGGCTACGAAACCGTACGCATAGGAAATATCTTTCAGCTGGTTGAGAAACTTGCCGCCGGCGAACGGTGGGACATGGTATTCAACATTGCAGAGGGGCTCTATGGCGACGGCCGCGAGTCGGTTGTACCTGCCCTGCTTGACCAATACCGGATTCCCTACGTCTTCAGCGGGCCGGTGGTGATGGGCGTCTCACTCAACAAATACCTCACCAGACTGGTGGTGGCAGCGGCAGGTGTGCCTGTATGCCCCGGAATAATTGCAAACACCCTGCATGATCTTAACGACCTCTCTTCACTTGAGTTCCCCCTCTTCGTAAAACCCGTTGCTGAGGGTACGGGCAAGGGTATTACCACCCGAAGCGTGGTAAGAGACCGTGAATCCCTGGTAACGCTTGTCAGCGAGCTGCTGAAAGCTTATAACCAGCCTGTTCTGATTGAAGAGTATCTCCCCGGAAGGGAGTTCACCGTGGGTGTCACCGGCAACGGCGCAGATGCGAAAGTTACCGGCGGCATGGAGGTGATCTGCAAGGATAACCTTCCTTACTCGGTGGAGGTCAAGGAAAACTATGAGAATTATGTTCAGTACAGGGTATATGATGAGGACATGAGAGCAGAGTGCGATTCAGTTGCCCTTGGCGCCTGGCGAGCCCTGGGAGCTGTAGACGCCGGTCGCGTCGACATGAAGGCAGACCGCCACGGAAGGATGTGCTTCATCGAAGTCAATCCCCTGGCAGGAATGAACCCCGTCCACTCCGATCTGCCCATGCTTTCACGCATGAACGGCCTTGCCTTCAGTACCCTGATGGAAATGATAATGAACTCTGCTAAGAAACGTTACGGACTTGCATAATGACAAAGAGGTGCCTGATAATATACAATGAACCGGCTCCTGATGCTCTGCCGGACGAACTCGATGTCCTTGACCAGGTCAATTTCATAAATGAGACACTGCAAAGCCTTGGATACCAGGTTGAGTGCCGCGGAATAACCGACAATTTCTTCAGTGAGATCGGGGAGATTGCCGAAGAAGAATTTGATTTCGTATTCAACCTCGTGGAGTCGGTCGGTAAAAAGGCAGAGATACTCTATTTTATCCCCGGACTTCTGAATATGAACCATATTCCCTACACCGGCTGTCCGGTGGAGGCTACGTTCATTACCGCCAGCAAGGTGCTGGCGCGAAAGATCATGAAAGCCAACGGCATACCAGTTGCAGGAGGTTACAGGGTATCAGAAGCCTCACAGCTTGTCCCCGGGAAAAAATATATCCTCAAGCCGGTATGGGAAGACGGCTCACTGGGTATTACAGAAGAGTCGGTCTTTACCTTTAACGGCACGCCTCCTGAGATTCTCAGGGGCAAGAATGACCGCCACTGGTTCATCGAGGAGTTTATTGAGGGACGGGAGTTCAATGTAAGTGTCAAGGCCGGACCTGACGGACCTGAGATGCTGCCGCCTGCAGAGATGCTCTTCGAGGACTATCCGGATGACATCCCCAGAATAGTAAGTTATAAGGCGAAGTGGGTGGCAGACACCTTCCAGTATGAAAACAGCAGACGGAATTTCCCGGGAAACCTGAGCGAAAAACTCATGAATAACCTGAGAGATGCCGTCAACGGCTGCTGGCATACCTTCGGCCTAAAGGGCTATGCACGCGTTGACATGAGGGTTGACGCCGATGAAAATGTATATGTGCTTGAAGTAAATGCCAATCCGTGCATCTCACCTGACAGCGGATTCATCTCAGCTGCAGTTCATGCCGGATATACGCACCAGGAAATTATCAGGCACATCATAAATGACCTGAATACCTGAACAATCCATGCCTGAAATTTCATTCAAGATAACACCGGCCGACAGACCTGCATTCGAGAAGATACTGGCTTCATCCGGTTTTTTTTACGATTTTGAGATAGAAGTGGCGCTTTCTCTTGCCGACGAGACTTTTACCCATGGAGAAGATAAAAGCGGATACTACTGGGTTAAGCTGGTGGAAGACGGAGAGGTAATAGGATTTGCTAATTTCGGGCCCAATCCTTCATCTGTCCACTCATGGGACATCTACTGGCTTGCCATACAGGAGGAATACAGGAAGAAGCGCTACGGTTCCCTGATCCTGACCAAGACTGAGGATCGCATACGATCGCTGGGTGGAAAGATAGCGTGGATAGAGACCTCGGGAAGGCCTCTTTACGAGCCCACCAGGCACTTCTACATCAGGAACGGCTATGAACTGGAGGCTACTCTCCGCGAGTTCTACGGCCCGGGTGACCCTAAACTTGTTTACCGGAAGGAATTATGAAAGGTCTCTGGTCAATACTGCTGCTGATAGTCTCCAATTCATTCATGACGATAGCCTGGTACGGCCATCTCAAGTACCAGAACGTTTCGAAGAATGCCCTGCTGGGGCTTCTGGGCATTGTGCTGGCCAGCTGGGGAATAGCGCTGTTTGAATATTTCTTCCAGGTACCCGCAAACAGGATCGGCTACCGGGGGACCGGCGGTCCTTTCTCACTGGTTGAGCTCAAGCTTGTCCAGGAAGTGATATCAATATCAGTATTTGTTGTTTTTACCCTGGTCTTCTTCCGCACTGAGACATTCAAGCTCAACCACCTCTTTGCCTTCATGTGCATCCTCGGGGCGATCTACTTCACCTTCAAAGGCTAGCAAGTATATCACAGGCTTCTCTTATCTGCCCGTCGCTCACATCGAGGTGAGTGACCATCCTTATGCTTCTTTCTCCGGTCTTCAGGGCAAGTATTCCCCTGGCTTTTATCTTTTCAAGGAACTCTGAGGCCGTATTTCCCGGCTTCAGGGTGAAGATGACGATGTTGGTTCCGCCGTAGTTAACCTTTTCGGTGAGGCTGCACTTATTCAGCGCTTCCGCCAGAAACGCGGCATTCCGGTGGTCATCGGCCAGGCGCAAAATGTTGTTTTTCAGGGCATAGATGCCTGCCGCAGCGATATAGCCGGCCTGCCTCATGGCGCCACCGAACAACTTCCTGATCCTCACTCCCTGCCTTATGATCTCCCTGTTTCCGATCAGCACCGATCCGACCGGCGCGCCCAGTCCTTTCGAAAGACAGATTGAAATTGAATCGAAGAGAGCACCGTATTCTTCCGGTTTCCTGCCGTCTGCAGTCATGGCGTTGAAGAGCCTGGCACCGTCAAGATGGAGTCCCAGGTGCCTGCTGTCACACAGCTCCCTGATGCGCTTCAGATCCTTGAAATCCCAGCAGGCGCCTGCGCCCCTGTTGACTGTGTTTTCCACCTCCACCAGGCGGGTGAATGCCCTGTGAGGGTCATCCGGATTGTTGATATGCTGTTTTACATCCTCTGCAGTAAAGGTGCCGTTTACAGTGTCAATGAGGGCAACGGAAGCGCCCGAATTAAATGCCACACCACCACCTTCAAACAGGTAGATGTGGGCCATCCTGCTGCAGATGACCTCATCGCCGGGCCTTGTGTGTGCCTTGATGGCTATCTGGTTGGTCATGGTTCCCGAAGGACAGAAAAGGGCTCCCTCCATGCCAAACATTTCCGCTGCCATCCGTTCAAGCTCATTGACTTCCGGGTCTTCGCCGAAGATCATATCACCGACACTGGCCTTCATCATCCTTTCGAGCATTCCGGCTGATGGCCGGGTTACGGTATCACTGCGCAAATCAATCATCTTCTTCTGAATTGAAGATTCTAAGATAGCTCATTTTTATCCCTCCTTCCGTGCAGGCACGACACTTCAGTGAAAATTCAATATATTTAACATCATTTAGAGGGTGCGTGTCATTATGGAGGTAAAGATCGAAGCTGGCTGGAAAGAAAAACTCAGCGGGGAGTTTGAAAAGGAGTACTTCAGGACTCTGACGGAATTTGTCCGGGAAGAGTACCGTACCAGGCAGGTATTCCCGCCTGGGAACAAAATCTTCAACGCATTTGACCTCTGCCCTCTTGACAGGGTAAGGGTTGTGATCATAGGACAGGATCCGTATCATAATTACGGGCAGGCACACGGACTCTGTTTTTCAGTAAATGACGGAACAGAGTTCCCTCCCAGCCTGGTGAATATTTTCAAGGAACTGAACCGCGACCTCGGGGTGCCCGTACCTAAGTCAGGCAACCTGGAACGGTGGGCGAGCCAGGGTGTGCTACTCCTCAACGCTATACTTACTGTCAGGGCACACCAGGCCCTGTCACACCAGAACAGGGGATGGGAAAGGTTCACCGATGCTGCCATAAGCGCACTGAACCGTGAAAGGGAAAACCTGGTATTCTTGCTGTGGGGCGCCTATGCACAGAACAAGGGGGCATCAATTGACGAGTCAAAGCACCTGGTACTAAAGACGGTACACCCATCCCCCCTGTCAGCATCACGCGGCTTTTTCGGCTGCTCGCACTTCAGCAGGTGCAACCAGTGGCTTGTTGCCAGAGGAATGGAACCAATACAATGGTAATCATCCCTTCAGTCCGCGCCCGATAATCTCAGCCAGCCTGTCAGTCTTTTCGTAACCAACAGACAATCTTATCATTCCCGGCTCAGGATACTTCGTTCCCCATACTGCCTCCACAGGCATCAGAATGGTATGGTTATCGCCCAGTGTGGGAATAAGCCTTATTTCCGGATACACAGCGGCAATAAACCTGTCGCGGTTCTTCCTCTTCGCCTCAGGCGAAGCTCCCGCAAGGTCAAAGGCGATCATGGCACCGTATCCCTTCCCTCCCGTCAGCTCTTTCGCTGCTTCATGGGTATCATGGCTTTCAAGCCCGGGGTAAAGCACGCCGGCAACCAGGTCTGACGACTTCAGCATTGATGCCACAGCTGCCGCATTGTCACACTGTTGCCTGTAGCGGAGCTCAAACGAAGCCATCTGCGTCTGCAGCCGGTATGCATCATCAGGCGACAGCATGTGTCCGACATACTTACGGTACTCTATTGCGCTCTGCATCAGGTTTGTATCATTGCCGCAGATGACACCGGCAGTCAGATTGCCATGACCTGACAGGTACTTCGTGGCACTGTGGATGACCATGTCGGCCCCGTCATCAAGGGGCTTCCATAATAACGGTGTGGCAAAGGTGTTGTCAACTATCACTTTCGCACCGTATTTTTTCCCAAGCTCAATGACCCTGCGTCCCTCTGCAACGATCAGCAGCGGGTTTGAGATGGTCTCAAAATAAAGAATATCAGGTCTTATGTCAGATAGTGCGTTTTCAAGCTGCCGGTAATCATACCTGCCGTCAACGGGTCTGAAGAAGCTTACATCCATGCCGCGGCGCTTTTGCAGCACGCTGCCGATGTATGATAGTGTGCCGCCGTAAATCTCCGAAAAGAAGAGCCAGTTGCTTTGTTTCCCTGCCTCCTGGAATATTGAAAGCGCTATGTCAATGGCGGCCATGCCTGACTGTGCCAGCAGCGCCCAGCCGCACCCCTCAACCTCCATGACTGCCTCCTCGGCAGCGACAACCGTCGGGTTGCGATACCGTGAATATATATACATATCCGGCTCCCGCTCATGGCCTGTCTCCGCTGCAAAAGCGCCCGAGGTTGCTGCAGCAGTGGGTAATTCAAAGCCGGAATCACGATATACCGGCGTCCTGACGCTGTTTATCTCTCTCTTTTTCATATTCTTTCGCGAAATGTTCTGTTATTGTATCTTTTATATTTGGCGGCCTGAAGTCGCAGTAGAAAAGCAGCCTGTCGGCCATCAGGCCTGTGATGAAGATCACGAGGGCTGCTATGTCGGTTACCGGGCTGTCAGGGTATATCAGCATGAAAACCATTGGCAATGCCATCGCCCTTGTATAGTACAGTGCACGTGTCAGGCTGTCTGCCTCCGAAGATCTGTACCGCATTACCACGGAGATGGCGGCCAGCATTGAAAGGACAATGAATATTATCGTAGGTTCAATAAACCAGGTTGCAGCATAAAGTCCTGTAAAGAAAGCCTGGCCGCTGTGGAGTTTCAGGCTGAACGACCTGTCGGCAGCAAAATATACATTGTCTATGGATATCAGTGTCAGCAGCGCCAGCAAGCCCGTTACAAGCGGCGGCAGAATGTCCGGTTTCATCCACTCCAGGAGTGCAACAAATGCAAGCATAAGAACCATGGCTATCTCGCGGCTCAACGGCGAAGAGAGAAGATTGAGCACTGCCCTCCATGATTTGCCGGGTACCCCCAGATGCACAACAGATACTGCCATGGCACAAACCATAAGGATGAACGGCATAAATCCGCCGGTAATTGTTCCCCGGAGAGCCGAGACTATCAGGATGACATAGGCTGTTATTACGAGCACCGAAAATAGAGCCAGGCTCCACTCCTCCTTCAGCCTGCCGGATGAACCTGAACTTGTGCCCTGTGTTGTGAGAATTTCTTCTACATCTTCCTCCGATTCATTGCCGGCAGGAATAATAAACGGCTTGTGATTGGTACCGGCATTTTTAATGAAAACAGAAGGTTTTATCCCTGTGTCAGGAAACCACGCCGGAAGAGCACCGTCGAATTCCTCCCTTTCTGTCATATTAAGCGCTCCCGTGGGGCAGGCGGTGACGCAGGCCGGCTCAACGCCCTGAGTGGTTCTGTCAGCGCAGAAATGGCATTTTTCAATGTATCCCAGGGCAGGATTGATTTTCGGGGCACCATATGGGCATCTCCATGTGCAATACCCGCATCCCATGCAACGGTCTGTATGATGGATGACAACTCCGTCAGGACTGATGGTGTAGGCCAGGGCCGGGCAGCCTGAGGCGCAGGCGGGTTCGGCACAGTGGTTGCAGGCCATGGAGAGGTTGATGACTCCCGCCAGGGGCAGTGCATGTTCATTCCACGTGAAAAGGGTGCGCGTGCCGGGCCGGAGCCCGTTCTCAAGGATGCAGGCGGCACTGCAGGCCTTGCAGTTTATACAGAGTGCAGCGTCAAATGTGAATCCCTTCCTCATGGCACCAGCTTTTCTATGTCAACCCTCGTATTGTGAAAGGCAGCTCCGTGCCCCATATCGGTCTCCGAGGAAGCGATGAGCCTGTTCACTCCCCCGCCCTCGCCAAGCCATATGCCGTTTGGAAAAACCAGGCTGCCGCTTCTGACACGGGCCGTAACCCTGACCTTGCCGGTAACTTCACCGCGCGAATTGAACACCCTGATCCTGTCTCCGCTCCTAAGACCCCTGCTGCGGGCATCAGCCACGGATATTTCCCAGGCGGGTTCTTCAACTACACTCCTTACCACTTCCAGGTTTCCGAACTGGGAATGGATCCGTGATGCAATATTCGGAGTCATGAGCCTCAGGGGCAGACGCTCCTCCCCGAGGTCGTTCAGCGGTTCAAAGGTCGGCAACGGATTAACACCCCATAATTTTGCAGCGCTGTCAGACAACAGTTCTATCTTTCCTGAAGGTGTGTCAAATTTCAGGTTTCCGTATGCCGGATGTTCGTTCTGGTCGGGGATGACAGGCTTCTGCAATAACTCTTCCCTTACGAAACCCGGGGTGTGGCTTATCCTCTCCATGAGCCAGCTGTCATACTGTCCTGGAGCCGGGATGCCGGCTTCACCGGTATTCAGACCCATAAACTGAGCCAGCCGCCAGTATATCTCGCTCTCGGGAAGCACCTCGCCGGGCGGATCGGTGACCTGCGGTTTGTACTGAACATAGGGATTCCAGTATGAACCCACCACGTCAGCCTGTTCAAATACTCCCTTTGCCGGCAGAATTATGTCAGCCATTGCAGCCGTGTCAGTCATAAACTGCTCAACCACAACCTTGAAAGGTACCGACTCAAGGGCCTTTCTGACCTCCGCGCTGGCAGGAAGCTGGATAACGGGATTCCCCCTCTCGATCCAGGCAAATTTTATGGCCGGCTCTCCCAGGGCAAAGAAATCCGGGCCGAATCTGGCCATCGAAATGGCCCGTCGGAAAGGTTTGTCTGTCCCGGGGTCAGGATAATAGCTCAAAGGTTCCTTTACCTCATCAAATATGTAACTCTGCAGGTTGGCAAAGTTGAAACCGCAACCGGGCCTCCCTATCATACCTGTGATAACCGGAATGGAAAGAATTGACCTTATTGTCTGCCCTCCGTTGGTGTACCTTTGCAATCCGAAACCTGCCACAAGAGTCAGCCGGCCGGCACCCGCCGCCGCCACTGCAAGATCAATTATTGTCTGAGCTGGTATACCTGTAATATCCTGTGCTTTATCAGGCGTTATCTGAAGTGACGCTGCAAACTGTCCGAAACCTGAAACGTGCCTGCTGATGAACTCTTTATCTGTCAGGCCGCGGTCAATTATCACCCGTGCCATTGCCAGTGCCAGGGCGGCGTCGGTGCCGGGCCGTGGTCTGATGAGCATGTCAGCCTTGTCTGCAGTGAGGGTCCGGCGCGGATCAATTACAACCACTTTTGCTCCGTTCTGCCGTGCCTTCTCAATATGTATCAGCTCCTGCACGTTGGTCTCGGCGGAATTCTTTCCCCAGAGGATGATCATGGAGGCATTGGCCAGGTCCCATGGCAGGTTATGCTTAACCTCGCCGAGTGTCAGCCTGACGGCTTCGAGCCCCGCAGGCCAGCAGAGATTGCCGTAGGTTGTGGTGGCTCCGCCGAACAGTCTCCAGAAGCTGCCCGCAATTTCATTGCTCAGCCCTGAGTAACCGCTGCCCTTGTAGAACAAAACCGAATGCGGACCATGGTTCTTCCTTGCCTCCACCAGTCTGCCGGCTATAATAGTCAGGGCTTCATCTGTACCAATGCGCGCAAAGGAGCCATCAGGCTGTCTCCTGAGTGGATAAATGATCCGTTCCGGAGAGTATTCCCTTTCCAGGTAAGAAAGTCCCTTGATGCACGGTCCTTCCGGAGTAGCCAGGTTACCCTCAAAAGGGAGAATGCGGACCACCCTCCCATCTTCGGTGAATACCCTGAAGGTGCATGTGCTGTAACAGTTGCGCGGACAGACTGTGATGAGTTCCTTCATTCCCGGGGCTAAAGATTGTCTATAGGCTCCTCGATGACTGTTTCAATGTCGAGCACCCTGTTCACCGGATCTGTGATTGTGATCCTGTAGGTGATCCGGTCAGGACCGATATATGTCAGGTAATCAAATTGAGATGAGGGTGTGGAATAGGTGACATTGCCTATTTTTACCGTGATGTCAGCCTCGGTATGGGCAATATCGAACCTGAAGTAATCTGAATAAGCCCCTGCCGCGACGGTGCCAAAATTATGTGTCCTTACCGCATACGCCGGATCATCAGTGACTGTGACATTGACATCATTGATAATCTGGCCGGTCTGATTATGGATACGAACGTCGGTCGGACCTTCGTCAGTGATGTTTCGTTTCTTGCATGATGTCAGCAATAGCACAGCTGCCAACAAGACCACCGGTAGTTTTCCTATCATGTCCGGACAAATTGATTCCGGCAGAAAGTTAAGAAAATAGTCTTAACGGATTATATCTTTTCCATGCAGTCTGACCTGATCCAACCCTTGTTCCCGTCTGGAAGTCTCACCTCGAGGAATGCTCCCAGTTCCTGCTCAACGGTGACGGTGGTGCCGGAATGGAGGACAAAGAGCTCGTTGCCTGTCTCCCCCGGGGCGCTCCGGCCTGTCACAATGCTGCAGGTAATCACCGCTTTGCTGTTATGATTGACGAGATTATTGTTCCGTAAGGCCAGTGAAATTATCAGGAAGGACAACAGCAGCGCGGTGATGGCCAGCCAGAATGAAAGAAGCCGTCCCCGCGCCCTTGCCCTGGTAAGGAACAACAGGGCAAGCACCAGGGCCACAAGGAACATCACGAGGGCTGATACTGCCCAGGTATTTGTCGAAGTAAGTAAAGCAAGGAAATCGAACCACCTGACGAAAAACAGCTGTGGCACCGATTCAAACCTGTCTGTTATACGACTCCTGGCTATTTGCAGGTTATAGTCAATGTCCTCATCTGCAGGTGCCAGCAACTTTGCCCTTTCGTAAAACAGGATTGCAGAGGCATTGTCTCCCGACTTGAAAAACGCATTTCCTGCATTGTAGAGCAGGTCCTCGCTTCTGAAACCTTCCTCCCACAGCTTCCGGTAGATGGCTGCAGCGCCTGAATAGTCTCCTGAACCGTAGAGACCGCCTGCCTGAGAATAGCGCTCCTCAGGTGACTGGGCCTCAAGACTCAGGATGCCGGCCATGAATATGATCTGTATCAGTAGAATCCTTCTCATCCTCTCCCTCCTTTAGTCAAGAACATCGTCAAGTTTCCCGATAAGTGTGGCTGCTCTTTCACAGAGTGCTGCAGGGCTTTCACCCTCTGAAACGGGAGCATATTGCGAGTACTCGGTAGCGGTGAGTATCCGGTCGAGTTCGGTGATCATCTCCTCGTCAGCCTTCCTGTCTCTCAGTGCTATGTAGCACTTGTCCCTGGTAATATCCGACTGCGCTATACGGAGCTTGTCACCAAGATAACCCCACAGAGCCCTGGCAACCTCGGCATTTACTTCTTCCTTCTTCCCTGATTTGAGAAGTGCAGTTGCCCTTGCCAGCCTTTTGCGGGCATTCTTTGCCGCCCGGCGGTTGCGAACTCCTGCCGTGTCAGCATTGCGTCTGATCTGTTGCTTCCGGACCACAAGCACCAGGACAGCAACAAAGAGGGCAAGGGCAAACCAGAGCCAGTAATAAAGTGTTGAAACCAGCGGCGAGGAAATTGCTGCCAGCTTTGTTTTGCCATTCCGGATGAACCTGATATCCTGACCGAGGTACTTTACATCCTCACCGGGAATATAGACCGGAGCTGCGCTCTCTTCCTGTCCCGGCGTGCCGGTGACGTTGACAGTGAATCCTCCGGCACGCAGCGTGACGTACTTTTCCTCCTTTGGGTCGAAGACAGAATATGATATGGGCGGTATCTCGAAGGTGCCCGTATTTCTCGGGATGAGCAGGTATTCGAAAACCTTGGTTCCCGAGGAGGTGCCTGAACTCTTAACGGTCACTTTGGGATCATACTTTTCAATTCCCTGCGGAAAGCTTATTACAGGTTCTCCGGAGAGGTTGAGGTTTCCCGAACCTTTAAGGGTAACAGTCATCGTGACAGCGTCATTAAGCTTCGCATCAGTACCGGAAATGGACGATTCCATTGTAAAGGAACCTACAGCGCCGTGGAAATCTGCCGGCCGGGGTTCGGGCAGGGATTTGACCCTGACAGTCAGAGGCTGTGTGGTAATCTTCCGTGGTACGGTGGAGACCGATGAAAAGAAACTGTCGAAGAAGGGATCATCAAAGAAGGGATCCCTTGCACCGGTCCGTTCCTGGACCAGGACGGTCATCTCGGCCGGTTCTATGCGTATCTCACCCGAAACCTGCGGATAGAGTACAAAACGCTGGATGACGCCGGTGCCGTACTGTATGCCGTCAATCACCTCGGTCTCGAGGCTGCGCAGAGGCGGGGTTTCAATATCCTCCTTCAGAAAACCCTTGAAATCAGGAAACTTAAGTTCCTGTATGCCTGAAAGGTTAATGCGGGTATAAAGTTTCAGCATCCCGGTGACTGGCTCACCTGCATAAACCTCACGGTCGCCGAGCAGTATCTTCATGGAGACCTCTGATCCTGAGGCAGGAGCATCACCGGCCGCCTTTACCTGCCCCTGGCCCTGCTGCTGGCCTGCAGCCTGCTGCGGGGAACCTCCGGCAGATATAACTATCTGCCTTTCCTGCGAGCTGACAGTGACTTTTTTGGCCTCGAACTGAGCCGCCGGAATGGTATAAGTGCCTGGTGCACCAACTGTAACATAATAAATGAGGGTGGTGGAAGAAACCGCCTTCATGTCTCCGTTGATCCACTGTACATTGCGGCTGGTCGACTGCTGAGGACCCTGGACCGAGAATGAAGGATCGAACTTCGGAGGGGTGAATTGCCCGTCTGTTGAGTTGATCGTATAGATGATCCTGAACCTTTCTCCGGCAACGGCGCTCTCCGGTGCTTCAACGGTAAGCGTTACCTCCTGGGCCGTTGCCGCAAGGCAGGCCAGCAGAAAAACCAACGCCGTCGTTATCCTTTTCATCACTGCAAAATTACCAGTTTTTAATGACCCTTACCCTTGCACCGGCAGCCTTGTCGCGCTGCACCTTCTCCTGGGTCTGCTTTTCATTGGCAGCAAGGGCGTCAAGAAGGCGCTTCGCATCCTCACGACTCATTGAGGACTGCTGTTGTTGCTGATTGTTCTGCTGATCCTGCTGCTGTTGCTGCTGATCATCCTTCTGCTCCTGGTCCTTCTTATCCTCCTGATCCTTGTTCTGCTGGTCCTGCCTGTTCTTGTCCTGATCCTGCTGATCCTGCTGCTGTTGCTGTTCCTCCTGTTTCTTCAGCTGGTCCTGGGCATATGCGAGGTTGTACTTTGCCTGGATATTGTCAGGATTGAGTTTCAGCGAGTTGATATAAGCATTGATGCTTTCGCTGAATTTCTGCTCCTTCAGCAATGAGTTGCCAAGGTTGTATAAGCCGTCAGCCTGCCTGAGTGAATCGGTTTCGCCGGCCTGTACCGCACGGCTGAATTCCTCCGCAGCTTCGCCATACCTGTTCTGCCTGTAGAGGGCGTCACCGAGGTTGAAGACCGCATCGCCTGAAGGCTTGCCGTCTTCCTGTGCACGACGGTACATCCCTTCGCTGCCGGCAAACTCACTCTTCTTGTAAAGCCTGTTTCCCTTCCTGATATATTCCCTCTCCTCCTGTCCGTGGAGGGAAGGAGAGATTACTGCCGTGCAGATGACGGCAATCAGCAATCTGTAAGCTGTTCCAATACCTCTCATATCCTGTCCTGTTTCGGTTCCTTTCCGATGATCCCAATACGCCTGAGAAGATTGTTCTTCCTGTCAGCCAGCAGCAGGTCAGTCACAAGCAGAATGAAGAGAAGTGCCGCAGGTATAAGGAACTGCTCATTGTACTCGGTGTACATCATGGCGTTAATCTCACTCTTCTTCATCCTGCCAATGTCATTATAAATCTCAGTCAGTCCGATGCTTGTGTTGCTGGCCCTGACATACCTTCCGCCCGTTACCGATGCAATCTCCTGCAAACCTTTCTCGTCAAGCTTCGAAATAACTGTATTTCCCTGACTGTCTTTAAGATAATCGGTTCTCCCGCCGGTCACCACCGGTATGGGAGATCCGTCAGGCGATCCTATGCCTATTGTATGTACCACTATACCCTTCTCAGCCGCTTCCCGTGCCTTTTCAACCGCGTCATCCTCATGGTTTTCACCATCCGTGATTATTATCAGTGCCCTGCTCTTGTCGCTCTCGGGGGTGAAGGATCTGATCCCCAGGTCAATGGCAGCGCCGATTGCGGTTCCCTGCTTTGATACCGCATCAGGCCCTGCGGTTGACAGAAACATCTTGGCCGAGAGATAGTCATTGGTAACAGGGATCTGCGTATATGCATCGCCGGCAAAGAGAATGAGCCCGATCCGGTCTTCCTTCAGCTGATCAACGAGCTGGGTTATAGCCTGTTTGGCCCTTTCGAGCCTCGAGGGGGTTATATCGGCAGCAAGCATCGAGTTACTTACGTCAAGGGCTATCACCACTTCCACTCCCTCACGCTTAACCTCTTCCAGCCGGGAGCCGAACTGCGGTCTTGCAACGGTGAGCACGGCCATGACGAAGGCAAGAAGCCTGATGATGAATTTAACCGCCATTCTTGCAGGGGAATAGTCAGGCGAGAGCTGTTCAAGCATCGGCGCATCGCCGAAACGTTCCCTGGCCAGTCTCCTTTTCCTGTTGCCGATGATCCATAAAATGATCAGAACCGGTACCAGGAGAAGCAGGTAAAGCATGTCAGGCTGTGCAAATCTGAATGTTTCCATAATCGCGCTATGACATGTTTTTCATGAGGAGATACCTGAGCAACAGCTCGAGGCCGAGCAGCGCCAGGGCCGCGAGGGCCCATGACATGAACACCTCGTCACGCCGGCTGTGCTCTCTGGTCTCTATCTTTGATTTCTCAAGCTTGTCAATCTCACCGTATACCTTCTGCAGGCTGGTGTTGTCCACAGCCCTGAAATACTGCCCTCCGGTCATCTCAGCTATCCGCTGAAGAAGAGCCTCGTCAATCTCCACCTCCATCTTCTGGTATCTCATGCCGAAAGGTGTCTGTACCGGGTAGTCGGCATATCCCATGCTGCCCACACCGATTGTATACACCCTGATGCCAAAGGTCTTTGCAATCTCTGCAGCCGTCATCGGGTCAATGGATCCACGGTTATTGACGCCGTCAGTGAGCAGGATTATGACTTTGCTGATGGCATCGGAATCCTTTATCCTGTTGATTGCAGTGGCCAGTCCCACGCCAATGGCCGTGCCATCCTCAATGATTCCGCTCTTCACTTCCCTGAGCAGGTTGATGAGCACGGCATGATCTGTCGTGAGGGGACATTGGGTAAAGCTCTCGCCGCTGAATACCGTGAGTCCCATGCGGTCATACGGTCTTCCGCTTATGAATTCCGTTGCGACGTTCTTGGATGCTTCCAGCCTGTCGGGATTGAAGTCGCGCGCAAGCATCGACCCTGAAACGTCGAGAGCAAGGATAATATCAATCCCCTCAGTGGTGGAGCTCTGCCACCTGTCAACATTCTGAGGCCTGGCAATTACCACTATTACCAGCGCTATGGCAGCCACCCTTAGGGCAAAGAGCAGGTGCCTCAGGTAGTGCCGGAAGGTCTTGCGCCCTTCGGCAAAGAACCCGGCAGTGGAAAGCTTCACCGGGGCATTGGCTTTTCCCTGGCGCCATATGTAGTGTGCCACCAAGAGGGGTATGATGAGAAGGAACCAGAGGAACCAACTGTTCTCGAAGACGATGTTATGCATGGCGCCCTCCTTTCTCCTTCTGTTTTCCTGCGACTGCTCCATCGCTGCCCTCGCCAGAAGTATTTTCAGTTTTATCCTTGGTATCAGCCGGAGCTGCATCCGGAAGCCTGGTCTCTTCGACAAACCTCACGGCACTATCCATGGATGATTCATGCAAAGCACTGTCGGGCAGGTATTTGGCAAACTTGACCATGTCTGAGAGAGAAAGCACTTCCTTGACAATAGCCATCTGTCCCGAAGTGGTCACAGATGCCTTCTGCAGCATCCGCACGGTCTCGTCCGTCGTCAGTTCGGGAGAGCTGACACCGTAACGGTTGTCGATATATCTCCTGAGTATGTCTGAAAGCCTGGAGTAATATTCCTTGATATCACCCTTCTGCCATATTTCCTCACTCCTGAGAGTCTTCAGGTCACGCAGCGCAATGACATGTGCCGGTTCAGGCGGGGCCGGTGGTCTGACAAAACGCCGGAGGGGGTTCCTTGGCAGGAAGCGTGCGAGCAGCCATACCATCACTGCAACAATCAGGGTGATTATTATCCATGGCAGGATTTCCCGGAAGGTTACAGGTGCACTGCGAGGGCCGACTATGTCAAAAATAACATCAGTGGTGTCAGGCGGGGTGACGTCGGGACGAATTACGTCCAGAAATGAGTAATCCGAAAAGAATCTCAGCAGGCTGTCACCGGAAGCCACCCCCGCATAGAATGGCGGAATGGTATATGACCCGGTATCAAATGCCGTGATGAGATACCTGTCAGTGATTGTTACCGACCCGTTCGCTGAAACAGTTGTGTCACGCGGGTCTCTGCGCAGAATGATGATCTTTCCGGCCAGGGTGTCGGCGGCACCGCTCATATCAGCAGAGACACCTGAAGGCATCTCTGCCGTGACGGTGAAGCCAATCTGGTCACCTATCAGCATGACCGAGGTGTCAGGCTTCGAGGTAACCCTTATCTGCTGGGCTGACAGGAGTAGTACCGATGTAAGGAAAACCACTATTGAAATGAAAGCCTTTCTCATATTCCTACCTGTGCTTGAACAGTGAGATAAGTGGTTTGATATAGTCTTCGCCGGTGCTGATTGATGCCATATCAACTCCGCAGCTGACAAAGGCCGAGGCAACAGCCTCATCATGCCTTTTCCACTGAGCGGCATAATCCTTCCTGACAGCCGATGAGGAGGTGTCTATCCATTGTTCCCTGCCCGTCTCCGGATTCAAAACCTTTATGAAACCAACGTCAGGCATCTCCTTCTCGCGCCTGTCACTGATGCGGAGGGCAACCACGTCATGCTTGCCCGATGCAATGCGAAGGGCATCTGTAAAGGGGGGAGCAAGGAAATCAGAAAGAATAAAGGCGGTACACCTCTTCCTGATAATATTGGTCAGGTACCTTAACGGCTCGGACAGCGATGTGGCTGATCCTGAAGGCTCATAACCGAGCATCTCGCGGATGATCCTGAGCATATGGCCTCTGCCCTTCTTCGGGGGAATGTATTTCTCCACACGGTCAGAGAAGAGCATCAGCCCTACCTTGTCATTGTTGGCAATAACCGAATATGCAAGGACGGCAGCTATCTCCGTCATCATCTCCCTCTTGGTGGAAGCCACCGTTCCGAAATCTCCCGACCTGCTCACATCAACCAGCAGCATGACTGTCAGCTCTCTCTCCTCCTCGAAAACCTTGACATAAGGATGACCGAACCGGGCGGTGACGTTCCAGTCTATGTTGCGGATGTCATCACCAAACTGGTATTCGCGTACCTCGCTGAAGGCCATTCCCCTGCCACGGAAAGCACTGTGATACTCACCTGCAAAGATCTGGCGGGTCAGCCCGCGCGACCTGATCTCAATCTTCCTTACCTTCTTTAACAGTTCTGTCGTTTCCACTTCACTTACATATGGTAATTCCGCTCATGAGTGACTGTAAAGAACCATGTGTCACGGTTCACTTTGACAGTTATCATATTGACTCCAATCCTGTAACTCCATACTCCGTCCTTATTGTTTCCGTACTTCACATTCAGTTCCCTAATCTTTGCATCGTAGAGATTGTTGCTGTACGTTATTCTCACGCCGTTGCAGCGTCCCCTCTGGTCCAGGAAAATCAGCCATGTCTCATTATCGTCCTTTGAATAGTACTTCAGGTATTTGTAGAGATCGTTCCTGACCATATTGTCAGGCAAAAGACCCGGAAAATCCTTTGTCATGACGGCCCGGATGCTCTTTTCGGTCATGCCATAGAATTCCTGTGCCTTTACAGGAATGAGAAATACCAGGAGTATCAGTGACAGCTGAAATCTCTTCATCCTTCTACGGTACCTCAACGGTATTAAGAATCTCTGCAATGATCTGATCCTGAGTGATATTTTCAGCTTCGGCCTCGTATGTCAGTCCGATTCTGTGGCGGAGCACATCGGCACAGAGAGAGCGCACGTCTTCCGGAACCACGAATCCCCTTCGCCTTATGAAGGCATATGATTTTGCAGCCAGGGCAAGGTTTATCCCGGCTCTCGGAGAGGCTCCGTAGGCTATCAGGGGAGTGAACTTCGAAAGGCCGAACCTGTCCGGCTGGCGGGTGGCAAAAACAATGTCAAGTATATAGTTTTCGATCTTCTCATCGATGTACACTTCCCTGACAACACCTCTCGCGCGGATTATATCCTCCGGTTTGAGTATTGTCTTTGCAACAGGGAACTCGCTGGCCAGGTTTTCACGAATGATAAGGCGTTCCTCCTCCTTCTCGGGATAGGTAATGACCACCTTAAGCATGAACCTGTCAACCTGGGCTTCCGGAAGCGGATATGTTCCCTCCTGCTCAATGGGGTTCTGCGTCGCAAGTACCATGAACGGTTCCTCGAGCCTGTAAGTAGTGTCACCGATTGTCACCTGCCGCTCCTGCATCGCTTCCAGGAGGGCGCTCTGCACCTTCGCAGGTGAGCGGTTGATCTCGTCGGCAAGGATGAAATTGGCGAAGATGGGTCCCTTGCGTACCACGAACTCCTCTTTCCTCTGGCTGTAGATCATCGTGCCGATGAGGTCAGCGGGTAACAGGTCAGGAGTGAACTGTATCCTGCTGAACTTCGTATCAATTATCGATGCGAGAGTCTTTATGGCAAGAGTCTTTGCCAGTCCGGGAACACCTTCAAGAAGGATGTGCCCGTTCGAAAGCAGACCTATGAGCAACGAATCTGTAAGATGACGCTGCCCCACTATCACCTTGTTTATCTCCTGCCTGACAAGATCAACAAAGGCGCTTTCCTTTTCAATCTTTTCATTCAGAAGCCTGATGTCGGTTGTATGTTCCATATGTTGTTAAATTGTATTTTGCCCTTTATTAAAAGCTTCGCAAAGATCATTTCTGATATTAAAAAACCTTGTTAAATGTTGTTAAAGATGTGTTAAAGCGCCTTCCCGAAACCGCAGTGTCTGAAGAGTCGCACCATTATCGTCAGAACCAGTGGTATGAGTGCAGGGTTAATTCCCTGGCCGGCAATAAGAGCGACAGGAAACCAAAGGACCGAAATGGTTAACGTTAACCTGCTCAGTTTCACTGATTTTTTCCCCGCGAGCATCATGATGAAAAGTACTGTTATCAGTACGTTTATTCCCAGGAAGAGCAGGTTGAGATGAAGTGCATCATGTTCCGAGAATATATTCGTGAAAATCAGCAACAGTGCAATTAAGGCGAAAATGAAATAGAGTATGTAATCCAGAACCTTTTCCAGTCCGGGTCTTTTAAAAACAAATGTCACAAGCACTACAAAAACGAATATGAGCCAGAATACAGCCTGTGGCACCCATGCCTTCTTCCCGGTCTGTGTTACAGGTTTGTCCACTACCTTCTCCGTCGGCCCTGCCAGCGGCTCCTGTCTTCCGTCATGAACTATTAGGCTTCCGGCGAAGTTGTCTCTCAGGTATACGGGCAGGAACATCTCATCAGCCACTGATGCCTTCCTGTCAGCCTGCAGTCCGAGGAGCATATCGGCGCCGAAATCCAGCCACGGAAGTACCTTCTGGTACGGGTCGATAAGCTGGCGGAAGCTCAGGCGCTTCTCCTTTACCGGGAAAATGACGGTGTCAGCTGCAGAGGCGGCGACGATATCGCGTACCCGGGTGGCGCAGTTGTCAAAGAAGAAGTCATACCTGTACTTGATGTTCTCAGGCCTGAGGTTCTCATTGATCAGTATAAACAGCCTCTCCTTCTCCGCTGTGGTCAGGTTTAGCTTCTGGGACCATACCGATCTCCCCTCGGAAATATACTCTTCGAGGAACCTTGCATAGCTGTAAGCTCCCAGCTTATAATCGAGCCTCCCCTTGGCAAACCTGTATACGAAGTTAGGTGTTGAAAAGTCAAATATGCCCCAGTTATAGACCATGTCGAATTCTGTGCCGCGCATGGCTATCCTGAGTGCTGTATGACCGTAGATCGAGTAGGCAGCTGTACCGGGTGCGCAGGTGATCATATAAACATCTGCACTGTCAGCATTCTGGGCTTTAAGACCCGGTGAAATGATCAGCATCATCAAGGCGGCCAGGAGGAATGTCTTTTTCATTATGTTATATTTTTATGCAGGTTCGTTCAGGTTAATTGTTGCAGGTCGTTATCTTCCGGCATCATCTGCCCAGGCACCGGCAGTCATCACAGCACGGTTCCATTCCTGTATGAGTGTCTTTCTTTCCTCCGGTTTCATTGCAGGGGCAAAATGACGTCCGGCCTGCCAGAGACCCCGCAGCTCATCCATCCCGCCCCAGAATCCTGTCGCCAGACCTGCAAGAAAGGCTGCCCCCAATGCTGTCGTTTCCGTTACCCCTGAACGAAGAACGTCTGTCTGAAGGATATCAGCCTGGAATTGCATCAGGCTGTCATTGACCGTTGCTCCGCCGTCGACTCTTAACTCTTTTATTTTCAAATTCGAATCCTTCTCCATCGCAAGCAACACATCAAGTGTCTGAAATGCTATGCTTTCAAGGGCGGCACGGGCGATGTGGGCTGCGGTTGTACCCCGTGTCAGGCCGGTAATAGTGCCCCTGGCATGCTGGTTCCAGTATGGCGCTCCCAGGCCGGCGAATGCCGGCACAAAACAGACACCCTCCGCTGAGCTTACCTGTGATGCAAGACGCTCCACTTCAGATGACTGCCTTATGATGCCGAGTCCGTCGCGCAGCCACTGGACCACTGCCCCGCCTATAAAAATACTGCCCTCGAGGGCATAGGTTGTGTCATCTCCTATCTTCCATGCCACTGTAGCAAGCAGCCTGTTGCCGGATCTCATCGGTTCACTGCCGGTATTCATCATCATAAAACAACCGGTACCATAGGTGTTCTTGACCATTCCTTCATCAACGCACATCTGTCCCAGAAGAGCAGCCTGCTGGTCTCCAGCTATCCCTGCGACGGGGATCCCTGAGGCAAAAAGGCCGGTAGAATAACCGTAAACCTCTGATGATGAACGCACCTCCGGGAGCATTGATGAAGGTATTTCAAAGAGGGAAAGAAGCACATCATCCCATTGCAGACTGCGGATATTGAACAGCATGGTGCGTGATGCATTTGAAACATCCGTGACATGCAGCCTGCCGCCTGTCAGGTTCCAGACCAGCCATGAGTCTATTGTCCCGAATGCAAGGTCACCCCTTTCAGCCGCTGCCCTGGCACCATCGACATGGTCAAGTATCCATTTTACCTTGGTGGCCGAGAAGTAGGCGTCAATCACCAGGCCTGTCTTTTCAGCTATCATTGCTCCATGGCCCTCCGCCCTGAGTTTGTCACACAGATCCGCTGTGCGACGGTCCTGCCAGACGATGGCATTGTAAACAGGCTTGCCGTTTCTCCTGTTCCATACCACTGTTGTCTCGCGCTGGTTCGTGATGCCGATTGCAGCAATGTCAGAGCAGTCAGCACCGCTTCCGGCAACCACTTCCGCCGCCACACCGGCCTGAGTGGACCATATCTCAGCTGGATCATGCTCCACCCAGCCGGGCCGTGGAAAGATCTGGGTGAATTCCTTGAGGGACGAGGCTACAGGCTGCCCGTCGCTTCCGAAAAGGATGGCCCTCGAGCTTGTCGTTCCCTGATCAAGGGAGAGAATGTATTTCTTCTTCATGGTGCATGCTCCTGTCCGGGAAAATACGGCAACTAAAGTACTATTTTTTGGGTTAATGCCGTCACTTTCATCCGGCTGTACCTTATCCGCAATATATGCATGCACATAGCCGGAAATTAATTTTAAAGATTAAATTTGGGTATGATAAAATCCACCGGCCAATGGTAAACCGTTATATTATCACGATAGGAAGACAGCTTGGCAGCGGCGGAAGGGAGATAGGACAGAAACTCTCTGCCAGGCTGGGGATTGCGTTTTATGACAAGGAGCTGATCCGTATCGCCTCGCAGCAGAGCGGGCTCAAGGAGGAGTTCTTCGAGAGGGTTGATGAGCAGAAGCACTTCAGCCTCTTTCCGGGAATACTGGGACTGCGTACCTCGCTGACCGATGATTTCTTCTCGAATTACTATCTCAGCAACGAATCCCTGTTCAGGATACAGAGTGACGTGATGAGAACGCTGGCCGGTGAGGGATCATGCATCTTTGTTGGGAGGTGTGCAGATTATGTGATGAAGGACGAACGGAACTGCCTGAACCTGTTTATCAGCGCTGACATGGCAGACCGCATTAAACGTATCGCAATCAGCCACAAGCTGTCAGACACCAAAGCAAAGGAGCTGATAGAGCGCACTGACAAGGGCCGCTCATCGTACTACAATTACTTCAGCGGGAAGACATGGGGCGCCGCAGAATCTTATCATCTCTGCATCAATTCTTCCGTGCTCGGGATTGACGAAACTGTCAGGCTGATAAGTCATGTGGCCGGAAGCCGTTTCGGACTCACGGAAAACAGGGAGTGATAATCAGAACCTGGCATCCGGGGGGAGACTGTTTCGCTCCTTCGTCAGCAGGAACGACTCAGTTGATGAGTGCCTGAACCTGTAATCATACCTTCGTGCCAGTCGCTTTGAGTCAAGCACCACCGGATACAGACAGAATCCCAGGCCGGCAGGCTGAAGGTTCACCATCCTGAGATTCCATAGCGCCCACATAACCGGTTTGATGGCTGAACAGGGGAACCGGTGAAACCTTGCGGGCGGAACAATTTCACCAACAACCGAACAACTGTCAGGTGCCAGGTTAAAAACACCTTCAATCTCGCTGTCATGCAGAACGAGGTTTAAAAGCTCGTTGAAATCATCCTCATGAAGGAACTGAACAGAGGTCCTGCTGAAGGATTCTGGAAGGAAAGGCAGTCTTAACAGAATGGAAACCACTGACTTGGGCCTTGAATAGCGCGGCCCTACCACCGTGCAGATTCTCAGTGAGACGGTTCGCATCGGATGGTCGCCGTTTACCCGGAAAAGCATCTGTTCAATCAGCCTCTTGTTCAGGCCGTAAGTATAGTGGCCGGGGTTTAGTGGCTCAGCCTCGTCAAGCCACAGCTCACTCCTTGCTGCAGGGCCGTAGATGGCAGCTGAGCTGGAAAAGACAAACTTCCTGACCGAGGGGGTCCTGCGGGCTGCCTCTATCACATTGAATGATCCTCCCACATCCATTCCGAACTCCTCTTTCCTGTTCCGTAACCTGTTCATGGAACAGGCAAAGTGGAGTACGGCATCAGGCAGTTCCCGTGAGAAAATATCCCTTACACAACTGCCGTCGGTTGAATTGCATTCATAAAACCTGAAACCGTCACCGTCCACCTTTCCGTCCGGCTTTTTCATGTCCAGGCCAATGACCTCGCATCCTTTTGCAACAAGATGACTCACAGCAATTGAGCCAAGATAACCTGAAGAACCGGTGACAAGCACTTTCATTACATTAGCTTATTGAAACTGTCAGTAAGGCTGTCTTAATATTTGCATACGATCATTAGTCAGTTGATTGTATAATATAATCTAAACATATACAAATTTAGAATTTTTAAAGAGCCTTGTCAATAATTTCACAATAAATCTTAAATTGTGCATAAAATAATAAACAGGGTATGGCACGATCTGTAAATGAAATGCTATGCTGCCCGTCATGCAAGGGTGAGCTGATTCATCAGGCAGACAGTAAGGCTGACCGATTGAATCATGATCTTCTGAGTTGCAGTAAATGTGACGTCAGCTACAGGCACTTCGGTGGCTATTACGATTTTCTGGGTGGCGAGGGACTGGTCTTTAAAAACCGGAGGGAAAAGTTTTTCCGGTCGGTGCTTGCGAAGGTCTATACGCCTCTTACCAACATGATGTTCCTTCTGTGCGGAGGCCCGAAAAGTGCGAGGAATGAAGTCATGGGCAGACTGCGGGTGAATGATGGAGATACCGTGCTTGAAACGGGTATTGGTTACGGGGAGAATTTATTGTGGCTTGCCAGGCGGTCAGCAGGACTTCAGCTTTATGGCCTTGACATCCAGGAAGAGATGATGTCACACTGTGTCAGTAACCTGAACCGGTGGAAGATTAATTCTGAGCTGGTCCGTGCAGATGCGCAGAAACTGCCATACAGGGACAATGTATTTGATGTGGTATTTCACCTAGGTGCCATTAACCTCTTTGAAGACAAGGGTCTGGCTATCCGCGAGATGATCAGGGTTGCAAAGCCGGGAACCCATATTGTGATTGCCGATGAAACGGAGAAGGCAGGAAGACTGTTCAATATTTTCACCGGCTCGGCAGAAAAGGTGGTACCCCCCGTGGACCTTGTGCCGGCCGGAATGAAAAACATCGCTCTCAGCACCATCTGGAGGGGGTACGGGTATGTGATTGAATTTGACGTGGCCAAATAGCAGGAAAAAATCATTTACTTCCTGCCTGTTCCTTCGCCGCGTATTAGTGTCCTGTGCAAACCAAACATGGTTAACAAGTAAATCATATACCTTGTTTCCCTGAACAAAAAAAAGTCCCCCTGTTCCGGAGGACACATCTATAAGAAACAGAGGCTGCCTCAATTTTCATTGAGGCAGCCTCCAGGGTATTTAAATGTACATTATAGTGTTAACTACGCAAGTCTTACATTAACGGCATTTAACCCTTTTTTGCCCTCCTGGAGGTCAAATGTTACCTCGTCATTCTCCTTGATCTTGTCGATCAGGCCGGTAGAATGAACAAAATACTCTTTGGATGAGTTGGCGTCCTTAATGAATCCAAAACCTTTGGACACATTGAAAAATTTAACAATTCCTTTATTCATGAGATGATTTTTAATTGCGTGCAAAGGTAAACGAGTTTTTGAAATTATTGCACGTTATAAAGGAAAAAGATAAGAAATGATTTGGACCGGACCTCAGTTACCTCTTCCAGAATGTGCGGGTAAAGAGGGCAAGAATTGTAAATATCTCGAGACGGCCTATTATCATGAGCACCACCATGGTCATCTTGGCAACGGCGTTGAAGTGGGCATAATTGCCCATGTTTCCTGAGGCACCCATACCAGGGCCGACATTGGAAAGAGCTGTTACTGATGCTGCTGCAGCTTCAATGGCCGGAATGCCGGAAAGAAGGATAATCGCCATCCCGGCAAGGAAGATCAGAACGTAAAGCTGGATGAAGACTGTCATGAGACTGCTAATGTTATCGGGTACAATCTGGCCATTAAGCTTTACAGGCATAACTGCTGAGGGATGAAGAAGTTTCACGGTGACGTTGCGAAGATTCTTCAGGGCCAGGAGGTGACGTGCCATTTTAATGCCACCTGTAGTGGAACCTGTTGAGCCACCGGCAAATAACAGCAGAAATATGAGCACCATTGCAGCCTGCGGCCATAAAGTATAGTCGGTTGTGGCATAGCCGGTAGTGGATATTATTGATGTAACCTGGAAAAATGCATGCCTGAAGGCTACCTCAAAATTCCGCTCAGAACCGGTGTAAAGAAGGAGTGTTAATGCCACAACCGAAGCAGTGGTGAAGAACAGGTAAAACCATAATTCCTCGTTGGCCTTAACCCGGGTGAAGTTTCTTCTGAATATGAAGTAATAAACGACGAAACTGGCAGCAGAAAGAAACATGAATATCCCCAGTAAGTACTGAATGTAGTTCGAATAACCGGAAATACTGGTGTTTTTTGTCGAAAATCCACCTGTGGCAACTGTGCCGAAGGTATGGCAGATACTGTCGAAAAGGCTCATTCCCCCGGCAGTCAGAAGGACAATAAGCAGAGCCGTAAGAAAAAGGTAAATTGAAAGTACAGTTATGGCAATTGACTTTGTGCGGGGCATTATCTTTTCCTTCAGTGATGATTCAAGTGAGAAAAGACTGTATCCTCCCACCTTAAGTGATGGGAGCACTATTATTACAAGCACAATTATCCCGATACCTCCTATCCAGTGTGTCAGGCTACGCCAGAAAAGAATTGATTTTGAAAGGCTTTCGACATCAGCAAGGGTTGACGCCCCGGTAGTAGTATACCCTGAAACACTCTCAAAGAACATGTTTACAAAGCCATGCATCTCATGGCTGAAGGCAAACGGCAGTATTCCTGAGAGACTAAGTGCGAACCAGCCAAGTGTTACGCTCAGGTAGCCTTCCCTGGCAGTCAGCTTCTGGTGCAGCGGACTTTGAACCGGGAAGTACATGAGTGAACCCGGGATCATTGCAGTCACAAATGCCAGCAGAAACGGCCTGACGGGTTCCGAATAGATCAGGGCCACAGGGATGCAAAGGAGGAAGGATGATGCTGAAATCAGCAGGATAAGGCCATTGAGCTTTAGTACGGATCTGAAATTGATGGTGTTCATGCCACCTGCCACTGCAAGGCCGGAACTCCCTGGCTCCGGTTTTCGTGATTCCGGAGCGACTCGAACGCTCGACCCACAGCTTAGAAGGCTGTTGCTCTATCCAACTGAGCTACGGAACCGTACCGCGGTTTATAAAAAACCGCGGCAAATATAAGCAGATTTTTCCGTTTGGCAACAGGGAACTTCACCCTGCACGGAGGTCAGGCCGTCTTCATCCAGTTGACAAGGCCCTTCTTCTCTATGATTGCCTTAAGCTCCGGAGGCAGTGGTTCAAATCTGAACTGTTTCTCTCCTACCTTCAGCATACCCCTGTCAAAGTCTATCTCCACCGCATCACCTGCCCGGTACGCCTCCACAGCCTCCCGGTGCACTATCAGCGGCAGCCCCTGGTTTATAGAGGAGCGGTAGAAGATACGGTTGACTGACTTGATTATGACAGCCCTGATTCCCAGATGGGCGAGCCCCACTGACGGGTGTTCCCTGGAGCTGCCACACCCGAAGTTATCACCGGCAATGATAGTGTCACCGGCTTTTGCATTTGCACTGAACGAGGGATCAAAGTCGCCGAAGAGCAATGGCAGAATTGCAGCCGCATCAGAACTCATGACTGAGTAAGTGTGCTTGCCGGCAAACATCTGGTCAGTGTTCAGGTTGTCAACATCTGCATAATTCCATACATTGCCTTCCTTCCTGTTCTCTCCCTCCCTGATGGTGTTGGTCTGGCTCTGGGGAGGATTGAACGGAAATACCTCGTCACCCCTTGTAACCCTGGGGTCGGTAATAACCCCGGTGACAGCCGATGCAGCCACAGTGGCAGGCGAAGCAAGGTAAATGGAAGCCTCCTTGTTACCCATCCGGCCCAGGAAGTTCCTGTTGGCAGTAGAGATGACCGTATGACCGCTGGCAGGTATCCCCTGGCCTGTGCCCAGGCACGGACCGCAGCTGGGACTGAGAATATTGGCGCCGGCCTCTATCAGGTCAGTGACTATACCCTCCCTGATGGCCTGAAGATAAATCTCCTTCGATGCAGGGATGATATGAAGCTGGAAGCCCGGCTTCACCTGAGCACCCCTGAGCACAGATGCTGCTGTCCGGAGATCCTCAATCCTGCCGTTGGTGCAGGTGCCTATCAGCCCTTCATGCACAACGGTGCCGGCCACCGAAGCAACCGATTTTATATTGTCAACATGATGAGGAGCTGCCACCAGCGGAAATACCTTCGACAGGTCAATGGATATGCGGCTTTTGTATTCCGCACCCTCATCAGCCCAGATGCCGGGACTGTTTGAACCGATGAACTTCTGCAACACCTCATCATCCGGGAAGACGGCATTCTTGGCCCCCATCTCAGATGCAAGATTTGCAACAGTCATTCTCTCGCTCACGCTGAGCGAAGCAACCCCGTCTCCATGAAATTCAATAGACATGTAATTGGCACCGTCAGAGCCCAGCATGCCAATGATCCACAGCGACAGGTCCTTTGCGCTGACACCCGGACGTAACCGGCCGGTCAGATCAATCCTCATTGAAGGGGGAACGAGAAACCAGGTTTCGCCTCTCTTCCAGATTCCTGCTGCCTCGGTGCGGTCTATTCCAGCCGCAAGGGCATTGAAGGCTCCTGCCGTACAGGTGTGGCTGTCAGAACCGACAATAATCATTCCCGGACGGGCATGATTTGACATCATCTGATGGCAGATACCCATCCCTGAGTCGTAAAACTTCCTGATTCCCTGTCCTGCCACTATGTTCCTTATATCCTGGTATTGCGTAGCCAGTTTGGCATCAGCAGGCGGGGCATTGTGATCGAGAACGATGACCATCTGGTCAGGATCTGACACCTTCTCCCCTCCCATTTTTCTGAATGTCTGGAAGATGCTGGAGGTGTTGTCATGCGTCAGTATCAGATCGGGTTTCCTGAATACTACCGCCCCCTCAGGAGCGCCCAGTACCTTTTCAACAAATGTCCTTGGTTTCATATGATGATATGTCTTACGTTAAATTTTACCTAATAAACCACCCTTTTTATAAATCTCATACTGAGCATCATAGAATGGGTTAATTAAAGTCGATAATCCGTTGCGTTCATTCACTGCCTCGCCGGTCAGAATATTGACTGATATGACATCCTGGTCGCGGAGGTCTATCTTTTCAAAGCTGGAGTATGTAAGTACGGGGAATGCAGCGTTAATGGCATTGCGCTCATAGATGGCGCCGAACGATTGCGCAACGACGGCCTGTATGCCCAGTGAGACAAAGCAGTCAACCGCCTGCTGGCGTGAGCTGCCGCTTCCAAAGTTTTTCCCGGCAATAATGATATCGCCTGCCTGCGCCTTCTTTGCAAAATCCCTGTAACCTTCCAGGTTGTCAAATGCATACTGGCCCATCTCGCGTATGTCAGTGATGGCCAGGTACCGGTTGTGGAAGATCATGTCAGTGTCGATGTTGTCACGTTCTATCAGCCATACCTTTCCGCGGATAACGGTGGGTCTGTCAGTTTGCGTGCTCTTAACAGGGGCAGCGGCCGAAGGCTGTGTTGCGCTGAATTTGAATTCAGGCGGGGTAACCGGAATCATTTCAGGAGTTGTTATATATCCTGCAATCGCTGATGCTGCCACTACGGCCGGAGACGCGAGGAATACGCTTCCCTGTCCCTGCTTGCCAGGGAAATTCCGGTTCCCTGTGCTGACGGTGACCTCACCCTTGCCGTTCTGACCTACCTGTCCGGCTGCACATCCAGCGCAACCGGCATTTGAGACCAGCGCCCCTGAATCCTTGAAGATATCCATAAGTCCTTCATCAAGACACTGTTTCCATACGGCATCAGTTGATGGCACAATCTTGAGTACCACGCCCGGTGCCACTTTTCTGCCCTTCAGTATCTCAGCCGTCGCTCTCATGTCTTCGATACGGCCGTTGGTACAGCTGCCGATAAAGGCAGAGTCTATCCTTGTGACGGGGAGCTGGCTGACCCCTACCGTGTCATGTGGTTCGCCAGGCCGAGCCACCATCGGTACGAAGGTGCTGACGTCAATATCTGCTGTTATTGCGTAGGTGGCATCCGCGTCAGCGTGGACAGGTTCAAACGGTGCGCGAGCGCGAGCACGGCAATACCCGATAATTGCCGGCGTTGGCGGGAAGAGAATTATGATTGCTCCCATCTCTGTTGCCATGGAGGCTATGGTGATCCGTTCATCAAGCGACATCCGTTCCACTGCATCACCATATAGCTCAATGCTGTAACCCAGCAGAGTGTTGGCGCCATACATGCGCAGCAGGTTCAGAATGACATCCTTGGCAGCCACACCCTCAGGCATCCTGCCCTTCAGTGTGAGCTTCACCGATGCCGGGACCTTGAACCATACCCTCCCGCTGTTCCATGCAGCAGCAATGTCCATGTCACCCATTCCCTGACCGAATGCACCCACAGCACCCAGGATGTTTGCATGTGAATCGGTTGATACCGCTGTGGCTCCCGGCCATACATAGCCCTCCTCGATGAGAAGGTGTGTGCCTATGCCTGCATCAATGTCATATACCTTTATTCCGTTACCACGGGCATACTGCCTGCATATGTGCTGGTTAACGGCATATTTCTGGTCTGAACCTGTAGGATTGCAGTCGAACGTGAAGAGAGTCTTTTCAGGGTCATCAACCTTCAGTCCAAAATCGTTCAGGTTCTTGACGACATTGGCGCCGCCGAAGTCCCTGGCTGCACGGGCGTCAATTGTAATGTCAACAATGTCACCCGGTTTTACGCTTTTGTATTTGGAGTGAGCGGCAATGATTTTTTCGGTTATGGTCATTCCCATGATCGAGATGTTTTTAGTTGGTTCAGAGGCAAATTTAGCAATAGGGATCAAACTCCGGCATGAATAATATCATCAGTTGAAAGTGATTTTCCCGCAGAAAGGCAGGATGTCAGTTCCGGTATTGCGCCCGGTAGTCACGTGCTGACATCCCGGCATGCTTGCGGAACTGCTTATTGAAGTTGGAAACGGTTGCAAATCCGCATTCAAATACAATTTCGTTTATCTGGTGGTCGGTTTCCCGGAGCAGGTAACAGGCCTTGTTGGTACGAACCTGGTTCACATAGTCGACAAATCCGCTTCCGGTACTGCGTGAAAAGAAGCGGCTGAATGAATGGGGGCTCATCTTTGCCACCACGGCGACCTCCTTAACAGGAATCGGGCGGTAAAAATTATCCCTGACAAAAGAACATACTTCAGTCAGGCGACTGTCAGTAATCTCATGCACCCCTTCGCGGTTCTCGCCTGACAGAATCTTGAATCTCGGTGCCGCACAGAGTATTTCGAGCAGCCTGAAGAAGCTGACCATCTTTTTCATCCCGGTATCGGACAGCAGGCGCCGCATGGGCTCCTCTGCAGCTTCGCCCGTCTCGGGCGGAAAGGCAATCCCCCGGCCGGCATTTTCCAGCAACCGCCTCAGGTCAGCCATCTCGAATTGCGAAAGCATTGAATCGCCAAGCGAATCACGCCTGAAGTGAACCATTATTGCATGCCTGCCCGTTTCATTTTCATCCTTCCTGTAAAAGTTCCAGAAATGCCTGAGGTCAGGACCGTACATCACCAGGTCATAACGGTCGAAGAGCTCCACCGAATCACCTGCAACACGGGTCCCGTTGCCAGAAATATTCAGAACAATTTCATATTCGGGATGCAGGTGGAGAAAGCCGCTCTCGTTATCCATCCATGCGGCCCTGAATCCTGAGCCGTCGTCATGCCGGATGCTGATTATTTCAGGTATCATACTAATGGATTTAATGTCAGAGGAATAATTGGCATCATATTCAGTCTAAAATTACACAATCCTGTTCTAATTAGCAACCGGTTACAAACTACCTGAATTTTTTTCTGAAATTGTTTGCAAAGTTGAGGTATATGTATTACATTTGTGGAAGTGATGAAATAAAAGAGGAGAGTAAGGGTTACTTGTGGGAATCAATAGGATTGTATTGCAGACATTGACTTTCACATGGACCTATAGGCTGACTACCATAGGTTACTTCCTTTTATCAGACAGTAGATTCCGGGATTATCTCATAAGCCCGTTCCTTAAAGTACCACGGTAACCCTCTCCTCTTTTTTCTTTTCCTCTACCCGATGAAAACATTCCTCCGTAGATTTGAGAACAACAGAGATCTTGTTATTCTCTTCGGTACCTGGGGAATTGATGAAAAAGCATTCTCCAACCTCTGCACCGACAACCACGACTTTATTCTTTTTTACAACTATTCGGCCGATGAGCCACTGATACTGCCGGAGATGAAGACCTACCGGCGAGTTACTGTCATCGGCTGGTCACTGGGCGTATGGGCCGCTGAGTACTACAGCAGGAAGCTTGGGATAAAACCTGATCTTACCATAGCCATCAATGGAACACCCGTAGCCGCAGATGACAAGTATGGCATACCTCTCAGGATTTTTGAAGCCACCCTTGAAAATATCACGAACTACAGCATGGGTAAGTTCTACCTCAGGCTCTTCGGGACAAGGAGCCAATTTGAACTAAACCGCGCCTACATACCTACACGCACTGAAAAATCACTCCACGATGAGCTCAGGTGGCTCTACAACCGGATGATGGAACCGGTGGAAACCGGGTTTGTATGGGATTATTCGCTTATCGGTTCGGAAGACCGTGTCTTCAGGGCTTCAAACCTTACAAGCTACTGGTCGATGCACCCTGAGACAAGGCAGATAATGGTTGAAGCACCACACTATCTCTTCGATAACTGGAATTCACTCGAGGAACTGATAAGGTATGTGAGACGATTCCGGCTCTCACCGTTCAGAAACAAATAGGTTTACAGGTTCCTGAGAAGGATATTTACCTCCGATGAGGCCACCAGGCTCTCGAACCTGGTCAGGGCGGTGTCTATCTTCCGGTAATCGGAATTGTTGATGACTATTTTGTGCAGTGAGCCCGATGACTCGAGCTTTTCAAGCACGAACGAGAGAGTCATTTTATTAATGTCAGTGGCCGGCTGGTATACATATTTTTCCTGCTCTTCATTCCATACTTCGGTGACCATGGAAGCCTCATGAAGCAGGTCAAGGCATTCATGGACAGTGCGTACCGGCAGGCTCAGCTCCATGGAGATCTGCTCCGGCGCCCTGGGTTTGGCCCCTTTCACAAAATCAACGATCAGTGAATGCATCACCAGCAGTGACAACCTCTTTTTCTGACGAGGTGAAACCGTCTGAACATCAAACTCAAATTCGTAGCGGGTGATATTCTGGAGGTAATAAGAGAGCTGGGCTCCCATCAGAAGCACTACCCAGCTCATCTGTACCCAGACCATCAGCAGCGGAATGGCAGCGAAGCTTCCGTAGAGAGTGCCAAGCCTGGTGAGGCCCATCTGCGTTTCAACATAGACTATCTGCAAAATCTGCAATGCAATACCTGCGGCAAGCCCGGCAACCAGCGCCGAACGGAACTTGACCCTGGTATTGGGCATGGCAAGAAATGCAGCAGTGGAAAGAGTGCAGAGCAGTATGAACGGTATCAACTGAACCAGGAAGGAGACAACGGGTTTGAGCCCTTCAAGCATGTCTGACTGGCTAAGCATGTCATTCAGGCGCGTGGTGGCAAGCACCGTGGCGCTGCTTGAAGCTACGAAGAGAGCCGGCACAAGAATGATAACTGCAAGATAATCTGTCACCTGCCGGTACCAAACCCGGGTTTCGTCAACTTTCCAGATCGAATTGAAGGTGTTCTCAACATATCTCAGCAGCTGCCCCACAGTTGAAAAGAGAAAGGCTACTCCTATCCCTGCCAGCCAGCCTCCGCTTGTCTGCTCAAGTGTCTTGTTAGCAAAATCAAGAATCCAGTTCATAACCTGTTCCTGGTTATGAAACTGCATTATAATCTGTGCCCTCAGTTCGTCAGACAGCCCGAAACCCTTGGCAATGCCGAATGCCAGTGCAACCATGGGTATCACTGACAGTATCGTGAAAAATGTCAGCGCAGAGGCCTTGATATAAATATTTTCCCTCTTTATTCCCTTGTAAAGCAAGTATATAATACGCCTTTGGCGAATCCAGAAGGGGACTGATTTCTTCAGCCTCTCGGCAACTGCCTTCCGGCCCTGTACGGCACGGCTGACAATCGACTGACTTATTTCACCAACAGGTCTCACCAGATTTTCTGATTATTAACGGAATGCAAATTTAAGAAATGATCTTCAAACACTATTATTATCTTCACAAATTGAAAAACCCGACATGGAAATCACCATAAAGGAATTTATTAAAGGAGCGCAGGAGGCTCAGGGTCTGACAGTTATCATTGATGTCTTCCGGGCCTTCAGCACCGCATGCTATGCCTTTGACAGCGGCATAAACCGTCTTCTCGACGTTGCCACGCCTGAGGAGGCATTTGCACTAAGGGATAAACTAAAGGCTGAGGTAATTATTGCAGGTGAACAGGATGAAAAGAAACCTGCCGGATTCGACTACGGAAACAGTCCGACCGAGATGCTGACAGGCTCAGTTGCCGGCAAGACGATGATACACTGTACCACGGCGGGAACCAAAGGCATAATCAACGCCGCCGGAGCAACGGAAATCCTCGGGGCCGGACTGGTAAACGCAGGGGCGGTCGCCTCATACATCTCAATGATCAGGCCCGAGAAGGTTACCCTCGTTGCCATGGGCTACAGGGCCCTTGAATCGGCAGAGGAAGACATGCTCTGCGCGAGGTACATAAAAGACGTGCTCGAAGGTCGCGAAAGCGACATATCAAAGGAAACAGAGGCACTGAGGAAGGGATCGGGAAGCAGGTTCTTCAACCCGGCTAATCTTGACTTCAGCCCTCCTACCGACTTCTTCCTCTGCACTGACCTGAACCGTTTCAACTTTGTGCTCAGGGCTGTCATCACCGCCGGCGGATACGCCGAGATTCTAAGGATCAGCATGGATCACTGAAACTTACGATGCTGCAGAGCGGAACAGCGGAAAACTGAAAACAGCTGCCCTGTGACTGAGAAACACAAGAAAACCAAAGGTCTCCCCGTTGATGTGATGACTGCCACCGCCACACGAAATGGCAGGATAATTGTATATTGAATACGGTGATAATCATTTTCAGATGAAATTCAGACTCCCGAACCTTATACTGCCCCTGGCTTTTGCAGCACTGACAACCGCTGCCAGCAGCCAGACCGGCCACTCCTTAACAGTAACGGCACAGGACGCTCCCTCAGTCAAGCTAAGGCTTGCATATCACGTCGGCAACCAGCAGTATGTACGCGACAGCCTTGTAACGGACTCCGGCGGCAGGGGAAGGTTCATGGGAAGTGAGAGACTGCCTGCAGGGGTCTATATGATTGTCCTGCCTGACAATCTCTTTTTCGAGTTCCTGATTGACGAGGACCAGTTTTTTGACATCCGGTTCAGCAAGAGCGATCCGGTTGCCACCATCTCCTTCAGTGGTTCCGAGGAGAACACCAGTTTTGTGGCGTACCAGAGGAAATGGAAATCACTTCAGGAGGAGGCAATGAAAATAAACGGCAGGCTTGGCGGGCTACAGGCCGGAAGCCCGGAGGCATCAGCCGCAAGAAAAGAGCTCACGGACCAGGAGAAGAAGATGAAGCAATACCTGAAGGAGACTGCCGAAGCCAACAAGGGAACGCTTCTCGGTGCGATAGCATGGTCAGTGATACCTGTCGAGACTCCTGCAGCAACAGTGCCTCCCGGCACGAATAATCCCGACTCTGTGACGCGCCTTATCTCTTATCTTTATTACAAGGATCACTTCTTTGACCACATTGATTTTTCCGAGCCCGGCCTGATCCGAAGTCCCGTTCTTGGCGGAAAACTTGACCAGTTCTTCAGGCAGGTGGTGGTACAGATGCCTGACTCGATCAATAAGGAAGCCGACAGGCTTCTTGAGAAGAGTGCTGTTGACAGTGCCATGTTCCAGTATGTTGCTGTATGGCTGATGAACAGGTATGCCTCAAGTGAGATCATGGGTCATGATGCCGTTGTGGTGCACCTGGCTGACAGGGTATATCTTGCAGGAAAAGCGCCATGGGCTGCAGAAGAGTATGTTTCAGACCTCAGAAAGAGAATTGAACGGCTGAGGCCCAACCTGATCGGCATGAAGGCCCCGGAGCTCCTCATGGGATCATTTGCCGGTCATTATGTCTCATTGTACGACGTCAAGGCTGATTTCACGATATTGTATTTCTGGGAACCTGATTGCGGGCATTGCAAGGAGTCAACACCGCTGTTAAAAGAATATTATGACATGAACAAAGCTTCGGGAATCGAGGTATTTGCCGTCTGTACTCATCATGACCGAGAAAAATGGGAGAGATATATAGTCGACAATGGCCTGACATGGATCAACGGATGGGATCCTGAGCGGATGAGCAGGTTCGACTCCCTTTACAATGTTGAATCCACACCAATGGTGTATATCCTCGACCGCGACAAAAAGATCATAGCAAAGCGGCTCTCGGTGGAGGATATCCCTTCATTTATCGATACCTACCGGAAATACCAGGCTCATTGATCATTACCCGGCAGATCCGTGACCAGGTCATAGAGTGACCCGTATCGTTTTTCATTGCTTCCATCGCTGACCACCCACTCTGTCATGTGACCTCTCTCATATATTTTTACGATACGCGGAGCATCAGGATCGGTTGTGTAGCCGCATCTGGCGAGAGCCCTTGTCGTAAGCTTTGCCGCCTTTCCCCTTCCCTCAAGCGCAATGGTGTTCTGTCTGCCCCTGATAAAGCTGAATGTCCCGTCATTGACGCTGAATGAGAGCAGCGGGCTTTCGAAAGCTCTGGCCAGGCTGCCCGTGAGCATCAGGTCTTCGGGAGCTCCCTCGGTTACCCCGTCACCGGTCATCAGCCATATCCTGTCGGCCTCATTTATTGCCGTATCAAGGTCATGTGTCGAATAGATCACACATTTCCCCTTTTCCCGCGTCAGGCGGCGGAGAAGACTTACTATTCCATATCTCGAGGGGAGGTCAAGGAAGGCAGTAGGCTCATCCATTACCAGCAGCCCGGTGTCCTGTGCAAGTGAACGTGCTATAAGTGTGCGCTGTTTTTCGCCGTCGGAGATGCTGTCTATGCTCCTATCCCCCAGGGCAGCAATACCGGTAGCCTCCAGTGCGGCAATGACAGCTATATTGTCAGATTCTGTCCGGGTACCTATCCAGTTTGTATACGGGAATCGTCCAAGGGCCACGACGTCACGGACCCGTATATTCCGTACAGCCACCGGCTCGGTGGAGACGAAGCTGACAATCCTGGGCAGCTGTGACGATCCGGTTTCGTGAAGTGTCCTGCCGTCAAGCATGACCTCGCCAGCAAGGGCAGGCTGCAGCCCTACCAGTGTCCGTAGCAGTGTGCTCTTGCCTGTGCCGTTGCGGCCAATGAGTGCCACCAGTTCGCCGCGGCGTGCCCGGAGCGATAGATCCTTCATAACCGAGATGGTTTTCTTCCGCATATAACCTATCTCCAGGTCACGTGTTTCCGCTATTACTCCTCCTCTTCTCATCAGAACCTCCTCCCAAGACCCGCTTTGCCCAGAATGATCCATAATACCACCGGGATGCCTATCAGTGATGTGACGGTATTTACCGGTATCACGTGCCCGCCGCCCGGCATCACCGAGATGATGTCACTCAACAGCAGAATCACTGCTCCTGTCAGTGCGGTGGCAGGCATCAGTATGCGATGGTCAGCTGTGCCGAAGAGCAGCCTGGCTATATGTGGCACGGCTACCCCGATAAAGGCCAGCGGCCCGCAGAAGGCTGTCACACTCCCGGCAAGTATGCTTGCCGACGCCAGCAGAATAATGCGTGTTCTCTGCATTCTCACACCCACCGTCCTTGAGAATGTCTCACCCATCAGTATGGCATTGAGTGGTTTCACCATGGTAAACGCTATGGCCAGTCCGGCAGCGGTGGCAAGGGCGAGGGCCCTGATCTGCGGATAAGAAATATTGCCGAGGTTGCCCATCGTCCAGATCACATAGGTACGAAGCATCACTTCGTTGCTGAAGTACTGCATCAGGCTCACTACTGCCGAGATGGCGCTGGCCAGAAGCATGCCGACTATCAGTACTGTCATTATATCGCGCATGCGTGCCGATACCGCCATGATAATTATCATTACGGCTCCGGCGCCGGCCCAGGCAGCAAGTATCACTCCCCACCCGGCAAGAATGCTCCCCTCAGCCAGGGTGAAAAGCGGGGTGAGCGTCAGCAGCGTGAGGGCTACGCCCAGGCCGGCGCCGGAGCTTACACCCATCACGTCAGGACCGGCAAGCGGATTTCTGAACAGCGTCTGCATAAGCAACCCGCTGACTGACATGGCAGCGCCGGCAAGAACAGCTGTAAGAGCCTTCGGAAGACGAAACTGCATCACAATAATCTCATCTCCGGCGGGCCCGCTGCTGAAAAGAGCCTTTAAAACATCTGAAGCAGCCATCTGCGTACTGCCAATCAGCATATCTGCCATGAACAGGATAAGCGTCAACAGGAAGAGACCTGCCATCGAAACCGCAATCCTTGTGCTACCCTCCCTCATTCCAGCTTCCTGTAGTAGAATTGCACATATCCCGGCATCAGTTCAGGGTGAATTATCGATACCAGGTCACTGAGAAGCAGATCAGGTCTCACCACGGCACTCTCCCAGTAGTCATTGCCTCCTTCTTCCGTGACTCTCCTGCGGTTGTTCCACACCTTCCCTTCGCTGAAAAGCGGGAGAGAGGCCAGGCGGGGGTCAGCGGCAGCTATCCCGGCCAGATTCTCTGCGGCCCCCGGGTTGATCCACAGTTCAGCCTCCGCAGCCCTCCTGAAAACTGATTCTACTGAGAAAGGCACTGAATTGGGACCGGTCATATCACTGTAGATGTAATGACCTCCTGCATCCTCAATAAGCCTGCCGATATAGGAATCTGATGGTGAAACATACCATACATCCTCCCACGGTGCACCCAGAAGCACATCCGGACGACTGGTTATGCCGTTCCTCACCTTATCTGCCAGCTCCCGGTACGCACCTGAGACACGGATGAAAATACTGTCAGCCCGCTGCTCCCTGCCGGTAAGCAGGCCGAAAAGCCTTATCCATTCACACCTGGAGAGAGGGTGTTCCTCAAGATAATCAGCATTGTAGAAGACCTTCACCCCTGTTTCGGAAAGTCTGGAAGTGTTCCCGGTGGAGGGATCAGCAACGCCATAGGCCATCAGCAGATCAGGTTCCAGCGAAATGACCAGCTCCTTGTTCAGGCTCCCCTCATAACCCACATCACGGATTGTGCCTCTGCGCAGACCTTCCAGAACAACAGAATCATAGATCAGCGACGAGCCGGAGATTCCTGCAATCAGGCTGTCAGCCCCAAGCGCCCGCATCATTGCAATGTGAGTTGTAGACATGCATATCATTCTCCTCACCGGTATCCTGATTGTCTGAGTCTCCCTTATATCTGAGGGCACTGCGGAGTCACGCGGGATGAGATACCAGACGTGCTGTATTCCGGGTGAATTCTGCCAGGGTTCGCTGACGGTAACCCTGAAATAATTCTTTTCTTTTTCAATGGTCAACCTTCCTGCAACAGGATTGTCAACGCCGGATCCCGATGCCTGATTGTTTCCCGCATTGCGGCACGAGGAGAGGACCAGTGCCGCTGCGATAACCGACACGAGAATCCTGGTCACTCCGTACCGGTTTTTACGAGGGTGCCTGAGTAAAAAACCGAGTCAGCCCTCAGACCGTAGTGGTAAATCCCGGGCGCCAGCCCCGGTAATGGTACTGTGAGCTCGCCCGGGAAGATATTCCTGTACTCACCTGTCGATACTACTCTCCCGACATTGTCATATATCGTAAGGGTTGTGCTGGTCACTCCCCTTTCGGTAAGTATGAATGTCACCTCTGAGGCGAAAGGATTCGGATAAACCTTCAGGTCTGTAGTCTCCTGTTCAGGGTCTTCAAGCTGGTTAAGTACGGTGTTTTCAACCATTACAGCCTTGATCCCGAGCGAAACAGCCATCGGGAACGAAGGATGCTGGGTGAACGGCTTCCATGCTGAACCGCTATAGAAGTAAGCTGTATTCTGCGACGGCAGGGCCCATGGTGCCGACCGTGCCACGGCAAACTGAGTCTGCGGCTGGTTCAGCGGATTTTTGTAATAGACAGTGTAGCCGGCATAAAATGATCCTGTCACCTTTATGGTCCTTCCGAAATCGACTTCCAGTACTGAGCCACTCACGGCCTCGTTGATCCGGAGTTTTCTGGTGGCTATGACGCTGCCCGGAAGAGCGCCTCCGTTCCATATATAAAAGCGAACCGAGTCGGCAACATTGATGAATGATGAAGCGGAGACCTGCAACCTGAGCCAGGCTATCTCACCGGTTCCTGAGAAAGGAATATACTCTGCATACCTGGTAAGCACATCAGAATTGTTGCCGGTGGCAAGGCCCCATCCGGGGGATGAGTATGCGTCAGTTGTGCCGGGGTCGTTCACCGGTATACCTCCGATGGTATCTGACCTGGAGAGGTTATATCCGTAGGGATCACGGCCGCTGACCAGTGTGGCGCCCGTGCCTGCCGGATCAAGCCATGGCCTCAGATGACCGGAGGAGACCGTCGTTATATTGAACATTCTGATCAGTTTGGCATAATAGTCGTTTGCAGGATCATCACAGGTAGCCGCTCCTCCGGTAAGGGTTCCCCTTAGCCTTCCGTTCTGGTCGAACAGCGGCGCTCCCGACGATCCTCTCTCGGTTGTCCCCAGATCCCACCTGAGCACACGCCAGAATCCTGCCGCGACAAATCCCTCCACAGGATATGACGCTGTGACCGGGGCGTTATCATCAATTGAAAGCTTCATCACATCCCCCTCGGGGTGATGGAGGGTAAAGGTATTGGTCGGGGTTGTGGCCGTAATATCCCAGCCGGTGAAATATGGTCTTGCGACCAGTGACGGGAACTGGTTCAGTTCCACAAGGGCGAAATCTATCTCAGGATTGGTGGCTCTCAGCTCCGACCCGGTAAGGGTGTAGGTGTTGGTCATGTCCGGTCCGGCGCAGGAGGGACTCCGGTAATTGAGGACAAACACCGTATTCGTTGCATGGCTCTGATTCTCAATGCAATGATTTGCCGTGATCAGGTAAGCCCTGCTTACGTTTCCTGTATTGTTTACCATAACACCGGTACAGAGCTCGGTCCCTGCCACCAGGAGACGAACCACTGAGCGGGAAGCAGTCAGATAGAGGGGATTGGTTGAACAGTTGAGGTCAATCTCGCAGTCGTCTGAGTGTCCGTAATAGAAATCCTTTATTCCATCAGGACCGAAGAAGCCTGTGAAATCATGAGCCACCTGCGTCACCCCCACCGAGTTTTCAGGAATGCGGGTACCGGGGAAGTGGCATTCCAGTACCAGCCTTTCCCCCGGAACAGGCATAACCGGCATGGAGAGGGTGCCGGAAGTACTCTCTCCGGTGAATGCTCCCCGCACTATCTGCCTGTCGTGATCATAAACATAGATATAGGCTCCCCGGGGCAGGTTATAAGGTGAAAGGATGACATTTAACGAAAGTGCTCCCTTTGAGGACACAGGCAGTACCCATATGGTTTCTGATCCTCTCGTGGCAATGAATCCGGAGTTGAACGGGGTGAGGCTGACTTCAACCGGAATGGCAAACCGGAATGGCTGATCCTTTGGCTGGTTCACTGCGCGCATAGCCTCGGCATGCTGCGGATCAACACTGATCTCATGCCACTTTCCGATCTCCGGAAAGAGAGGACTGCCTGAGGGGAACTCCGGTTGCCCGCACACGAGAAGCGATGCGGAGAGGCTTACAATGGCTATGAGAATTAGTCTCTTCAATTGCCTGAGGTTAAAGCTCTAAAATTAGCAAAAAGTAGCTAATCCTTCATATAATGTATATAACCGGGGATTATGCCCGCCTGTTCGGTGTCAATTAGTTCTCCCCTGCTGTTGTAGATCAGCAGGTCTCCCTTCTGCTGGTAATCAATGGCATCAGTGACTGCCACCATGCCCCGCGGGCCTGCAATAAGCTTATAGAACAACCTGTCGCCGGCCGGGATAAAAACCCCGGACGGCAGTGCATCTGCAGTCACCTGCATTCTCCTGACCCCTTCATCGAGGTAGTAGAGGGTGTCGCCTGCCGCATTGCAGGTGAGTGATGAGGGATTGTCATCAACAGTGCGGAATTGCAGTTCAGCCTCCTTTTCAAGAGTGGAGGTATTAATTCTCACAATCCTTGGAATCTCTTCACCCTGCCAGCCCCCGGTGCAGAGTACCCACAGCTTCCCGTTGCAGTCAAGAACCATGCTCTCCGGCTCGAGTCCGACGCTTATGGTCCTGATCAGATTGCCGGTGGCCAGGTCCGTGACGGTGATGGTGCTTCCTGCTGACCAGTGAGCCGCAAAGAGCCTGCCGGCCGAGATGACCATCGCCTCTGTTGATGAACCAACCTCGATTTCATCAGATACTGCCATTCCGTCAAGGTCCAGAACCTTGATCCCTCCGTCCTGCAGGCTGCTGATGTATCCTTTCATTTCGTTTATCACCATCTGCCTAGGAGAGGCAAGGCCGGTGACAGTACCGAGGCTCTCCATGGTTGCCATGTCAATTGCTTCTATTGTTCCGGAGTTGTTGACAACTATGTAGCCCATGCTGCCCTCAACCGCCATGAATGAGGGTATGTCACCCAGCGCCCTCCCGTTCACGGTACCAAAAAGATCATTGTAAATCTCCCCGGTCTCAAGGCTGTAAAATGAGATCGTGCCGTTTCCGGCCAGATAGTTTCCTTCATTAAGTACAAAGAATCCCTCTCCCTCAGGGTAAGAGGCCGGCTTCTCCTGTGGTTCACAGGCTGAAGCAAGCAGTAAAGTCAAAGCGGTAATGATCTTACAGTACGTTTTCATTTTCATTTGGTTTGCCTGACCAGGTCAGGGTTAATCTGATTTTAAATGTTCTCAATGGCATGGGGTAATTGCGGACGCTCTCAACCGGAATACCAAACAGGTTGTTCACCCTCAGGTCAGCCTGGAGTTTTACAGGGCCGACAGGAAAGATGGCTCCCGCGAAAGCTTCGGTCATTATTGAGGAAGGCAGCCACTCGGTGTTGTCAGATGTGGTGAAACGCCTGCTCTCCCAGGCAGCCGACAGGCCGGTTCTGAGCCACTCCCTGCCTGCAGTGAGGTTGATATTCGCATGATGAAGCGGCGCATAGATAAGCTGGCTTCCGACAGACCTGTCATTTGCGATATCCGAACCGGCAATCACCGAGCGGGTGAAGGCGTAGTTCATCCATCCGTTCAGCTTCCACCGGCCGGGCGACCTCTGGCCGCCTGCCCGGGCCTCGAGGCCCGATACGTTCACACTGCGGAGATTCACCGCATGCCATAATCCCGACTGTCCGGGGATCCACTGGATAAGATCTTCAACCCTTGAGGCATAGATGGAAAGGTCAAGCGTATTGCGGTCGCCTGAAGGCCTGAGCTCTGCAAATGACCATGACAGCTCTCCCCCGGCCGATGTCTCAGGTTCAAGGTCCGGATTGCCGCCCGGGATCCAGTAAAGATCATTGAAACATGCCAGCTTTGTGTTACGGCTGAGACTCATCTTCAGAAGATGCTCTCCGTTGCGCGAGAGCATCCACGATGCCCCTGCAGTGAATTCCGGGGCCACCTTAACCCCTGTGACTGCAACCTGTCTTACCTGGAGCAGGAGATTCAGCCGGGGAAGAGGGTTAGATCTTACAGCAACGGATGCAGAGAATGCATTCCTTTCTTCCCGGCTTTCAAAGTTGAGCGCCGAAGCCCTCTCATACGTGTCCCCCGCGTTCAGTACCAACCCGGTCTTCCCGGTCACCCTGTAGCCCAGCCGCATCTTCAGCATTAAAGAAGAAGAGCTGTTGTCACCATTGTTTGATGATACCATGTGATAGTACCTGTTGAAGTCATGTGAACCGCCTGCTGTCAGTCCTGCGGTAAGCCGGTCTCCGTCCAGTGAATATTTCATCACCCCCCTGAAGGATCTGTCGGTCTGTCTCTCTCCAAAATCCTGCTGCACCGTTGTGACAGGCCCCGGCAGCTCACGATCCGCATCGTTAAACCACAGATGAGTGCTTACCCGGGAGTTTCCCTTATGGTATGCCAGGTCACCCATTATACCGCCGGACGCAAAGGAGGCATTGCTCCTCCTTTCATGTCTGGTCCCTTCCGGAGCATCTTTGTTAATGAACCTGAAATCATTGGTGCCCTTCCCGCTCCATGCCCCAAGCCTGCCATAGAACCGCGGACCTCCCAGGGTGAATGAGGCGGAGGAAACCAACTCCCCGTAGCTGCCTGCACCAAGGCTGACATCAGCCTTCATACCGGTATCGAACTCAGGGTCAGTGGCGAGCTCCACCTTGCCGCCTATGTAACCTGAGATGTCATCAAGGTCTGAACCGCCGGATGTGATTCTCACGGTTGAAGCCGCCATGAGCGGAATGATTGCAAAATCACTGAAGCCGTTGCCTGGTGAATTCAGGGGAAGGTCATTCCATGTCACGAGAGTGTGGCTCCCTGACATGCCCCTGACGGAAACAGATGCCAGTCCCTGGTTACCGTTCCGCCTTACAAACAGGTTACTTGATGATTGCAGCAGAGAGGCAAGGTCACCTCCCTCATGACGGGACAGCAGTTCTGCATCCATCTTCACCACCGTGTAGGGCGACAGGCGTGCGGAAGCCCTTGCCGTGACCGTGACTGCGGATATGTTCACAGTGTCTTCAATGAAACTGTCCTGTGCTGCAGCCCTGACTGCTACAGTCATAAACAGAAATAGGGCAGTCGCTGACAGGATCAGGCAACGCACAGAGGCACGGTTAATATAGTCAGATGACCTTTTGACCATCACTTTTGTTCCCGAAAGCTCCTTCAACAGGAAACATCTGGCAGGTCTTCTGACTCATCCCTACTCACCGGGCCTTCCCATCCGCCAAATGGCGGACAGTGGCAAGGATTCCGGCTGTAATGATCCGCCGACAGGCGGAACGGGCTTCACAGCAGCGGGTACTGTCCCTGATTCTGACAGGGTTCCCTTTTCACTGCCGGGACCTACCGGCAGCACCAGAATGGTACAAAGGTAATGATTGGAAGGGTTAATCGCCCCTGAAAATTATCAACAATGTGATGCAGGACTGTTCATTTCATTACGAACCTAAGTTCACCACCTGCTGTTATCTCCTTCCAGGTGATGTAGTTACGGTCAAGCTTCTCACCGTTCAGGAAACAGGCCGAAACATTTACCGTTCCTGGTGAATTGCCTTCGGAGACGACAGTGAATGTCTTTCCCCCGGGAAGTGAAATGGCGGCCTTGTCAAGAACCGGACTGCCGAGGATGAACTTTCCGTCAGCGGGATTGGCAGGATAGAATCCCATGGCTGAGAAGACATACCATGCTGACATCTGTCCGCAGTCCTCGTTCCCGCATATGCCGTCCTTTTTGTCAGTGTACATCTCCGCCATGATGCGCCGCACCATTGACTCTGTCTTCTCCGGTGCGCCGGCCATGGAGAAAAGGTAAGCAATGTGGTGCGAAGGCTCATTGCCGTGGGCATACTGCCCGATGAGTCCGCTGATGTCAGGCGATGAATTCTCTCCCTTAACCTCCTCGGTCACCATGAAGAGTGAATCAAGCCGCCGGAGGAACATCTCCCTGCTCCCGAAAAGCGATACAAGGCCGTCAACATCATGAGGCGCAAGCCATGTGTACTGCCACCCGTTTCCCTCGGTGAAGTCGGACCGGGTGTGATGCGAATAGAGCGGATCGTAGTCGGGCCTCCAGCTCCCATTACTCATCCGGCCCCTTACAAAAAAGATGGTTGTGTCAAAGAGGTTCCGGTAGTTGTGCGACCGCCTCAGATACTCAGCCGCCAGTTCAGGTTTCCCGAGGTCGGAGGCCATCTGTGAGATGCACCAGTCATCGATGGCATATTCCATTGTCTTTGCAACCGACTCATTCTCAAGTTCAGAAGGAATATACCCGAAGTTACGGTAGTGATTAAGACCCCTGAAATCCAGGGATGCTGACTCTAATGCAGCCTCAAGTGCCTCCGGGTAGTCAAATCCCTGAAATTTCTTGTGCACGGCATCGGCAATGACAGGCACTGCATGATACCCGATCATGCAGTCGGTCTCATTTCCGGCGAGTGACCAGACAGGCAGCTTTCCCTGCTGCTTCCTGATATTGAGCATGGTGTTGACAAAATCAGGCACCATATCCGGAGCGGTGAGGGTGAACAGCGGGTGTGCGGCACGATAGGTATCCCACAGTGAAAAGACCGTATAATTGGTGAATCCGTCCGCATTGTGTATTTCCCTGTCTGTTCCCCGGTACCTGCCGTCGGCATCGGTGTATAGATTCGGTGCAATCATTGTATGATACAGGGCGGTGTAGAAGACCTTAAGAAGTGAACTGTCAGCTGATTCGGCACTGATAATGCCGAGCCTCTTCTGCCATGCCTGCTGTGCTGCAGCAGCGGTACCATCGAAGTCCCATCCGGGAACTTCAGCGGCAAGGTTGCCTGCAGCGCCCGCCTCGTCAACGGCAGAGATGCCCGTTTTAATTATAAGCTCCTCACCCTCCTTCATCTTAAAATCAAGGATGCATGCTATGTTCCTGCCCTCTGCCCTGTCACCCGCGGCAACCGCTCCGGCGTTGAGCATTGTAACCGAGGCGGGCGCCTTTGAAAAATTTGAAGAGAAGAACAGATACTGTTTCTCAGCCCATCCTGCAGAGATGCGCCTGCCGCTGAGAACAGTGCCGTCCCATGCCAGCAGGCAATCGACGGGGCGGTCCCAGTTGACGGCAAAACCCAGGTCTGCAAGCACATGCATGGTTCCTCCAGTAACAGCTGTATATCTTTGCAAACCGCACCGTGGTGTGGCGGTGAGTTCAGCGTTAACCCCCGGAGCAAGAGCCACGGCATAGTATCCCGGTCTTGATTGCTCGGCATCATGAGAGAACCAGACCCTGTTGAGCTTTGCCAGAGAGGCACTGCTGTCAGGCAGTGAAAGATTGAATCCCTCCATGGACGGCAGAAACAGGATATCACACAGGTCGCCGATACCGGTGCCGCTGAGATGAGTATGACTGAATCCGGCAATCACCGTGTCAGAGTAGTTGTATCCCGAACACCAGTCCCATCCTGAGGTTCCGTTGTCAGGACTGACCTGCACCATTCCGAAAGGGGTAGTGGCCCCCGGGAATACATGACCGTGGGCGGCAGTGCCTATAAACGGATCAACCAGAGCGGTCAGGTCATCCTGTCTGGGCGCTGAACATGACGAGGCTGCAAGAACAGCAGCCACAACGAGAAAGCTGATTTTATTCATGATAAATTATTCTCTGATCTTCTTCAATATCTGCTGGCCTGTACCTATCCTGTATCCTTCCGAAGAAAAGAGCACCTCTCCCCCGCTGTCACAGTACAGCACCACGGGTAATGACCTCTCACGGGATATGTTCCCGGACAGAGACTGCAACAGCCCAAGCCCCGGGTCAGTTGCAAAAAGAGCATTCTCAGGCGCTCCGGTGACTGACTCCCGGGTAATCTGTCCTGGGGTTCTCTCCGGGTCAGTAAGAAATACAAAAGATCCGCCCCATCTGTCAAACTCTTTCTTCAGTCCGGGAAGGTCATTCAGCAGATGGCGGGTGGGTTCCCTTCCCGGTTCCATCCAGATCAGGACAAGACCCTTCCCTGCGAGGGAACCGAGGGTTACACTTTCACCGGTGAATGTTTTCACCGAGGGTGTGAGGTTTATCTTCCCGCTCTTCACAGGGATCTCCGGAAGATCCCTTGGGGTAATGGTCAGTTGCTGTTCGTCTCCGGCCTTCAGTTCAAGTAACGAGACCGAAGCAAGAACGTTTCCGTTCTCATCCCTGTTTCCCGTAGTGAGCATATAAATACCCGGATCGAGCGGAATTTTAACTGGCATGTCGCTGAGCTTTGTTCCGTATCCGTAATCAAGGGTATTGAATCTTCCGTTTTCAATCCTGGCAAGTGTGAAGTGGACATGATATTCCGGTTCCTGATTCATCCTGCTGCCATGGCCGGGAACAAAAGTCAGGAAGCCGGGTGTCCCCGAGGGTCGGTTATCACCGGTGAACCATACGTCATGCCATTCTCCGGCACTATGATATTGCGGTCTTCCGGTTCCCGGCGCAAAGCGTGAAGGTACGCCGGCGTTCCTGCACAGTGCAATGAAGAAGATGTCCCGTGAATGGCTGTCAGCCATCCGCATTCTGAGCACAGCGCCAGGGATGATTGGCACTGAATAGTGGTTCTCAATGTTCGTAATGGTGATGGAAGTGTCAATCCAGGCCGCTGCTGCAGCAGGGTCACTGATGAATGATGCGGTCAGTTCGCCGGGCAGTGCTTTAAGCTGGCTCCTGAAAGGTGACAGAAGTTCATCTGATATCCTGGGCGAGAGAACATAGCTGTCATACAGTGCTATGTCACTCCCGGGAGCCGGATCAGGAGCGTTGTCAAGATGATCGGCAAGCACCGATGCAGGAGTGTCACGCAAATCCTTTTCCGAAATATTTTCAAGTATGCGGAGCGCCAGCCCGGCCTTTTCACCGGCACCGGAAATAAATCCGGCAATAGCTCTGTAGTTGCCCATTGATGTCCTGAGTATTTTGCTGACCGCATCGGATGGCAAACCTGTATTGCGGGCAATCTCATCAGTACTGACACCGGCAAGCCAGGAGCTGATATATGCATTCCTTACGCTGTCTCCCCTGTGGTTAAGTGCATTATTCATCTGAACCAGGGCGGGATCAATGCCGGGGAAGGGCTCAGGCACCTCAGGCACTATAATGTCAAGAGGAAGGGTTTCCTCAATTGCCTCCGGAGGAAAGATGGCCACATGCACAAGCGTGTCCTCGGGTGAAGCGAGGGAGAATCCGTATCTGTCGCCGTCATCAGCCCATACAAGCAATGTTCCGTAACCCGTCGTCAGGCTGCACCTGCCGTTTCTGTCGCTCTGAAGTCTTGTCAGGGGATAAAACTCGGCGTAGTTGTAGAGCATGTATCCGACCATTGCTCCGGGCACAGGAACTGTATTTCCGTCAGTGACCCGTATATTCAGTTCTTTTGTCTCAGCATACCTGCCGAGGGTATTAATTTCAGAAAAAAGCGTTTCCTTCCTGATCACCTTCTCACTGCCATCATACCTGCCAAATGCTTTGGTATGCACAAGCATTGCCCTTCGCGCAGGTTCGGTGAACCAACCCCTGTCAGGAACAGGCTCCGGCTCGCAGGCGCCAAGGTAATGCCATGTACCGTCAACCCAGAACTCCACCCAGGCATGATTGTCATCGGTATGGGCCCACCTGGGTGTGTATACCTGGCGGGCAGGAATACCCACGGCACGCAGTGCCGATACTGTGAAGGTAGACTCCTCCCCGCATCTGCCTCGTGCTGAGAGCATTGTCGCAAGCGGCGCCGAGGTGCGGGAGTCGGCTGCCTGGTAGGCTACCTTCTCATGACACCAGCGGTTGACCTCAAGGGCAGCCTCCATTGCGGTCAGTCCGCTGACACGCTCCTTAAGCTCTGCGTAACAGCTAATCCTGAAGTGGTCAGGATTTTCATTATTGACTCTCGGGGGGAGCACAAAATTAAGGAAAATGCCCGGCGGAACATTGCCGCCCCAGGGCATCTCACTCCGCGCACGGAGGGCAGCTGCCGCATTCTCAAACAGGTAACCGGGCTCATAAACGGCCAGGTCGCTCAGTGGCATGTATGAAAGCAGAAAGGTGACTGCTTCACGCAGCGCTGTCCTGCTGACAGTATCAGTCATGCCAAAGAGGTCAGGGCGTACCGGAGAGTACACCGCTGACCTGGCAAGATAATCATCAGTAATCGCCCTTCGCAGTGCTTTATCCTCAATAAGATGTCCGCTGCTGCAGGAAAGCAGCACTGCCAGCGACAATAAAGCCGGCAGCCTGATGATTCGTGTCATTATGGATTATTTTAAATAAGAGCCGCAACTGCTCCTGACAAGCAATTCAGGAGACATATTGACCTGACGCTTATATTTGCTTTTACCCTGGTTTTTAACCTCTGACCAGATGATGTTTGCCACCTTGAGCGACATGGCCGGAAGAGGCCTGCGCAGCCTGGTGACGGGAGTGGTCAGAAGGTCGAAGCCAATGCCGTCTTCCATCGATACCAGCGCCACATCCTGAGGTATGCGGATGTTCTTTTCCTGCAGTGCAAGGTAAAGCGGGAAGACCAGTGCCGAGTTGAGGACAATGATCGCGTCGCTCCTGTGAGGCGGCCTCAGGAAATTTTCTATGGCCTGGAAGTCAAACTTCTCCCCTGCTTTGGGCAGCCCTGCCACGGTGAAGTGGACAGAATCAAAGTTCTTGGATTTCTTTGTTGAATTTCTGAGCTCCTCAAGCATCTCCTTATCATATAAGGCAGTGTCCTCTCCCGAGACGATCAGCAGATTCTTCAGCCCCAGCGAGGTAAGATGCTGTGTCATCACCGCAGCGCCTGCAATACGGTCAGTGCAGACGGTGTTAAGCCGCATCCTCTTTATACTCTTCTCCAGCAGAACTATCGGATAGGAGTCCCTGTTCAGAGCCCTGACAACGCTGTCATCGGCAGCATTTCCCACCAGGATCATACCGCTGAAGAACTTCTTCAGCGAGGTGGTGAGTCTGTTGAAGCGCATATCATCCGGATCTCTTGTGAATACTGAAAAACCAAGCCCGATACTTGAGAAAGCCTTTTGCAGGTAAGGAGTGATCTCATAGATGAACGGATCATTCATTGAGGGCACCACCATACCGATAATCCCGGGCTTCTCCTCAGCCGGTGCAGGTTCCCCCTTTTCTGCAACAGCATTGAAATAACCCATCTGTCTCGCTACCGCGAGAACCCTCTCCTGTGTCTCTTTCTTGATTCCGTGCTGATCAGCCTTGCTGTTCAGCACCAATGATACCAACGTGCCTGAAAGACCTAGTCTTGCGGCAATGTCTTTGTTTTTAACCTTTTTCCCCATTTCATTTAAAATTAAAGCTCAAAATTAGCCTTATATTTTTAGAAATGGATGCTTTAGAGCATATTTGTTAAAAAAATGTTCAAAAGCAATGTTTGCCGCTATTTTTTAGGTAATGGACGTCCGCTTTGTTTTGCCGCAGCTTCAAGACGCTGCTGCCATTTTGACTTTTTGACCGGCTTCTTTTTGTTTTCCTCTATCTTCTTAAGTATCTCTGATTCACTTACAAACCGCCGTGAAAACTGTGTCTGAATTATCGAAATCACGTTTGCAAGGAAATAATAATATGTCAGACCCGACGAGAAATTGTTCAATATAAACATGAACATTACGGGCATTATGTACATCATCGTTTTCATCCCCGGCATCTGCTCCTGCCCTCCTGCAGGGCTGCTTATTTTGGTGGTGACAATTGTCGAAGCCGTCATGAGCAGTGTGAAGAGACTCACATGATCACCATACATCGGGATGGTGAAGGGCAGATTAAGGATGCTGTCATAGGTCGAGAGATCCTGGGCCCAGAGGAATGACTGCTGCCTCAGCTCGATGGAGGCGGGGAAGAAGCGGAACATGGCAAACAGGATAGGCATCTGCAGAAGCATCGGAAGACAGCCGCCCATGGGACTTACCCCTGCCTTCTTGTACAGGTCCATCGTCGCCTGCTGTTTCTTCATCGCATCCTCCTGCTTCGGAAACTTCTTGGCAATTTCATCCACCATTGGTTTCATCACCCTCATCTTGGCCTGGCTGATGAATGACTTGTGCGTAAGCGGAAAGAGGACCAGCTTGATAATCAGTGTCAGGATCAATATTATTAATCCGTAGTTGACAATAAAGTTGTCAAGAAGGTTGAAGATCGGTATGATGACAAACTGGTTTATCCACCTGATTATGTTCCTGCCCAGGAAAACCAGTTCTTCAAGCTGCATGTCATACTTTTTCATCAGGGTGAAGCTGTTGGGACCGAAATAAAACTGCATCTTCACCGTACTGTTGTCACTGTGGGCATAGGGCACACCAATCTCTGACTCGAAGAACCTCAGGTACCTGGAGGTGGGATCAGCGTTGGTGGAAGAGACCGCTGCATTGAGGAAGAAATCATCAGCTATAAGCACCGATGAAAAGAACTGATCCTTGTATGCAATCCAGTCTGTCTTCATCAGGCTCTCGGTGACCATATCCTTCTTCTGTCTCTGCATCCTGGTGCCGCCAAGGTCCACCACATCCTCCTGGTAGACCTTGTACTTCAGACCCGTGTACATGTCTTCATTCTGCCTGCCCTTCTCCTGTTGCGGGATATACATCTTCCAGTCAAGCGCCATCGATGTGGTATTGGCCGGAATGACAGAAGAGAGTGAGCTGAAAACCGATTCCAACCCGATCATGTAATCATCAGGCTGCATAGTGTAGACAAAATCAATGTATGCGCCGTTTGATGCCTCGAGCCTCATGGTCAGGCTTGCCGGGCTTCCGCTGACAACCACCGGTCCCTGGTAACCCACCGGGGTGAAGTAAAGCTCATCAGTCCGTATGGGTTTGTTGTCAAGTGTAAAAAACTTGTAGCCGAACACGGTGGAGTCGCCGTCAAAAAGCACAACCGGACGACCGTCATGCGTGCTGTATTTTTTCAGCATGACTGAATAGGGTTTGCCTCCCCTGGCGGCAATCTTCATGACCATGAGGTCATTCTCAAGGGTATAAAACTCATCCAGCCCGTGAGTTCTGGAACTAAAGACACCGAATGCCGTACTGTCAGTCACCCTCCCGGGCACTGAACCCTGCAGGGCAGCTGTAGTATCTGTTGTTCCGGCAGTCAGAGCGGCTGAATCAGGCTGCTGCACGCTTCCCAGTCCCAGCTGTTTGTTCAGGTCTGTTAGCTTTTGAATTGTAGGCTGATCCTTTGGTTTGTAATTAAGCGCCCTTATATATGCCTCTCGGGCCTGATCATAATTACCGGCGGTATAAAGAGAATCGGCATATTCCTTCTCAGCCTCGAAGAATTTCCCCATCCTGTGATTGTTGTACAGGCTGAATCCCATAAAGATCAGGAAGATCAGGATGATGCCGGTTACTGTATTTCTATCCATTATTTTTTTATTCCCTGTTTTATTGTTATTATTTTCTGATACATGCCCTGACAAATCCGACGAACAGAGGGTGGGGTTTAATCACAGTGCTGCTGTACTCTGGATGAAACTGCACTCCCACGAACCACCTGTGGGACGGTATCTCAATGATTTCGACCAGGCCTGACTCAGGGTTGGTGCCGCATGCAATCATTCCTGCATTGCGGAAGTCGGCGAGGTATTTATTGTTGAACTCGTACCTGTGACGGTGACGTTCAGATATCTCTTCCTTCCTGTAGCACTTCCAGGCTTCAGATCCGTGAAGGAGTTCGCATTTGTAGCTTCCCAGCCTCATGGTTCCACCCTTCTCCGTAATGCTTTTCTGCTCCTCCATCAGGTCAATGACGGGGTGTTTTGCCTTGGGATTGATCTCGGTGGAATGAGCCCCCTCAAGCCCCAGAACATTCCTTGCAAATTCAATCACAGCACACTGCATACCCAGGCATATTCCCAGGAAAGGAATATCATTGGTGCGGGCATAATTCACCGTAAGAATCTTGCCCTCTATGCCCCGAGAACCAAACCCCGGTGCCACAACAATGCCGTCATAGCCATCAAGCATTGTCCTGTAATTGGCATCAGTGATCTCCTCTGAATGAATCATTGTCACTTCCGCAGCGGCCTCATTTGCGGCCCCGGCATGGATAAACGACTCGGAGATGGATTTATAGGCGTCAGCCAGCTCAACATACTTGCCGACCAGCGCAATCCTCACCCGGTGCGCAGGGTTCTTGAGCTTATGCAGGAATTCCTTCCATTCTGCAAGGGAAGGTTCCTCGCCCGGAGACAGGCCAAGCTTCCGCAGAACCGTCAGGTCAAGCATCTCCTTCTGCATCATGAGAGGCACCTCATATATGGTGGAGACATCAATTGACTCCACCACGGCGCCGGGTTCAACGTTGCAGAAGAGGGCCACTTTCTTCCTCAGATCCTCAGTCAGGGGATGTTCGGTGCGAAGCACCAGCACGTCAGGCTGTATCCCCTCTTCCAGCAGCATTTTTACCGAATGCTGCGTGGGCTTCGTCTTAAGCTCACCGGAAGCATGCAGGAATGGCACCAGCGTCAGGTGTATCACCACACAGTTCTGGGGACCGAGCTCCCACCGCATCTGCCTTACTGACTCAATATAGGGAAGCGATTCAATGTCACCCACCGTTCCGCCAATCTCCGTGATGACAATCTCATAGTTGCCACCTGAACCCACAATCTTAATGCTCCGCTTGATCTCATCAGTGATGTGAGGTATGATCTGCACGGTCTTTCCAAGATAATCTCCCCGGCGCTCCTTGTTTATTACCGACTGGTATATCCTCCCTGTGGTGACGTTGTTTGCCTGGGTGGTGTGGACATTCAGGAAACGTTCGTAATGACCGAGGTCAAGATCGGTCTCGGCGCCGTCAACGGTGACATAGCACTCGCCATGCTCATAGGGATTAAGGGTTCCCGGGTCGACATTTATATAAGGATCAAGCTTCTGAATGGTCACAGAATACCCGCGCGCCTGAAGGAGCTTCGCGAGGCTGGCAGAAATGATACCTTTGCCCAGCGATGACGTGACCCCGCCGGTTACAAAAACATACTTAACGTCTGTCACTGCTTATCCTCTTATGTTATTGGCTGAATGGGAATTACTATTCCTCGTACATTGAACTGTCAATCAGCTTGACCTTTTCCTCAAGAATCTTGATATTCCGCCTGGCTTCGGCTATCTTTTCCTCCACCTCCCTGATCATTGTGTCAGCGTTGGCTGATTTTGCAAAGAAACCTATGTTATTCTCCCAGAGAACTATATCGCTCTCAAGCTGTTTGATCTTGCTGTAGAATTTTTCCCGTTCACCCCTCACTTTCCTTGCTGCGCGAGGATTTGATTTTGCACTGTCAACCTTGCTGCTGTAGCGAAGGATATTCTTGTCCTCGTCATCAAGCTTCAGCTTGTCGAATTGCCTGTTGAGAACCTCCTTGTATCTGCGGGCTATCTCCTCCTTCCTGTTGAAGGGCACATATCCGATCTCTGTCCACCTTTTCTGGATATCCTTGAGCAGGTCGAAACCAGCCCTCATATCCTCACCCGGGTCAAATGCCTCAAGCTCATCCAGAATTGCCAGTTTGGCCTTGAGGTTATCTTCGTAGGAGGTATCCCTCCCTGCGAAGTATTCGGATTTCCGTGTAAAGAAGGTGTCACAGGCCTTGCGGAACCGCTTCCATACCTTCTCGGAGTATTTCTTCGGGACGGGCCCGATATCCTTCCACTCTTTCTGCAGCCGGATGAGCATCTCGCTGGTATCCTTCCAGTCACTGCTCTCCTGCAGTGCTTCAGCCTTGAGACAGAGTTCAGTCTTGAGCTGGAGGTTCCTTACCTGGACCTCCTTGCTCTCGGCAAAGAATGCCCGCTTCTTTTCAAAGAAGGTGTCGCAGGCTGCTCTGAACCGCTGGTAAATCTTGTTGTTGTGCTTCTTGGGAGCAAATCCGATAGTCTTCCACAGCTTCTGACATTCAAGTATAGCTTCTGACTTCTCCCTGAAGTCGGCAAAGGTAAGTATCTCTCCTGCTGCTATCTCTTCAACCTTCTCACAAAGTGCGGTCTTGGCATCGAGGTTGTGTTTCTGGTCATCCTTCTGCTTCTCGAAGAACTCATGATGCCTCTTGTTTACCTTTGAGGTTGCTTCGCGGAAACGTTCCCAAACGTCATTCTTGTTTTCATGAGGAACCGGACCGATCTCACGCCACTGATTGTGGAAATCCTGCAATAGTTTGAAGGCGTTGACCGCATTGGGTTCAAGGAGCAGTTCCTCAGCCTTTTCACACAAAACAATCTTGGCCTCAAGGTTCTTCTTCAGGTCAAGGTCTCTCAGCTCACGGTTAATCTTTATATAGTCATAGAAGATCTCGACACTGTGGTGATAGTTCTCCCACAGATCCTTGACGGCTGTCTGCGGCACAATGCCTATGCTATGCCATTCATTCTGAAGGTTCCGGAACTCCTGGAAGGTCTTGTTGATAGCCTCCTCACGGTTCACGAGATCTTTTATCTGTTCTATTATTTCAACCTTTTTGCGCAGATTGTCCTGTTTCTCACTCTCCTGTATCCTGTTAAGTTCACTTCTGCGGCTGCGGTAGGTTTCAAGGATGGTTTTGATCCTGTTCTCCAGATCATCGGGTTCAGGCCTGAATTCATCAATATTCCCGCCCTCCTTTGCAAAATTCAGCCTCTTCTCATTGAATTCCGCCTTTGTCTTCCTGTAAAAGTACTCCTTAATCCGGGCAACATCATCCATGATCTCGGCAGGAGGACGGTTCTCGACAATGAGGGCAAGCGTCTCCACGAGTTCCTTCCTTGAGAATCCGCTGTAGTCTACCGGGGGAAGCTCAATCTCATCATAGTTGACTGACTCCGTTTCAGCTGCATCGCCTTCAGGCGATGATTCCTCCGGAACAGCTTCTTCCTCTGCCTTTGCGTCGCCGGCGGCAATCTCTTCAGCTTCCTCAGCCACAGCATCGGAGGCAATTTCTTTCTCTTTATCAGTCAGAGCTTCGGAAGCAATCTCTTCAGCTTCCTCAGCTACGGCATCGGAGGCAACATCTTCCTCTTTATCAGGTACGGCATCGGCTGGAATATCTTCCCCATTTGCGGTTACGGATTCAGCGGCAGGCTGCCCGACCGCGTCAACCATTTCAGCATTCTCTTCCGCAGATTCGCTGGTCTTTTCTTTACCATCGAATTGTTCATCATGAACAGAGTCTTCCGGATTTCTTGTAGTCATCATTAATCCTTTTTCTTCAGTGCTTCATACAAAGGAGGATAGGATGAACCTCCCCCCTTTTTTTCAAACCACGAAAATAATGGATTATTGGTAAAACTCAAACCAATACCCCATTTAAATGAGGCGCAATGCCGGCAGAGCTTCAAATTGTTTATTTTTGCCTGTCAGATTCACGATCATCTACCATGGAAAAGAAAGACATCATAATTCTTGTTGCGGCATTTGTGCTTGCAGGCTTTTCTCTTTACAGGAAGTACATGAAGAAGAAAGAAAGCTCATCCGGCAACACGCCTCTCAAAAAATCTGGCAGAAGCAGCCTGAAGGACCAGGCGGATGATTACGAACCCTATTCCGGCGGGAAAAGCTGAGAGCGGTGAAGAGCCGGTCTACCGGCCCATCTCAAGCTGGTCTCTGATAAGCCTGTAATACGTACCTTTCATGGCGGTAAGGCTGGCGTGTGTTCCCGATTCGGCCACCCTGCCTGCCTCAAGCACGACTATGTTGTCTGCATGCCGCACTGTGCTGAGCCTGTGAGCCACAACCACCACTGTTCGCCCGGCATAGAATTCCGCCAGGTTTTCGACGATCATTTTTTCGTTCGAGGCGTCAAGAGCGCTTGTGGCCTCGTCAAGGAGAAGAAGCGCGGGTTTCCTGTATACGACCCTGGCAATCAGGATCCGTTGCCGCTGACCCTGGCTGAGACCGTGGCCTCCCTGCCCGACGCGGGTCTGGAGTCCTGATGGCAGCATGTCAAGCATGGGCTTCAGCCTGGCCACTCTTACTGCCTCTGCCACCTTTTCAGCGTCAGGATTCTCCACTCCGGGGGCAATGTTGCCCATTATGGTGTCCGGGAAAATATACCCCTCCTGCATTACGGCACCGGTATTCTTTCTTAGTGATGAGATTCTTATGTCTTCCAGCCTCGTACCTCCGATGTATATATCACCCTCCTCTGCCCTGTAGAAACCGAGCAGCATCTTCAACAGGGTGGTCTTCCCCGATCCGCTCTCCCCCACCACGGCAGTGACCTTGCCTGCCGGTATGGAAAGGTCCAGGTTGCGAAGGACCCATGGTGAACCCGGTCCCTCGTATCTGAAAGAGAGGTTTCTCACCTCGACATCTGCCTTTTCAGGCATCTCTGCAGCATCGGCTGCCACGGATTCTTCCTCGGGGGCCATGGCATGCACCTCGGCCAGCCGTTCAAGGCTGATCCTTGCATCCTGGGTGGCTCTCATGAAATTTACTATCTGTGAGACGGGGCCGTTAAGCTGCCCGGTGATGAACTGCACCGCCAGCATCATTCCCAGGGTCATTGAGCCGTTGATGACAAGTGTTGCTGAAATTACTGTAATGAAAATATTGACAGATTCGTGAATAAGCGTTCCCCCTGCGGTCTGGAACTGAAGTATCCTCAGTCCCCTGATCCGGGTATTGTATATTGCGTGCTGCTGTGCCTCCCATTCCTTCCGGTTTGTGGCCTCGTTGCCGGCGAGCTTTATCTCCTGCATGCCGTTGACGATGTTGATCATCCTGT
>ERZ1645192.90-NODE-90-length-57178-cov-11.681162_pt1 | contig 57178 bp, 53 predicted proteins | sample MGYA00575354_ERZ1645192 | MGnify/ENA primary metagenome ERZ1645192 (study PRJEB40844, sample SAMN11349763) | freshwater sediment metagenome | isolation source: river sediment | host: Sediment | place: India: Faizupur Khadar , New Delhi | collected 2017-02-21 ... | reverse complement strand
GAAAACTGTCCACTATGTCTCCGAACGCCTGTCCACTATGTCCCCGGTCCATACAGGGGGAGGGTTGGGGCGGCGGCGTTCACTTCGACGATGAATCTAGCGGTCCGCGCGCCCCTGTTCATTCCGCTTCTTGCGATCGAATCCCAAAAAAATCAGGCGCGCTCGAACACCGCCGCAATGCCCTGGCCGCCGCCGATGCACATCGTCTCGAGGCCGTAGCGGCCCTGACGGCGCTGCAATTCGTGCAGCAGGCTGGTCATGATGCGCGCGCCCGTCGCCCCGACCGGGTGGCCGAGCGAAATGCCGGAGCCGTTGACGTTGAGCTTGTCGGGATCGTTCCAGCCCCAGCCCTTCAGCACCGACAGAACCTGCGCCGCGAAAGCCTCGTTGACCTCGACGAGATCCATGTCGTCGAAGGTCAGGCCGGTCTTGGCGAACAGCTTCTTCACCGCCGGAACCGGGCCGATGCCCATGGTGGCGGGGTGGCAGCCGGCGACCGCCCAGCCCTTGAGATAGGCCATCGGCGTCAGGTTGAGTTCGGCCAGCTTGTCCTCGGCGACGACGAGACAGGCGGCGGCGGCGTCGTTCTGCTGCGCGGCGTTGCCGGCGGTCACCGTGCCGTCCTTCATGATCGTGCGCAGCTTGGCCAAAGTCTCGATTGTCGTGTCGCCGCGCACGCCCTCGTCGCGCTCGACCATGACGCTCGCGCCCTTCTTCTGCGGAACCTCGATTCTGACGATCTCGTCGGCGAACTTGCCGGCGGCCCAGGCGGCGGCGGCGCGCTGCTGGCTGCGCGCGGCATAGGCGTCGGCCTCGTCGCGGCTGATGTGATATTCGCGCGCCAGGTTCTCCGCCGTCTCGATCATGCCGGAAATCCTGCCGAAGCGATGCTCGGGCTGCGAGCGCTCACGGCCGCGGTCGAGGCGGTCGTGCAGCTTGACGGAGCCGGACCGCGCGCCCCAGCGCATGTCGGTCGAATAATATTCGATATTGCTCATCGACTCGACGCCGCCCGCCATGACGACATCGGCCGCGCCCGTCTGCACCAGCATGCAGGCGTTGACGATGGCCTGCAGGCCGCCGCCGCAGCGCCGGTCGAGCTGCATGCCGGGAACCTCGATGGGAAAGCCCGCCTCGAGCGCGATCCAGCGGCCGATGCAGGGCGTTTCGGAATTGGCGTAGGATTGCGCGAAGATCATGTCCTCGATCAGCGCCGGATCGAGCCCGGCCTTGTCGATGACGGCCTTGGCGACCGCCGCGCCGAGCTTCTCGACCGGAACGGGGCGCAGGCCCCCGCCGAAAGCGCCGACAGGCGTGCGCAGGGGGGCGACAATGGCGGCTCGTCTCATGGCAAACTCCTTGTTCTTCTTGTTTGAGTGCTGACGTCGCAGGCGCGCCGGTCAGGCCGGCGCGCCAAATCCGTAAAGGCGATGGGCGTTGTCGATAAGCACGCGGTTGCGCGCCGCTTCGTCGGGAACCCAGTCGGCGAGGAGGTCGAGCAGATCGCCGACATTCATCATCGGGCCGTAATGGGCCACATGCGGCCAGTCCGAGCCATAGACGCAGCGCTCGGGCGCGGCCTGATGCACGGCGCGGGCGAAGGGGATCGTGTCGGCATAGGGCGGCCCCGCGACGCTGTTGCGATAGGCGCCCGACAGCTTCACCCAGGCGCCGTCGCGCGCCAGCGACACGAGCGTCTGGAAGCCCGCGTCGTCGAGCCCGCGCGACACGGGGAAATGCCCCCAATGGTCGATGACCGCCGGAACCGGCAGCTTGCCGATGCGCGAGGCCAGCGGCGTCAGGTCGCGCGCGTCGATGAGGAATTGCAGATGCCAGCCCATGTCGCGCGCCAGCGCGCCATAGGCTTCCAGATCCTCGAAGCCGATGCCGCCGCCATAGAGCACGTTGAGCCGCAGGCCGACGACGCCCGCGTCCTTCAGCGCCGTCAGCTCGCGCGCCGGCAGGCCGAGCGGAATGACGGCGATGCCGCGCAGGCGCTGGGGATGGGCGCGCAGAACCTCCAGCATCCTGCGGTTGTCGGTGCCATGCACGCTCACCTGCACCAGCACGCCATAGGTCATGCCGGTGGCGTCGAGCATGGCGAGATAGGCCTCGCCCGGCGCTTCCGGCGGCGTATAGCTGCGGTTGGGCATGAACGGATAGGCGGGCGGCAGGCCGATGACATGGGCATGCGCATCGACCGCCCCGGCCGGCACGGAAAACCGTGTCGGCCCATGGGGTTTCGGGTCAGGCCCCGGACAGGCCCGCGGCGCGCTCGCGTCAGGCATCGGCGTGCAGCACCTTGCCGCGCGTCTCCGGCAGCGCGAAGGCCGCGAGGAAGAACACCGAATAGGCCACGACCGCGAAGATGGCGATGGCGTTGCCGAGCGTCATCATCGTGGAAATATAGCCGACGAGCGTCGGGAACAGGGCGCCGATGCCGCGGCCGAAATTATAGCAGAAGCCCTGTCCCGAGCCGCGCAGGCGCGTCGGGAACAGCTCCGTCAGGAACGCCCCCATGCCGGAGAAATAGCCCGAGGCGAAGAAGCCGAGCGGGAAGCCGAGCACCCACAGGAATTCGTTCGACAGCGGCATCTGCGTATAGGCGAGAATGACGGCGATGGCGCCGAGCGAGAAGATCAGGAACAGGTTGCGGCGGCCGAAACGGTCAGCCATCCACGCGCCGACGAGATAGCCGATGAAGCTGCCGATGATCAGCGCGGCGAGATAGCCCGTCGAACCGACGATGGAGAGCTTGCGCTCCGTCGTCAGGAAGCGCGGCAGCCAGGTCGTGATGGCGTAATAGCCGCCCTGCGCGCCGGTCGACAGCAGCGAGGCGAGGATCGTCGTCTTGAGGATGTCGCCGTGGAAGATTTCCCAGATCTTCGGCTGGTCGCCCGAGGCGATCTGGGCCGCGCGCGTGCGCGCCGCGACCGGCGGCTCCTCGACATAGCGGCGCAGGTAGAAGACCAGCAGCGCCGGCAGCGCGCCGATGGCGAACATCCAGCGCCAGGCCTGATCGGCCGGCAGGTAGGAGAACAGGATGGCCTGCGCCAGCACCGCCATGCCCCAGCCGATGGCCCAGCCCGACTGGACGGAGCCGACGGCGCGGCCGCGGTATTGCGCGCGGATGGTTTCGCCCATCAGCACCGCGCCCGCCGCCCATTCGCCGCCAAAGCCGAGGCCGAGCAGGGCGCGGAAGACGAGCAGTTGATCGAAATTCTGGGCAAAGGCGCAGAGCAGCGAGAAGAAGGAAAACCAGATGATGGTGAGCTGCAGCGTCTTCACGCGGCCGATTCGGTCGGCGAGATAGCCCGCCCCCCAGCCGCCGACGGCGGAGGCCAGCAGCGTCACCGTGGCGGCGAGGCCGGCTGAGCCCGGATCGACGTTCCACATCTTGATCAGCGTGCCGATGACCAGCGGATAGATCATGAAATCCATGCCGTCGAGGCACCAGCCGGCGGCGCAGGCCCAGAAGGTGCGCTTCTCGGGGACGGTCATGTCCTTGTAGAAGGCGGTGAGTCGGGCGTCTTCGATCGGCGCGATATCCGCGCCGGGGTTCTGGTTCGCTGCGTCGCTCATGCACTTGCCCCGTTTTTGTCTTTCGGCTGCGGCGCGCTGACAGGAGCGCGAGGCGGCTCGGGCATGAAGCTATGCCAGCCGTCGGGCGAGGCAAAGCTAAAAAGCGATGTTTCCACCCGCGATGCGCCGCAGCCCGACGCTCTTGACTCTTGCGCCAAAAGCGCGCTTCAAATAAGAACAAAATAGGAACAAAACCATGTCTGACGACACGCTCGCCCGGCTGCGCAAGCAGCTGGCGGCCCATGACCTATGGCCGCGCGACAGCGCCGACGCCAACGCGCAAGGCCAGCGCATCGCCCTGCGCGCGACCGGGCTCGATTCGCATCTCGACGGCGGCCTCCTCGCGGCGCGCCTGCATGAATTCTACGCCGCGGCGGAGGCCGATGTCGCGGCGTTGGCCGGCTTTGCCCTCGGCGCGGCGGCCTGCGGCGCGGCGGGGCGGCCGCTGGTCCGCGTGCGGCAGGATTATCTCGACCGCGAGGCGGGCCGCGTCCATCCCCCCGGCCTGGCCGAGATCGGCCTTGATCCTGCCGCGCTGATTCTGGTGCGCGCCCGCGACGCCGCCGACGCCTTGCAGGCGGGGCTTGAGGCGGCGCGCTGCCCGGCGGTCGGAATCGTGCTGCTCGAACTCTGGGGCGAGACGCGCGCCCTCGACCTCACGGCCTCGCGCCGCCTGTCGCTGGCGGCGCAGGGCTCGGGCGCGACCGTGCTGCTGACGCGCGTCGCCGCTGCGCCCGCGCCGAGCGCCGCCGAGACGCGCTGGCGCGTGCGCGCCGCGCCCTCGCGCGCCTTGCCCGCCAATGCGCCGGGCTTTCCGGCTTTTGCGATCACGCTCCTGCGCCGGCGCGGCGGCGCGGCGGGAGCCGAATGGGTAGTGGAGTGGGACCGTGACGGCAGACGCTTTCGGGAAAGACCTTTTGGCGGCGGGGCGGCGCTATCTCGCCCTCTGGCTGCCCTTCCTGCCGACCGACCGGCTGCGCCGGCAGACGACGTCCGCCGCGCGGGATGAGCGCCCGCTCGTCGTCGTCGACAAGATCGACAACGCCCTGCGCCTCGTCGCCGTCGACCGCCGCGCCGCCGAGCTTGGCCTTGCCCCCGGCCTGAGCCTCGCCGACGCCCGCGCCCGCCTGCCCGACATCGCCGTGGCCGAAGCCGACGCCGTCGCCGAAGCCGCGCTGATCGAGCGCATGGCCGCCTGGTGCGAAATGTTCACGCCGCTCGTCGCCCTCGACGCGCCGCACGGACTGGCGCTCGACATCACCGGCTGCGCCCATCTCTTCGGCGGCGAGGCGGAGCTGGTGCGGCATATCCGCCGCCGGCTGTGGGGCCTTGGCTTCGCTGCGCGCGCCGCCATCGCCGGCACGCCGGATGCGGCGCGCGCCTGCGCCCGTTTCGGCGCGGGCGGCGTGATCTCGCCTGGCGGCGAGATGGCCGCCGCGCGGCCGCTGCCGGTCGCCGCCCTCGGCCTGCCGCAGGATGTGGGGCTGGCGCTTGCCCGCGCCGGGCTGAAGACTTTGGGCGATCTCGCCGAGCGGCCCGCCAGCGTGCTTGCGGCGCGCTTCGGCGCGGAGCTTGTCTCCCGGCTCGCCCGCGTGCTGGGCCGCGACGACATCCGCGTCACGCCGCTGCGCCGCCCGCCCGATTGCCTCGCCGAGCGGCATTTCCCCGAGCCTCTGGCGCAGGCTGAGGCGATCGAGGGCGTCGTCGCGGCGCTGGCGCGCGATGTCGTCGAACTGCTGGAGCGGCGCGGCGCCGGCGGGCGGCTGTTCGATGTCGCGCTGTTTCGCAGCGACGGCGCGGTGCGCCGCCTCGCCATCGAGACCGGCCATCCCTGCCGCGACGTCGCGACCATCCTGCGGCTGTTCCGCCTGCGTCTCGACAGCCTCGCCGATCCGCTCGATCCCGGTTTCGGTTTCGACGCCATCCGCTTTGCCGCGCCGCTCGCCGAGCCGATGGCTGACGTGCAGCGCGGCCTCGACGGCGAGGCGCATGAGGAGACGGACCTCGCCGACCTGATCGACAAGCTCGTCGTGCGCCTCGGCCGCGACCGCGTGTTGCGCTTCCTCGCCCGCGACTCGCATCACCCGTTGCGCGCCGCCGCGGCGACGCCGGCCATCGGCTCCGCCCCCGCCGCGCCCTGGGACAAGCCGGAGGCGGGCGAGCCGCCCGCCCGGCCGTTGCAGCTGTTCGAGCCGCCGCAGCCGGTCGAAGTGATGGCCGAAGTGCCCGACGGTCCGCCCCTGCGTTTCCGCTGGCGACGGCTGCTGCACGAGATCGCCCGCGCCGAGGGGCCGGAGCGCATCGCGCCGGAATGGTGGCGCGACGGGCCGGACGAGCCGACGCGCGATTATTACCGCGTCGAGGACGCGCGAGGCCGCCGCTTCTGGGTGTTCCGGCAGGGGCTCTACGAGCGCGACGAGGCGGGCGCGCCGCGCTGGTTCGTGCATGGGCTGTTCGCATGAGCGCCTATGCCGAACTCGTCGCCGCGACGAATTTCTCCTTCCTGCGCGGCGCCTCGACGGCGCAGGACATGGTGCTGGCCTCGCTGCTCCTCGGCCATGCGGGGCTGGGCGTCGCCGACCGCAACACGCTCGCCGGCGTCGTGCGCGCCTTCGCCGCCCTGCGCGACCTGCGCGACGGCGGCGCGATCCTGCCGCCCAAGCAGCGCGTTGGCTCCTCGCCCGGCGATGTGCGCCAGCCGCCCCCGGCCGAGGCGACAGCCGACCTCGCGGCGCTGCTGCGCGACCGGGCGCAAGGCTTCAGGCTCGTCGTCGGCGCGCGCCTCGCCTTCACGGATGGGACGCCCGACATCGTCGCCCATCCGCGCAACCGCGACGGCTGGGCCCGCCTGTGCCGCCTGCTGACGCAAGGCAATCGCCGCGTCAGGAAAGGCGAGTGCCATCTGACGCGCGCCGACCTGCTGGAGGACGCGCGCGACCTGCTGCTCATCGTCATGCCGGGGCGCGAGACGCGCGCCCTGCCGCCGCTGCTTGGGCAATTGCGCGAAGCCGCCCCCGATGCGCTCTGGCTGGGCGCGACCATGCCGCGGCGCGGCGACGACCGCCGCCGCCTCGCGCGGTTGCAAACGCTGGCCGATCAGGCCGGCCTGCCGCTGCTCGCCACCAATGACGCGCTCTACGCCGATCCGGCGCAGCGCGATCTGCAAGATGTGCTCTCCTGCATCCGCGAGGGGCTGACGATCGAGCGCGCCGGCCGCCTGCTCGAAATGAACGCCGAGCGCCATTTGAAGCCGCCGGAGGAAATGGCCCGCCTCTTCGCCGATTGCCCGCAGGCCGTGGCCGAGACGCAAAAATTTCTTTCGCGCGTCGAATTCTCCCTCGACCAGCTCACCTATGATTATCCCGACGAGCCGGTGCCGCGCGGTAGGGACGCGCAGGGCTGGCTGGAGGAACTGACCTGGCGCAGCGCCGCGACGACCTATCCGGGCGGAATCCCGGCCAAGGTCGAAGCGCTGCTGCGCAAGGAATTGGCGCTGATCGGCCAGCTGCATTACGCCCGCTATTTTCTCACCATCCACGACATCGTCTGCGTCGCGCGCGACAAGGGCATTCTCTGCCAGGGGCGCGGCTCTGCCGCCAATTCCGCCGTCTGCTACGTGCTTGGCGTCACCTGCGTCGATCCGGCCGAAAACGATGTGCTGTTCGAGCGCTTCATCTCGCAGGAGCGGCGCGAGCCGCCCGACATCGACGTCGATTTCGAGCACGAGCGGCGCGAGGAAATCATCCAGCACATCTACGCGCGCTATGGCCGCGAGCGCGCCGGATTGGCGGCGACGGTCATCAGCTACCGCCCGAAAAGCGCCATCCGCGACGTCGGCAAGGCGCTGGGCCTGTCTGAGGACATCACCGCCGCGCTCGCCAGCGTGCAATGGGGCGGCTGGGGCACGGACATCACCCGCGCCCATGTCGCGCAGGCGGGGCTTGATCCCGACAATGCCGAAATCGCCCGCGCCGTCGGCTTCGCCAAGCGCATCCTCGGCTTTCCGCGCCACCTGTCGCAGCATGTCGGCGGCTTCATCCTGTCGCGCGGCCGCCTCGACGAGCTCGTGCCCATCGGCAACGCCGCCATGGCCGAGCGCACCTTCATCGAATGGGACAAGGACGACATCGACACGCTCGGCCTGATGAAGGTCGACGTGCTGGCGCTCGGCATGCTCACCTGCATCCGCAAGGCCTTTGATCTCATCCGCCAGCATGAGGGACAAGACCTCGGCCTCGCCGATGTGCCGGCCGACGATCCCGACACCTACGACATGCTCTGCCGCGGCGATTCCGTCGGCGTGTTTCAGGTCGAGAGCCGGGCGCAGATCAACATGCTGCCGCGCCTCAGGCCACGGGAATTCTATGATCTCGTCATTCAGGTGGCGATCGTCCGCCCCGGTCCCATTCAGGGCAATATGGTTCATCCCTATCTGCGCCGCCGCAACGGGCAGGAGCCGGTGAGCTTTCCCGCGCCCGCGCCGGAACATGGACCGCCCGACGAATTGCATCAGGTGCTCGGCAAGACCATGGGCGTGCCGCTGTTTCAGGAACAGGCGATGCGGCTCGCCATGGTCGCGGCGAAATTCTCCGACATCGAGGCCAATCAATTGCGCCGCGCCATGGCGACCTTCCGCCATGTCGGCACGATCCATCGCTTCGAGGATCTGATGGTCGAGCGCATGGTCGCGCGCGGCTATGCCCGCGACTTCGCGCAGAATTGCTTCGAGCAGATCAAGGGCTTCGGCTCCTATGGCTTTCCCGAGAGCCACGCCGCCTCCTTCGCCAAGCTGGTTTATATTTCCGCATGGATCAAACGCCATCGCCCGGCGGTCTTCGCCTGCGCCTTGCTGAATTCGCAGCCGATGGGCTTCTACGCCCCGGCGCAGATCGTCCGCGACGCGCGCGAGCATGGCGTCGAGATCCGCGCCGTCGATATCAACCACAGCGATTGGGACAATACGCTGGAGCGCGACGCCAAAGGCGCGCTCGCCCTTCGTCTCGGCTTCCGCCAGGCCGAGGGGGTGCATGAGGCCGAGGGCCGGCGGCTCGTCGCGGCGCGGCGCGATGGCTACGACAGCGTCGAGGCGCTGGCGACGCGCGCCGAACTCTATGGCCGGCCGATGCGGGCGCTGGCCGACGCCGACGCCTTCCGTTCGCTTGGCCTTGATCGGCGCGCGGCGCTGTGGGCGGTGCGGCGCCTGCCCGAGGCCGCGCCGCTGCCGTTGTTCGCCGCCGCCGAGGCGCGCGAGCTGGGCGAGGAGCCCGACGCGCGCCTGCCCGCGATGCCGCTCGGCGAGCATGTGGCGACGGATTACCAGACGCTGCGCCTGTCGCTGAAGGCGCATCCGATGCAGATCCTGCGCCTGGTCTTTGCGCACGAGCGCGTGAGTTCCTGCGCCGAGACGACGGCGCGCGCCGATGGCCAATGGACGCGCACGGCGGGGCTGGTGCTGGTGCGGCAAAGGCCGGGCAAGGGCAACGCCATTTTCATCACGCTGGAGGACGAGACCGGCATCGCCAATGTCGTGCTCTGGGCGCGCGATTTCGCCCGCTTCCGCCGCGAGACCATGGCCGCGCGGCTGATGCTGGTCGAGGGCCGCGTGCAGAAAAGCCCCGAGGGCGTCGTGCACCTGATGGCGCGGCGCATCCTCGACCGTTCGGGCGAACTCGATCGCCTGTGGCATGACACGCGCGCGCCGGAGGCGCAGCCGCTCCGCGCCCGCCATCCGCGCAACGTTCGGCTGCTGCCGAAGTCGCGCGATTTTCACTGAGCGGACCGGCGCGGCCTATTTCGCCGGCAGCGCGCCCTCGGCGCTCAAGACCTCATGCGCGGCCTTGAACGCCTCGAGTCCGGCGGGAATGCCGGAATAAACGGTGGCGTGCAGCAGGATTTCCTTGATCTCGTCGACGCTGACGCCATTGGCGAGCGCGCCCTTGACGTGCAGCTTCAGTTCGGACGGCTTGCCGAGCGCGGTCAGCATGGCGAGATTGAGCATGCTGCGCGTCTTCAGGTCGAGCCCTTCGCGCGTCCAGGCGTAGCCCCAGCACCATTCGGTGGTGATGCGCTGGAAATCCATCATGAAGTCGTCGGCCTTGGCGAGGCTGCTGTCGACATAATCCGCGCCGAGAACCTGGCGGCGGATTTTCAATCCCTTTTCAAACTGTTCGCTCTCGGCCATTGAAGTCTCCTGCGGCGGCCCCGATACGGCCGGCGGCGCAACCCGGACAGGGCGCGCCGCGGCGGCCTGGCCAACGATGCGCCGCCGCCGCCGCGGCTGGCAAGGGGCGAAACGGCACAGCCCCGGCGTGCAACAGGGTTTCCTCTCTCTCATCCGCGCGAAAGGGTGATAATTTTCCACAATATGCCATTTTTGAGTGAATATCGCCACATCTCCGCTCTGTCGGGATGGAAATTGGCGACTTCTTTCATTGCGTGGCGCGTGCTTTGGAGCGACTATTGTCGCGTCATCCGACTCCAGGGGAAAATGCCCCGGACCGGACGCGCAAAAGCGCCTCAAGGAGGAAACCATATGGATCGCCGTAAATTCATCACGACAACCGGCGCGTCGGCTGTCGCTACGGTCGCAGCGGCTGGCGTCGCCGCGCCGGCCATCGCCCAGTCGAGCCCGAAGATCTCCTGGCGCCTGACCTCCAGCTATCCGAAGTCCCTCGACACGCTCTTCGGCATCTCCACCCATGTCGCCAAGCGCGTCGCCGAGATGACCGACAACAATTTCCAGCTGCAGACCTTCGCGCCGGGCGAAATCGTTCCCGCGCTGCAGGCGCTCGACGCCGTCTCCAACGGCACGGTCGAATGCGCCCATTCGCTCGGCAGCTTCTATATCGGCAAGGATCCGACCTTCGCCTTCGACACCTCGCTGCCCTTCGGCCTCAACACCCGTCAGCACATCGCCTGGCTGTATTACGGCGGCGGTCGCGAGATGGTGAACGACTTCCTCAAGAGCTACAACGCCTACGCCATTCCCTCGGGCAACACCGGCGCGCAGATGGGCGGCTGGTTCCGCAAGGAAATCAAGACGGTCGAAGACCTGAAGGGTCTCAAGTTCCGCATCGCCGGCCTCGGCGGCACCATCCTGTCGCGCCTCGGCGTCGTGCCGCAGCAGCTCGGCGGCGCCGACATCTACCAGGCGCTGGAGCGCGGCACGATCGACGCGGCCGAATTCTCCGGCCCGTATGACGATGAGAAGCTCGGCTTCCAGAAGGTCGCCAAGTATTATTATTATCCGGGCTGGTGGGAAGGCACGGCCAACGCCTCGCTGTTCATCAACCTCGAGAAGTGGAATTCGCTGCCGCCGGCCTACAAGGCGGCGCTGGAAGCGGCCTGCTCGGAAGCCATGGTTCACTGCGTCGCCAAATACGACCAGAACAACCCTGACGCCCTGCGCCGTCTCGTCGGCTCGGGCACCGAGCTGCGCGCCTTCTCGCAGCCGATCCTGGAAGCGGCCTTCAAGGAAGCGCACGCGCTCTACGGCGAGATCGCCGACAAGAATCCGGCCTTCAAGAAGATCTACGATTCGTGGCTGGCTTACTGGCGCAAGGAACAGCTGTGGTTCCGCGTCGCCGAGCAGCCCTTCGACAACTTCCTGGCGCGCCAGACTCCGCCGACGCGCTGAACCGGGCGTCCTGACGCCCGCTGAGCAACAAGGGGCGGCGCCGTTGGCGCGCCGCCCCGCCTTGATGCGCGAACGGCTCTTCATGACCGAAATCCATCTCGACAAGATCGACCTGATGATCATCCGGATCCTGCAGACGCAGGGGCGGATCTCCATCCTCGAACTTGCCGACAAGGTCGGGCTGTCGCCGACGCCCTGCGGCCGCCGCCTGAAGGCGCTGGAAGACCGCGGCGTCATCCGCCATTACGCCGCCGTGGTCGATTATTCGCTGATCGGCCTGACGATCGAGGCTGTGATCTATGTCCGGCTCGAACGCCAGCACGGCGAGCATGTGGCGGTCTTCATCGATCACATCAACCGGCTGCCGGAGATCTACGAGTGCCTGCTGGTCACCGGCGAATATGACTACATCCTGCGCGTTCGCACCCATAGTCCCGACACGCTGAAGGAATTCATCATCAACAAGCTGACGACGATTCCCTGCATCGCCCAGACTGTGTCGATGCTGGTGCTGGAAGACCGCAAGATGTCCGAAACGATTGCCCTCGACGCGCTCGTCAAGACCTGACGCGGGCGCGCAGAGTCCATCCGCTTTTCGATCGCAACAAAAAATCCGGCCAAAGTCGGATCGCAAGCCCAAGGAAACGACCCATGCCTGAATTGCGTTCGCGCCGCACCACCGTCGGCAAGGATCGCGCCTCTTCCCGCGCCCTGTGGCGCGCCACGGGAATGAAGGACGGCGATTTCGACAAGCCGATCATCGCCGTCGTCAATTCCTTCACCCAATTCGTGCCCGGCCACATGCATCTGCGCGATGTCGGCCGCATGATCGGCGAGGAAATCGAGCGCGCCGGCGGCGTCGCCAAGGAGATGAACACGATCGCCGTCGACGACGGCATCGCCATGGGCCATGACGGCATGCTCTATTCGCTGCCCTCGCGCGACCTCATCGCCGACAGCGTCGAATATATGGTCAACGCCCATCGCGCCGACGCCATGGTCTGCATTTCCAATTGCGACAAGATCACCCCCGGCATGCTGATGGCCGCCATGCGCCTCAACATTCCGGCGGTCTTCATCTCCGGCGGCCCGATGGAAGCCGGCCGCGTCAAATGGGAAGGCGACGAACTGCGCCTGTCGCTGGTCGAAGCCTTCGTCCTGCAGAACGACCTGACGGCCTCCGACGCCAAGGTCGACGCGTTCGAGAAGCACGCTTGCCCGACCTGCGGCTCGTGCTCGGGCATGTTCACCGCCAATTCGATGAACTGCCTTGCCGAAGCCCTTGGCCTCGCCATGCCGGGCAACGGCTCGGTCGTCGCCACCCATGTCGAGCGCAAGGACATGTTCCTCAAGGCGGCGCGCCAGATCGTCGCCAACGCCAAGCGCTATTATCACGATGACGACGCCAGCGTGCTGCCGCGCTCGATCGCCAATTTCAAGGCGTTCGAGAACGCCATGCGCATGGACGTCGCCATGGGCGGCTCCACCAACACCGTGCTGCATCTGCTCGCCGCGGCGCGCGAAGGCGGCGTGCCCTTCACCATGAAGGACATCGACCGGATTTCGCGCTCGACCCCGCATCTGAGCAAGGTGTCGCCCTCGACGACCGACTGGTTCATGGAAGACGTGCACCATGCCGGCGGCGTCTTCGGCCTGCTGGGCGAACTCGACCGTCTGGGCGTCATCAACACCGATTGCGCCATGGTGCACGCCAAGACGCTGGCCGAGGCGCTGGAGATCTGGGACATCGCCCGCAACCCGTCGGACGAGGTCAGGAACTTCTATTGCGCCGCGCCGGCCGGAATCGTCGGGCAGGGCGCCTATTCGCAGGACCGGCGCTATCCGGGCCTCGACCTCGACCGCGCCAACGGCTGCATCCGCGACGGCGCGCACGCCTATTCGCAGGACGGCGGCCTCGCCGTGCTCTATGGCAACCTCGCCGAGGACGGCTGCATCGTGAAGGCGGCGGGCGTCGAAGCCTCGATGCTGACCTTCAAGGGGACGGCCATCGTCTTCGAGAGCGAGAATGACGCGGCTGAAGGCATCGCCACCAGCAAGGTCAAGCCGGGTCACGTCATCATCGTGCGCTACGAGGGGCCGCGCGGTGGGCCGGGCATGCAGGAAATGCTCAAGCTGACCACATTCCTCAAGGGCCGCGGCCTCGACAAGACCTGCGCCATGGTCACAGACGGCCGCTATTCCGGCGGCAGCGCCGGCCTGTCGATCGGCCATGTCTCGCCGGAAGCGGCGAGCGGCGGCCTCATCGGCCTCGTCGAAAACGGCGACGCGATCGAAATCGACATTCCGTCGCGCACGATCCGTCTCGCCGTCGATGATGCGGAACTCAAGACGCGCCGCGCGCGTATGGAAGCCAAGGGCCGCGACGCCTGGAAGCCGGCCAGGCCGCGCGAGCGCGAAGTGTCCGCAGCGCTCAAGGCCTATGCGCATTTCGTCACCTCGGCGGCGGATGGCGCGGTGCGCGACGTCGAACGCTTCGAGCGCTGAAACCGGCCGGCGCGGACGTCCTCCGCGCCGCTGCCCCTGTCACCCCATCCGCCCCTTGGCGGATGTCCGGGTCCATCGTCGGACGCGGCCGCGTCCGGGAGTTTGCGAACATGAACCACGACACCAATTTCGACCGGGCCGGCATTGATACGGCGCTTTCCGTTCTGCAGCAGCGCTTCGGCGACCGCTTCACCCGCAACGAAGGCATTCGCCGCGAGCATGGCCATAATGTCTCGATGCTCTACAACCAGCCGCCGGACGCGGTGGTCTTCGCCGAGAGCACGGCCGATGTCGCCGACGCGGTGAAGATCTGCGCCGCGCATCGCTGCCCGGTCGTCGCCTTCGGCGCCGGCTCCTCCATCGAGGGCCAGCTCAACGCGCCCTTCGGCGGCGTCTCCATCGACCTGTCGCGCATGAACCAGGTGCTCGCCGTCTCGCCCGGCGACATGACCGTGACGGTGCAGCCCGGCATCACCCGCGAGGCGCTCAACGCCTATCTGCGCGACACCGGCCTGTTCTTCCCCATCGATCCCGGCGCCAACGCTTCCATCGGCGGCATGGCCTCGACGCGCGCCTCCGGCACGACGGCGGTGCGCTACGGCACGATGAAGGACGTGGTGCTTGCCGCCGAGGCGGTGATGGCCGACGGCCGCACCATCCGCACGGCGCGCCGCGCCAAGAAATCTTCCGCAGGCTATGATCTGACCCGCCTGCTCGTCGGCGCGGAAGGCACGCTTGGCATTATGACCGAACTGACTCTGCGCGTCTTCGGCATTCCCGAAATGATCTCCGGCGGCGTCTGCACATTCCCGAGCGTGCGCGCCGCCTGCGAGGCGGTGATGGCGACCATTCAGGCCGGCATCCCGATCGCCCGCTGCGAATTGCTCGACGAGAACCAGATCCGCGCTTGCAACGCCTATTCAAAACTGTCGCTCGAAGAGCAGCCGACGCTCTGCGTCGAATTCCACGGCAGCCCGTCGAGCGTCGCCGAACAATCGGAACTGTTCGGCGAGATCGCCCTTGAATACGGCTCCCCCAGCTTTGAATGGTCGACCGATCCCGACCGCCGCAACAAGCTGTGGCGCGCCCGCCATGACGGCTATTGGGCCGCCGTCGCGCTGCGCCCCGGCTGCGAGGTCTATTCGACCGATGTCTGCGTGCCGATTTCGCGCCTCGCCGAATGCGTCGAGGAGACGCAGAAGGATCTCGCGGACATGGGCCTGTTCGCCCCGATCCTCGGCCATGTCGGCGACGGCAATTTCCACGTCCTGCTGAGCCTCGACACGGCCAACGCCGCCGAGATGAAGAGGTCCGAGGAATTCTCGGCGCGCCTTGTCGAGCGGGCGCTGTCGATGGACGGCACCTGCACCGGCGAACACGGCATCGGCCAGCGCAAGCCCAAATATCTGCGCAAGGAAATGGGCGATGCCGTCGATTTCATGCAGTCGATCAAGGCGGCGCTCGATCCGCAGAACATCCTCAACCCCGGCAAATACGGGTTCTGAGGTTTCAGCGCATGGGGGATAGGCCTTAGCTGGAATATCTCCCATGCTGCGATGCAATATCGTAAATTCGCTCTGGTTTTGACGTTTCGTAGTGAATAGCTCCGCCATCGACGGGCGCGCGCTCTGAATTTGCAGGGACACGCCATGCCAGCGGGCGCTATTTATCCGGCAATCGTTTCATCAAGGGAGAGACCAGGTGACACAGCCCGGCAGACCCAGATTGCGCGTCCCCGAACCGCCCGCGCGGCCCGGCCAGTCGCCGCGTTTCGATCACATCCCGATGTCGCCCGCCGGCGCGGTCGGCTGCCCGCCGATCGATGTCGACCCCGCCGACACGAAGCCCTTCGCCTATCAGCTCATCCGCATCCTCGATGACGCCGGCAAGGCCGTCGGCCCGTGGGCCGATTACCTCGGCAACGTCGACGCCGACGTGCTGCGCCGCGGCCTGCGCGACATGATGAAGACGCGCTTTCTCGACAAGCGCATGCTGCTTGCCCACCGTCAGGGCAAGACGACGAATTACGCCGCCTCGACCGGCGAGGAAGCGATCACCTGCGGCTTCCAGCGCATGCTGTCGCCGGGCGATATGAACTTCCCCACCTATCGCCAGCAGGGCCTGCTGGTGGCCTCGGGCTATCCGCTCGAAAAGTTCATGGGCCTGCAGTTCGGCAACGATCTCGATCCGGTCGAAGGCAAGAACCTGCCGCCGATGATCTCGGCGCGCGATTACGGCTATTTCACCATCTCCGGCAATCTGGCGACGCAATATGTGCAGTCGGTCGGCTGGGCCATGGCCTCCGCCATCAGCGGCGACGACAAGGTCGCCGCCGGCTGGATCGGCGACGGCGCGGCGGCGGAAGGCGACTTCCATTCGGCTTTGCTCTACGCCTCGGTCTACCGGCCGCCGGCGGTGCTCAACCTCATCAACAACCAATGGGCGATCTCGTCCTTCGTCGGCATCGCCGGCGGCCATGTGCCGTTGGCCTGCCGCGCCCATGGCTACGGCCTCGCCTCGATCCGCGTCGACGGCAATGATTTCCTCGCCGTCATGGCCGCGGCGAAATGGGCCATCGCCCGCGCCCGTCAGGGCCACGGCGCGATCCTGATCGAATGGGTCACCTATCGCGCCGCGGCGCATTCGACGTCGGACGACCCGACCGTCTATCGCCCGAAGGAGGAGGCGGCCGCCTGGCCGCTCGGCGATCCCATCGAACGGCTGAAGCAGCATCTCGTCGCCATCGGCGAATGGTCGGACGAGCGCCACGCGCAGGCGCAGGGCGAGGTCGAGGAGGAAATCCTCGGCCTGCAGAAGCTCGCCGAAAGCCACGGCACGATGATCGGCGGCGGCTCGGCCCCGCTCTCGGCCATTTTCGAGAAGGTCTACAAGGACATGCCGGAGCACATCCGGCGCCAGCGGCAGAAGGCGGGGATCTGATCATGGCGCGCATGACAATGATCGAGGCCATCCGCGACGCGATGGACGTCAAGATGACGCAGGACAAGCGCGTCGTCGTCTTTGGCGAGGACGTCGGCTATTTCGGCGGCGTCTTCCGCTGCACCCAGGGGCTTCAGGCCAAGCACGGCAAGGAACGCTGCTTCGACGCGCCGATCAACGAAGGCGGCATCGTCGGCGCGGCCATCGGCATGGCGACCTACGGCCTGCGCCCCTGCGTCGAGATCCAGTTCGCCGATTACGTCTTCCCGGCCTATGACCAGATCACGCAGGAGGCGGCGCGCATGCGCTTCCGCTCCAATGGCGACTTCACCTGCCCGCTGGTCATCCGCATGCCCACCGGCGGCGGCATTTTCGGCGGCCAGTGCCACAGCCAGAGCCCGGAAGCCTGCTTCACCCATGTCGCCGGCCTGAAAGTGGTCATTCCCTCCAATCCCTATGACGCCAAGGGCCTGCTGATCTCGGCCATCGAGGACGACGATCCGGTGATCTTCCTTGAGCCCAAGCGCCTCTACAACGGCCCGTTCGATGGCCACCACGAGCGCAAGATCGTGCCGTGGTCGCAGCACGAATTCGGCGAAGTGCCGGAGGGCCATTACAACGTGCCGCTCGGCAAGGCGGTCGTCCGCCGCCCCGGCGCCGACGTCACTGTGCTGGCCTACGGCACGATGGTGCATGTGGCGCTCGCCGCCGCGCAGGAGACGGGCATTGACGCGGAAGTCATCGACATCCGCACGCTGCTGCCGCTCGACCTCGAAACCATCGAGGCCTCGGTGGCCAAGACCGGCCGCTGCGTCATCGTGCATGAAGCAACGCAGACGAGCGGCTTCGGCGCGGAGCTGATGGCGGTGGTGCAGGAAGCCTGCTTCTACCATCTCGAAGCCCCGATGATCCGCGTCGCCGGCTATGATGCGCCGTATCCCTATGCGCAGGAATGGGCCTATTTCCCCGGTCCGGACAGGGTCGGCCGCGCCTTGCGCGAAGTGATGGAGGGCTGACCCATGGGCGAGTTCCGTATCCGCATGCCCGACGTCGGCGAAGGCATCGCCGAGGCCGAACTGGTCGAATGGCACGTCGCCCCCGGCGACATGGTGCGCGAGGACCAGATCATCGCCGCGGTGATGACCGACAAGGCGACGGTAGAGATTCCTTCAACCCGAACCGGCAAGGTCGTCGCGCTTGGCGGCGAAGTCGGCAAGGCCATCGCCATCGGCTCCGAACTGATCCGCCTCGAAGTCGAGGGCGAAGGCAATATCGGCGCGGAAGAACCGCCGCCGGCCGCCAGGGCCGAGGCGCCGAAACCCGTCCCCGAAGCGCCCAAGCCTGCGGCTGCGCCCGCGCCCGCGCCGGTTAGCCACGTTGCTGCGCCGGCCGCGCCGGCTGTCGCCGCGATCGCTTCGCCCATCGCGCCGCGTGCCGAGGGCGAGAAGCCGATCGCCTCGCCGGCGGTGCGCGACCGCGCCCGCAAGGCCGGAATCGACCTGCGCCGCGTCGCCGGCAGCGGCCCTGCCGGCCGCATCACGCATGACGATCTCGACCGCGCGCTCTCCGCGCCGGACGGTGGCGTCTCGTCGGCGCGACCCGGCCTGCGCGCCGCCGCGACGGTGAAGGAGATCAAGGTCGTCGGCCTGCGCCGCAAGATCGCCGAGAAGATGGCGATCTCGCGGTCCCGCATTCCGCACATCACCTATATGGAGGAGATCGACGTCACCGATGTCGAGCGCCTCCGCGCCAAGCTCAACGCCGGCAAGCGCGAAGACCAGCCCAAGCTGACCTTCCTGCCCTTCCTCGTCCGCGCCATGGTCATCGCCATCCGCGACGAGCCGGTCGTCAACGCGCTCTATGACGACGCCGCCGGCGTCGTGCGCCAATATGGCGGCGTGCATGTCGGCATCGCCGCGCAGACGCCGACCGGTCTGGTGGTGCCGGTGGTCAAGCATGCCGAAGCGCGCGACCTGTGGGGCTGCGCCGCCGAGATCAACCGCCTCGCGGCGGCGGCCAAGTCCGGCGCGGCGACGCGCGAGGAACTGACCGGCTCGACCATCACCATCACCTCGCTCGGCCCGCTCGGCGGTCTGGCGCACACGCCGATCATCAACCATCCGGAAGTCGCCATCTTCGGCGTCAACAAGATGCAGATGCGGCCGATGTGGGACGGCGAGAAATTCGTGCCGCGCATGATGATGAACACCTCGTCGAGCTTCGACCATCGCATCGTCGACGGCTGGAATGCGGCCACCTTCGTGCAGCGCGTCAAGGCGCTGCTGGAAGAGCCCGCGATGATCTTCATGGAGGCCTGAGCGATGAACCAACGCTCCTGCAAGGCGCTGGTGATCGGCGCTGGTCCCGGCGGCTATGTCGCCGCCATCCGCGCCGGCCAGCTCGGCCTCGACACGATCGTTGTCGAAGCAGAGCGCCCCGGCGGAACCTGCCTCAACATCGGCTGCATCCCGTCGAAGGCGCTGATCCATGCGGCCGAGGAATTCGAGTCCGCCAAGCACCGCGCGGAAACCAACGCGCTCGGCATTTCGGCCTCCGCGCCGACGATCGATCTTGCTCGCACGATCGCGTGGAAGGATGGAATCGTCCAGCGCCTGACCGGCGGCGTGTCCGGCCTCTTGCGCAAGGCCAAGGTGACGACGATTCACGGGACGGCGAAATTCCGCGACGGCCGCACCGTCGAGGTGACGACCGCCGAGGGCGTCGAGATCATCAAGCCCGAACACACCATCATCGCCACCGGCTCGGCGGCGGTCGAACTGCCCTTCCTGCCCTTCGGCGGCAAGGTCATGTCCTCGACCGAGGCGCTGGCGCTGACTGAGGTTCCCAAGTCGCTCGTCGTTGTCGGCGGCGGCTATATCGGCCTCGAACTCGGCACGGCCTTCGCCAAATTCGGCGCGCAGGTCACGATCGTCGAGGCGGCGGGCAAGATCCTGCCGCAATACGATTCCGAACTGACCCGCCCCGTCGCTGCGCGCCTCGCGCATCTCGGCGTCGAAGTAATGACGGGCACGAAAGCCAAGGGCCTGTCGCCCGACGGCGCCGGTCTCGTCGTCACGCAGGCCGATGGAACCGAACTGACGTTGCCCGCCGACAAGATCCTCGTCACCGTCGGCCGCCGGCCGCGCGCTGACGGCCTCGGCCTTGAGGCCATGGGCGTGACGATGGAGCGCGGCGCGATCCGCATCGACGAGCGCTGCCGCACCTCGATGCGCGGCCTCTACGCCATCGGCGACGTGACCGGCGAGCCGATGCTGGCCCATCGCGCCATGGCGCAGGGCGAGATGGTCGCCGACATCATCGCCGGCGAAAACCGCGTCTGGGACAAGATCGCCATTCCCGCCGTCTGCTTCACCGATCCGGAAATCGTCTCGGTCGGCCTGTCGCCGGACGAGGCGAAGGCGGCGGGCCATGACGTGGTCTTCGGCCATTTCCCCTTCCAGGCCAACGGCCGCGCCATGAGCGTCGAGCGCGAGGACGGCTTCGTCCGCATCGTCGCGCGCAAGAGCGATCATCTGGTGCTGGGCGTGCAGGCGGTCGGCGCGGGCGTCTCCGAACTGTCGTCCGGCTTCGCGCTGGCGCTGGAAATGGGGGCGCGCCTCGAAGACATCGCCGGCACGATCCACACCCATCCGACTCGCGGCGAAGTCGTGCAGGAGGCGGCGCTCAAGGCGCTTGGCCGCGCGTTGCATATCTAGTCAGTCCCACATCCCCAATCGGCAAGGAGCCCCTGTATGGTCTATGTTCCGCAAGTCGTTCCGCTCAGCCCGGTGAATGAAGCCCTCATTGCCGACGCAGGCGCCTTCGCCGACGAGGTGCTGCGGCCCCAGGCCGAGAAATGGGAACGACAGCGGACGCAGCCCTCGGTCGTGCTGCGCGACGCCATCAGCCGCTTCACGCCGACGGCGATCGCCGGAGCGGTCGGCGGCTTCGGCTCCAATTCCTCGACCATGGCGCGCATCTATGAGGAATTGTCGCGCCGCGACCTTGGCTTCACCTGCGCGCTGGCGGTGCATTCCAACGTCACGACGGCGGTGGCGCTCACCGGCAATGCGGCGCTGCGCGAGCGCTTCCTGCCCGGCCTGCTCAGCGGCGAGAATCTCGGCGCGTTCCTGTTGACCGAGCCGCAGGCGGGCTCCGACGCGACGGCCATCGCCACCACGGCGGAGAAGACCGCGGGCGGCTATCGCGTCAACGGCCGCAAGGCCTGGGTGACGAACGGCGCCAATGCCGACGTGCTCGCCGTCTTCGCCCAGACGCAGCCCGGCGGCGGCGCCGGCGGCATCGCCGGCCTCCTTTTTGACGCCCGCTCGCCCGGCGTGACCGCAACCCCGATGCTCGACCTTTTCGGCTCGCACGCCATGGGCACGACCGACGTCATCTTCGAGAATGCCGAAATCGATGGCGATCCGGTGGCCTTCGCCGCGGGCGACGCCTTCAAAGCCGGCATGTACGCCATCAACGTCGCCCGCCTCGGCGTCGCGGCCATGTGCAACGGCGCCCTGTGGGGCGCGCTCGACACGGCCGTTGCTTACGCCGGGGAGCGCAAGACGTTCGGCAAGCCGCTGATCCAGCATCAGGGCCTGCAATGGATTCTGGCTGATGTCGCGACCCAGCTTGAGGCGAGCCGCGCCCTGACCTTCCAGGCCGCGCGCCTGTTCGACGCGGGCAAGGACGCGACGGTTCTCGCCGCGCACGCCAAGAAATACGCCACTGTCGCCGCCTTCGACGGCATCAGCCAGTGCATGCGGGCGCTCGGCGCCAACGGCCTCAAGCGCGAACACGGCCTCGCCCGGCAATTGGCCGCCGCCCGCGTCACCGAATGCATGGACGGCACCGGCGAGGTGCAGAACATCGTCCTCGGCCGCGCCCTGCAAGCCTGAGCCCCGGCCAGACGAACGCGCTGGGCCATGGGCGCGAATCACCTTGCAAACGCCTTTCCCGCCGTGCGTTGCGGGAAAGGCGAGCCATTTCCTGGCTGTTGACCGACGAAAATTTCAGCAGCGCAGGCTGAGCAATAAGCAATCCATCCCCCTTTAGTGGCGAATAAGTCTATTTTGTGGTCAACCTGCCTAAAGCGCGATATCAAGGCGCGTTTCAGGCCGTTGCGCAGCAATGTCGCGGGCGTCGGGTCATGGCGGATGCCGCCTTCCCCGAATTATCCGAGGCTGGGCTGTTGTGAGCCTGCGGGTCGCCTGGGCGCGCGCCGCATGCCGGATCGCGCGTCCCCGGCGGAAATTCGTGGTGAAAGGATTGGTCAGTGACTGTACTCGATGAAAAGCTCGAAGGAATTTTCGCCAGCGTTCTGCGCCGCAGCCCCGGCGAAGGCGAGTTCCATCAGGCCGTGCGCGAGGTTTTCGAAAGCCTCGGCCGCGTGGTCGCCAAGAACCCCTATTATCTCTCCGAAGGCCTGCTCGAGCGCATCTGCGAGCCCGAGCGTCAGGTCATCTTCCGCGTGCCGTGGGTCGACGACAAGGGCCACGTGCATGTCAACCGCGGCTTCCGCGTCGAGTTCAACTCGGCCATCGGCCCCTACAAGGGCGGCCTGCGCTTCCACCCCTCGGTCAACCTCGGCATCATCAAGTTCCTCGGCTTCGAGCAGATCTTCAAGAACGCCCTGACCGGCATGCCGATCGGCGGCGGCAAGGGCGGTTCGGACTTCGATCCGAAGGGCCGCTCCGACGCCGAAATCATGCGCTTCTGCCAGTCGTTCATGACCGAGCTGTATCGCCACCTCGGCGAGCACACCGACGTGCCGGCCGGCGACATCGGCGTTGGCGGGCGTGAACTTGGCTACATGTTCGGCCAGTACAAGCGCATCACCAACCGCTACGAGGCGGGCGTGCTGACGGGCAAGGGCATCGCCTGGGGCGGCTCGCTCGTGCGCACCGAGGCGACGGGCTACGGCGCCACCTTCTTCGTCGACAAGATGCTGAAGACCAAGGGCCAGGGCTTCGACGGCAAGAAGGTCGTCGTCTCCGGCTCGGGCAATGTCGCGATCTACACGGTCGAGAAGGTGCATCAGCTCGGCGGCAAGGTCATCGCCATGTCCGATTCGAACGGCTACATCGTCGACAAGGCCGGCATCGATCTCGACCTGATCAAGGACATCAAGGACAATCGCCGCGAGCGCATCGCGCAATACGCCAAGGAACGCTCCACGGCGCATCACTATTCGGAAGGCTCGATCTGGTCGGTGCCCTGCGACGTGGCGATGCCGTCGGCGACGCAGAACGAGCTGTCCGGCCGCGACGCGGAAATGCTGATCAAGAACGGCGTCATCGCCGTCGGCGAAGGCGCCAACATGCCCTCGACCCCCGAGGCGATCCACAAGCTCCAGGACGCCGGCGTGCTGTTCGGCCCCGGCAAGGCCGCCAATGCCGGCGGCGTCGCGACCAGCGCGCTGGAAATGCAGCAGAACGCCTCGCGCGATCACTGGACCTTCGAGGCGACCGAAGCGCGCCTGGCGACGATCATGAGCAACATTCACGATCGTTGCGCCGCGACGGCGGAAGAATACGGCGCCCCCGGCAATTACGTGCTGGGCGCCAACATCGCCGGCTTCGTCCGCGTCGCCGAGGCCATGCGTTCGCTCGGCGTCATCTGAGCCGCGCCCGAGGCGCTTAAAATCGACGGCGGGGCCGAAAGCCCCGCCGATCTTTTTCGGCCGCCAGAGCGTCGTCGAAACGTCGCGGACCGAAGGCTATGCGCGCCAGCGAAATCAAGGTAACTGTCTAAACTGTCAGGCGAAATTCTGGAGCGCCTCACGCCGGCGCCGGCAACGGGCCGCACCGGCGTGAAGCGATCGGCGTTTCGCCTTGCAGCGGATGGGTTTGGGCGTTCGGATCGCGATGGAAATAGCGCAGGACAGCATTGCGGGCGCGGCCGCCGGCCGGGAGGTTGGTTCATGCGCGTCGGCGTGATCGGCGTCGGGCGTTTCGGCGCGGTTCACGCGCGCGTCTGGGCGACGATGCCGGACGTGGACTGCGTCGGCGTGCACGATCCGTTTCCCGGCCGGGCGCAGCGCGTCGCCGACGCGACCGGCGCGACAGTCTTCGCTGATCTGGACGGCCTGCTGGCGAATGTCGACGCCGTTTCGATCGCCGTTCCCTACGCGCGCCATCGCGAGATCGCCGAGCGCGCCCTGCGCGGCGGCTGCCATATTCTTTTGGAAAAGCCCTTCACCGCGCGCGCCGCCGATGCGCTCGCCATCCAGCAGATCGCGCAGGAGCGCGGCCGCGTCGCCTATGCCGGCTATATCGAGCGCGAAGTGTCCGACGTCGCCGGCCTTGCCGCGACGATCGCCGCGCGCCATTACGAATCGCGCCGGTTCGTGCCGGAATTGCAGCCGGGGCAGGACGAAATCCTCGAATTGATGGTGCATGATTTCCATCACGCCCTTCGGTTGTTCCAGCCCAGCGCGGCGGCGGTCTCCGCCACGGCGCCTTCGCCGTTCCGCAGCGAAGTCGAGGTGCGCTTCTCGCCCTTCGGCAGCGCGCGCCTGACGGCCGGCGACGGCGGCCAGGAGCGCGTGATGCGCTTCAATGGCGACGACAGCGCCACGCTCGACCTGGGTTGCGCGACGATCCGCGCGCAAAATCCTCTGCGCAAGCAATTCGCGCGCTTCCTTCAGGCCATCCGGAAGACGGAGCGCGGCGGGCAGGACCATCTGGCGGTCGCGGTGCTCCGGCTGGCGGAAGCGGCGATGCTGGCGCGCGAAACGGGAGAGACACAGCATGTTGCTCTCTGACATGTGCGCGCTGTGCGACGCCGTCCTCGTGCAGGACGCCGAGATCGCGACGCTCGGCTTCCTCGATCAGGATATGGCCGGGCGGCTCGTTTTCGCCGCGTCGCCAAAGGCGCTGAGCGCGGCGCTGCGCGCGCCGGGCGTTGCGGCGATCCTCGCCGACGCCGGCCTTGACCGCTCCGCTGTTCCCGCCGGGGTCGGGCTGGCGACGGCGGCGCGCGCCGATCTGGCCTTCCTCAACCTGCAGCGCGCTCTGGCCGAATCGACGGGCTTTTATGGCGAACGCCGCGCCGCGATCATCGATCCGTCGAGCCGGATCGCCGCTGCCGCCGCCGTGTCGGAATGGAACGTCACGATCGGCGCCGACGTCCGCATCGCCGCCGGCGCGGCGATCGAGCCGGGGTCCGAACTGGGGCCGGGTGTCGCCGTGCACGCCAATGCCGTGATCGGCGCCGAGGGCTTTCAGGTTTTTCGCGCCAACGGCCTGTGGAAGAGCCTGACACACGCCGGGGGCGTGCGGCTTGCCGCCGATGTGACGATCATGGCCGGCGCGGTCGTGGCGCGCGGGGTGTTTCGCCAGGACACGCGCATCGGCGAAGGCGCGCTGGTCGGCAATGGCGCGTTCGTGTCGCACAATACGACGATCGGCCGGCGCTGCCTGATCGGCCATGGCGCGGTCGTCGCAGGCAATTGCCGGATCGGCGACGGCGTGACGATCGGCCCCGGCGCGGTGATCCTCGACCGCCTGTCCATCGGCGACGGCGCAATCGTTACGGCCGGATCGACGGTTGCGCGCGACGTGGCGGCGGGCGAACGCGTCAGCGGCAATTTCGCCGTCGAGCACAAGAATTTTCTGCGCGACTGGCTGCGCAAAACGCGGGCCTGACCATGCAACGTCTGCGCGTGCTCATCACCAATATCTGGATGTCCGGCTTTGGCGGGTCGGAGGCCGTGACGCGCGACATTGCGCTTGGCCTGTTGCGGCGCGGACATTTCCCCACCGTCTACACGCCGGAGCTTGGCCCAAGCGGCGAGGAGCTGCGGCGGCGCGGCGTCCCGGTCATAGACGACCTGACGCGCATCCTCGTGCGGCCCGACGTCATCCACGCCCATCATGTGACCTGCGCGGCGGAGGCCATCGCGCGCTTTCCCTACACGCCCTGCATCAATGGACTGCACGCCTGGGTTTTCGGCGTCGAGGCGCCGGTCGTGTTCCCGCAGGTGCGCCGCTGGCTGGCGGTGGACGAAGCGGTGCGCGAACGCGCCTTACATGCTCCGGGCGTCGATCCCGATCGCGTCCGCATGCTGTTCAACGCCGTCGACCTGACGCGCCATCAGCCCCGTCCGCCCTTGCCCGAGCGTCCGCGCCGCGCGGTCATGTTCGGCAAGGCCGCCTATCTTGAGCCGGTGCTGGCGGCGGCCTGCGCCGCGCATGGCGTCGAACTCGTCAAGCTCTTCGGCCAGCCCGATCCCGAGCGCATTCTGGCCGAAGCCGACATCGTCTTCGCCAGCGCGCGCGCGGCGCTGGAGGCCCTGTGCACCGGCTGCGCCGTGGTCGTCTGCGACACGCGGGGCTTTGCCGGCCTGGTGACGCCGGACAATTTCAGCGCGTGGCGCGCCAAGAATTTTGGCGTGCAATTGCTGCAAGCGCCGGTGAATGTCGCCAATGTCGGCGCGGCGATCGCGGCCTATGACCCGCAGGCTTCGGCGTCCTTGCGCGAAATGGCGCGTAAGGACGCCGATCTCGAAACCTATCTCGACCAGCTTCTGGCGCTCTATGCCGAAGTCATCGCCGAGTTTCGCGGCCTGCCGTTCAACCAGAGCGGCTACGAACTTGCGCTGTCCGCCTTCCTGCGCGACGTGCTGCCGCGCCATGTCGTCGATCCGTTCGTCGGGCGCGCCGCCGATCACGCCGGTCTGCAGGCGCGCTGCCTTGCGCTTGAGGGCGAGGTCGAGTTCCTCAAGAAATCCCTTGCCGAAGCGCTGGCGCGAAACCCGGCGGATTGATCCGCACTTCATGCGCCCATGGCGTCGCGCAGGGCCGCAACGATGCGATCCTGCGTCGTTTCGTCGAGATAGGCGTGCATCGGCAGGCTGAGCACGCGGCGCGACAGCCGCTCCGAGACGGGCAGGCCGCCGGGCGCGCGGGGAAAATGCCGATAGCCGGGCTGGCGATGCAGCGGCGTCGCGTAATGGATCGCGGTCGGCACGCCCTGTTCTTTCATTCTGGCGGCGACCGCGTCGCGATCGTCGATCTGGATCGTGTATTGCGCCCAGACGCAAACCAGCCCCTCGGGCGCTGCCGGCGTTTGCGCCAGGCCGGCGAGCGCCTGCGCGTAGCGCGCGGCGATGCGATTGCGCGCCGCGATTTCGTCCTCGAAGATCGCCAGCTTTTCGATGAGGATGGCGGCCTGGATCGTGTCGAGCCGGCTGTTGACGCCGATGCGCGCATAGGCGCGCCGGTCCGCGTCCGCGCCATGGGCGGCGAGCGAGCGCACGAGCGCCGCGCGCGCGTCGTCGTCGGTGAAGACCGCGCCGCCGTCGCCATAGCAGCCGAGCGGCTTGGCCGGGAAGAAGCTCGTGGTTGTCCAATCGGCCAGCGCGCCGCTGCGCCGGCCATGAAACGACGCGCCGAAGCCTTGGGCGGAATCGGCGATCAGCGTCATGCCGCGCCGTTTGGCGATCGCGCCGAGCGCGGCGTAATCTGCGGCAAGGCCGAACAGGTCGACGGCGATCACGGCCCGCGGCGTCAGGCCCAGGCGCTGCGCTTGCGCGATGGCCGCTTCAAGGCTCGCCGGGTCCATGTTGAATGTGTCGTCGCGCACATCGACGAAGATCGGCGTCGCGCCGACGATGGGGACCACTTCGGCCGTTGCGACGAATGTGAAGGACGGCGCGAAGACGGCGTCGCCCGGCCCGACGCCCTCCGCGCGCAGGACGAGGCTCAGCGCGTCGGTGCCGTTGGCGCAGGAAATCGCATGCCGCGCGCCGCAGAACGCTGCCAGCCTGCGCTCGAAATCCGCGACCTCCGGGCCGCCGATGAACTGGCCATGCGCGCGGACGCGGCCAATGGCGGCGTCAATGCGCGCCCCCAGCGCCGCGGCCTGCGCCTTGAGGTCGATGAATGGGATGGACACAGGGCCCCTCTGATGATGAAAAACACCGCCTTTCTATGGGCATAGCTGATCTTGCCGCGAAGACAAAGCTGCGCCGCCGCCTCACATCGCCCGTGTCAGCGCGAAATCGTAAAGGATCCGGTCTTCGCCGACGATATCCTCGATCCGTGCCAGTTGCGCCGCCGTCAGCGGCTCGATCGCGGCTTTCTCGAACCCGTCGAGATCCTCCAGCGCCTTGCGGGAATTGAGCATCGGCGCGTCCCCCGGCAAGCTCGCGCCAAGCCGCGCCGCGACCTGCGCCATCAAGGTTTGCAGGCGCGACGTCACGCCGATGGCGTCGAACCCGCTCAGGAAATCGAGCGCCCGCTCAAGCGACGGCTTGCCATGCCCGCGATAGTCCGGGTCGAGCGCCTTGACGTAAAAACGGCTGTAAAAGTCCACGTATTCCGCGTCCTCCAGCAGGAGTCCAAGGCTCGACGTCTTTGTCTTGAGCAGGAGGGGCCGACCGAAACGTGCGATGTTTTCGACCCGGTAGCTCTTGTGGAAATAGTAATGCGACAGAAGCCGCTCCGTCGGCTCGCGTAAGATCGTTACTTTTATCAAATCGGTAGGGAGCGATGCCATATCCGCGGCGCGGTAGTGGCCGGAGTAGGCGTCATACCCGGCGTCCAGAGCGGCGGGGTCGATCTTCCCGGCGCCGTCGCGCGGCGCGAAGCGATGCGTCGGCAGGATCCGCCGCAAGAAGGCGTCGAAGCTGGTGCCGCCTGTCTTGTGCAGATGCAGAAATGCGATTTTCGCGTTCGGCCCGGTCAAGTTTCCCCCGGCGAAATTGTTCTGGCGCATGCGTCGACTTTCAGGCGTGCGTCGCCGCGTTGCGCTCCAGCCTGTCCTGGATCGTCGCGACGATCGGCGCGACCGACGCAATGTCGCGCCCGTTCATTCGCATGAGGTTGAGGACGAGGCGGTCGATGCGCTCGACGGCGGTTGCGCCGGCCGCGAGACCGCGCGCCAGCGAGGAGGGGCGATCCAACTGCTCGGCCGCCTTGGCGTAGGCGGCGAAGGCCACCATGTCCTTTGCTTCAGCGCCGAGGCCGAGAACAAGGGCGCTGACCTGCTCGTAGATCGCGCGGCTGGCCTCGATATCCGCAAGCACGGCGTCACGGATGCTGCGAATGCCGTCGGGCGCGACGCATCGGCAATTGCCGGCGATCAGCATCGGCCATTTCAGCAGCGGCGCGAAGGGCGAGCGATGCGCCAGCATGGCCACCGGCGGCCGGATCGTCGCGCCGTTCTCTTCGATCTTCAGATGCGAGAGGTCATGCGCCAGCCGCTCGAGCAAGGCCTGATCCGCCGCCTCCGCGAGGGGCGCCGCCTTGAAATTCGACGCCAGCGTGACCGTGAGGCGGCCGGGCGCATCGGGGTCCGTGCGCAGCGCCTGCGCGTCCGGGCTGGCGTTTGTCAGCTTGCGCGGATCGATATGTCGCCAAAGCTCCGCGCTGGCGTAGACGCCGGCGAGCGCGTCCGGCGCTGCGATCCCCAGGCGCCGCAGGAACGGCGGCGGCGGCAGGTTCATGATCGACAGGATGGGGCGCCGCAAGGCCGCGATGTCCTGCGCCAGCGCCGCGACGGCGGGATCGCGGTATTGCGGCTCCTGCATGGCGAAGATGACGAAGTCCGCCGCCGCCGGATCGGCCTGTTCAGGGGTGCGCAGCGCCACCTTGCCACGATCGGCTTGCGACGCGACCGGCGCGCGCAAAATGACGTCGCGCCCGGTGCGACGGTCGCGAAGGCGCAGTTCGAGGTCGCCTTCCGCCATCCGTGCGATTTCGTCGCGGCGGCCGACCAGCGTCAGCCGATGGCCGGCCAAAGCGAGCTTGACGCCCGGCAGCAGCCCGTAGGACGCGCCGAGGATCAAGACATTCAGCGGCTCAAACGCCATCAGGAACCTCAAAGGCTTAACTCGACGCCTGTACGCCCGGAAACCGACGCCGGAGGAATAAGTTCGAAAGCGCCCGCTTTTTACGGCCTTCCGCCGCATGCGGCAAATCGGCCGGCGCGCAAGCGACGTCCGCGACGCAGAGCCCGCGTTTGGCGCGGACCGGATCGGCCAAGAAGGCGCGGGGCGCGGCGATCCGCGCCGCTGGCGATGGCCGGGCGCAGGGCGGCGGGAACGCTTCGCGGTCAAAGCCGTTATACTCTTGCAAAGTCGTTCGGGACGGCGGGGCGTGCGTGTCGTTCCCGGCGTGAGCGCCGCGCAATTCGGCCAAATTCGGCCAAATTCGGCCAAGTCCGGGAACCCTTTGTCGTTGGCCGCATCCAATGCGGCATATGACGGAGGCGCGCATGTCGACATTGCCCAACCACGCCGCATCGCCCTGGGTCGCGATGCCGGAAGCTGAATTGCTGCGACGGGCGCAGGCCGGGCAGGCCGGCGCGCTCAAAACGATCATCCAGCGCCACAACCAGCGTCTCTACCGGCTGGCGCGCGCGATCCTTCGTAATGACGCCGATGCGGAAGATGTGGTGCAGGACGCCTATCTGAGCGCCTTTGCGGCGATCGGGTCGTTTCGCGGCGACGCTTCGCTTGCGACCTGGCTGTCGCGCATCGCCGTCAACGAAGCGCTGGGTCGGTTGCGGCGCAAACGGCGGAACGGAGAATTGCGCGATAGCCTCGCGCATCGTCAGCAGGCGTCGGTGATCCCCTTTCCCGGCGCGGCGTCGGGCGACGATCCGGAGCGGAGCATGGCGCAGCGGCAGCTTCTGCGGCTGGTCGAACAGGCCAGCGACAATTTGCCGGCGGTCTACCGCGTCGTCTTCGTCGCGCGCGTGGTCGAGGGGCTCAGCGTCGAGGAAACGGCCGAGGCGCTCGGCCTGCAGGCCGCGACGGTCAAGACGCGGCTGCACCGGGCGCGCGCGCTCGTCAGGCGGAATCTCGAAGCGCAGATCGGACCGGTGCTGCTCGATGCTTTTCCCTTCGCCGGCCGGCGCTGCGCCCGGCTGACCGAAGCCGTCATGGCGAAACTCGGATTCGTGGAACCTCATTGACCGCGGAGCATCCAATCTCCGACGGCGCGAATGAGATGCGGCTTGGGGGCCGATCATAACAAGGAGGTTCAGATGAAAACATTCATGGCCGGCGCTGCGGGCGCCGCATTGCTTCTCGGCGCGTCTGTCGCAGTCGTGGCGCAAGACAAGCCGACCGATCCGCAGATTGCCCACATCGCCTATAGCGCGGGCGTCATCGACATTGCGGCGGCCAAGCTCGCCCTCTCCAAGACGAAAAACAAGGACGTGGCCGAATTCGCGAAATCGATGCGCGACGACCACGAGGCGGTGAATGCTCAGGCGCTTGCGCTGGTGAAAAAGCTGAACGTGACGCCGCAGGACAATCCCACCAGCCAGTCATTGTCAAAGGATGCGGAGAAGCAGCGCGCCGAACTCGCCAAGCTCGATGGCGCCGCCTTCGACAAGGCCTATGTCGCGCATGAGGTCGCCTATCACAAACAGGTCAACGGCGCGCTCGAGAAGCTGCTGATCCCCTCCGCCAGCAATGCGGACCTGAAGGCGCTGCTGCAAACCGGCCTGAAATTGTTTCAGGGCCATCAGCTGCACGCCGAAAACGTTGCGGCGGGCCTGAAATGACGACGCGCGCCCTGAACAGGCGGCGCCTCCTGCTTTCGGGAGCCGCCGTGCTGGCCGGCGTCGTTGTCGCACGCGCGAGCAACGACACGGTTCATGTCTCGATCGACAAGCTGTCTTTCACCCCCGCCGAGGTGAAGGCGAAGGTCGGCGCGACGATCGAATGGGTCAACACGGACCGCATCGCCCATTCCGTCACCGTCAAAAGCGGTTGGGAGCTTGTGATTCAACCCGGACAGACGGCGACGCATGTGGTCGCGGCTGGCGACGGAGTCGATTACTACTGCCGCTTCCATCCCAACATGCGCGGACGAATCGTGATCGTCGCCTAGACAGCGCAATCATGACCAACGGATTGGCGGCCCCTTGCGGGGCCGTCGGTCGTTGACGGATCGGCGCAAACACTTGCGCCGGCGATGCGCGCGCGCCCTTGTCGCCTAAATGGCTGGAGGAGGTGCGTCCGCATCGCCGCCGACGCCGACTTGCCACGTCGAGGGGTTGGAGCCGAAGCCGCGCTTGGCGCGCTTCGACAGCCAGAAGCCGACTTGCGGCGCAACATTGTCGTAGTTCGGATCGAGGCCGAGCTTCTGCGCCGCGTCCATCGTCCAGTTCGGATTGTTGAGCATCTCGCGCCCGACCGCGACCAGATCGGCCTGAGAGTTTTGCAGGATCGCCTCGGCCTGATCGCCATGCACGATCAGGCCGACCGCCATGGTCATGATGTCCGCCTCGGCGCGGATGCGCTCGGCATAGGGAACCTGATAGCCAAGCTTCGTCAGCCGGTAGAAATTCGGCGTGGCGCTGCTGATGCCGCCGGTCGTGCAGTCGATGACGTCGACGCCCTTCGTCTTGAGCAGCTTCGCCAGCGCGACGTTCTGCTCCGGGCCCCAGCCCGCGTCGTCCTCGATCGACAGGCGCACGAACAGGGGCTTGCCCGACGGCCAATGCGCGCGCACGGATTCGGCGACTTCCAGCGCGAAGCGCCTGCGGTTGCTCTCCGACCCGCCATATTCGTCGCTGCGCTGGTTAGAGACTTCCGACAGGAATTGATGGATGAGATAGCCGTGCGCGCCATGCAGTTCGATGACGTCGAAACCGGCGAGATGGGCGCGCCGCGCCGCCTGTCCCCACGCCTCGACGACATCCTTGATCTCGGCCTTCGACAAGGCGCGCGGCACGGGCCAGCCCTCGCCATAGGCGATGGCGCTCGGCGCGATGGCTTCCCACGCGTCCCAATCGGCAATCTCGGGCGAGCGCGGCAGCGGGCCTTCGCCCTGCCACGGCCGCAGCGTCCGCGCCCGGCGGCCGGTATGGCCAAGCTGGATGCCGGCGGCCGCGCCATTCGTCTTGATGAAGCGCGCGATGCGCGCCAGCGGCTCGATGAAGCGGTCGTCCCACAATCCGAGATCGCCGATCGTGCCGCAGCCGCGCCGCTCGACCTTGGTTGATTCGACGATCACCAGACCCGCGCCGCCGGTGGCGAAGCGCCCGGCATTGACCATGTGCCAATCCGTCGGAAAGCCGTTCTCGCCGGAATATTGATGCATCGGCGGCACGACGACGCGGTTCTTCAGCGTCAGGTCGCGGATGGTCAACGGCGAGAACAGCAGGCTCTGGGTCATCGATTCCCCCTCGTGAATGCAGGCGTCAGCGTCCGGTGAAGCGCGGCGCGCGCTTCTCGACGAAATGCGCCACGCCTTCCTTGAAGTCTTCCGTGCCGCGGCACAAAGCCACTTCGCGATTGGCGAGCTGTGTCGCCTCGGCCAATGTCTGGCGCGGCGCGAGCGCGAGCTGCTGCTTGATGATGCGCATCGAGCGCGGCGAACACAGATTGGCGAATTCGGCCGCCTTCTTCTGCACGGCGCTTTGAAAATCCTCCGCCGGCAGCAGGCGCACGAGCCCAAGCTTTTCGGCCTCTTCCGCCGTGACGGTGCGCCCTGACAGCAGCAGGTCGGCGGCGTTCATCGGCCCGATGAGCCGCGTCAGCATCCAGGCGCTGCCATGCTCGGCGACAAGCCCGCGCCGCGCGAAGGAGGTGGTGAGCTTCGCGCCCGCCGCCATGAAGCGCAGGTCGCAATAGAGCGCCAGGCACAGGCCGACGCCGGCGACCGCGCCGTTGATGCCGGCGATGATCGGCTTGGGAATGGCGAGGAGATAGCTGTAGCGCTGCGCCAGATCGGCATCGCTGTCTGGCGGCGCGACGGGCGCCGTCGCCGCGCCGGCGGCGGAGGCCGAGAGCTTGCCCATGTCGGCCCCGGCGCAGAAGCCCTTGCCGGCGCCGGTGATGACGATGGCGCGCACCTCGTCGTCCTCGCTGGCGATGGCCATGAGCCGCCGCAATTCGCCCTCCATCGTCGGCGTCCAGGCGTTCATCCGGTCGGGACGATCGAGCGTGATCGTGGCCACGCGGTCGAGCACGTCGAACCGCATTTCCTGCGCGGCAATCATGGCGTTTCCTGAGGTTCTTGCCTTTCGAACATGCTAGGCGGCGAATTTTTCGAATGGAACAAATTTCGAAATGATGGAATGAATTATATGGATGTGAAAATGAGCGAGAGCGAAGGGACGGCAGCCCATGTCTGGGGAAGTCATCAAGACGGCGCGTCGGCTGTTCGAGATCCTGGAATATTTCGACGCCGTGCAGCGGCCGCTGACGCTGAAGGAGGTCGCGGCGCGCTTCGATTGTCCGGTCTCGAGCGCGTCCGCGCTGCTCAAGAGCATGGTCGTGCTCGGCTACCTTGATTACGACCGCTATTCGCGCACCTACATGCCGACCATGCGCATCGTGCAGCTCGGCCATTGGGTGCAGGGCGCGCTGTTCGGCGAGGGCAGCATCATCTCGCTGATGAACTACCTCAGCAGGGAGACGCAGGAGACCGTCAGCATCGGCACGCAGAGCGATCTCTACATGCAATACATCCACACCGTGCCCTCGCCGCGCGCCATCCAGTTCGCCATCAGGCCCGGCACCATCCGTCCGCTGGCGCGCTCGGGCCTGGGCTGGATCATCCTCAGCGCCCGCTCCGACGAGATGATCGAGAAACTGGTCCGCCGCATCAATTTCGAGGAGGAGGACGCAAGCCTCAAGGTCGATCTGCACGAGCTGATGCAACGGATCGAGAAGATCCGCGCCGACGGCTATGTCATCTCGCAGCACACGGTCACGGTCGGCGCGGGCGTCATCGGCATGTTGTTGCCCGAGCGCCGTCATGGCCGCGTGCTGGCTATCGGCGTCGGCGGCCCGACCGAGCGCCTCGTCGCCAATACCGACCACATCCTGCGCGTGCTGCGCGAGGGCATCGCCCGCTACCTGACGACGGAAGAACAGGACGCCGCGCTCGCATGAGACGCGCGACGTCGCGGCGCAAAGCCAAAGCGGCGCCGTGGGTCATTTTCAGATATGTAGAAATGAATCCGTATAGCTGAAATCGCTGGATTCCATTTTCGCCCCGTCCCATGCTGATCTTGCGCACTCACGAGTGCCAAAACGATCCGGCGTGAATTAAAAAAAGGGGCTGGGCGTGAGGGAGAAGACTGTCGACATTCACACCAAAGACGGTGTGATGAATAGCTATGTATTCCACCCGGACCGCGCCGGGCCGTTCCCGGTCATTATATTTTACATGGACTCGGTCGGCGTTCGCGAAGAGCTGTCGGACATGTGCCGTCGTCTGGCGACGGTCGGTTATTACGTGATCATGCCGAACATGTATTATCGCATGGCGCGCTCTGTCGATCTCGACGCCAATCGTCTGCATGATCCGGCCTACGAGGCCAATCTCGAGTGGATGTGGAAGCTCAACCGCCACCTCACCAACACGATGGTGATGGAGGACACGCAGGCGCTGTTCGACTTTCTTGACGGCGAAGCGGCGGCGCGTCCGGGCAAGGTCGGCTGCGTCGGCTATTGCATGAGCGGCCGCTATGTCTTCCGCGCCATGGGCGTGTTTCCCGACAGGATGGCGGCGGGCGCGTCGGTCTATGGCGCGCGGCTCATCACCGATCTGGCGGACTCGGCCCATCTCACCGCCGGCGCGATCAAGGGCGAACTCTATTTCGCCTGCGCCGAGCACGATCATTACGCGCCCGCCGACATGCTGGCGGAAGTCGCGCGCGTCATCGAGACGACCGGCATCAACGCGCGGATGGAATATTATCCCGAGGCCGAGCACGGCTTCGCCTTCCCGCTGCGCAAGCTCTACCACAAGCACAGCTCCGAGCGGCATTGGGAGCGTCTGTTCGACCTCTTCCAGCGCAACGTCAACTAGGCGCCGCCGCAGGCGAATTCCGCAAAAAAAGAAAAGGCCCGCCTCTCAGGAGCCGCCGTCAAAGCGCGGTCCGGGGCTGGGCGAAACGACAAAGGGAGGATGATGATGAAGCGAGCAACATTGCTGGCTGTCGCGCTGTGCGGCGGCCTTGGTCTGGCCGTTCAGGCCCATGCCGCAGACCCCGTCAGAATTGGCGTCGCCATTCCGCTGACCGGCGGCGCTGCGACCTACGGTCACGACGCGCAGCGCGGCGCGGATTTCGCCGCCGAACTCATCAACGCGCGCGGCGGCATTCTGAAAGGCCGCAAGATCGAACTCGTCTATGAAGACGACAAGGGCACGCCGCAGGGCGGCGTCGCCGCGGTGCAGAAGCTCATGTCGGTCGGCCGCGTCAAGGCCATCACCGGCGGCACCAATTCCTCCGTCGTGCTGGCTGAATCGTCGGTGACGAAGAACCGCATCCTGCATGTCAACGCCGCCGCCCAGGCCGATGCGATCACCGAGCAGGGCAGCCCGTGGCTGTTCCAGGTCAACAACACCGTCTCGGGCAATTCGCACGCCTTCAACTCGTATCTCGTCAAGGTGATGAAGCCCAAGACGGTCGCCTATATGGGCGAGAACACCGAGTTCAACAAAACCGTTCTCGAAAACCTGAAGGAGAGCCTGAAGGCCGGCGGCATCGAGCTCGTCAACGTGTCGACCTATGATTCCGACACCAACGATTTCACCTCGATCATCACCAAGATCAAGTCGCTCAATCCCGACCTTCTCTACGTCTCCGACGCCTATCCGGCGCGCGCCGCGCAATTGTGGAAACAGGTGCGCCAGCTCGGCGGCTTCCCCAAGGAAGTCATGTCGCCCGGCGTCGTCACGCAAGGCATGCTGAAGCCGAGCGAAGGCGCGATGAATGGCGTCTACACCGGCGAGATCTTCATGGCGTCCGATCCCGGCGCCGAGGGCAAGGCCTTCGTCGACGGCTACCAGAAGAAATACGGCGTCGAGCCGGGCAAGGGCAATCTCGTCGTGTTCGAGGCGGTCAACCTCCTCGCTGATGCGATGGACAAGGCCGGCACCGACAGCGATCCGGCCAAGATCTCGCAGGTCATTCGCGCCAATGCCTGGGCCAGCCCGCGCGGCCAGTTGAAGTTCAACGAGAAGGGCCGCGCCCGCGCGCCGTATTTCTACATCCAGCGCGTCAAGGACGGGCAGATCACGCAGGTCGAACGGATCAAGGTCGACTGATCCGTCTCCGCTCCCTCCGAACGAAAGAGCGCCATCGTGGAACTGTTGTTGCAAACCCTCGTCAATGGTCTTGTGCTTGGCGCCGGCTACGCGGTCGTCGCCGTCGGCCTGACCCTGATCTTTGGCATCGTCGGCATCGCCAATTTCGCGCATGGCGCCTATTTCGCCCTGGGGGCCTATGCCTGCCATCTGCTGACCGGGCAGGGCGTGAATTATTTTCTCGCCCTGCCGCTCTCCGTCCTGCTGGTGGCGGCTGTCGGGCTTGTCACCGAGCTCGCGGTCGTCCGCCGCAGTCTCTATGCCGACGCGCATCACAGCTCGCTCATCGTGATGTTCGCGCTCGGTCAGGCGGTGGTCGCGGCGCTGATCCTGATCTTCGGGCCCGATCCGCATCCGGTGCCCTCGCCGCTCGGCCAGACGACGTTCACGCTGTTCGGCATTTTCGTCACCGCGCAGCGCGCCTTCATCTTCGTCTGCTCGGCCGTCGTGCTGGCGGGCTTCGGCCTCTGGCTCGCCTACACCGTCAAGGGCCAGCAGCTCGTCGCGGTGGCGCAGAACCCGCGCGGCGCGCTCTATTCCGGCATCAACGTGCCGATGATCCGCACCTTGTCCTTCGTGCTCGGCGTCGGCGCGGCGGGCCTTGCCGGCGCGCTGCTGTCGCCCATCGTCACCGCCTATCCGACCATGGGCCATGGCGCGCTCATCGTCGGCTTCACCGTGGTCATTCTCGGCGGCATGGGCAGCATTCCGGGCGCGATGTTCGGCGCGCTGCTGATGGGCATCGCCAACGCCTTGTTCGAGACATTCGTTTCGGTCTCGTGGACGCCGGCCCTCGGCTGGATTCTCGTCATCCTGACCCTGCTGTTCTGGCCCCAGGGCCTGCTCGGCCGGGCTCAATTGCATCGGCATTGAATCGTGACAATGGAACTCTCCCCAACGCCGTTGTCGGCGCTCTCCGCCGGTCGCGCCGACCGGTCGCGCGCCGCGCGGGATGCGCGTTCCGCGCGCCTGACAAAAATTCTGCTCGCGGCGGCCGTCGCTGCGATCGCCGGCTTCGGTCTCGTCGTCTCCGATGCGTTCATCCTGACGCTGGCGGGCTATACCTGCGCCTTCGGCCTGTTCGCGCTGAGCATCAACGTCATGCTCGGCGGCATCGGCGAAGTGCCGCTCGGCCAATGCCTGTTCTTCGGCGTGGGCTCCTATGGCGCGGCCATCGGCATGCTGAAGCTCGGCCTGCCGTTCGAGGCGGCGGCGCTGCTCGGCATGGCCGTCGCCGTCGTCGCCGCGGCTGCGATCGGCGTGGTGACGCTGCGCCTGACCGGCGCCTATTTCTCCATCGTCTCCTGGGGCCTGACCGGCGTCGCGATGGTGGCCGCCATCAATCTCGAAGGCCTGACCGGCGGCCCGCTCGGCATGTTCGGCTTCCCGCCGATCACGATCGGCCCGCTGCAGCTTGGAACGCCGCAAACCTATTTCTACGTCACCGCCGCAATGTTGCTGCTGGCCGTTCTCTTCCTCGTCGCCGTGCGGCGCTCGCCCTTCGGCGCGGCGATGGAGAGCGTCCGGCAGAACCGGCATCTGGCGCAATCCGTCGGCGTCGACGTCACGCGCGTGCGGCTGAAGGCCTTCATGCTCAGCGCGCCGCTGGCGGCGCTCGGCGGCGCGCTCTGCGTGCCCTACGCCCAGATCGTCACGCCGGAAGTGTTCAACGTCGGCAACACCGTCGACGGCTTGCTCATGGTGCTGCTCGGCGGATCGCAGATCATCGCCGGGCCGGTCATCGGCGCCGCCATCTTCACGCTGATCCCGCATTTCCTTGAGCTGGATCCGAATGTCCGCATCCTGCTGTTCTCCAGCGTCATCATCCTGATCATGATGTTCGCGCCCGGCGGACTGCACCAGCTTGGCCTCGCCCTGCGCGACCGTTTGCGGAGGAGCAACGATGCTGACCAGTCGCGCTGAACCGGCCGCGGCCGCGCCCGTCGTCGTCAAGGCCTCCGAGATCGTCAAGCGCTATGGCGGCCTGACGGCGCTCAACGGCGTCAGCCTCGCCGTCAACGAAGGCGAGATCTTCGGCATCATCGGTCCCAACGGCGCCGGCAAGTCGACTTTGTTCGACATCCTGTGCGGCATCACCAAGCCGACCAGCGGCTCGGTCGAGATCATGGGGCAAGACATCGGCGCAATGGCGCCGCACGCGATCGCCCGCACCGGCGTGGCCCGCTCGTTCCAGCGCACGGCGGTGTTCGCCGACGCGACGGTGTTCGACAACCTGCTCTACGGCCGCCACGCCAGCTTTCGCCATGGCGTGATCGGCCGCATCGTCGGCAGCAAGGCGCATCGCGACGATCAGGCAGCGTTCATGGCGCGCGCCGAAGACGTGCTCGCCCTGACGGGGCTGGCGAACGACCGCGACCGCCGCGCCGGCGTGCTGGCCTATGGCGTGCAGCGTCGTCTTGCCGTCGGCGTCGCCCTCATGGCCGATCCGAAAATCCTGTTCCTTGATGAGCCGGCCGCCGGCATGAACGGCAGGGAGACGGCCGATTTCATCGCGCTCATCCGCGCCGTCGCGCCCGGCCGCACCATCCTCATCGTCGAACACGACATGGCGGTGATCAAGGAATTGTGCAGCCGCGCGCTCGTCGTGGTCGACGGCCGCCCCGTCGTCGTCGATGCGCCGCATCATGTGCTGCGGCATCCGGAAGTCGTCACCGCCTATCTGGGAGCCGATGATGAGTGAGCCTTTGCTCAAGGTCGAGGGCGTCTCGGCCAGCTATGGCAAGGTCGTCGCCTTGCGCGATGTGTCGCTGTCGGTGATGCCCGGCGAGATCGTCGCCATTCTCGGCGCCAATGGCGCTGGCAAGACCAACTTGCTCAACACGATTTCCGGCATGTTGCCGGTGACCTCGGGCAGCATCCATCTCGGCGCGCTGCGCATCGACGGGCGCAAGCCATGGCATCTCAGCCGCCTCGGCATCAGCCATGTGCCGGAGGGGCGCGAGATCTTTCCGTCCATGTCGGTCGCAGCCAATCTGAAGATCGTCGACGCCTCCGGCGGCGGCCCGACGTTCACCATGGACGACGTGCTGGAGATGTTCCCGCGCCTGCGTGAGCGGTGCGATCAAAGCGCCGGCAGCCTGAGCGGCGGCGAACAGCAGATGCTGGCGGTCGGGCGCGGGCTGATGGCCTGCCCCAAGCTGATCCTGTTCGACGAGCCGTCGCTCGGCCTTTCGCCCTTCTTCACCAAATTCGTGCTCGGCGCCATCGGCAAGCTGCGCGCCAAGGGCGTCTCGACGCTGCTGGTCGAGCAGAACATGCGCGCCGCGCTGAAGATCGCCGATCGCGCCTATGTGCTGCGCGTCGGCTCGCTCGTGCGGCAGGGCTCGGCGCGCGAGATCGCCGAAGCGCCGGACATCCAGGAAGCCTATCTCGGCGCCTGAGCGGCGTCGTCCCGCACCATCATCGTCATAACAATCTGTCGGAAAGAAACGCGATGAGCACCCGCCGCAATCTGCCTCTCGACGGCGTCACCGTCATCGATCTCGGCCAGGTCTATCAAGGTCCCTACGCCACCTATCTGATGGCCATGGCGGGCGCCAATGTCATCAAGGTCGAGCCGCTGGCCGGCGAGCCGGTGCGCCAGCGCCGCGCCATCAGCCGCGGCTCGGGCGTGCCTTTCGCCATGCTCAACGGCCACAAGCGCTGCATCACGCTCAATCTCAAGGCCGAGAAGGGCAAGGAGATTCTGAAGGGGCTGATCAAGGACGCCGATGTCTTGCTTGAGAATTACGCCCCCGGAGTCATGGACAAGCTCGGGATCGGCTGGTCGGTGCTGCACGAGATCAACCCGCGCCTGATCTACGCGTCAGGCTCGGGCTACGGCCTCAGCGGTCCCGACATGAACAATCTGGCCATGGACATCACCGTTCAGGCCGTCTCGGGGCTGATGAGCGTCACGGGCTTTCCCGAGGGGCCGCCGGTCAAGGCCGGTCCCGCCATCGCCGATTTTCTCAGCGGCATCCATCTCTACGCCGGCGTGATGACGGCGCTCTACGAGCGCGAATTCACCGGCGTCGGCCGCCTCGTCGAAGTGGCGATGGAGGAGACGGTCTATCCGACGCTCGCCTCAAATCTCGCCTTCATGTACGACTTCGACGTGACGCCGCCGCGCACCGGCAACCGCCACGGCGGCATGTCGGCCGCGCCCTACAATGTCTATCAGACCAAGGATGGCTTCATCGCCATCATCGGCATCAACGATACGCATTGGGTCAATCTTCTCACCGCCATCGGCCGCACCGATCTCATGGACGATCCGCGCTTTGCCAACAAGGTCACGCGCGTCCGCCACATCGAGGAGACGGACGAGATCATTTCCGCCTGGGCCAGCACGGTGACGCGCGACGAGGCCAACGACATCCTGCGCAAGCACAAGGTGCCGTCCTCCGCCGTGCGCGATCTCATCGAAGTCACCAACGACAAGCACATGCATGAGCGCGGCATGCTCGAATGGATCGAACATCCCGAGTTCGGCCGCATCGTCGTGCCGAACAATCCGATCCGCTTTCATGGCGCGGACCGCATGCCGGCGAAAGCCTCGGCCGAACTCGGCGAACATACGGCGGAAATCCTGTCGTCCATGCTCCACCTGTCCGAGGCCGAAATCGAAGCGCTCGGCAAGGAAGGCGTGATCGGCGCGGCGGATTGAATCCGCCGCACGCAATGAAGCGCTGGCGCGCGACCGCCGCGCCAGCGCCAACGAAAAGAGCGCGACGGCGTCGCCCGAAAGCGCTCGTGAAGGAGATGACATGCCGCCCACCGAAAGCCTGATCGTCGAGACAGCGGAACGCATTTTCGCGGATCTGGCCGATCCGCAAGACATCCTCAAGGCCGGCGATGGCGCGTGGCAGGCCAAGCTCTGGAACGCCTTGCAGGACGTCGGCCTGACGCTCGCCTGGGCGCCGGAAGCCTTGGGCGGCAGCGATGCGCCGCTGGGCGAGGGCTTCGCCGTCATCCGCGCGGCGGGACGCGGCGCGATCGCCGCGCCGTTGGCCGAGACCTTGCTCGCCGCATGGCTGCTGGCGCGCGCCGGCATCGCCGCGCCATCCGGCCCCATGTCCGTCGCCCCCGCCAACCCACGCGATCGCCTCCGCCTCGACGCCGACGGGCGATTGACCGGCAAGCTCCGCAACACGCCGTTCGCGCGCGCGGCCGAGCATCTCGCCGTGCTCGCCGATGGTCCCGATGGTCTGATGATTGCGCTGGCGCGCGTCGCCGATTGCAAGGTGACGCCGGGCGAGAACCTTGCAGGCGATCCGTCCGACACGGTCGAATTCGCCGCCGTCACGCCGCTGCGTCTGGAAAAGGCGCCGGCCGGCTTCAGCCATGAGGCGTTGCAATTGATGGGCGCGGCCGTGCGCGCGCAACAGATCGCCGGCGCGCTCGACGCGATGCTCGCGCTTGCCGTGCGCTATTCGATGGAGCGCATCGCCTTCGAAAAGCTCATCTCGAAATTTCAGGCGGTGCAGCACAATCTCGCCCGCCTTGGCGACGAGGTCGCCGCCGGCGTCGCCGCCGCCGTCTCCGCCGCCGACACGATTTCCGAGAGCGGCCTTGATGGCGAAGCGGCCTTGCTCGAAATCGCTGCGGCCAAGATCCGCTGCGGCGAGGCCGCCGAAACCGCGACCCTGATCGCGCATCAGGTGCACGGCGCCATCGGCTACACCGACGAGCATGTTCTGCACCGCTTCACCCTGCGCGCTTTGGCCTGGCGCGACGACTTCGGCAACGAGAGCCATTGGAGCGCCAGACTGGGCGGCTTCGTCGCCGAGATTGGCGCAGACCGGCTTTGGCCGCTGCTGGCCTCGCGTTGAGATTGAAAGGAAGTCCACCATGACAGCGCTTCGTTTCGATCCCGTTCGCCTGCCGGCCCATTGCCAGCAATTGCGGCAGGAGGTTCGCGCCTTTCTCGCCGATGAGATCGCCGCCGGCACGTTCAATCCGCTCGATCCCGACAGCGGCGCGAAGAATGCCGACGCCTTCAGCCGCCGCGTCGGCGCGCGCGGCTGGATCGGCATGACATGGCCCAAGGCCTATGGCGGGCAGGAGCGCAGCTTCCTCGAACGCTATGTCGTCACCGAGGAAATGCGCATCGTCAATGCGCCGACGCGGCGCTTCTTCGTCGCCGACCGGCAGAGCGGGCCGACCCTGATCCGCTATGCCGACGAGCGCATCAAGCGCGAAGTTCTGCCGCGCATCGTGCGCGGCGAAGCCTCGTTCTGCATCGGCATGAGCGAGCCGGGCTCCGGCTCCGATCTCTTCGCCGCCCGGACGAAGGCGACGCGCACGACCGGCGGATGGCTCATCAATGGCAGCAAGATCTGGACGAGCAGCGCGCATCAGTCCGACTACATGATCGGCCTGTTCCGCACCTCGCCGTCGACGAAGGAAAACCGCCGGCACGGCCTGACGTCCTTCCTCGTCGACATGAAGACGCCGGGCATCACATGCAATCTCATCGGCATGATGAGCGGCCAGCGGGAGTTCAACGAAGTCGTCTTCGACAATGTGATGATCCCCGACGACCATGTCATCGGCGAGATCGACGGCGCATGGAAACAGGCGACGAGCGAACTCGCCTATGAACGCAGCGGCCCGGAGCGTTTCCTCGAAACCTATGGCGCGTTGAGCGAACTGGTGCGCGTCGCCGGACCGTCGCCCGACATTCGCGCCGCCGCCGGCATCGGTCGTCTCGTGGCGCAATTGCACACGCTGCGGCGCATGTCGGTCTCGGTCGCCGGCATGCTGGAGGCAGGCGCCGAACCGGTGGTCGAAGCCGCCATCGTCAAGGATCTCGGCACGCTGTGGGAGCAGAACCTGCCGCATCGCGTCCGCGAGCTTTCGGCCTTCATCGACGCCGATGCCGAGGGCTACGACAGGTTTGCCGACAGGCTTGCCTTCAATCTCAAGATCGCGCCCAAGCTGACCATTCAGGGCGGCACGACGGAAGTTCTGCGCGGCATCATCGCGCGCGGTCTTGGCCTGCGTTAGGCCGAGCGGAAAAATTCAGGGAGTTTGCACATGAGCGGCGATATCGGCGTCACCAGGGACGGCCATACGGCAACGATTGAAATCCAGCGGCCGCCGCTGAATTATTTCGATCTCCATCTCATTCGCGCCATCGCCGATGCGCTTGAGGAAATCGACAAGGACAGCGCCATCCGCTCCGTCGTGCTGGCGGCGCAGGGCAAGGCCTTCTGCGCCGGCGCGAACTTCGCGTCTGCGCCGGCGACGGGCAATGCCGGCAACGTGCCGCAGGCGGCCGCGGGCAGCCTCTACCATGAGGCGGTGCGCATCTTCCGCTGCAAGAAGCCGATCGTCGCGGCGGTGCATGGCGCGGCCATCGGCGGCGGTCTCGGGCTGGCGATGTCGGCCGATTTCCGCGTCACCTGTCCCGAGGCGCGCTTTGCCGCCAATTTCACCAAGCTCGGCTTTCATCCCGGCTTCGGCCTCACCGTCACTTTGGCCGAAGTCATCGGCAAGACCAATGCGGCGCTGATGTTCTACACCAGCCGCCGCGTCACCGGCGAGGACGCGCTCGCCATGGGCCTCGCCAATGTGCTGGTGAAGCAGGACGAGGTGCGCGGCGCAGCATTGGCGCTGGCGCAGGAGATCGCCGAATGCTCGCCGCTCGGCCTGTTGTCGACCCGCGCCACGATGCGCGCCGGGCTCGCCGACCGCGTGCAGGCTGCAACCGACCATGAGCTCAACGAGCAGAACTGGCTGCGCCAGACCGAGGACTTCAAGGAAGGCGTCAAGGCGACGGCCGAGCGCCGCGTCGCCAATTTTATCGGCAAGTGAGCGGAGACGCATGCGATGAGCCAATCGAAATTTCCGCCCGGCAGCTGCGATTGCCATGTCCATATCTATGGCCCGTATGACCGCTTTCCCGTGCAGACCGAAGGGCGGTTCACGCCGACGCAAGCCTTCCCGGTCGAGACGCTGTTCTCCGTCTGGGAGTCTATCGGCATCGCGCGCGGCGTCATCGTGCACGCCCTGGCGGCCGGCGCGGACAACGAGGTCACGCTCGAAGCCCTGCGTCGCTTCCCCGACAAGCTGCGCGCCGTCGCCATCCTGCAGACGAGCGTCACGGATCGCCGGCTCGATGAGATGACGGAAGCCGGATTCAAGGGCGTGCGCATCAACCTTTTGCGGCAGGACGGCAAGCCGGTCTCCACCGGCGGCATGAATCTCGACGATCTCAAGGCGCTTGCGCCGCGCCTCGCCGAACGCGGCTGGCACGCGCAATTGTGGGTCGAGACCGGCGATCTGCAGGATCTCGCCCCCGATCTCGAAAAGCTGCCGCTCGATTTCGTCATCGACCATCAGGGCCGCACGATGACCGACAAGGGCGTCGGCTATCGCGGCTTCCAATGGTTCTGCGATCGCCTGAAATCGGGCCGTTACTGGTGCAAATTGTCGGGCGCCGACCGCAACACGCGCGAAGGCCGGCCCTACAGGGACACGGAAGATTTCATGAAGGCGCTGGTCGCCGCCAATCCCGATCGCCTCGTCTGGGGCACGGACTGGCCGCATGTCGGCCATACGCCGGAGACGCTGCCGAGCGAGGCGGAGCTCATCGGCCTGTTCGAGCGCTGCGTGCCCGACGCGGATGTCCGCCGCAAGATCCTCGTCGACAATCCGGTCCGCCTCTACGGCTTCTGAGCGCGACTGTCGTCTTGATCGAGCCGCTTGTCGCGAAGATAGGCGATCGCGCCGGCGAGCGTGACCACTTTGCCGTAATCCGCTTCCGGCACGTTGATTCCGGTGCGCTGATGCAGGGCGATGATCAGATTGTTGAAGTCCATCGAGTCGAGATCAATCGCCTCGCGCATGTCCTCGTCGTCGCCGACGCTGGAGAGATCCGCTTCCGGCGCAATCTCGCCGATCAATTCCGCGAGCAACGCCCTGACGTCCGCTTCTTTCATAACGCCTCCGGTTGGCTGAGAATGTCGCGCAAGGCGGCGAGGAACAACGCGCCTGTATGGCCGTCGCTGACGCGATGGTCGGCGGCCAGCGTCGCGGTGACGAGCGAGCGCGCCTCCACCCGGCCCTCGACCACGGCGGGGCGCGGCGCAATGCGGCCGAAGCCGACAATAGCCACTTGCGGCGGATAGATGACGCCCATGACGGATTCCGCGCCGCGCTCACCGAGGCTGGTGATGCTGATCGTCGCGGACATGAACTCGGAGCTGCGCAGGCCGCCGGCGCGGGCGCGCTTGACGATGTCGCGCATGGCGTCCATGGCCTCGGGCAGCGACTTGCGATCGACGTCGCGGATCGCCGGCGCGATCAGGCCGCCGCCGCGCAGCGCCACGGCCCAGCCGATGTGAACGCCGGGGCCCGGCGTGAAGACGTCGTCCTCATACGTGCCGTTGAGATTCGGCGCTTCGCGCAGGGCCAGCGCCGTGGCCTTCAGCAGCAGCGCGGCCGGCAGCAGGCGCTGCGCCGGCGGCTGCGCCGCGTTGAAGCGCTCGAGCCACGCCAGCGCCGCCGAGACGTCGATCGTCTCGCTGAGATAATAATGCGGGATCTCGCGCTTCGACCGCGTCATGGCGGCGGCGATGGCCGTGCGCATCGCGCCGGCGTCGAACCCCTTGTGCGCAGGCGGCGCGGCCTTGGGATGCGCGGCCTCGACATCGGCGAGGCTCACCGCGCCGTCAACGCCGGTTCCGACCAAATGCGAAAGGTCGAGCCCGAGTTGCGTCGCCCTGCGGCGCGCGACGGGCGTCGCCTTGATCCGCGCGCCGGCGACGCGCGGCGCGGGGGCGGGCGCTGTTGCGGCGACCGGCGCGGCGGCGACGGCTGGCGGTTCCGCCATGGCGACAGGCGTCTCGGCCACGGCGATCGGCGCTGGCGGACTCGCAGCCGCGACGCCATCGTCGATGCGCGCCAGCACGGCGCCGACGGGAACTTTTTCACCGACCGGCACGACAATTTCCGCGATCGTCCCGTTGTGGAACGCCTCGACTTCGATCGCGCCTTTTTGCGTTTCGACGACGGCGATGATCGCGCCGGACGTGATCCGGTCGCCGGGATGCACGAGCCATTCGACCAGCGTTCCGGCCTCCATGTCTGCGCCGAGCGCCGGCATGCGGAACTCGATCATGACGGCCGCACGATGGCGCGCGCCGCCGCCGCGATGCCCTCAGGCTGCGGCAGGCAGGCGTCTTCGAGATGGGCGGCGTAGGGCATGGGCGCTTCGCGGCCGCAGACGCGGCGCAACGGCGCATCGAGTTCGAAAAAGGCGTCCTCCGCGATGCGCATGCCGATCTCGGCTGCGATCGAGCCGCTGCGCCAGCTCTCGTCGACGATGACGCATCTGCGCGTCTTGCCGACGCTGGCGAGAATGGCTTGCGTGTCGAGCGGGCGCAGCACGCGCAGGTCGAGCACTTCGGCGTCGATGCCCTCGCGCGCCAGCAGGCTCGCCGCCTCCAGCGTCTTGAACAAGCCGCCGCCATAGCAGATCAGGCTGACGTCGCGGCCCTCCCGCCTGATCCGGGCGCGGGAAATGTCCACCGCAGTGACGCGCGGGTCGATGGCCTCCTCGCGGTTGTAGAGCATGACATGCTCGAAGATCAGCACGGGATTGGGATCCTGCAGCGCGGCGATGAGCATGAAGCGCGCGTCTTCGTTCGTCGCCGGCGTCAGGATGCGCAGGCCGGGAATATGCGCATACCAGCCTTCGAGACTGTGCGAATGCTGCGCGCCGACGCGGCGGCCGCCGCCGGTCGCCATGCGGATGACCAGCGGCACGGCGAATTGCCCGCCCGACATATACGGAATGGCGGCGGCGTTGTTCATGATCTGGTCGAGCGCCAGCAGGCTGAAATTCGCCGTCATGATCTCGACGATCGGCCGCAGGCCGGTCATCGCCGCGCCGATGCCGGCGCCGACGAAGCCGCTTTCCGACAAGGGCGTGTCGCGCACGCGCTGTTCGCCGAATTCTTCCAGCAATCCCTTGGTCACGGCGTAACAGCCGCCGTAGCGGCCGATGTCCTCGCCCATCAGGATCACGCGCGGATCTTGCTGCAACGCCTGACGCAAAGCCTGCTTGCAGGCCTCGCGATAGGTGAGGGGCGTGTTGGAGGGCGCGGTCATTGCGGAACCTCCTGCATGGTCACGAAACGCTCGACATCTTCAACCGGTTCGAGCGAACCGGCCTCGGCGAACGCGACGGCGGCGTCGATCTCGGCGTCGACCTCGCGCTCGATGGCCTCGATCTCGCCGGCTGTGATGAAATGGTTGGCCTCGAGCCAGCGCCGCAAGCGAACGATCGGCTCGCGGTCGCGCCAGGCCTCGATCTCTTCCTTGGGCCGATAGGCTTGCGCGTCGAACATCGAATGGGCGCGCAGGCGATAGGTCTTGCATTCGAGGAAATAGGGGCCGCCCTGTTCGTTGATCGCCGCGACGGCGCGGCGCGCGGCGGATTCAACCGCGATGACGTCCATGCCGTCGACCTGCTCGCTCGGCATGTTGTAGGACGCCGCCTTGCGCGCAATGTCGGTTTGCGCCTCGGCGCGCGCGAGCGCCATGCCCATCGAATAGAGATTGTTCTCGCAGACGAACAACACCGGCAGGCGCCAGAGCGCGGCGAGGTTGAGCGCTTCGTGAAACTCGCCTTCGTCGACCGCGCCTTCGCCGAAGAAGCAGGCGCATACGGCCTTGCGGCCGAGCATGTGATCGGCGAGCGCCACGCCCGTCGCCAGCGGCAGGCCGCCGCCGACGATGGCGTTGCCGCCATAGAATCTGCGTTGCCGGTCGAAGATGTGCATCGAGCCGCCGCGGCCGCGGCAGCAGCCCTCCAGCTTGCCGAGCATTTCCGCCATGATGAGATTGGCAGGCACGCCGCGCGCCAGGGCCTGGCCATGTTCGCGATAGGTGGCGACGACGGAATCGTCTGGTCCGAGCGCCTGCATCACGCCGACCGCAATCGCCTCCTCGCCGTCGTAGAGATGGAGGAAGCCGAGGATCTTCTGCGCCTGATACAGCTCGACGCATTTCGCCTCGAAGCGTCGAATGCGGATCATCTCCTTCAGCAGGTGATGCATATGCGCGTGGTCGAGATGGACCTTGACGCTCATGTCTCGTCGCTTTCCAGAGTGGAGAGATCGCCTTCCGGCAGCCCGAGTTCGCGCGCCTTCAACAGGCGACGCATGATCTTGCCGCTGCGGGTCTTGGGCAGGTTGGCGCGGAAGTCGATTTCCTTGGGCGCGACGGCGGCGCCCAGCCGCGCGCGCGCATGGCCCAGCAGCGCCTTGCGCAACGCCTCGTCGGCGGCGAAGCCGGGCTTGAGCGCGACGAAGGCCTTGACGATCTCGCCCGCCATCGGATCCGGCTTGCCGATGACGCCGGCCTCGGCGACGGCGGGATGCTCCATCAGCGCGCTCTCGACCTCGAACGGGCCGATGAGATGCCCGGACGATTTGATGACGTCGTCGGCGCGCCCGACGAACCAGAAATAGCCGTCGGCGTCGCGCTTCGCCAGATCGCCGGTGAGGTACCAGCCGTCGACGAAGCATTTCCGGTAGCGTTCGTCCTCGTGCAGATAGCCCCGCATCATCGACGGCCAGCCGGCCTTCAGCGCCAGTTCGCCCTGCGTGTCGGGCGCGTCGATGAAGTGCAAACCTGAGTCGGTTCGCAGCGCCAGCGCCGCCTCGATGCCGGGCAAGGGCTTGCCCATCGAGCCCGGCTTGATGTCCATCGCGGCGTAATTGGCGATCATGATGCCGCCGGTTTCGGTCTGCCACCAATTGTCGTGGAACGGCCGGCCGAGCGCTTCCGCGCTCCAATGCACGGCTTCCGGGTTGAGCGGCTCGCCAACGCTGGCGGCGAAGCGCAACGCCGACAGATCGAAAGCGCGCAACGGCTCGGCGCCGAGCTTCATCATCATGCGGATGGCGGTCGGCGCGGTGTACCAGACCGTGACGCGCTCGCGCGCGAGAATGCCGTACCAGGTCACCGCGTCGAACTCGGCCTCGGCGACGATGCAGGTGACGCCATGAGTCAGCGGCGCGATGACGCCATAGCTCGTCCCCGTCACCCAGCCGGGATCGGCGGTGCACCAGAAGATGTCGTCCCGATGCAGATCGAGCGCGTAAAGGCCGGTGGCGTAATGGGTGACGACGGCCTCGTGCACATGCGCCGCGCCTTTCGGCCGGCCGGTCGTGCCCGAGGTGAAATGCAGCAGCGCCATGTCGTCGGGCGATGTCGGCGGAATGTCGAAGTCCGGCGAGGCGTCCGCGATAAGCCGCCGCCACGACAGCGCGCCGGGCGTCGCCTCGTCGTCGATCAGCACGACATGCTTCAGTCTCGGCAGCCGCGCGCGGATGGCCGCCACCTTGCGGCGATAGAGCGCCTCTGTGGTGACGAGCACTTCGCCTTCGCCCATCTCGATGCGGGTGGCGATCGGCTCCGGCCCGAAGGCCGAGAACAGCGGCGAAACGGGGCACTTGGCCTTCAGCGCCCCGAGCATGGCGATATAAAGTTCGGGCACGCGCCCGAGCAGGAGAAACACCCGCCCGCCCTCGTTGACGCCAAGGCCGCGCAGCGCATTGGCGAAGCGGTTGGTGGCGTCGCGCAAGTCGCGGTAGGACATATCGCGCCGCTCGCCGCTCTTGCCGATCCAGCGCAAGGCGACGTGGGTCGCGTTCGCGCCCTGCGCGTGGCGATCGACAGCCTCATGCGCGATGTTCAGGCCACGCCCGTCGGGCAGGCCGTCGAGCCAGCTTCGCGCCTTGGCCCATGAAAAGTCCGCGCATGTCGCGGCGTAGTCGGTCATGTTTGGCCGCGTCGCGAAAGTGCGCCAGTTCTTGGAAATTCGCTGCCCGCCAGACGCTTCGGCTTCGGACGACATGCTCTGACGCTCCGGCTCGACATAGCGACGCATTTCGCTCAGGTAAAACGTAGCTGCGGCGCTTGGTCTGTCTTTGACTTCAGTCAATAAAACGATGCCGCGCGAAGCAGGTTGACGATAAAAGCCGCCGCCGCGGCAGGATCTTGCCGCCCTGGACAGCAAACGCCGCGTAATCGTCCAACCTGGCATTGGCGCGCATGCTGTTTTTGACGGGCGCGACGGGGGGCGGACTGGAAATCCTTTGTCAGCGCCATCGCCAGACAGACAGCCATGGGTGCCGCGGAACCGAGCACGCTGAGCCCGGCGATGTCCGGCGCTCCCATTCCAGCGCCATCGTCAAGCACGGCGTCTTCACGTTTGGCCTTGTCGCGACCGCCGCCGTGATCTGGCGACGCCTATTCGGCGCGATCACGGTTTCCCTGACGCTGGCGGTCGTTGTTTTGGCGTGCATCTCTGGCATTGTTTCGGCAGGCGTCAATTATGCGACGATCCGGTCGGCGCTCGTCCGCGCGAGATAACGCGAACGGACTTGGCGCAAGCTGGCCTTTAGGGTGCAGTGCATCCAAACAGCAGAAGAAGATTTGCTAAATTCACTCGGAGGCTTTTGCGTCGGCGCGCGCCAAAAAGAGCCGGTCCAGCAGGGGGGAAGGCCATGACGAAGATTGCGGCAGGCAAAAAGCGCGATGCGACGCCTCATCGCTCCGGCGAGGGTCAGCAGGATGCGCCTCTCAGCGCGACGGAGATTGCGCAGGGGCTGCGCAGGAACTATCGCCTGTTCCAGTATCAGGCGGCGCAATTCCTGACCGATCATCTGGCCGACTGCTCGCGCGCCTTCAACGGCGACCTGCAGCAAATGCTGGTGCTGGCGCTGCTTGGTCAGGTCGCGCTTGATGCGCGAGCCCGTGGGCTGCTTGAGAACAATGCGCAAGCCGACTGCATTTCGGCCTCGCGTCTGGCGGATGTCTCCGGCATTCCGCGCGAAACGGTTCGACGCAAGCTCGGCGCGCTGCACAAGAAGGGCTGGATCGAGCAGGTGGACAACGGCTCGTGGCGGCTGAAGGTCGACGCCATGGAACAGGCGCACGCGCGCGGCAGTTTGAACGAACTCGATCAGCGCAGCGTCATGCGCTGGGCGACCTTGTTCGCCGCCATCAAGCCGCTGATCTGACCAGACCGAACGGCGCGGCCGGTGTGCTCATTTCGGGCACATATCCCATTGCCTTGATTCGAGAATTTCCCGAGCTTAGCCGCGACTGAGCTGGGGGGAGCCGCATGTTTGATCCGTCGAAATTTTGCCTGGAAGGCGCGGTGGCGCTCGTCACCGGCGCGGGGGCGGGCATTGGCCGCGGCATTGCCCAGACCTTTGCCGCCGCCGGGGCCGCCGTCGTCGTCACCGACCTGAAGGCCGAGACGGCGGAAGCCGTCGCCAAAGAAATCCGGCAGACAGGCGGGGCGGCCGTCGGCATGGCCTGCAACGTGACCAAGGAGGCCGATCTCGAAGCGGCAGTCGCCAAGGCCGTGGCGGAATTCGGCAAATTGACGATCCTCGTCAACAATGCCGGCGGCGGCGGGCCGAAGCCGTTCGACATGCCGATGGACGATTTCCGCTGGGCCTACGAGCTGAACGTCTTCTCGCTGTTCCGCCTGTCGCAGCTCGCCGCGCCGCACATGCAAAAGGCCGGCGGCGGCGCGATCGTCAACATCTCGTCGATGGCCGGCGAGAACAAGAACCAGCGCATGGCTTCTTACGGCTCGTCGAAGGCGGCGGTCAATCACCTGACCCGCAACATCGCCTTCGACCTCGGGCCGAAGAACATTCGCGTCAATTGCATCGCGCCGGGCGCCATCCGCACCGACGCGCTGGCCAGCGTGCTGACCCCCGACATTGAAAAGGCGATGCTCAAGCATACGCCGCTCGGCCGTCTCGGCGAGGCCTCCGACATCGCCAATGCCGCGCTGTTCCTGTGCTCGCCCGCGTCGAGCTGGATCAGCGGACAGGTGCTGACCGTTTCCGGCGGCGGCGTGCAGGAACTCGACTGAGGAGATCGACCCATGGCTTACGACGCTTTCGCCGAGTTCCGCATGGACGGGCACAATGTCATCATCACCGGCGGCGCGCAGAACATCGGCGCGGGCATCGCCAAGGCGCTGTCGGGCGCGGGCGCGAAAGTGATGATCGCCGATCTCAACGGCGACAAGGCGCGCGAGGCCGCCGCCGCCATTCAGGCCGTCACCGGCAACGAATGTCTCGGCGTCGCCTGCGACGTGACGTCGGAGGCCGACATTCAGGCGACCGTCGCCGCCACGGTGAAGGCGTTCGGCGGCATTTCGACTCTGGTCAACAATGTCGGCTGGGGCGCGGTCAATCCCGATCCGCTCGCCGTCACCCAAGAGCAGATGATCGCCTCCTACAAGCTCAACACGATCAGCGCCTATCGCATGAGCGCGGCCTGCGCGCCGCATCTGTTCAAGGCCAAGAACGCCTCGATCACCAATTCCGGCTCGTTCTCCTCCGCCGTGCCGGCCTACGACATTCTGGCCTATGGCACGGCCAAGGCGGCGTTGAACCAGCTGATGGTCAGCCTCGCCCATGCGCTCGCCAAGAAGGTGCGCGTCAATTCCATCCTCATCGGCACGGTGATCACCGAGGGCTACGCCTCGGCCGGCATCGACGAGGCGACGCAGCACCGCATGATGAATCCCGACACGCTCACCGGCCGCCCCGGCCGGCCGGAGGATTGCGCCAACGCCATGCTGTGGCTGGCCTCGCCGGCGGCGAGCTGGGTCAGCGGCCAGACGATCAATGTCCATGGCGGCGGCGGCGTCGTGCGCCTGTTCGGCCATTGAGTTCGCCCCGAATGCCGGCTGTCGTGCGTCGTCCTTTTCCGGTGATGCTGCTTGCCGCCGCCCTTGCGCTGGGCGGCGGCGCCACAGCGCGCGCGCAAGGCGCGGCCGGCGGCCGCATTCCTCTGGCCGAGCAGGCGGAGGGCGCGACGATTGCGCGCGTGCGCGTCGACATGCGGGCGAGCGGCGGCAGTCGCGAACGCGACGAAGCGCTGCTGGGTCGCCTGCGTCGTGCGCTCGCGCCGCTCGAAGGCGCGCGCTTCAACCGGCAAATTGTCGAAGCGCGCCTCGCGCCGATCCGCGCGCGCATGGGCGAAGGCGGCATCGCCTACCGCCTGCAAAGCGGCGGCCTTGAGGATGCGCTGACCCTCGTGGTCGAGCTCGACACGAGCCAGAAGGCGGAAGCGGCGGCGGGCTTTCCGACGCTCTATCAAAGCGAGCGCGCGCAGGTCGGCGCCATCGTCTCGGGCGGCTTCGGCCTGTATTCCGACCGCAACCCATGGTTCGGCAAGCCGCTGCTTTTCAACGCCTACAGCCCGATCGCCAGGCGCCTGCCGAGCAGCGGCCCGGCCTGGGCCGAAGGCTATGTCGAGCCGGGCCTGTCCGCCATGTTCCAGCTCGGCGATGCGCCGGTCTGGGCCTATGCCGCCTTCACCTACATGACGACGTGGTCGCGCGGGCAGGATATTTTCCGCAGCGACGCGCGCACCTTTGGCGCGGTGGAGAAGGGCTATGGCGGCCTGCTCTATGTCGATCCCGACAGCGGCGATTCGCTGAACGTCAGCGTCGGCCGGCAGAACTTCACCCTCAATGACGGCTTCCTCGTCAATCTGGTGCGCGGCTCGAGCAACGCCGGCGCGCGCGGCGCGACCTATCTCGGCCCGCGCCTCGCCAACGACGTCTCCGCCATCGCCGATGCGCGTTTCGGGCCGTGGCGGCTGAAGGCCTTCTACATCGACCCGAATGAACTCGAATTCCTCGAATCGCGCACGACCTTCGCCGGGGCGAATGTCGGCTATGAAGCATCGAAGGATTTGTCTCTCGACGCCACCGCGATCGTCGTGCCGCAGTCGAAATCGACCTTCAGCAATCCCTTCGGCCTGCGCCTGCCGAAGGAAGGGCTGACGACCTTCGCCGGCCACGCCAGGCAGCGCAACGCCTTCGGCGTCGGCGGCGCCTGGCTCGAAGGCGAGTTCGCCTACCAGACGCACCCCGACTACGCCATGTCGGCCTGGGCAGGCTACGCGCTTGCCGGCTACCGCTTCGCCTCCGCGCCGTGGACGCCGAGCCTTTCCTATCGCTATGCGCTGTTCTCCGGCGACGATCCGCTCACCCGCCGCTACGAGCGCTTCGACTCGCTGCTCTCGACGGGACTGGGCGTCTGGCTGCAAGGCATCAGCTTCGGCAAGCTGATGACGAATTCCAACCTCGAGACACATCGCATCCAGTTCAATGTCGCGCCGATCGCGCCGCTCAACCTCACCTTCGACTGGCATTTGCTGCGCGCGCCGGAATTGGAAAACCGCGGCGGCAATCCGGCGCTGCAGCCGCTCGCCTCCCGCAACCTGGGGCAGGAATTCACGCTGTCGGCGCGCTGGGCGATCAATCGCAATTTCTATCTGCAGGCGATCGCCTCGCATTCCCGGCCGGGCAGCGCGCTGAAGCAGATCGGCGCCGACAAACCGTGGTCGACCTTCCAGGCCAGCCTCTACTGGAGCCTGTAGGCGCTTGCCACGCGCGACTGTCCGCGCGCTGCCGCGCAGTTCGGCTGGAAGCGCGGCGGCCGCCCAATGATCAGGCGTTCAAAGACGTCCCGCACAACGACGGCGCGGGCGCGCGGTCACACATCTTCGTCAGGCAAGCGTTAACAAGGACAGAAAAGCATGAATTTGAAAATTTGCATCGCCGCGGCGGCGTTGTTGCTGATCCCGATAAGCCAAGCCTCGGCCCGACCGGTGACGCCGGCCGTCAGCATCGCGCTCGATCAGGAAGCCGCGGGCGTCGAAACCGTGCAGCATCGTGGAGGACGGTTCGCCGGACGTGGCGGCGTCTCTCGCCCGGCGCGTCCGGCCTATCGGCCCGTGCGCCCGACGCATCGCCCGGCCTATCGCCCCGGTCGCCCGATCTATCGCCCGGCCATCGGACATCTGCATCGCCACCACCGCGTGCGCTACTGGCGTCCCGGCATCGGCTGGGCCGTTGGCGGCATCGTCGCCATCGGCGCGCTGAGCGCCGCGGCGGCCGCCGCCTACGCCCCGCCGCCGCCGGCCGAAGGCCTGTGCTGGTACTATACCGATGCGACCTACCGCATCGGCTATTGGGCGGGCTGTCGCTGACGAGCCGATCGCATGTCAAACGCCGGCGCGGGCGCGCAAGCCTCTCCGCGCCGGCTTTCATGCCTGCCTCTTTGAATTTGGCGCGACAACGGGTCTGAAATGTAGCCCCCGGCGCGCACGGGGATAAGACGCGCATCCTATAGGTCAGGCGGAATTGGCCGAGCGTGCGCGCATTTCGGTTCCTACCTTGCGTCGAATGGAAGCGGCTGTGGGTTCGGCACCGGGCATTCCCAACAACATCTTGGCGATCCGCACTGCCCTGGAGGCCGCTGGCGTCGAGTTCATCCCTGAGAATGGCGGGGAGCGCGGGCGTTCGTCTGCGGAAGCCTTGATTGGGGCGGCAAATTAGGATTGCGTTCCCCAAAAAGCAGAGCAAACACCGATTCCAAATTGACGATTGTGTAAGTTACATATACGTATCTTGCGTATATTGGTGCTGGAATGGCGTCGATGCACACCGTTTGTGAGACATTCGTTTTTCAATCGGCTGCGGCTGACGCAGGGATGACGGACGATGAAATCGCAGCGTTCGTCAATGCTGTTGCCGAAGACCCGGACATAGGCGCCATAATGCCGGGAACCGGCGGATGTAGAAAAGTCCGGTTCGCAAAGCCGGGAAAGGGCAAGAGTGGCGGTTACCGCATAATCACTTTCTTCACGGGTGAAAATTTGCCTGTGTTCCTCCTTACTGTTTTCGGCAAAGGCGAGAAGGCCAACCTGACGAAGGCGGAACGCAACGGCTTGGAAAAGCTCACCAAGGCGTTGGTCGAAGAATATCGGAAACGAGTTGTAAGCGTAGGATGAGAGGCCATGACCAAGAGGGCATTTGACAAGATTGCCGCCGGTCTAAATGAGGCGATCCAGATCGCGCGCGGCGAATCCGCTCCGGCTCGCCTCCATGTGCCGGCGGAACTTAATGTTCGCGCCATCCGGGCGAAGACCGGCCTTTCGCAAACCGATTTCGCTTATCGGTTCGGCTTCACCGCCGATCAGATCAAATCATGGGAACAGGGGCGGGCTCGCCCCCTCGGAGGCGTCCGCGCATATCTCCTGATGATTGATACGGATCACGAAGCCGTGTCGCGCATCTTCGAGCAAGCTCGGCGCGAGAAGGCGGCATAATCCGATCCGCTGTAGTGACGAAGACCGCCAAATAGACCGAAGACCGCCACCCCAAAAGTTGGCGGTCTTCGCAATTTTTTGCGGTCTTCGGAGCCGGCGCGAGAAGTCGTCACCCGGTTCGCTGGCGCGAAGTGCCTCAAGCCAGCGCGAAGAAGCTCACCTCAAAATGTTGCGCCCCTTCGGCATTTTTGCGCCCCTTCGGCAAATCGCGGTGTATCCCTCCGGCGAGGGCCGTCTGGCGTTGACTGCGGGGTGCGGGGATAGATCG